>FRDC01000160.1_pt1 | contig 102232 bp, 93 predicted proteins | sample 1106171 | NCBI WGS metagenome assembly FRDC01 (sample SAMEA3930566, study PRJEB13176) | freshwater metagenome | biome: Drinking water system; feature: drinking water; material: water | place: Singapore | collected 2014-12-20
GGTCGTGGCGGAACTGGTAGACGCGCAACGTTGAGGTCTTTGTGTCCGAAAGCACGTGGAAGTTCGAGTCTTCTCGACCGCACCAGCTTTCGCCGATCGTGGCAGCAATTATCGTAAACCGACCCGGTTGACGCCTCCGGACACGCGATCCAAGAGCGCCGCCATGCGCTTTTTCTCCGATAACGCCGCCCCCGCCTGCCCCGAGGTGCTCGCCGCGTTGAACACCGCGAACGTGCTCGACACGGCCTATGACGGTGACCAGTGGAGCCAGCGGTTGGATGGGGTGGTGTCGGCGTTGTTCGAGACCCCGGTGCGCGCGCTCTGGGTCGCCTCCGGCACGGCGGCGAACTGCCTCGCGCTCGCCGCGCTCTGCCCGCCGCACGGGGCGGTGATCTGCCACCGCGACGCGCATATCCAGAATGACGAATGCGGCGCGCCCGAATTCTATACGCATGGCGCCAAGCTGCTGCTGGCTGCTGGCGCGGGGGCGAAGCTGACGCCTGACAGTGTAAAGGCGGTGCTGGCGGCGACCCGCAAGGACGTTCACCAGGTGCAGCCGCACGCGCTGTCGATCACCCAGGCGACCGAATATGGCCGGGTCTACACCCCCGACGAGGTCGCGGCGCTTGGTGCTGTCGCCCGCGCGCATGGCCTGGGGCTGCATATGGACGGCGCGCGCTTCGCCAACGCGGTCGCGTATCTCGGCTGCGCGCCGGCGGACATCACCTGGCGCGCGGGAGTCGATGCGCTGTCGTTCGGCTTCATCAAGAATGGCGGGATGATGGCCGAGCTGCTGGTGTTCTTTCGCCCCGAGCTTGCCGACGCGACGCTCTATCGCCGCAAGCGCGCGGGGCTGCTTGCGTCGAAGGGGCGCTATCTCGCGGCGCAGATCCTGGCGATGATCGAGGGCGATGCGTGGCGCCGCAACGCGCGCGCGGCGAACGCGGGCGCGGCGCTGCTCGCCGCGGCAGCGGGCGAGCGGCTGGTGCATCCGGTCGAGGCGAACGAGGTTTTCCTGCGGGTGACGCCCGATGAAGCCGCCCGGCTGCGCGCCGCCGGCTTCGATTTCTACGATTGGGGTCCGGGCGAGGCACGGCTGGTCGTCTCCTGGCATCAGCGGCGCGAGGACATCGCCCCGCTCGCCGCCGCGATCGCCGCGCTGTGAGCGAGGGCGCCGCGCCCGCCGATCGCCCGCAATCGACTCGCCTTGCCATCCTCATCCCCTTCGCGCTGGTGACGCTGATCTGGGGATCGACCTGGATCGTGATCCGCGACCAACTCGGCACGGTGCCGCCGAGCTGGTCGGTCACCTATCGCTTCACCGTCGCCGGGTTCGCGATGCTCGGCTATGCGATCGCGCGCGGCGAGCGGCCCTGGTTCGATGCGCGCGGCTGGGGCTTCGCGGCGTTGCTGGGGCTGCTGCAATTCTGCCTGAACTTCAATTTCGTCTATCGGGCGGAGGCACACATTACCTCCGGCGTGGTCGCGGTGGTGTTCGCGCTGCTGCTCGTGCCTAACGCGCTGTTCGGGCGGCTTTTCCTAGGGCAGCAGCTCGGCCGGCAGTTGCTCATCGGCTGCGCCGTGGCGATGGCGGGGGTGACCTTGCTGTTCGTGCACGAGGCGCGCCGCGATCCCCACGGCATGGGCGAGGCGGCGATGGGCGTCGGGCTGACGCTCGCCGGCGTGCTCGCGGCGTCACTCGCCAACATCATGCAGGCGACGCAGGTGGCGCGCGCCTATCCGATGGCGGCGATGCTGGGGGTGGCGATGCTGATCGGCGCGACATTCGATGGCATGATCGCCTGGAGCCTCACCGGCGCGCCGACGTTCGATTGGCGCGTAAGCTATGTGATCGGCATCCTCTATCTGGGGCTGGTCGCTTCGGCGGTCGCCTTCACTTTCTATTTCGGCATATTGCGCGTGATCGGCCCGGCCAAGGCGGCCTATTCGAGCGTGATCGTGCCGGTGATCGCGATGCTCCTCTCGACGCTGTTCGAGGGCTATCGCTGGTCGGGGCTGGCGGCGGCGGGGGCGGTGCTGGCGCTGGCGGGGCTGTTCATCGCATTAAGGGCGCGCAGACCCAACCGATAATCGGCATAGACCGGGCGCCAGCCAAGCATGCGCTTGGCCTTGCCGTTCGCGACCCGGCGATTCTCTGCATAAAAAGCGCGCGCCATTGGCGAGAGCCCGGCCGCCTCCATCGTCTGCAGCGGCGGCACCGGGCGCCCGAGCAGGCGGCAGGCGAAGTCGATCACGTCGTTCTGCGCGCACGGCAGATCGTCGGCGAGATTATAGGCACCCGGCGGCCCCGCGAACCCCGCGAGCACCCCGGCGGCGAGATCGGCGACGTGGATGCGGCTGAACACCTGATCGGGCAGGTCGATCCGGTGCGCCGCGCCCTCGATCACCCGCTCGAGCGCGGAGCGGCCTGGACCATAGATGCCGGGCAGGCGGAACACCCGCGCGCCCCGTGCCAGCCAGGCGGCATCGGCGGCGTTGCGCCCCGGCCGCCGTCCGGCGATCGCCGCGCTCTCATCGACCCAGGCGCCGCCCGCGTCGCCATACACCCCGGTCGAGGAGAGATAACCGAGCCGCTCGCCAAGCGCCGCGCCATAGCGGGCGAGCACCGGATCACCCTCTCCCTCGGGCGGCACGCTGCTAAGCACCGCGTCGGCCCCGGCCAACGCGGCGCGCACCGCCGTGTGATCATCGAAGCGCAACGTGCCGTCGCGCCCGTCGCGGGTCGTGCCGGTCACCGTCCAGCCGCGCGCCCGGGCGGTGGCGGCGATGTAGCCCGCGCTATAGCCCAGCCCGAAAATCAGCAGTTTCACCCGCTTCTCCCGAATTATGTTGGCGCGTCCCTGGCGTAGCGCCTATTCCGGGACCATGCTCGACGTTCAAGCGCAAGCCCAGCCCGCCGTCACCCGCCGCGAGGATTATCGCCCGCCGGCCTGGCGCGTGCCCGAGATCGCGCTCGATTTCGCGCTCGATCCCGCCGCGACCCGGGTCCGCGCGACGCTCAAGGTCGCGCGCGGCGCCGGGGGTCCGCTGCGGCTCGACGGCGGCGGGCAGGTGCCGGTGTCGGTCAAGGTCGATGGCGTCGCCGTCAACGACTGGCGGCTGGAGGAGGGGGCGCTGGTGCTCGACCTTCCCGGCGACGCGCATGAGGTGGAAACCGAGTGCGAGATCGCGCCCGATCGCAACACCCAGCTGATGGGGCTTTATGCCTCGAACGGGTTGCTCTGCACCCAGTGTGAGGCGGAAGGCTTTCGCCGCATCACCTTCTTCCCCGATCGCCCCGACATCTTGAGCGTCTATCGGGTGCGGATGAGCGCCGACAAGGCGCGCTTCCCGGTGCTGCTCGCGAATGGCGATCCGGTGGCGAGCGGTGATCTGCCGGGTGGCCGCCACTGGGCCGAATGGCATGATCCCTACCCCAAGCCCTGCTATCTGTTCGCGCTGGTCGCGGGCGATCTGGTCGCCAATCGCGACAGCTTCGTCACCGCCTCGGGCCGGCGGGTGGCGCTTGGCATCTGGGTGCGCCCGGCCGATCTGGCCAAGACCCAGCACGCGCTCGACGCGCTCAAAACCTCGATGGCGTGGGACGAGCGCGTCTATGGCCGCGAATATGATCTCGATGTGTTCAACATCGTCGCGGTCGATGATTTCAACTTCGGGGCGATGGAGAACAAGGGTCTCAACATCTTCAATTCACGCTATATTCTGGCCGATCCCGATACCGCGACCGATTATGATTATGACGCGATCGCGGCGGTGGTGGCGCATGAATATTTCCACAATTGGTCGGGCAACCGCGTCACCTGCCGCGATTGGTTCCAATTGTCGCTGAAGGAGGGCTTCACCGTCTTTCGCGACCAGAGCTTCTCGGCCGATCTCGGCTCGGCGGCGGTAAAGCGGATCGAGGATGTGCGCACGCTGCGCGCGGCGCAGTTCCCGGAGGATGCCGGCCCGCTGGCGCACCCGATCCGGCCCGAAAGCTATATCGAAATCTCGAACTTCTACACCGCGACCGTCTACAACAAGGGCGCCGAGGTGATCCGGATGCTGGCCACGATCCTGGGCCCCGACAAATTCCGCGCCGGCACCGATCTTTATTTCGCGCGCTTCGACGGCACCGCCGCCACCTGCGAGGATTTCGTCGCGAGTCTGGAGGAAGCCTCGGGCGTCGATCTCACTCAGTTCCGCTGGTGGTATAGCCAAGCGGGCACCCCCCGTGTGACCGCGCGGATCGAGCAGACGGGTGAGGGCGCGGTGCTGCATCTGGCGCAGACGCTGCCGCCCACGCCGGGCCAGCCCGACAAGGCGCCAATGGTACTGCCGCTGCGCGTGCGGCTGTTCGGGGCGCGCAGCGGCGCGCCGCTCACCGAAGAGCAGCTCGTGCTGCTCACCGAGCCCAGCCAGCGCCTGGCGTTCGACCATCTTGCCGAGCCGCCCCTGCTCTCGATCAACCGCGGTTTCTCCGCGCCGGTGATCGTCGAGACCGATCGCAGCCCGGCCGATCTCGCCAAGCTTTCGGCGCATGACGACGATCCTTTCGCCCGCTACGAGGCGATGCAGCAGCTGATGCTCGACACCCTCGTCGCGAGCGTCCGGCACGGGCGCGGCGAGCATCAGGCGGTGGTCGCGGCGGTCGCCGAGACGCTCGCCAACCCCGCGCTCGATCCGGCGTTTATCGCCGAGGCGGTGCTGCTCCCGTCCGAGGCGTTCATCGGTGATCAATTGCCGGTGGTCGATCCCGAAGCGGTGTTCCGCGCGCGCGAGGGGCTGCGCCGCGAGCTGGGGCGCGGCCTCGAAGCCGCCTGGCGCGCCGCCTTCGTGCGGACGAGCGGCGAGCGCTTCGCTTATACCCCCGAAGCCAAGGGCCGTCGCCGGCTGCGCACCGTCGCGCTCAGCTATCTCGCGGCGAGCGGCGCGGAGGATGCGGCGAAGCTCGCCTTCGATCAGTTCCAGCACGCCGACAACATGACCGATCGCCAGGGCGCGCTCGCCACGCTCGCCCATGGCGACAGCCCGCTGCGCGTGGCCGCGCTCGATATCTTCTACAATCGCTATTCGGACAATCCGCTGGTGCTCGACAAATGGTTCTCGACGCAGGCGCTGTCCGCGCGCGACGACACGGTGGCGGCGGTGATCGAGCTGGCCGGGCACCGCGACTTCACCCTCGCCAACCCCAATCGCGCGCGCGCCTTGGTCGGCGCATTCGGGGTGAACCAGCGGGCTTTTCATGCCGCTGATGGCCGTGGTTATCGCTTTGTCGCCGATCAGCTGATCGCGCTCGATCGCCTTAACCCGCAAACCGCCGCCAAGCTGCTGCCGCCGCTTGGCCGGTGGAAGCGCTTCACGCCCGATCGCGCCGCGCTGATGCGCGCGGAGCTGGAGCGTATTCTTGCCGTGCCCGGCCTATCGCGCGACAGTTTCGAGCAGGCCTCGAAAAGCTTGCAAGGATAGGCGCGAACTCACGGCGTTCTGGTCCTACCTAACGGCGCGCGCCGTGCTGACCCCGAGCAATCATGGCGTATGACGGCCAGATGGCGTGTGGCGGCATCGCCCCGTTCTGGGCTATGGCTTGGCGGTGGTGTTGGCGGCGGGCGCGACCGGCGTGCGCCTTGGCGCCGATGCGATGCTGCCCGCAGGCTTTCCCTATCTCACGCGCGTTACCGCGGTCGTTATCATCGCCCTTGTCGCGGGCGCAGGACCGGGGATTTTGGCCGGGCTCATCTGCTTCCTCGCGGCCTGCAATTTTTTGTGCCGCCGGTGCACAGCTGCGCGATCGGCGCCGGGGTGTTCGCCGCGTTGATCGACGGCAGAAGCCGGTCCTGGCGGTGCGCGATGAGGGCCGCCGCTTGCCATCCGGGCATGACGTGGCGACGGCAAGCGGGCTCCGCACCCGCATTACCCGCGCGCTCGCCGATCAGCTGCGCGGCACGATCGAGACGATCAGCCCACCGGACGGCGGAACCCTTATCCGATTACGCTTCGCGCAACCCTGAGCAGCAGGCCCCCCGCAATGGTTACCCACGATCTGGACGGTGCACGTCGGTCGAACGCGCTTGTGTCATCACCGCAGCGAACGCCAAAGCCAATTACGAGTCGACCGATCGAGCGGGGTCCAGCCGACGGCGCCCGCGTCGCAAGCTTCGCTCCAGATGCATCCGCGCCGCGCGCTTGGCGGCGCCAATATCCTGTTTGCGGATCGCCTCCACCAGCCGCCGATGCTCGCCCTGGATCGTGCGCAGATAGGCAGCGCGAGCGGCCGCCTGTTCCTCGCCGGTGGCGACGTTCCGCCGTGGCACCAGGCTGGCGCCCAGAAACTCGATGATGCGCACGAAATACTGGTTGTGCGTCGCATGGGCGATTGCGTTGTGCATGGCGATGTCGGCCGCGACGCCATCGCCACCCCGCCGCAAATCCTCCTCGATCGCGGCGACGGCATTGTCGATGGCGTTGATGTCTTCCTCGGTCCGGCGTTCGGCCGCGAGCCCCGCCATCTCGGTTTCGATCGCGATGCGCAGCTCGAGCAGACGAAGCACGTCCTCAAGGTCGGCGAGCTCCGTCGCGCTGACCTGAAACGCCTGTGGCGCGCTGCGCACGAACACGCCCGACCCCTGCCGGGCCTCGACCCAGCCTTCAGCCGAAAGACGAGCGATCGCTTCGCGCACCACCGTGCGGCTGATGCCAAGCTCGGCGACTAGCGCGCGTTCCGGCGGCAGACGGTCGCCCCGGGCCAGTTCGCCACTGCGAATCCGCGCTCGCAACAGTTCGACAAGGTCGGCGGCCATCGATCGCCGTGCCGGCATCTTCAGTGCTTCCATGACCCTCGCTCGATGATAATGCGCGTGAAACTACCCGGCGGAACGGCCGGCGTCACGACTTAAGATTGGTATGATGACATTATCAGCAGTGGACAGGGAAGAATTTGCTCGATAACGATTGGCGGCATTGGGAGAGTGACTGTGGCGTCCATGCAAACGACGGGTTCCAACCCCGCCCGGCACGATCATGCCGCGTTGCAGGCGTTGCTTGATCGGCTGATCGGCGCGCTGATCGGCATTCGTGATGAAGACAGCGCTTTCCTGGTCGGCATCGTCGATGGCCGCCGATACGACATCAAGAGCTGGGACGTCTGGGATTGGACCCAGGGGGTCGGGCTCTATGGGCTGGTGCGCAGCTATGAGCGGACCGGCGACGCGAACACACTCGATCTTGTCCGGACGTGGTTCGGCGCGCGGCTCGCCGAGCCGCCGCCGCCGCGCACGATTAACACGGTGGCGCCGGTCTATGCGCTCGCTCACCTGGCGGCCGCGGATGGCGATGCCGCCCTGCGGGCGCTCGCCGCCGACTGGGCGGCGTGGGTGATGAATGATCTGCCCCGTACCACCGAGAGTGGGTTCCAGCACATCGTCGTCGATCATCGCAACGAAGGTCAGCTGTGGGACGACAGCTTGATGATGACCGCGCTGCCGCTGGCGCGCGCCGGGCTGCTGCTAAACCGCCCCGATTATGTCGAGGAAGCGGTCCGGCAATTCCTCGTCCACACCAAATATCTCGCCGATCGCGCCACCGGCCTGTGGTTCCACGGCTGGTCGTTCGTCACGCGCAATCATCTGTCGGCGGCGTTATGGGCACGCGGCAACAGCTGGGTGACGATGGCGATCCCCGATCTGATCGAACTGCTCGATCTGCCCCGCGATGGCGCGGTGGGCGCGTTCCTGATCGAAACGCTGCGCGCCCAGGTGGCGGCGCTCGCGGGGTGCCAGCGTGATGACGGGCTGTGGCCGACCCTGCTCGATGATCCGGACAGCTATGGCGAAGCGTCCGCGACGGCGGGCTTCGCCTATGGCATCTTGAAGGGGGTCCGGCTCGGCCTGCTCGATCCAGGCTATGCCCGGTGCGGCGCGCGCGCGCTCGACGCGGTGGTCGCGAATATCGATCCGGTCACGGGTGAGCTCGGTAATGTCTCGTTCGGCACGCCCATTTTCGCGACGCGCGAGGAATATGCGCGGGTTCCGCTCACCACCATGCCCTATGGACAGGCAATGGCGATCCTTGCGCTCGACGAGGGGCTGCGCGCGGCATGACGCGCCGCATCGGCCCGTCCACCTATGTCGCTTATGGCGCCGCCGACATGTTCGGCTCGGGCGCGATGGCGGTGATCAACAGCTGGGTGCTGTTCTTCTACACCAGCTTCTGCGGGCTCACGGCGCTGCAGGCGACGGCGATCTTCGGCATCGCGCGCATTCTCGACGCGGTGAGCGGCACCGTCATCGGCCATTGGTCCGATGTGATCGGCGCGACGTGGATCGGGCGGCGGTTTGGGCGGCGGCGCGCGTTCCTGCTTCTGTCGCTGCCGCTGATGCCGTGTTTCGCGCTGATGTGGGTGAGCGGGCAGAGCTTTCTCTACTATCTCGCCACCTATCTGTTCTTCGAAGTGCTCTACGCCAGCGTGCTCATCCCTTATGAGACGCTGGCGGCGGAAATGACCGACGATTATCGCGTGCGCGCCCGGCTCGCCGGCGCGCGGATCCTCACCGGCCAGGCCGCAGTCTTCCTGTCGAGCATCCTGCCGGCCTGGATCACCGGCGGCAAGGCGGCGGCGAGCGCGCACACCTTCTTCCTGATGGGCGCGATCTTCTCCGCGATCTTCATCGCCTCGGTGCTGGTGACCTATCTGTTCACCTGGGAGCGCGAGCGCACCGCGCCGCCGCCCCGGCTTGGGCTCGGCGACCTGCTGCGCAACGCCGGCTCCACCTTTCGCATCCGCGCCTTCCGGCAGCATCTGGGGGTTTATCTCGGCGGCTTCACCGCGAACGACGTCGCGGCGGCGACCTTCACCTATTTCATCGTCTTCGTGGTGGGGGGCAGCGTCGCGCAGGCATCGCTGCTGCTGGGGGTGATGACAGCGGCGCAGTTCGCTTCGGTGATCGTGTTCACCTGGCTGACCACGCGGATTGGGCCGGCCCGCGCCTTTCAGCTGGCGGCATCGGCATCGATCGCGGGCTTGCTGCTGATGACGGTGGTGGTTTTGGTGCCGATGCCGATCGCGCCGTTCGTCGCGCTGCTGCCGGTGGTCGTCGTCGCCGGGTTCGGGCGTGGGGGCATCGTCTACGTCCCGTGGCACAGCTATAACTACATCGCCGATGTCGACGAGATCGTCACCACGCGCCGCCGCGAAGGCGTGTTCGCGGGGGTGATGACGATGGTGCGCAAGGCGGTGGGTGCCGCCGCGATCGCGCTGGTCGGCCTGTTGCTCGATGCGTTCGGCTTCGTTCCGCAGGCAACCGCGCAGCCGGCGAGCGCGCGAACCGCGATCATGCTCGCGCTGGTGGTCGTGCCGGTCGTGTCGATGCTGCTGGGGATGCTGGTATCGCGCCAGTTCATCCTCGGCCCCGCGAGCCATGCGGTGCTGATGGACGAGATCGCCCGGATGCGCGGCGGCGATCGCCGCCCGCCCGCCGATGATGTGGCCCCGGTGATCAGCGGGTTGACCGGCCTCGGCAACGACCGGCTCTGGGCGGGCCAACTCGACCTTCGACCCCTTCAAGCGGAGAGACGCTGATGTTCGAACGAAGCTATTACGCCACCCATCCCGACATGATGGAGTGCGTGTCGAACGACGAGCTGCGCGACCGCTATCTGATCCATGACTTGTTCCGGCCCGGCGAATGCGTGCTGTACTATACCCATGCCGATCGCTTCGTGATCGGCGGCGTCGCGGTGGCGGAGGCGCCGGTCGCGCTGCCGGCGCAGGCGGAGCCGCCCTCGGCCGCCGGCCACCCGTTCCTCGAACGACGCGAGCTGGCGATCGTCAATGTCGGCGCGGCCGAAGGGACGGTGACGGTCGATGGCGAAGCATTCACCCTTGGCAACAAGGATTGCCTCTATGTGACGATGGGCGCCAAGGATGTGGTGTTTTCGGGCGAGGGTGCGCGCTTCTATCTCGCCTCCTGCCCGGCGCACAAAACCTTCGCCACCCGCAAGCTCTCGATCGCGGATGCCAACGCGCTCGAGCGCGGCAGCCGGGAGGAATCGAACGAGCGCACCATCTACCAGCTCGTGATCCCCGGCGTGTGCGATTCAGCGCAACTGGTGATGGGGCTGACGGTGCTGAAGCCCGGCAGCGTGTGGAACACGATGCCGCCGCACATCCATGAGCGCCGCAGCGAGATTTACTTCTACTTCGATCTGTCTGATCCCAACGACCGGGTGTTCCATTATATGGGCGCGGGCGAGGCGATGCGGCACATCGTGATGGCCAATGAGGAGGCGGTGATCAGCCCGCCCTGGTCGATCCATATGGGATCGGGCACGCGTGCCTATGCCTTCATCTGGGCGATGGCGGGCGAGAACCAGGATTATACCGACATGGCGGTGCTCGACATCTGCCAGCTCGCCTGATGCGGAACCCGTTCGATCTGAGCGGCAAGGTCGCGATTGTCACCGGCGCCAATACCGGCATCGGCCAGGCGATCGCCGTCGCGCTCGCCGGGGCGGGCGCCGATATCGCCTGTGTCGGTCGCACGCCCGCCGAGGAAACGGCAGCGCGGATTCGCGACCTCGGCAGCCGCGCGGCGATCATCGGGGCGGACCTGGCAACGATCGAGCCGGTCGGCCAGGTGGTTCAGGAAACGATCGCGCGGCTGGGCAGGCTCGACATTCTCGTCAACAATGCCGGCATCATCCGCCGCGCCGATGCGGTGGACTTCACCGAGGCGGACTGGGACGCGGTGGTCGATACCAATCTGAAAAGCGTGTTCTTCCTCTGCCAGGCCGCCGGCCGCCATATGATCGCGCAAAGGGCGGGCAAGATCATCAACATCGCCTCGATGCTCACCTTCCAGGGCGGCATCCGGGTGCCGAGCTACACCGCGTCCAAATCGGGGATTGGCGGGCTCACCAAGCTGCTCGCCAATGAATGGGCAGCCAAGGGCGTCAACGTCAACGCGATCGCGCCGGGCTATATCGCGACCAACAATACCGCCGCGCTTCAGGCCGACGAAGCGCGCAACCGCGCGATCCTGGAGCGTATCCCCGCCGGGCGCTGGGGCGCGGCGAGCGATCTCGGCGGCGCGGCGGTGTTCCTTGCCTCGTCGGCGTCAGATTATGTGCAGGGGCATATCCTGGCGGTCGATGGCGGCTGGCTCGCGCGATGAGCCGGCTGCTCGCCTTTGGCGAAATCATGCTGCGGCTGTCACCGCCGGGCCGCGAATTGCTGTTGCAGACGCCCAAGCTTGATGTGTGGGTGGCGGGCGCCGAGGCCAATGTCGCGACCCAGCTCGCCCGGCTGGGGCACGAGGTCGCCTTCGCGAGCGCAGTGCCCGACAATGACCTTGGCCGCGCGGCGATCGCCACCTTGCGCGGGCACGGCATCGACACCGGCGGCATCACGCTGCGTGGCGACCGGATGGGGCTGTATTTCGTTACCTCGGGCGCGGGGATGCGCGCGACCGAGGTGATTTATGATCGCGCCCACAGCTCTTTCGCCGAAACCCCCACCAAGGACTGGCGGTGGGACACGCTGCTGGCGGGGGTCGATCATCTCCATCTCTCCGGCATCACGCCGGCGCTGGGGCCGGTTTCTGCCGCAAGCGCGCAGGCGGCGGTGCGTGCCGCGAGCGCACGCGGCATCGCGATTTCGTTCGACGGCAACTACCGCGCGAAGCTGTGGGAGCGGTGGGACGGCAACCCGCGTGACATCCTGCGCGATCTGGTTTGCCATGCCGACATCTTGTTCGGCAACCACCGTGATATCGCGCTGCTGCTCGATCGGGCATTTTCGGGCGAGGGCGCGACGCGCCGCCGTGAAGCAGCCGAGGCGGCCTTCGCGGCATTCCCCCGCTTGCGGCTGATCGCGGCGACCGCGCGGCATGTGGAGAGCGTCGATCGCCACCGATTATCGGCCCGGATCGACACCCGCGATGGGGCCGTGCAGACGGAGGAGGTGATACTCACCGGCATCGTCGATCGGATCGGCGGCGGCGATGCGTTCGCGGCCGGCGTGCTTCACGCCCTGCGCCGCCAGGGATCGACCGGGGACGCCGCCCGCACCGGGCTGGCGCTCGCCGCGCTCAAACACGCGCTGCCCGGCGACGCCAGCCTGTTCCGCCAGGCCGATCTCGACGCCTATCTCTCGGGCGGACTCGATGTGCGGCGATAAACAAGGGTGATTTCAGCGCTGATCGCCGCGCGTGCCGATCATCAGCTTGAAGGTCGTGCCGCCGGCGTCGATCCCGCCCAGGCGCATCAGGAGATCCGCTCCTGAACCGGCGGCGCCGCGACCGGGGCGACCAGATCGAGTCCGTCCCAGCTGACCTTGCGGCGGCCGCCAACCGGGCGACCGACGAGCACGGCGGCGGTCGACGGCGCGGCCGCCGCCGGCAGCAGCTCGATCGCGAGCGGGATCGAGGTAGGGCCGAGCCTGGTCGGGGCGATCGTGCCGCCAAGGGGAACGACATAGTCGAGATAGACCCCGTCCTTGCCGCTCGAGACGCGCCAGGCGCCCTTGTCGGTCGCGCCATCCCACAACACCGGCCCCATATGCACCACCGCCTGCCAGCCGAACGCCGACAGCCGCACCGCATAGGGGCCGAGCGCCTGCGCCCGCGCGCCGGCGACCGAGAGCACGACGCGCAGCCGCAACTCCTGCCCTTTGAACGTGCCGTCGGGGGAGCGATCGATCGAAATGTGCCAATCGCCCGATCCCGCGATCGGGTGCGCGCTCAGCAGCACGCGCGGCCCCTTCTGGGTCGCGACCATGCCGAACGACGCGAAGTCGCGCCCGTCCTTCAAGCAACGCACCCTCAGCACGGCGGGTGCGGCCGGCCCCTGCCAACAGCCGATCAGCGGGTGGCGCTGCACCCAGAACCCTTCGGCGCTGGCGCTCCCCAGGCAAGCCTCGCGCGAGAGCCAGGTCGTGCCATAGACCGACGCGGTGTCGTCCGCCGCCCGGATGAACCGCTGCCGCACCTCGGATTCAGCGCCCGGCAAGGCCGCGAAGCGTGGCAGCAGCGCTTCGGGGCAGGGCAGCATCGCCTCGCGCGGCGCGATGCCGTTCGGGGCGCCGGGACGCAGCGCGCGCCCGATCCGCGCCGAAATCGCGTCGAGCGCCTCATTCGGGGTGCGGTCGTGGTAGCCGCGCGCATGGGGGCCTGCCCATTGCACCGTGCCGGGGTGCCAATGGCTCGCGATCACCTGCCAGGCGATCTGGCGCAGCGCCTCGGCGGCATCGCGGGCGGCGGGGTCCTTCGCGTAGCTCAGAACCGAATCGAACTCTTCGAGCGCGACGATCGTGTAGGTGGGGCTGTTATACTCGTTGAACGAACCTTGCTCGCGCGTGTGATCGAGCAGGCGTTGCAGCCGCTGCCGCCCATAGGCGATCAGGTCCGGCGCATCGAGCAATTCGCCCGCGATCAGCGTCACCCGCCCCCCCATCGCGGCGATGTTGGTATAGCTGGGGCCGACGTTACGCTTCACGATGGCGCGGGCGGCGCGGCCCGTGGCGACCGCGATCTGGCGCTTGATGTCTGGCGACAGGCGGTCGGCATGGCGGTTCACCGCTGTCGTCAGCCGCGCGCCGTTGAAATCGGCCCAGTTGAGATCGGGCGGCGCCATCTTCGCCAGCGGCTCTTCGAGATAATAGGGCCAGACGCCGAAGGTCGGGCTGGTGGGATCGACGTCCTGCAGCGCGATCACCTTGGTGATGACGCTCTCGGCGCGGGCGAGCGCGCCGGCATCGCCCGTGTCGAGCAGGCGCAGCGCGTAATCGAGATTGGCGCGCGTGGCGTGGACCCAGGTGCCGCGCACCAGCGTCGTTGAATAGCCCGGCCCCGCCGACGGTTCGCCGATCAGTCCGACATCGGCGTCCCACCGCCGCCCCTTGCCGACGACGTCGGGCACGGCATCGGCGGCCCAAGCGGGTACCGCGAGCGCCAGACCTCCCGCCGTCAAGCCACCAGCGACCACGTCGCGCCGCGTGGGCGTGCCCCGTTCCTTGCTCATTGCAGCGTCCCTGTAAAAAGCGCGGCGGGCCTCGCTCGTGCCCCCCGACGCAAATGGCGCCGCGTCGCCGATCGCGCGGCTTCACGATCCCCCCGGGCGATCGCCTCGACGATCGCGAGGTGCTCCGCGGCCAATGCCTTGGCCTCGCGCGACCACGCTTCGCCCTCTTGCGCCGCCATGGGCGGGACGGCAAGTTCGCCGAGAAGCGCCAGGAAGCGCTCGAAATAGGGATTGGCCGAGGCGGTCGCGATAGCCGCGTGCAGCGAGCGATCGGCGGCGACCGCCGCCAGCCCGTCGCGCGCGGTCGCCGCTGCATCGATCATCGTGAGCCAGTGGCGCAGATGCGCGATGTCGGCCGCCGAACGACGCTCGGCGGCGAGGCCGGCCATTTCGACCTCGACCGCCAGCCGCAGTTCCATCATGTCCGCGATGTCGGCCTCCGCGCGTTGATCTTGCGGCAGGGCAAAGCTGATTCCCTGGGCACGCACGAAGGTGCCCAGGCCGTGCCGGATTTCGATGCGCCCGGCGGCGATCAGGCGCGCGATCGCCTCCCGCACCACGCCGGCGCTGCATCCGAAGGTCGCGGCGATCTGGTGGAGGGTCGGCAAGCGGTCGCCAGGCGACCAGATGCCTTGATCCAGCTGCTCGATCAATAACCGTTCCAGCCTTTGCGATAACGGCGCGTTCGACATTGGGCCTGCTCTCCCGAAACGCCAACTAGCGCCTGCGCGCGCTCTCGTCATCCAAAAATTGGTATGATGACCATATGAAATGACTGGACAGGGAACGCTGAAATTTTTACCCAGGTGGGGAACTGCCAAAAAAAAGGCAGGATGTAGGGAGAGTTTCATGATCAAAGTTGCCGCGCTCACATCGGCTGCCATCGGCGCGCTGATCCTCGGTACGAGCGCCGCCAACGCCCAGGCAGGACCGCAGGCCGGCAATGCAGAGGGCGCGGGCACGCAATCCGACGTGATCGTCACCGGCACGCGCGCGGCCATCAAGAGCGCGATCGACGACAAGCGCAATGCCGACCAGATCGTCGACTCGGTCGTCGCGGAGGACGTCAACAAGCTGCCGGACGCCAATGTCGCGGAAAGCCTGCAGCGTGTTCCCGGTGTGCAGCTTGATCGCAACTTTGGCGAAGGTGCGCAGGACAGCATTCGTGGTTTGTCGAACGTCCGCGTCGAATTGAACGGGCGCTCGAACCTGGGCATCTCGGTCGGCCCGACGGGTTCCGACCCGACCGGTCGCTCGACCGGCCTCGAGCAGCAATCCTCGACCTTGTTCAGCAAGCTGTCGGTCTACAAGACCCCGACCGCCGACCAGATCGAAGGCGGGCTCGGCGGGTTCATCAGCATGACGACGCCCCGCCCGTTCGATTTCAAGAAACCCACCTTCGGCTATGCCGCCGAATATACCAACACGACCTTGGCGCGGAACCCGGACGGCTACAGCCTCGCCGGCTTCGCCGCGGCGAAGCTCGGCCGGATGTTCGGCATCGCAGCGAACATCGCCTATTCCGATCGCGAGATCGGCTCGTCGCAGTTCATTCGTGGCATCTGGAACACGGGCACGTCGACCGGCCTGCTGCGCGATTACAATGGCGACGGCCAATATGATTTCGTGCCGCAAGTGGCGCGCGCCGAATTCTACAACATCCGTCGCAAGCGCTTCGGCGCCGGTGGCACCGTGCAGTTCCGCCCCGCCGACAACCTGACCTTCTACGGCGACGCGCTCTACACCAGTCTCGAAACGCAGCGGCACATCGAATATCTGGCGATCCAGACGACGGATACCGGCGCCGCCGCGCCGACGCTCAGCAACGGCGTGACCGAGGGCAATTATGTCGTCGCGGGGACGCTGACCAACCAGCGTGTCCGGGTCGGCGGCGTCGAGCGCAACGAGCCGACGACGTCGATCGTCGCCGGCGGCGGGGTCGAATGGAAGCCAGGGCGCTGGACCTTCAAGGTCGATGCGGGCGAGTCGATCGGCGATTACACCTTTCGCCAGGATTTTCTCGAAGTCGCGTCGACCGGGTTGGTCGTGAACTACGACTATCGGACGGGTGACGTCCCGACCTTGACGCTGCCGACGACCTTCAATCCCACCTTGCGGTCGTCATTTCCCAATCGAACCAACAGCGCCGCGAACGACACGGTCGTGCGGACCCGCGAAACCGCGGTGCGGATGGACAATAGCTACCGCGTCGGCGGCTGGCTCGAATCGGTGCAATTCGGCGGCCGCTATTCCCGGCTCACGTCGAGCTTCACCGATTATCAAGCCAAGCTGGGCTTCACCAATCCCAATATCGCGACCTTGCCGGACGCGTTTTTCATCCCGTCGAACAATCCCGGCTATCCTGGCACGAACGGTACTTACCCAACCGTCTTCATCGTGCCTAACGTCTATGCTGACGGCAACGGTGATACCTCGCTGCTGCTGTCCAACTTCCGGCCGACCCGGCCGCGTCCGGTCAACAGCTATTACATCGTCGAGAAGACCTATGCGCTTTATGGCCGGCTGAATCTCACCGGCGAAATATTCGGCCTAGGGTTCAAGGGTAATGTCGGCCTTCGCTGGGCGCGGACCAACTTCAGCGTCGACACCACCAGCGCGCTGACCGTGGCGGGCACTTCAACCCTGAGAGAAGTACCGCGGACCGACGTTAACAACTACGACGAGTTCTTGCCGAGCGCCAACATCAAGTTTTCAGTCGCGCGGGATCTCGTGATCCGCCTGGCGGCATCGCGGGTGATGTCGCGCGCCAGGCTTCAGGACCTCGCGCCCCGCTTGTCCGTCAACGCGCCGTTGGGCACGGCGACGGGTGGCAACGCGGGGCTGCGCCCGACCACCGCCAACCAGGTTGATGCCGCGATCGAATATTATATCCCCGGCGGCGGCATCGCCTCGGCGACATTCTTCTTCAAGGACATCAAGGATCAGGTCGCGCGCACGACGGTGCTGGAGGTTATCCCGGGTTTCGAGACCTTTGGCCCGTTGCAGCGGTCGATCCCGATCAATCTGGGGGCCGCGACCGTCACCGGCGTCGAACTCAATTATCAGCAGGCCTTCACGTTCCTGCCCGGGCTGCTGTCGGGGCTGGGGACGCAGCTCAACGCGACATTGCTCGACACCTCGTCGTCGGATGGGCAGCCGGTGCTCGGCTTGTCGAAGAGCACGTACAACGCGATCGTCTATTACGAAAAGGGGCCGTTCACCGCGCGCATCGCCTATAACTGGCGCAGCCGCAACGCGAGCGGGTTCACCACCACCAGCGCTCCCGTCGGCACCGCGATCGCGGGCGTCACCGCGCGAACCGGGACGCTGCGGCCCAACTGGTTCGAGGCGGACGATCAAGTCGACGCATCGATCAGCGTGAAGGCGAGCAAAGCACTGACCTTCTATGCCTCGGTCACGAACCTATTCTGGAAGGACTCGGGGCGCCGCAACTACAACGAGGTCTATAACGCGGTGAATAGTTACGAGATTAGTGACCGGCAGATCCGGATCGGCGTACGCGGGAGATTCTGATCGTAACTTGAAACATCGAAGAGGAGAAGGTGCGATGGCAGTCGTTCGATCGATTCCAATGGTGGCCGTGCTCGCCGCCGCCAATGTCCTCGCGGCGCCCTGCGTCGCCCAAACCTATCGCACCGTGACGGCGGAAGCGGCGTCGATCGACGCCACCACGCACGACCTCAGCGAGAATGGACGAACGTTCAAGTTCATCACCAAGGGCGATTACTCACAGGTCTGGATCAGCCCGACCGTTGCCTGGAACGGCGGGCACAGCGTCGGCTTCGACATGCTGCCGACGAGCGGCACCGCCGCCGACGGATCGACCACGGACAAGGCCCAGTACCGGGTGATCTCCGGCAGCGAGACCAACGCGCTGGACTTCCTGCAGGATCGCTGCACCGGGTTCGCCGTTCGTCTAGAGACCAATTTCCAAACACCCGACCAGGCGGTGCAACTGTTCCAATGGTGGCAGGGCTCGCCCTTTTCCCCGCCGCTGGAGCTGCGCGTGAAGGCGGGATCGCTGAGCTGGGAGCTGGTTTACCGCAATGACCAGACCGGGCGCGGCCCGACCGCCGCGGTGTCGCTCGCCGAAGGCGGGATGAGCGTCGGCGCCTGGTATCGCTTCGTCGTCTGCACGCGGATGAGCTATTCGTCCTCGCTTGGGACGGGCAATGTGAAGCTCTGGCTGAACGGCACCCAATATGTCGATCAGGACGGGGTTTATGGCTACAACCCCAATGTCGATTTCCCTTATGCCGGCAGCACATACCGATCCAACCCGAGGTTCGATCTGTTCTTCGGCCTCTATCGCCCGCGCCAGAGCAAGCGCGCCAAGGCGTTCTTCGATCAGGTGCGGTTTGGCGTCACCTATGCGGACGTAAATCCGGGCTAGGCGTGGAGTCGCGGGCCTGACCTGGCCCCGCGTGAAACCGGCGACCTATCGCGTGGGGCCGAGCGGCCGCCGGACCGGCACCCCGGCGGCGGCGAGCGCGGCATGGGCCTGGGCGATGCTCGCCTCGCCAAAATGGAAGATCGAGGCGGCGAGCACCGCGCTGGCCCCGCCTTCGACCACCCCCGCGACCAGATCGTCGAGCCCGCCCACCCCGCCCGAGGCGATCACCGGCACGCGCACTTGGCTGGCGATGGCGCGGGTGAGGGCGAGGTCATAGCCCCCGCGCGTCCCGTCACGGTCCATCGAGGTGACGAGCAGCTCGCCCGCGCCGAGCTCGGCGAGCCGCAGCGCATGGGCGATCGCGTCGATCCCGGTCGCCTTGCGCCCGCCATGGGTGAATACTTCCCAGCGGCCCGGCGCGACCTGCCGCGCGTCGACCGAGGCGACGCAGCATTGGCTGCCGAACCGGTCGGCGATTTCCGCCACCAGCTCGGGCCGGGCGACGGCGGCCGAGTTCACCGCGACCTTGTCCGCGCCCGCGAGCAGCAGCGCGCGCGCATCGCCCGCCGATCGGACGCCACCGCCCACGGTCAGCGGCATGAAGCAGACTTCAGCGGTGCGCCGCACCACCTCGAGGATCGTGCCGCGCGCCTCGTGGCTGGCGGTGATGTCGAGGAAGCACAGCTCGTCCGCCCCGGCCGCGTCATAGGCGCGCGCCTGCTCGACGGGGTCGCCCGCGTCGCGCAGATCGACGAAGTTCACGCCCTTCACGACGCGACCATTCGCCACGTCCAGACAAGGAATGACGCGGGCGCGGACGGTCATACCCTCTCCCCCTTTGGATGGAGGGTGGCCGCGCGTGGCGGGGTCGGGTGAGCGGATGAGGCGCGAGCGCCGAACGCCCGGTCCATGCCCTCACCCAAACCCTCTCCCGCGGGCGGGAGAGGGCTTATGGTCGCGCGCGCCCTCACGCCGCCCCCGCCACGCTCAGCGCCGCCGCCAGATCGAGTCGGCCATCATACAGCGCGCGCCCGCAAATCACGCCCTCGATCCCGTCGCGGGCGTGGAGCGCGAGCATGTGAATGTCGGCGATGCCCTTCACCCCGCCGCTCGCGATGACCGGAATCCGCACCGCGCGCGCCAGATCGACCGTCGCCTCCAGGTTCACCCCCTTTAGCAGTCCGTCGCGCCCGACATCGGTGAACAAGAGCGCCGCCACCCCCGCATCCTCGAATCGGCGGGCGAGATCGACGACGCCGACGCTCGACACATCGGCCCAGCCGCGCGTCGCGACCATCCCGTCCTTCGCGTCCACCGCGACGACGATGCCGCCGGGAAAGTCGCGCGCGGCGCCCGTCACCAGCTCGGGGTCTTCCAGCGCGGCGGTGCCGATCACCACGCGCGAGACGCCCGCGTCGAACCAGCGCTCGATCGCGGCGCGGTTGCGGATGCCGCCGCCCAGCTGAACATGGCCGGGAAACGCCGCGACGATCGCGCGCACCGCGTCGCCATTCACCGAGTCCCCGGCGAAGGCACCGTCGAGATCGACGACGTGGAGATGGCCCGCGCCGGCTTCGGAGAAGGCTTGGGCCTGGCCGGCGGGATCGTCGGCATAGACCGTCGCGCGCGCCATATCGCCCTCGGCGAGGCGCACCACCTGGCCGCCCTTTAGGTCGATCGCGGGGAAGATGATGAGGGACATCACAACCTCCCCAAGTTTGCTTGGGGAGGGGGACCGCCGGCGAAGCCGGTGGGGGAGGGGCTTTCCCGGTTGGCAGGGGGCGCGACCCCTCCACCATCTGCTGCGCAGCTGGTCCCCCTCCCCAGCTGCGCTAGGGAGGATCGCGTTACGGCCGCCATGCGAGGAACCTTTCGAGCAGCGCCAGCCCGTAACGCTGGCTCTTTTCGGGGTGGAACTGCACCCCCAGCAGATTGTCGTGCCCGATCGCGGCGACGACCGGCCCGCCATGCGCGCTCGTCGCCAGCACATCGTCGCCGGTAAAGGCGTAGCTGTGGAGGAAATAGGCCTCGCCCGGCTCGATCAGCGGGTGGGCGCCAGCGGGAACAACGTCGTTCCAGCCCATATGCGGCACCTTCGCCGCCGGATCGGCGGGAGCCATCAACGCGACATCGCCCGCGATCCAGCCGAGCCCCGGATGCTCGCCGAATTCCAGGCCGCGCGTCGCCATCAGTTGCATGCCCACGCAAATGCCGAGGAACGGGACGCCGCCGCCGATCACCCGATCGCTCAGCGCCTCGATCATCCCCGGCACCGCGCGCAAGGCGCTCGCGCAGGCGCCGAACGCGCCGACGCCCGGCAGCACGATCCGTTCGGCGCGCGCGACTTCCTCTGCGTCGGCCGTGACGCGCACGTCGCTGGCCCCCGCCGCCTTCAGCGCGTTGTGGACCGAGTGGAGGTTGCCCGCGCCATAATCGATCAGCGCGACCGCGCGGTTCACAACACGCCTTTGGTCGAGGGCACGGCGCCGCCCTTGCGCGGATCGATCTCGATCGCCTGGCGCAGCGCGCGGGCGAGGCCCTTATAGGCGCTCTCGATAATGTGGTGGTTGTTCTCGCCGTAGAGCGTCTCGACATGGAGCGTGATGCCAGCGGTCTGGGCGAAGCTGTGGAACCAGTGCTTGAACAGCTCGGTATCCATCTCGCCCAGACGCGGCTGGCTGAATTCGGTCTTCCAGACGAGATAGGGTCGCCCCGAAATGTCGAGCGCGACGCGGGTCAGCACCTCGTCCATCGGCGAGAGCGCGTCGCCATAACGGCGGATGCCCGCCTTGTCGCCGAGCGCCTGGGCGAGCGCGCTACCCAAAGCGAGCGCCGAATCCTCGGTCGTGTGGTGCTGATCGATGTGCAGGTCGCCCTGGACCGTCAGCGTGATGTCGATCAGCGCATGGCGCGACAGCTGCTCGATCATATGATCGAGAAAGCCGATCCCGGTCGCGATCTGATAACGGCCGGTGCCGTCGAGGTTGAGCTCGACCTCGATCCGGGTCTCGGCGGTGTTGCGGGTGAGGTGGGCGGTACGCATCGCGCGCTCTCCATAACGTGTACGCCGCGACGCGCAATCTTGACCCGGCGCCGCCACGCGCTAACCCTGCCAGCATGAGCGAGCATCTGCCCGACAGCCTGATTCCCTATGACGAGATCGTGCAGGAAGCCCTGCGCGCGGTGGTCGGCCGGGTGCTCGGCTCGGTCGTGGCGGCGAACGGCACGCTGCCGGGCGAGCATCATTTCTATATCACCTTCAAGACCCAGGCCCCCGGAGTCGACATTCCCCAGCGGCTGATCGAGCGTTTCCCCGACGAGATGACGATCGTGCTGCAGAACCGTTTCTGGGACTTGCATGTGGACGACGGGCGCTTTTCGGTCGGGCTCAGCTTCAACCAGGTGCCGGCGAAGCTCAACATTCCCTATTCGGCGATCACCGGCTTCCACGATCCCGCGGTGAATTTCGAGCTGCGCTTCCAGGCCCAGGAAGGCCCCGACGAGCCCGAACCCCACGACGCCGCCGAAAACGACCAGCCCCCGCGCGAGGGATCGAACGTCGTGTCGGTGGACTTCAAGCGGAAGAAATAGGGAGCAAGGCGCGCGCCGCGCGCCGGTTGCGTCGGCAATGCGAACCGCCGGCCGGCACCGCTTCCCGCGACCGACGGCGCGGGATTTACGCCCGCGACGGGGCCAGGAGACCAAGCCGATGACCGAAACCCGCATCGAAACCGATTCGTTCGGCCCCGTCGCGGTCCCGGCCACCGCCTATTGGGGCGCGCAGACGCAGCGCTCGATCGAGAATTTCCCCTTCGGCGCCACCGAGCGGATGCCGATTGGCATCGTCCACGCGCTCGCGACCGTGAAGCAGGCGGCCGCCCGGGTGAACCGCGCCCATGGCCTGCCGGGCGAGCTGGCAGACGCAATCGAGGTCGCCGGGCAGGAAGTGGCGGCGGGCAAGCTCGACGATCATTTCCCGCTCGTCATCTGGCAGACCGGCAGCGGCACCCAGACCAACATGAACGTCAACGAGGTGATCGCGGGGCGCGCCAACGAACTGCTCACCGGCACGCGCGGCGGGAAGAGCCCGGTCCACCCGAACGATCATGTGAACAAGAGCCAGTCGTCGAACGACAGTTTCCCGACGGCGCTGCACATCGCCGCCAGCCTGGCGGTCACGCGGCGGCTCTACCCCGCCCTGAAGCAACTGCAAACCGGGCTGGCGGCGAAGGCGGAAGCGAGGGGCGACATCGTCAAGATCGGCCGCACCCATTTGCAGGATGCCACACCGATCACGCTCGGCCAGGAATTTTCGGCCTATGCCAATCAGGTCTATCGCGCCGGGCGGCGGATCGAGCCGGCGATCGTCAACGGCACCAACCGGCTGGCGCAGGGCGGAACGGCGGTCGGCACCGGGCTGAACGCGCCGGCCGGCTTCGCTGAAGCCGTGTGCGCGGCGATCGCCGAAATTACCGGCCATCCCTTCCACACTGCCGAGAACGCGTTCGAGGCGCTCGCGTCGAACGATCCGCTGGTCCATCTCTCGGGCACGCTCAACACGCTCGCCGTGGCGCTCACCAAGATCGCGAACGACATTCGCCTGCTTGGCTCCGGCCCACGCTCGGGGATTGGCGAGCTGCATCTGCCGGAGAACGAGCCGGGCAGCTCGATCATGCCCGGCAAGGTCAACCCCACCCAGTGCGAGATGCTGACGATGGTCGCCGCGCAAGTGATCGGCAATCATCAGGCGGTGACGATCGGCGGCCTGCAGGGGCATCTGGAACTCAACGTGTTCAAGCCGATGATTGGCGCGGCGGTGCTGCGCTCGGTCGATCTGCTGAGCGTCGGGATGGCAAGCTTCGCCGAGCGCTGCGTCGAAGGCATCGAGCCCGATCGGCGGCGGATCGCCGAGCTGGTCGATCGCTCGCTGATGCTGGTCACCGCGCTCGCGCCCGAGATCGGCTATGACAATGCCGCCAAGATCGCCAAGTACGCCCATGCCGAAGGGCTGACGCTGCGCGAGGCGGGACTGGCGCTGGGGCTGGTCGACGCCGCGACCTTCGATCGCCTCGTCCGGCCGGAGACGATGGTCTAGGCGCATTTTCGAAAATGCGCCGAAGGCACCTTGCGCGGTGGCCGAAGCCACGGGGCGGCGGCATCGCGCCGGTTGCGCCATCGAAACGGATCGCGCAAAAGGGCGCAAGTCCCGCCCAGCCCCCGAGGTATCGCATGAAGCTGATCGTTTGCGCCGCGTTGCTTTCGCTTTCCGCCGCGCCCGCCCTGGCCCAGCAAGCGCCCGCGCCCGCGCCAGCACCCGCCCCTGCCAGCGGCGACGCGGCTGCGCCCGCGCCCGCCGGCGCGCTGACGCTCGACACCCCGATCGAAACGCTGGTCGCCAACCCCAAGGCCAAGGCGGCGCTCGATCAGGTGCTGCAGACCGATATCACCGCCAATCCCTTTTACGACCAGATCAAGACCCTGAGCTTCAACCAGGTCCAGCCGCTCTCCAATGGGCAGCTGAGCGACGACCTGCTGAAGAAGATCGGCGAGGCGCTCGCCGCGATCAAATAAGCGGCGCGGCGCTTCGTCCGGCATCGCCGGGGGAATGAACGACCGGACGGGCCGCGCTTGCCCGGCGGCGCGTCCTTGCCTCCCCCCGTCGCCCGGCCTACCTCGCCGCTGATGACCAGCCCCGCCGGCCCCGATCGCTTCAACGAGGAACGCGCGACCTATGCCGTGCGCGGCGCCGATGCGCCCGATTTGGAAGCGGGGGTGGCGGCGATCCGCAACGTGCTGCAAACGCTCCCCGCGCGCCCGGGTGTCTACCGGATGCAGGATGCGCGCGGCGACGTGCTGTATGTGGGGAAAGCGCGCGCGCTGAAGAACCGGGTGACCAATTACACCCAGGTCGATCGCCTGCCCAAACGGTTGCAGCGGATGGTGGCACTCACCCGCTCGATGACGATCGTCACCACCAATAACGAGGCCGAGGCGCTGCTGCTCGAAGCGCAGCTGATCAAGCGCTACCGCCCGGCGTACAACGTGCTGCTGCGCGACGACAAAAGCTTCCCCTTCATCCTGCTGCGCGCCGATCACGACTTTCCGCGCATCCAGAAGCATCGCGGCGCGCGCAAGATCAAAGGCAATTATTACGGCCCCTTCGCGAGCGCGGGCGCGGTCAACACCACGCTCAACGCGCTGCAGAAGCTGTTCCTGCTGCGCAGCTGTTCGGACGGGTTCTTCAGCCGCCGCGACCGGCCGTGCCTGCTCTATCAGATCAAGCGCTGCTCGGCGCCGTGCGTCGGGCGGATCGACGAAGCCGCCTATGCCGAGCTGGTGAGCGACGCGAAGGACTTCCTCGCTGGCAAATCGACTCAGGTGCAGGCCAAGCTCGGCGCGCAGATGCAGGCGGCGGCGGAGGCGATGGACTTCGAACTCGCCGCGATCCTGCGCGATCGGCTGCGCGCGCTCACCTTCATCCAGGGCAGCCAGGCGATCAACGCCGACGGGGTGGGCGACGCCGACATTTTCGCGCTCGCCTGCAAGGATGGGGTGATCGGCATCCAGGCCTTCTTCATCCGTGGCGGGCAGAATTGGGGGCATCGCAGCTTCTTCCCCACCCACACCGCCGAAGTGCCCGAGGAGGAAGTGCTGATGAGCTTCCTCACCCAATTCTATGAGGAAGTGCCGCCCGCGCGCCAGGTGATGGTCGATCGCGCGCTAGGCGAGGGGGCGCTGCTCGAGGAGATGCTGAGCAGCCAGGCGGGGCGCAAGGTGGAGCTGAGCGTCCCCCAGCGCGGCACGCGGCGGCGGCTGCTCGACCAGGCCAAGCGCAATGCCGAGGAAGCGCTGGAGCGGCGGCTGGCCGAATCGACCACGCAGGCCAAGCTGCTGCGCGAAGTGGCCGAACTGTTCGACCTCGCCGAGCCGCCCCAGCGCATCGAAATCTACGACAACAGCCATATCCAGGGCACGGGCGCGCTCGGCGCGATGGTCGTCGCCGGACCGGAGGGGTTCCGCAAGGGCCAGTATCGCAAGTTCAACATGAAGCGCGCCGAAACGATCGCGGGCGACGATTACGGCATGATGCGCGAGATGTTCCAGCGCCGCTTCGCCCGCGCACAGGATGAAGACCCCGATCGCGGTGACTGGCCCGATCTGGTGCTGATCGATGGCGGGCGCGGCCAGCTGAACGCCGTGCGCGCGGCGCTGGAGGAGATTGGCGTCGAGGATGTCTGCCTGGTCGGCGTCGCCAAGGGCCCGCACCATGGCCGCGAGGGGCGCGAGGTGTTCCACCTGATGGATGGGCGCGAGTTCCAGCTGCCGGTCAACGCGCCGGTGCTGTTCTATCTCCAGCGGCTGCGCGACGAGGCGCACCGCTTCGCGATCGGCGCGCACCGCGAGAAGCGCGCCAAGGCGATGGGGGCGAGCCCGCTCGACGAGGTGCCCGGCATCGGCCCGGCGCGCAAGAAAGCGCTGCTGATGCACTTCGGCACCGCCCGCGCGGTGCGCGGCGCAAGCCTGGAAGACCTACGCAAGGCGCCGGGGGTAAGCGCGGCGGTGGCGCAGACGGTGTACGACTTCTACCACAGCCGCTAGAGCGATTTCGAGGCAGGTGGAATCACCTGCCGGCTCGGAAATCGCGGATAAACAAAAGCCTAGAGCGGCGATCCGATTTTATCGGATCGAAAACCGCTCTAGCGGCGGCGGATCAGCGCCCGGTCCAGTTGCCGGGGCGCTTCTCGACGAAGGCGGCCATCCCTTCCTTCTGGTCCTCGGTGCCGAACAGGCCGTGGAACAGCCGGCGTTCGAACAGGATGCCCTGGGCAAGCTGCGTCTCGAACGCGGCGTTGACCATTTCCTTGTTCGCGATCGCGGCGAGCGGGGGCATGGCGGCGATCGCGTCGGCGGTCTTCAGCGCTTCGGCGAGCAGATCGGCGGCGGGCACCACGCGCGCGACAAGGCCCGAGCGCTCGGCTTCCGCGGCGTCCATCATCCGGCCCGTGAGGCACATTTCCATCGCCTTGGCCTTGCCGATCGCGCGGGTCAGCCGCTGCGAGCCGCCCATGCCGGGCGAGACGCCGAGCTTGATCTCGGGCTGGCCGAACTTGGCATTGTCGGCGGCGATGATGAAATCGGCCATCATCGCGACTTCGCACCCGCCGCCCAGCGCATAGCCGGCGACGGCGGCGAGCCAGGGCTTGCGCGTCGCGGTCACTTTTTCCCAGCCGGCGAAGAAGTTGTTGCCATACATGTCGGCGAAGCCCTGCGCCTGCATCTCCTTGATGTCGGCGCCCGCCGCGAAGGCTTTCTCCGAGCCGGTGAGCACCAGGCAGCGCTGCGCCGGATCGGCATCATAAGCGGCGAAGGCGGCGATGAGCTCGGCGAGCACCTGGCTGTTGAGCGCGTTCAGCGCCTTGGGCCGGTTGAGCGTGACAAGCGTCACCGCGCCCTTGGGTTCGACGAGGATGGTTTCGAACGACATTTGCTGCTCTCCGTGGCGGGCGGGCGCCCGGTCCTGATGCGCCAAGCCTTTGCGCGACTGTGGATGCCGGAACAAGTCCGGCATGACGGTTTGCTTTAGGGACTCCGATGGATGCAGCAAGAGTCGTCGCCCCGGCCTTGATCCGGGGCTAGGCTTCTTCTTCTGCTGTCGCAAAGGCAGCCAAGCCCCGGATCAAGTCCGGGGCGACGGTGTGAGGGAGGCGGCGGACCGGCAACAGTCTTACGCCGGCGTCCACGCCTCGCCCTCGGGCATCGGCGCGAAGATCGCGTCGAGCATCGCCTCGGTCACCCCGTCTGGCGTCGCGGGGTTCCAATTGGGCGCGTTATCCTTGTCGATGATCACCGCGCGCACGCCCTCCTGGAAATCGGGCAGCACCACGACGCGCGAAGCAATGGCGAATTCCTGCGCCATCTCGGCGGCGAAGTCGGGCATCGTCGCCCCCTCTTTCAACTGGCGCAGCGCGACTTTCATCGCCTGCGGTGATTTCGTCGCGAGCGTCGCGCGCTGTTGCGCCGCCCAGTCGCCGCCATCGGTATCGAGCGCGGCGAGTACGTCTTCCAAGTGATCGGACGCGAAAAGCCGATCGATCGCTTCCAAATGGTCGAAAAGCGTGCCGCGCGGTAGCAGCGTGTTTTTGTCACTGAGCGTCGTTTCGATGTCGCGAGGGTAACGGATCAACAGCTCTTTGACGATATCGAGTTCGTCGGCCGCGATGGCGTGTGTTGCCAGCCCGAGGTTGAGACAATCATGCCCGTTAAGCCGCGCGCCGGTCAGCGCCAGATACTGCCCCGTCCGCCCCGGCAGCCGCGCCAGATACCAGCCGCCGCCGACATCGGGAAACAGGCCGATGCCGCTTTCGGGCATGGCGAAGCGGGTATTCTCGGTCGCGACGCGGAAGCGCGCCGGCTGGCTGATGCCGACGCCGCCGCCCATCGTGATCCCGTCCATGAAGGCGACGATCGGCTTGGCGTAGCTGAACAGCTTGTGGTTGAGCTGGTACTCGGTGCGGAAGAAGGCGTGCGCCTCATCGCCCCCTTGCGCGCCCGAGGCAGCGAGCATGCGGATGTCGCCGCCCGCGCAAAAGCCGCGTCCTTCGGCATGATCGATCATCACCGCCTCGATCGCGGGATCGGCTTCCCAGCGCTGGAGCGCTTCAAGCATCGCCGCGCACATCGCCGTGTTGAGCGCGTGCAGCGCCTGCGGGCGGTTGAGGCGGAGGCGGGCGATTTTGCCTTCGGTGGAGAGGATCACGTCGTCGGTCATAACTTCCTTACCCCTCTCCCCTGCATGCAGGGGAGAGGGACGCATTATCTACTGCCGCGTCAGCTCGCGCCCCACGATCATCCGCATGATCTGGTTGGTGCCCTCCAGGATCGAATGCACCCGCAGGTCGCGCCAGAAGCGTTCGATCGGGTAATCCTGCAGATAGCCATAGCCGCCGTGCAGCTGCAGCGCGCGATCCACCACGCTCGATCCGGTGTCGGTCGCGAGCCGCTTGGCCATCGCCGCGAAGCGCGTCTTGTCCGGCGCGTTGGCCGTCACCTTCGCCGCCGCCAGATAGAGCAGCGCGCGTGCCGCCTCCAGCTCGGTCGCCATGTCGGCGAGCATGAACTGGGTGTTCTGGAAATCGCTCACCGCCTGGCCGAACGCCTTGCGGTCACGAGTGTAAGTGATCGCTTCGTCGAGGCAGCGCTGCGCCCCGCCCAGCGAGCAGGCACCGATGTTCAGCCGCCCGCCGTCGAGGCCCATCATCGCGATACGGAACCCTTCGCCCTCGCCGCCGATGCGGTTCTCGACCGGGACGCGGACTTCTTCCAAAATCACCTGGCGCGTCGGCTGCGAGTGCCAGCCGAGCTTCTTCTCGTTGGCGCCGAACGACACGCCGGGCATGTCGCGCTCGATCGCGAGGCACGAAATGCCGCGCGGGCCTTCCTCGCCGGTGCGCACCATCACCAGATACAGCTCATTCTCGCCCGCGCCCGAGATGAACTGCTTGGTGCCGGTGACGACATAATGATCGCCGTCCCGCACCGCGCGCGTCTTGAGCGCCGCCGCGTCCGATCCCGAGCCCGGTTCAGTGAGGCAATAGCTCGCGATCCAGTCCATCCCGACCAGCTTCGGCAGATATCTGGCCTTCACGGTTTCCGCACCGAAGCGGTCGATCATCCAGGCGGCCATATTGTGGATGCTGATGAACGCGCTGGTGGAGGGGCAGCCATAGGCCATCGCTTCCATGATCAGCGCCGCCTCCAGCCGGCCGAGCGCGATGCCGCCCGATTCTTCGGAGACATAGATCGCGCCAAAGCCCAATTCGGCGGCGGCCTTGATCGTCTCCCGCGGGAAAATATGCTTCTCGTCCCACTCGCCCGCGAACGGGGTGATGCGATCGGCGGTGAAGCGGCGCGCGAGTTCCTGGATTTCGCGCTGATCGTCGGTCAGGTCGAACTGGCTCATGGGCAGCGCCTCTAGCGCGGTTCGGCGGCCAAGGCCATAAGCGCGGGCGTGAGCCGCCTGCTGCTGATCGATACCGCGCTGCGTCTGTTCGCGATCGGGCAGTTGCTGCTGATCGCACTGGTGATCGGCCGCGGCAGCGCGCCCCGCCCGATCCGAGCGGCGACGGTCGCGTTGTTGATCGGGGTAAGCAGTTACCTGACGCTCGCGACGCCGATTTTCCTGCGGCTGCGCGGGCCGTTCTGGGCGCTCGTGCAGCTCGCCGCGCAAGCGACGCCGCTGATCCTGTGGCTGTTCGCGCATCTGCTGTTCGAGCGGCGGATCAACGCCCGCGTGCTGGCGGCGGGCGCGGTGGTGACGGTGAGCTGCTGGGTGGGCTTTGGCGTCGCCGACGCGCTCGATGCGCGTTTCTGGATCGCGCTCGTCCAGCGCGGTGTTTCGCTGTTGCTGGTGCTCCACGCGCTCACCATCGCGGTGCGCGAACGCGGCGATGATCTGATCGAGAAGCGCCGCCGGTTGCGGGTGGGGTTCGTGATCGTCGTCGGGCTCGGCGCGGTGATGGTGCTGGTGGTCGAGATGGCGTTCGGCTTCCGCCACCGCGACGTGCTGGCGACGCTGCCGCAGACTTTGGTGATCTTCGTGGCGGTGCTCGCGACCGGGGGCGCGCTGCTGAAGAGCGACCCCGAACTGCTGTTCGATCCCGCCGCCCCGCCGCCGCCGCCCGAACCCGCGTTCAGCCCGGCCGAAACGGTGCTGAAGGCCAAGCTCGACGCGGCGATGGTGGCGGGGGTGTATCGTGAGGCCGGCCTGACCATCGGCGCGCTCGCCGAGCGGCTGGGGGCGCCCGAACACCGGCTGCGCGCGCTCATCAACCAGCGGCTCGGCTATCGCAACTTCTCCGCCTTTCTGAACGAGGCGCGAATCGCCGATGCCAAGGCCCGGCTCGCCGATCCCGAGCGGGTGGCGCTGCCCGTGCTCACCATCGCGATGGACCTGGGCTATGGCAGCCTCGCCCCGTTCAACCGCGCCTTTCGCGAGGCGACGGGGCAGGCGCCGAGCGACTTCCGCCGCGCCGCCTTCGCTGAAAAAAGCTGATCGATTTCGAAAATGCGCGCGCTTTTCCGGCGCCGCCGCGACCTACCCGCCGTGTTGGGGCAGGGGAGGGCGTGACCGGGCGCCACGCCCGGCCTAGAACGTCATCGTAACGACGGAGACTTGCGTGCCTGAGTGGTTGCTGCTCATCCCCCAACGCCTGCTGCACAGCGTCGAGATTGAATTCACCCGCTATCTGGTGGGCGCCGCCGGCGTCGCGCTGCTTTACTGGCTGGTGCGCGGCATCATCGAGCATCGCCGCATCCAGCCGCGCCGCGCGACCACCGCCGATCGCTGGCGCGAATTCCGCCAATCGGTCGAGACGATCTGCGTGTTCGCGGTCGTCAACCTGCTCACTTTCGCGCTGATCCGCGCCGGGCTGATCCCGATCAACCGCGGCGCGCCCGATCTGCCGATCCTGGTCGCGCAGATCGTGGTGATGGTGGTGCTGCACGATGCGTGGTTCTATTGGATGCACCGCACGCTGCACCACCGGATGCTGTTCCGCGCGACCCATGCCGCGCATCACCGCAGCCGCACCCCGACGAGCTGGGCCGCGTACAGCTTCGCCCCCGGCGAGGCGGTGGCCGAGAGCATCTATATCCCGATCATGTTTCTCGCGATCAGCTGGGTGGCGCCGATCCAGCCCTGGTCGGTGTTCATCTTCCTCGGCCACCAGATCGCGCGCAACGCGATCGGCCATTCGGGGTTCGAGCTCGCCTGGCCGGGCTTTACCCGCTCGTGGCTGACGGGCTGGCTGACGACGACCACCCATCACGACCTGCACCACACCGAAGGCCGCTATAATTTCGGCCTCTATTTCACCTGGTGGGACCGGCTGATGGGCACGGAGCACCCGCGCTACCATGAAAGGTTCGAAGGCGTGGTCCGCCGCCAGCGCGACGCGGCGGTGGCGGCGGCGTAGGGGCGCAGGCTCGACTTCGACCGCCCCGGGCGGCACAAGCGCGGCCATGCTTCCCGCGCCGCTCGCCGCCTTCACCCAGACCGTCGGGCCGCTGCTCGATCTGCTGGGGCTGGGGGTGTTCGCCGCTTCGGGCGCCTTGCGCGCCGCCGAGCGCGGGCAGACCATCGTCACCCTGTGCTTCTTCGCGCTGATCACCGGGGTCGGCGGCGGGACGCTGCGCGATCTGCTGATCGGCGCGCCGGTCTTCTGGGTGCAGGATTCGCGCGCCGCCGCGGTGTGCCTGGCGGTCGCCTTCGTGATCTATCTGACGCCGGTGCGTTGGTGGTCGGCGACCGCGCTCGTCTGGTTCGATGCGCTGGGGCTTGCGGCTTACGCGGTTTACGGCGCGCAGAAGGCGCTGTCGTTCGGGGTGCCGGCGGTGCCCTCGGTGGTGATGGGGGTCATCACCGCGAGCGTCGGCGGCATCATCCGTGACGTTCTGGCGGGCGAACCCTCGATCCTGATGCGGCCCGAGCTGTACGTCACCGCCGCCGCGCTCGCCGCCGGCTTGCATGTGCTGCTGCTGGCGCTGGGGCTGCCGATCGCGGTGGCGGCGGGGACGGCGGCGCTCGCGGGCTTTGGCCTGCGCGCGGCGGCGATCCATTGGCGGCTGGCGCTGCCGGCCTATGGCGCGCGCGGTTGATGTGGGTGATCGTATCGGGCTGTTCGGGCGGCGGCAAATCGACGCTGATCGAGGCGCTGGCGGCGCGCGGCGAGCCGGTGGTGCGCGAGCCGGGTCGCCGCCTGATCGCCGCGCACCGAGCGAGTGAAGGGCGCGAAGGCGCGCTGCCCTGGGTCGATCTGCCTAAGTTCCTGCAAGCCGCGATGGTGATGGCGCAAGCCGATCTCGCCACCGCGCCCACCGATCGCCGCGTGTTCTTCGATCGCGGGCTGATCGACGCGGCGTGCGGCTGGGACGCGCTGACCGGGGACGTGACTGTCGCCGGGAGCGTGCGCGCCCATCGCTTCCACCGCCAGGTCTTCCTCGCCCCGCCCTGGCGCGAAATCTACGCGACCGATCCCGACCGCCCGCATGATTTCGCCGCGGCGGTCGCGGAGTATGACCGGCTCCACGCCTGCTACGCGCGGCTGGGGTTCGAGCTTGTTCTGCTGCCCAAGCTGCCCGTCGCCGATCGGGTCGCGCTCGTGTTGGCGACCCTCGCCCGTTCTTGCCCGGATTGACTTTGCACCAACCAAACCGTCACCCCGGGCTTGACCCGGGGTCCCGCTTTTCTTCTTGCCGCGCCTAGGCAGCCGGACCCGTGATGAAGGTGAAACCGTCCCCCGGACGGTTTCACCTTCATCACCAAGCCCGGGGTGACGAGGATTTCGGTAACTGCCGTCGGACTCAATAAGGCGGCGTCACCCTGGCGCGCTGCGCCTTCGCCGCGTCCACCCACCACATCAGATCGTCGGCGAAGCGCGGGAAGCTCGCCTCCAGCGCGGCGCCGCCATCGCCCTGCGGCACGCCGTCCTCGCTCAGCGCCTGCCCGATCATGCCCACCGCGAGCGTGCTGGAGATCACCACCATCCCCATTTCGGAAAGCACGGGATGCAGCGCGATCATCGCCCGCACACCGGCATAGCGCCCGCCGGAATAGCTCGCGATCGCGGCGGGGCGCCAGAACCATTCCTCCAGATAATGGTCGGTCAGGTTCTTCAGCCCCGGCGGGATGCCCCAATTATACTCGCCGGTCACGAACACGAAGCCGTCCGCCGCGCGGATCTTGGCGGCGAGCGCGGCCATCGCCTCGGGCGCCTCGCCGGGGGCATATTCCTTGTGCATCCGGTCGAGGATCGGCAGCCCGACCGCCTTGGCATCGATCAGCTCGGCGGCGTCACCCCGCGCGCGCAGCCCGTGGACGATATAGTCGGCGAGGCGGATGCCCTGGCGATCGCGCCGGTAGGAGCCGTAGAAGACCAGGATCGAACGCGGCATCTTTTGCTCCTTTGGCGTATCAGGCGCGGACGACCCCGACTTCACTGAACGGCTTGGGCTCCATGGGCGGCACCACCGAGGCGTTCAGCGTGCACTGCCAGAAGCCGATGTCGAGCCACTGGCCCTGCTTGTAACCGATCTCGCGGTACATGCCGGTGCGGCGGAAGCCGACCGATTCGTGCAGCTGGATGGCGCCTTCATTGGGCAGCGAGAGCACCGCGATCGCCTGGGTGAAGCCTTGCGCGCGCAAGGTGTCGATCAGCGCCTCGTACAGCAGCCGCCCGGCGCCGCCGCGCTGCAGCGGGCCGGCGGTGTAGATCGAGGTTTCGACGACATAACGATAGGCCGGCCGGTCACGCCACTGGCCGGCATAGGCATAGCCGAGCACGCCGCCGCCCTCATCCTCGCCGGTGGTCGCGACCAGCCAGGGATAATAGCCGCGCCAGGTGTGCATCCGCCGGCACATGCTGTCGGCGGTCGGTGCGTCGGTTTCGAACGACACCGTGCCGCCGAGCACGAACGGGGCGTAGATGGCGGCAATGGCGGCGGCGTCGGCCTCGGTCGCGGGGCGGATGACGATCATCGCGCGAGCTTGGCGAAGAGCAGCGTGATCAGCTTCCGGTCCTCCGCATCCAGCCGCGCAGGGGCAAGCCCCGCGCATTCCAGGCAGCGCGCCTGCACCGCCGCCCCCGTCGCCAGCCGGCGGGCGTCGCCCACCGCGCGCGCGAACACCGCGCGGCGCTGCGCCGCGATCTGGGCATAGGCGTCGCCGCTCGCATTCGCCTCATCTTCATCATTCTTGCGCGCGAAACTATTGAAGAATTCGGCCCACCAATCGGGCTTCTTCTCCAGATATTCGGCGTGGACGTTGGCCGGATCGAGCTTCGCCCGCCGCGCGGCTTCCGCGATCGCGTCGTCGATCCCGCCGAAGCGATCGACCAGGCCGATCTGGCGCGCGGTGCCGCCGTCCCACACCCGCCCTTGCGCGATCTCGTCGACCTGCTGCACCGACTTGCGGCGCGCCTGGGCGACACGCTCGAGGAACTGGCGATAGCCATGCTCGATGCCCGCCTGGAACAGCTGGTCGACTTCGGGCGAGAAGCCGCCGGCGATGTCGGGCTGGCCGGAGAGCGGGGTGGTCTTCACCCCGTCGGTCGCGATGCCCAGCTTGGCGAGGCTGTTCTCGAAACTCGGCACCACGCCGAAAATGCCGATCGAGCCGGTGATCGTGCTCGGCTCGGCGAAGATGGTGTCGCCGGCGGTCGACACCCAATAGCCGCCCGAGGCCGCGACCCCGCCCATCGAGACCACCACCGGCAGCCCCTTGGCCTTGGCGCGCAGGATCGCCTGGCGGATCACTTCGGAGGCGAGCGCCGAGCCGCCGGGCGAATCGACCCGCACCACCAGCGCTTTCAGCTTCTTGGTCTCGATCCCGTCGTTCAGCAGCCGGGCGATGGTGTCGCCGCCGGCGGTGCCGGCATCGGCCTTGCCGTCGATAATGTCCCCCGCGACCGTCAGCACCCCGATCGCGTCGCCGCCGGTCGGCAGCGGGTGGGCGGCGAGAAAATCCTTGTAGCGGATGCGCTTGAACACGCCCTTGCCGGCGGGCGCCGCCCCGGCGATCTCGGCGACGCGGGCGTTGAACGCCATCCGGTCGCCGAGCTTGTCGATCAGCCCCGCCGCCTTGTTGGCCTGGGCGATGTCGCCGCCCGCCGCGAGCACGCGCTGGGTGGCCTGATCGAGGAACGCCGCCGCCTGCGCCTTGGGCCGCGCCTGGCCGACCTGCTGGCGCCAGTCATTGCCGATCGCGGTGTAGAGCGCGACGCTGTTCTCGCGCGCCTCGGGCGACTGGTCGCTGCGGGTGAAGGGTTCGATGAACGACTTGAACTTGCCGACGCGGTAGACGTGGACGTTCACCCCCAGCTTGTCGAGCAGCCCCTTGTAGTAAAGCTGCGATCCGCCGGGGCCGGTGAACAGCGTGCCGCCCATCGGGTGCATCCAGATTTCGCTGGCGTGCGACGCGATCCGGTAGCTCGCATCGCTATAGGCGGTGGCATAGGCGAGCACGGGCTTGCCGCTCTTGCGCACGCTCTCCACCGCCGCGCCGACTTCGTTCAGCGCCGCCGGCAGGCCGCCGCCGAACGAATCGAAATCGAGCACCAGCGCCTTCACATGGGCGTCGTCCTTGGCGGCGCGGATCGCGCGCACCACGTCGCGCAGGCGCAGCTCGGCGGGCTCGCCGCCGCCGCCAAAATCGAATTGCGGCCCCGCCGGCTGTTCGACGATCGGCCCGTCGAGCGCGATCACCAGCGCACCGTCCTTGATCGCCGCCGGATTGGGCCGGAAGGCGAGCGCGGTGAACAGCCCGCCGAAGAACAACAGCATCGCGATCAGCACCAAGGCATCCTTGATGCCAACCAGCAGCTTCCACGCGCCACGCAACAGCTTCACGGCAGGCTCCCCGTATGACTGGCCGAGCGCTAGACCAGCCGCGCCCGCGAGGCAAGCGGGCGTGTTAGCCGATCAATACGCGTCGCCGGCTCGTCGGAACGCTGCTTCCGACCGCCGCATGGGCCTTGACGTGCGTTGGCCGCTCGACCATATCGCCCGCGTTAGCACTCGCTCAAAGTGAGTGCTAAGAGCTCATCAACCCTGAACCCATAGAGGATGGAGCGCATGAACTTTCGTCCGTTGCACGATCGCGTGCTCGTTCGCCGCGTCGAGGCCGAGGAAAAGACCGCCGGCGGCATCATCATTCCCGATACCGCCAAGGAAAAGCCGCAGGAAGGCGAAGTCGTCGCCGCCGGCAATGGCGCCAAGGCCGAAGACGGCACCATCACCCCGCTCGACGTGAAGGCGGGCGACCGCATTCTGTTCGGCAAGTGGTCGGGCACCGAAGTCAAGATCAACGGGGAAGACCTGCTGATCATGAAGGAATCGGACATTCTCGGGATCGTCGGCTAACCGCCACGCCTCCGTTTTTTCGTATCAACCAGCTACTGAAAGGGCAGTCACATGGCAGCCAAGGACGTAAAATTCTCGCGCGACGCTCGTGAGCGCATCCAGCGCGGCGTCGACATTCTCGCCGATGCGGTGAAGGTCACCCTGGGGCCGAAGGGCCGCAACGTGGTGATCGACAAGTCGTTCGGCGCCCCGCGCATCACCAAGGACGGCGTCACCGTCGCCAAGGAAATCGAACTGAAGGACAAGTTCGAGAATATGGGCGCGCAGATGGTCCGCGAGGTCGCCTCGAAGACCAACGACGCGGCCGGCGACGGCACCACCACCGCCACCGTGCTCGCCCAGGCGATCGTGCGCGAGGGCATGAAGTCGGTCGCTGCCGGGATGAACCCGATGGACCTGAAGCGCGGCATCGACATCGCTGTCACCAAGGTCGTCGAGGACGTGAAGTCGCGTTCGAAGGCCGTTTCGGGCTCGAACGAAATCGCCCAGGTCGGCATCATCTCGGCCAATGGCGACCGTGAAGTCGGCGAGAAGATCGCCGAAGCCATGGAAAAGGTCGGCAAGGAAGGCGTCATCACCGTCGAGGAGGCCAAGGGCCTCGAGTTCGAACTCGATGTCGTCGAAGGCATGCAGTTCGATCGCGGCTATCTGTCGCCCTATTTCATCACCAACCCGGAAAAGATGCAGGTCGAACTCAACGACCCGTACATCCTGATCCACGAGAAGAAGCTGTCGAACCTGCAGTCGATGCTGCCGATCCTGGAAGCGGTGGTGCAGTCGGGCCGTCCGCTGCTGATCATCGCCGAGGACATCGAGGGTGAGGCGCTGGCGACGCTCGTCGTCAACAAGCTGCGCGGCGGCCTGAAGGTCGCGGCCGTCAAGGCGCCGGGCTTCGGCGATCGCCGCAAGGCGATGCTGGAAGACATCGCGGTCCTGACCAAGGGCGAGATGATCAGCGAAGACCTGGGCATCAAGCTCGAGAGCGTGACGCTCGGGATGCTCGGCCAGGCCAAGCGCGTGACGATCGACAAGGACAACACCACGATCGTCGATGGCGCCGGCGACGCCGACGCGATCAAGGCCCGCACCGAGCAGATCCGCCAGCAGATCGACGTCACCACCAGCGACTATGACCGCGAGAAGCTCCAGGAGCGTCTGGCGAAGCTCGCCGGCGGCGTGGCGGTGATCAAGGTCGGCGGCGCGACCGAAGTCGAGGTGAAGGAGCGCAAGGACCGCGTTGATGACGCGCTCCACGCGACCCGCGCGGCCGTGGAAGAGGGCATCGTCCCCGGCGGCGGCACCGCGCTGCTCTATGCCACCAAGGCGCTCGACGGCCTGACCGGCGCGAACGAGGACCAGACCCGCGGCATCGACATCGTCCGCCGCGCGCTGACCGCGCTCGTCCGCCAGATCGCGGCGAATGCCGGCCATGACGGTGCGGTGGTCTCGGGCAAGCTGCTCGACCAGACCGATACCTCGTTCGGCTTCAACGCCGCGACCGACCAGTATGAGAATCTGGTCGCCGCCGGCGTGATCGATCCGACCAAGGTGGTGCGCACCGCGCTGCAGAACGCGGCTTCGGTCGCCGGCCTGCTGATCACCACCGAAGCGACGATCGCCGAACTGCCCGAAGACAAGCCGGCCGCGCCGGCGATGCCGGGCGGCATGGGCGGGATGGACTTCTAAGTCCCTCGCCACGGCTGATTAAGGAAGAGGCCGGGGGCGTTGGCTCCCGGCCTTTTTCTTTCGGGGAAAGCGCCGCTCAAATATCCTGGACGAGCCGCCCGTAAAGCTCGGGCCGGCGATCGCGGAAGAAGCCGAAGGCAGCGCGATGGCGCTTCACCCGCGCCAGATCGAGCGTCGCGGTGATCACGCCTTCCTCCGCGCGGCCCAGTTCGGCGAGGATGTCGCCGCGCTCATCGGCGATGAAGCTGGTGCCGTAGAAAATCTGGCCATGCTCGTCGCCGATGCGGTTGGCGGCGACCACCGGCACGACGTTCGACACCGCATGGCCGACCATCGCCCGCCGCCACAGCCGCGCGGTATCGAGACTGTCGTCATGCGGCTCGCTGCCGATCGCGGTGGGGTAGAACAGCACCTCCGCGCCCATCAGCATCATCGCGCGCGCGGTTTCGGGATACCATTGGTCCCAGCACACCCCCACGCCCAAGGTCGCGCCCGGGCCGGGCCACACCTTGAAGCCGGTATTGCCCGGGCGGAAATAGAATTTCTCCTCATAGCCCGGGCCATCGGGGATGTGGCTCTTGCGATAGACGCCCTGCACCGCGCCATCGGGGCCGATCATCGCGAGCGAGTTATAATGATGCGGCCCGTCCGCCTCGAAGAAGCTGGTCGGGATATGGACGCCGAGTTCGGCGGCGAGCGCCCGCATCGCGAGTACGCTCGGATGCTCGCCCACGGGCCGCGCGGTGGCGAACAGGCCTTCATCCTCCACCCGGCAGAAATATTCGCCCTCGAAGAGTTCGGGCGGCAGGATCACCTGCGCCCCGCGCCCGGCGGCCTCGCGCACGGCTTCGGAGACCTTGGCGATATTGGCGGCGGTGTCGGCGCTGAAGGCAAGTTGCAGCGCGGCGACGGTGATCTGGGTCATGGCCGGAACTCCGGAAAAGGGGCGGGCGCGATGTAGGGCAGCGCGGGCGGAATTGAAACACTTGTTCGCCGGGAGCATCGCCGAGGGGGGCGGACTTGGACGACGCGGTAACCGGGTGAACGCTCCCCACCGGAAGGAGGGGAAGCGGCACGGCGGCCACTAGCGACAGGCCCCCGTTCGAGGACATTCTCGCCGCGAGATCAGGCGATCAACAATGATCTCCTGACCGAACATGCCCATGTGACCATAGTTACCCGGGTACATCGTCTTGCGACCAATGAATTCGACGAACACTCTCCCGCCGCGCCGTTGCCGTTGGCGCCGCACGTCGGTTCGGCTGACATCGAGCCAAATCGACCCCGCGATGGCCAGATCGGCTTGCTTTCGCCATCCTGGCGATTTCGGGTCGCCGCGCGGCCATTCGGGCGGCGTGGTTCCTTCCGGGATGAATTGCTGGCCCTCGAACTCATCGATCCAGATACCGCGAAATCGACGCGGCGGGTCCATCTTGTAGCACTGGTCGAGGGGCAGCGAGCTGACCACATCGGCCTCGACATGGTACAAACAGGGTCGCTCCCGGACCAGATCGCCGCCAAAGCGATAACAGCCTCGCCCCTCATCAGATGGAGCGCATGGTTTTTCGAGAAGCCGTGCACGCTTCTGATCTTCAGCGCGCGCGAATACTTCCGGCTTGGGCAGGCTGAATTGAGCGAACGCATTGGCGGTGAGGCTAAGCGTTGCGCCCGCGAGCACCCCTAGGAGCCGACTTACCAAGGAAATGCTCCTCGCGCTTGATGGACGAATAACCATTGATCGTTCCCGCGCACGCCGCACCTTATCAATCAAGGTCCGCGACCGCGGCGCTTGCCGACAAGCCGCTTCTCCAGGTCCAAAGTCTCCCCACTACCCCTTCGCCACCGCGCTCACATGGCCGGCGAACTCCTCGAAATCGCGCGCCTCGCGGAAGTCCTTATACACGCTTGCGAACCTGATGTACGCGACCGAATCGAGCCCCTTCAGCCCTTCCATCACCATCTCGCCGATGCGCTTCGCCGGCACTTCGCTGTCGCCCAAAGTCTCCAGCTGGCGCTGGATGCCCGAGACGAGCTTCTCGATCCGCACCGCGTCGATCGGGCGCTTGCGGCAGGCGATCGAGACCGAGCGCATCAGCTTGTCGCGGTCGAACGGCTCGCGCCGCACGTCACTCCCCGCGCCGCCGCTCTTCACCACCACCAGCTCGCGCAGCTGGATGCGCTCGAAGGTGGTGAAGCGCGCCGCGCACCCCTCGCACTGGCGGCGCCGGCGGATCGCGGCGCCGTCCTCGGTCGAGCGGCTGTCCTTTACCTGGCTGTCCTCATGGCCGCAGAACGGGCAGCGCATTCACATCCCCGGATAAACGGGGAAGCGCGCGGTGAGCGCCGCCACTGCATCGCGGACATGCTGCTCGACCTGGCCGTCGCCCGCCTCGCCATTGCGGGCGAGTCCCTCGACCACCTGCGCGATCAGCTGGCCGACCTGGCGGAACTCGGCAGGGCCGAAGCCGCGCGTCGTGCCGGCGGGGGTGCCGAGGCGGATGCCGGAGGTGACGAAAGGCGAGCGCGTGTCGAACGGCACGCTGTTCTTGTTGCACGTCAGCCAGGCGCGATCGAGCGCCTTCTCGGCCGCCTTGCCGGTCACGTCCTTGGCCGAGAGATCGACCAGCACGAGGTGATTGTCGGTCCCGCCCGAAACCACGCCGAGCCCGGCTTCGACCAGGCTCGCCGCCAGCGCGCGGGCATTTTCGACGATACGGTGGGCGTAGAGCTTGAATTCGGGGCGCAGCGCCTCGCGGAAGGCGACCGCCTTCGCCGCGACGATGTGCATCAGCGGCCCGCCCTGCAGCCCGGGGAAGATCGCCGAGTTGAACTTCTTCGCCAGATCCTCGTCATTGGTCAGGATAATGCCCGAACGCGGGCCGCGCAGCGACTTGTGCGTGGTCGAGGTGACGACATGCGCGTGCGGGAAGGGCGAGGGATGCGCCCCGCCCGCGACCAGCCCCGAGAAGTGCGACATATCGACCATCAGATAGGCGCCCACCGCGTCCGCGATCGCGCGGAAGGCGGCAAAATCCCAGTGGCGCGAATAGGCGGTGCCGCCGGCGATGATCAGCTTGGGGCAGTGTTCGTGCGCCAGCCGCTCCACCTCGGCCATGTCGATCAGATGGTCCTCGCGCCGCACGCCATAGGGGATCGGCTTGAACCATTTGCCGCTCATGTTGACCGGCGAACCATGGGTGAGGTGCCCGCCCGAATTGAGATCGAGCCCCATGAAGGCGTCGCCCGGATTGAGCAGCGCGAGGAACACCGCCTGGTTCATCTGGCTGCCCGAATTGGGCTGCACATTCGCGAAGTCGCACCCGAACAATTGCTTGGCGCGCTCGATCGCCAGCGTCTCGACGACATCGGCATAGTCGCAGCCGCCATAATAGCGCTTGCCGGGGTACCCTTCGGCATATTTGTTGGTGAACACCGAACCGGCGGCCTCCAGCACCGCGCGGCTGGCGATGTTCTCGCTCGCGATCAGCTCGATCTTGTCGCGCTGGCGGGCGAGTTCGTTGTTGACGGCCTGGGCGATCTCGGGATCGGCCTCGGCGAGGCTATCGTGCCAGAAGCCGTGCATCGGATCGTGGCTGTCGTTCATCGCGGTCGCGGTCATGCCAGGGTCTCCTGCGGGGCGCCGAGCTTGTCGACGCGGTGTTGGTGGCGGCCGCCTTCGAAGTCGGCCGAGAGGAAAGCGGTGAGGATGGCGCGCGCCATCTCCTCGCCGATCAGCCGCGCGCCGAACGCGACCGCGTTGGCGTCGTTGTGCTGGCGGGCGAGCGTGGCGCTCAAGGGATCGTCGACGCGGGCGCAGCGCAAGGCGGGATGGCGGTTGACCGCGATCGAGATGCCGATGCCGCTGCCGCACACCGCGATGCCGCGCTCGGCGCGCCCGCTCGCGACCGCTTCGGCGAGGGCGCGGCCGAAATCGGGATAATCGACGCTCGCCGTGCCGTTCGTCCCCAGGTCGAGCACGTCATGCCCGGCGGCCTCCAGCCAGGGGACGAGCGCCGCCTTCAGCGGATAACCGGCATGATCGGAGGCGATGGCGAGCTGCATCCACGAGCACCTATGCGAGGAAGTCGCCCCTTTAACCGAGCCCCGGGCGCGGCGCCACCCCGGCGCGCGCTCGGTCGAAGGCGGGCGCAGAAAATCGCTTGCGCGCGGCGCGATAGCGGTTACCGACAGCGGCCGTGAGCGAGCCCCAAGACGCGAATGCCGCCCGGGCGCGGCTGGTCGAATTGCTCTGGCGCTGTGGCCAGGAGGAGCGCGCGGCTCTGTCGGAACTGTACCGTCTCACCAGCGCAAAACTTTTTGGGATCGTCTTTCGTATCTGTGGCGAGCGCCAAGGGGCCGAGGATGTGTTGCAGGATGTGTATCTGACGATCTGGAAACGCGCCGGCGCCTATGAGTCGCACCGGGCGAGCCCGATCACCTGGCTGGCGACGATCGCCCGCAACCGCGCGATCGACTGGCGGCGCGCGCAGGGCAAGCGTGCGTTCTCGGCGATCGACGAGGCGGCGCCGATCCCCGATGATCGCCCCGGTGCGGAGGCCGGCTTGCTCGCCGACGAGGCCGAGCGCCGGCTGCACCTGTGCCTCGACGCGCTGGAAGAGCGCGCGCGCGACGCGATCCGCACCGCCTTCTTCGACGGGCTGACCTATGCCGAACTCGCCGAGGCCCGCGCGGTGCCATTGGGGACGATGAAAAGCTGGGTCCGCCGCGGGCTGATCCGGCTGAAGGAGTGCGTCGAGCAATGAGCGCGCCCGACGAGCTTCCCGACGATGGCGCCACCCAGGCAGCCGAACTCGCGCTCGGCCTGCTCGAAGGGCCGGAGCGCGCGGCGGCTTTGCGCCGGCTGCTCGCCGAACCGGGCTTCGCCGCCGAGGTCGATGCCTGGCGCGCGCATTTCGCGCTGCTGCTGCCGGTGCTACCCGGCCGGGCAGCGCCCGAGACGGTCCTGGAGCGCGTCGAGGCGGCGCTGGACGGTCGCGGGGCTGCGCCGGCGGGGATTTGGCGGGGCTGGCAGTGGCTGGCAGGGGCCGCGACGCTGGTCGCGGCGACGCTCGCCGGGGTCTTGGTGCTGCGCCCCGCGCCGGCGCCGGTGGTCATCGCCCAGGCCCCCGCGCCGCTGCCGATCCTCGCCGCCGCGATCGTCTCCACCGATGGCGAAGCGCCCGCCGTGGCCGCGGTTTACGAGCCCGGACGCGACCTGCTCCGCGTCGCCGGCACCGTCCCCACCGACGCCGGCCACAGCCCGGAACTCTGGGTGATCGCCGCCGACAAGCTGCCGGTGTCGCTCGGCGTGATCGGCGCCGGACCCAATGACGTGACGATCGCGCGGCTGCACAAGCGTCGATTTGTCGCGGGATCACAATTGGTTATCACCGCCGAAGCGCGCGGCGGCTCGCCCGACGGCAAGCCGCACGGCCCAGCGATCGGCGCGGGCGCCCTCGCGAAAATCTAGCGCGAGCGCTCCACTTCGACCCACCCCAACCCCTCCCTTTCAGGGAGGGGCTGAAATCCGCCCAACCTGCTCCCCTCCCTGACAGGGAGGGGCTGGGAGTGGGTCGAAGCGGCGCACAACGGCGGAACATCAGAACCCCTGCGACACCCCCGTTACACCAAAGCGCTTTGTCGCACGCGCCCCCGCTGCTATCGCCCGGCAATGCCCCATCTCTATCTGGTCGACGGTTCCGGCTATATCTTCCGCGCCTATCACCGCCTGCCACCGCTGACGAACAAGCATGGCGAGCCGGTCGGCGCGGTCTATGGCTATACGACGATGTTGTGGAAGCTCGCCGATGAGCTCCACAAGGCGGAAGGGCCAACGCATATGGCGGTGGTGCTCGACAAGGGCAGCCATTCGTTCCGCAACGATCTTTACGATGATTACAAGGCGCACCGCCCGCCGCCGCCCGAGGATCTCGTCCCGCAATTCCCGATGATCCGCGATGCGACCCGCGCCTTCTCGCTCCCCTGCATCGAGAAGGAGGGGCTGGAGGCCGACGACATCATCGCCAGCTACGCCAAGGCCGCGCTCGCCCAAGGCTGGTCGGTCACGATCGTCTCGTCCGACAAGGATCTGATGCAGCTGATCGAGCCTGGGCTCGACCTGTACGACACGATGAACAACCGCCGCCTGAACGCGCCGGAGGTCGTCGAGAAGTTCGGCGTCGGGCCCGATAAGCTGGGCGATGTGCTCGCGCTGATGGGCGACAGTGTCGACAACGTGCCCGGCGTGCCCGGCGTTGGCCCCAAGACGGCGGCCAAGCTGATCCTGGAGCATGGCGACCTGGAAAGCGTGCTCGCCGCCGCGCCCGCGATGAAGCCGGGGAAGCTGCGCGACAATCTGATCGACCATGCCGAAATGGCGCGCCTCTCCCGCGTGCTGGTGACACTGAAGAGCGACGCCCCGCTCGCCGAGCCGCTCGACGCGCTCGAGCTTCAGGGCATTCCCGAGCCGCCGCTGCGCGCCTTCCTGGAGCATCACGGCTTCAAGTCGCTGCTGGCGAAACTGGGCGCGGTGGCCGATCCGCCGGTCGCTTCGCCCACCCCGGTCGCGGCCGAGGATGACCCGCCCTGCGACCATGACGGTTACGAAACCGTCGTCACCGAAGAAGCGCTCGATGCCTGGATCGCGGCGGCGCGGGCGCAAGGCTATGTCGCGGTCGATACCGAGACGACCGGCCTCAACGCCGCGCGCGCGGAGCTCGTGGGAGTGAGCCTCGCCCTCGCGCCTAACAAGGCGTGCTACATCCCGGTCGGCCACGGCGCGAAGGACATGTTCGCCGAGGAGTGGCCTCAGCTCGATCGCGACGTGGCGCTCGCCAAGCTGAAACCGCTGCTCGAGGACGAAAGCGTCCTCAAGATCGGGCATAATCTGAAATACGACATGGTCGTGCTCGGCCGCTGCGGGATCGACGTGGCGCCGCATGACGACACGATCCTGATGAGCTTCGCGCTCGGCGCAGGGCTCAACGGCCACGGCATGGACGAGCTGGCGACGACGCACCTCTCGCACCAGTGCATCGCTTACAAGGACGTGGTCGGCACCGGCAAAAGCCAGCGCGGCTTTGGCGAGATCGACTTGAAGAGCGCCACCCGCTACGCCGCAGAGGATGCGGACGTGACGCTCCGGCTCTGGCGCCGCTTCAAGCCGCGCTTGCCCGCCGAAGGCGCGACGCGGGTGTATGAGATGGTCGATCGCCCGCTTCCCCCGGTGATCGCGCGAATGGAGCGGCACGGCATCAAGGTCGACGCCAAGCGTTTGGCCGAGCTGTCGGCGGAATTTTCGGGCCAGATCGCGCGCCTCGAAACCGAGATCCACGCGGTCGCGGGCGGCCCCTTCACCATCGGCAGCCCCAAGCAACTGGGCGATGTGCTGTTCGAGCGGATGGGGCTGAAGGGCGGGCGCAAGGGCAAGTCCGGCGTCTATTCGACCGACGCGAGCGAACTCGAACGGATCGCCGCCGCCAAGGGGACGGCGGGCGCCGAACTCGCCGCGAAGGTGCTCGACTGGCGCCAGCTGACCAAGCTCAAAAGCACCTATACCGACGCGCTCCAGGCCGAGATCAACCCGGCCACCGGGCGCGTGCATACGAGTTACGGGCTGACCGGCGCGCAGACCGGGCGCTTGTCGTCGAACGATCCCAACCTGCAGAACATCCCGATCCGCACCGAGATCGGCCGCCAAATCCGCGACGCGTTCGTGGCCGAACCCGGCCATGTGCTGCTCGCCGCCGACTATTCGCAGATCGAGCTGCGCCTGGCGGCGCACATGGCCGACGTACCGGCGCTGCGCGAGGCGTTCGCGAACGGGACGGACATCCATTCGATGACCGCGCAGGAACTGTTCGGCGAGGTGAACCGCGACACGCGCGGGCGGGCGAAGACGATCAACTTCGCGATCCTCTATGGCATTTCGCGCTGGGGCCTGGCGGGGCGGCTCGACGTGACGCCGGACGAGGCGCAGTCGATGATCGACCGCTATTTCGAGCGGTTCCCCGGCATCAACCGCTACATCGCCGAGACGATCAGCCGGGCCAAGGAAACCGGATATACCGAGACGCTGTTCGGCCGGAAGACGCATTTCCCCCGACTGCAATCGAAGAACCAGGCCGAGCGCCAGGGGTCCGAACGCGCCGCGATCAACGCGCCCATCCAGGGGACCAGCGCCGACATCATCAAGCGCGCGATGGTGCGCATGAGCCCCGCGCTGGCGGCCGAGGGGCTGCACGAGGTGAAGATGCTGCTCCAGGTGCATGACGAACTGGTGTTCGAAGTGCCCGAAGCGCTGGTCGACGCCGCCAAGCCGGTGATCGAGCGGGTGATGGCGACCGCCGCCGAACCCGCGGTTACGCTGACCGTACCGCTGGGCGTGGAGATCGGGGTTGGAGCCAGCTGGGGGGCAGCACACTGATGAGCCAATATCGGGAGCGCTTGCAATTGTGGGTGCGGGAAGCCCTTGGAACTCTCGGTGGGAAGGGGACCGTCGTAGAGGTCTCCCGCCAAATCTGGCTGGAGCACGAACAAGATCTTCGCGGTGAGGGTAATCGATTCTTTACTTGGCAATATGACGTGCGCTGGGCTGCCGACGCGCTCCGCAAGCAAGGCAAACTTGGCCTGCAGCGCAGCGGAACGAAAAGCCTGTGGGTGCTGAAGCCTTGAGGCGACAGTTAGCTAAGGGCCGGCTTTGAGCGTGGCGTCCTCATCCCCAACCGACGATATCGCCACGCTCGCTAAGGGCGGGCGGACCAATGTGCTCGGCTTCATCCTGCGCTTGCTCGCGCGCGTGCCATTCCTGTTCGTGGCGGGGCGGCTTTATGGCGCGGAGACCGTCGGGCGGTTCGCGCTCGCGGTGGTGGTGGTGGAACTCGCCGCGCTGCTCGCGACGCTCGGCATGAAGCGTGGCCTCGCCCAGGCGCTGAGCGAGGCCGAGCGGCCCCACGCGCATGTCGCCTGGGATGCACTGGTGGTGGCGCTGCTCGCCTCGGTCGCGGCCAGCGCCTTGCTCTTCGCTTTCCCGCACATCATGTACCCCAGCGAGCCGCCGCACGGCCTCGCGCGCTTCCTGCCCGGCATCGTGTTCGCCATCGCCTGGTCGGACGTGAGCCTCGCCGCGCTCGCCTATCGCCGCGACCTGCGCGCGACGGTGACGGCGCGCGCCATCATCGAGCCCTGGACGATTTCGATCGCGGCGGTGGTGCTGTGGCCGATCGCCCGGCATGACGGGCTGGAGCTGAGCTATATGCTCTCGATGCTCGCGGCGGTGGTCGCCTCGATGGTGCCGTTCGTGCGCAGCTATGGCCTGCCGCGCGGCTGGACGCCCCGGCTGGCGACGATCACCGCGCTCGCCTGGCGCAACGTACCGCTTGCCGGGGCGGACGCGATCGAATGGGCGACGCGCAATGTCGATCGCTTCATCCTGGGCCAGCTGTTCGCGCCCTCGATCGTTGGCGTCTATTACGTCGCGCAGCAGATCGCCTCGCTCCCAGGCCGGCTGAAGACCAGTTTCGACCCGATCCTGGGCCCGGTGATCACTCAGAGCCTCGCCGCCGGAGACAAGGCCGCCGTCGCGAGCCAGGTGCGGCAAGTGGGGTTCTGGATCATGGCGGCGCAGGGGTGTCTCGCGTTGATGGGCTGCATTCCGGGCGAGGCGGTGATGGGGACGGTCGGCCCGCAATTCGTCTCAGGCACCGCCGCGCTGGCCTTCCTGCTGATCGCCGAAGTGCTCGCGGCGACCGCATCGGTAAGTGAATCGGCGCTGGTCTATGTCGCGCGGCACCGCAATCTGCTGATCTCGGCGACGATGCTGGGGGTGCAGATCGGCCTGAGCTTCATCCTGATCTACGCGATGCGCGCGCTCGATTATCCGCCCAAGTTCCAGGCGGCGGGACCGGCACTCGCGCTGATGCTGTCGCTCGCGCTGACCTCGTTCGTGAAGTCGCACCTGCTCGCCCGGTTGCTAGGCGCGCGCGTGTCGGGGTGGCGCTGGCAACTGGCGGGAGCGGCACTGGTCGCGATCGCGGTGGGCAGGCTCTTCACCTCGCTCCCCCACCGCTTCGAATGGGCCGAACTGGTCTTCGGGCTGCCGGCGATCGCCGCGAGCTATTTGCTGGTGATCTGGCGCTTCGCCTTCGGTCCGGCGGACCGGGCGCTGTTCAAGCGGATGCCGCGCGCGCGCTGATGTTTGGTCCCGGCAGTTGATGGTGCGGGTCCAACGTGAAGCGATTTAGCTCAGAAGTCCGGCATTTGCAGATGTATTTGTAGGATGTGAGGCCGCGCAGGGTCTTGAGGCGACGGCCGTAGTTATAGGCGTTGATGAAGTCGTGGAGGTGCGCGGTCAGTTGGGCATGTCCGTCGTAAGGGTAGCGTTCGGCCGTTGCCTCCTTGATGGTTCGGCTCATTCGCTCGACTTGCCCGTTTGTCCACGGGCGCTTGATCTTGGTGAGCCGACGCGCGATCCCGTCGCGCCGCAGCAGGATGTGCAGTCGCCGATCGCCGAACCGGCGCCGCTCCGCCGCCGGCTCGCGCAGCCGACCCGGCAGATCCGCAACGTCCGGGCGGCACGAGCCGTAGCGCATGCTCTTGCGGTCCGCGCCGCTCACCGCGCGGGCACGCCGCCCGCTTATGCCGAACCCAGCCTGCAACCGCGCGACCGTCTCCCGCTTGGCGGCCGCGCTCACCACTTTTTTGCGAGCAGGTTGTTGGCTTCGCCGCCCTTAGGGTCAGACCCGCGTTGTCCAGTATCGCATCCGTCAGCAGCCGCTTGAGCTTGACGTTCTCATCATCGAGCGCCTTCAGCCATTTGGCGTCCGACACCTTCAGCCCGCCATATTTGACCTTCCACGCATAATGGGTCGCGCTCGACATCCCGTGGTTGCGGCATAGCTCCGTCATCACCGTGCCCGCCTCGGCCTCCTTCAAAATGCCGATGGTCTGCTCTTGCGAAAACAGCTTCCGCTTCACTCGTCCGTCCTTCCCAAGGGCCGGACTCTAGCTCCTCCTGGAAGAAAAAACGGGGGTGACGTCACCAAATCGGTCACGTTTCAGCGGAGAATGTCATCCTGACCCTAACCCACCAGCCACAGCGCCGCGCCGGTCGCGAGCGCCAGCGCCACCAAGGTCGTGCTCGCGATCACGTAGAGCGGCCGCGCGCCGCCTTCGAGCAGCTGGCGCATCGGGGAGCGGATCGCGGTCGCGGTCACCGCCGTCGCCAGCATCGCCCCCGCCAGTCCTTCCGCGCCGATCGTCACCATGCGCGGCAGCGGCACCAGCGAGTTGACGCCCGCCAGCACGAAAAAGCCGATCACGAACCATGGCACCCCGGCCCTGGGACCACTGCCCTCGCCCTTGAAGAACAGCGCGATCACCCCGAGCACGGGCGCGAGCAAGGCGACCCGGGTGAGCTTGACGATCGCGGCATTCTGCCCGGCGCCGGGTGAGTAGGCATAGCCCGCGCCCAGGGTCTGCGCGACATCGTGGATCGACGCGCCGAGCATATAGCCCGCCTTCACATCGCTCAGCATCATCAGCTGCGCGAGGCTGGGATAAAGCACCAGCGCGAGCGCGCTCATCGCCGAGATGCCGACCAGCACCAGCGTCAGCTGCCCCTGGTTGATCCGCCGCTCGCCCAAGGTCGTCGCGATCGCAAGCGCCGCCGACGCGCCACAAATCGCGACCGCGCCCCCCGCGAGCACCCCGAACGCGCTCGAAAATCCGAAGCGCCGCGCGGCGATCACCCCGCTGCCGATCACCGCCGCCACCGTCACCACCACGCACAGCAAGGCGGTGGGGCCGAGCGCGACGATCTGCGCGAAGGTGACGCGCACGCCGATCAACACGATCCCCCAGCGTAGCAGCGCGCGCGAGGCGAAGCCGAGCCCCGCGTGCAGCCGCGCGTCCGCCGACAGGAAATTGAGCGCGAGCCCGATCAGCAGCGCCATCAGCGTCAGCGGCGCGTGATAATGATCGGCGATGAACCCCGCCGCCGCCGTCCCCGCCCCGGCGACGACCAGGCCGGGCACATAATCGCGCCAACTGGCGCGCGGCGTCGGCTCGATATCGCCGAACAGGTCCGCCGCCATCGGCAAGCGGCGCTTGTCGCCCTCCCCAGGCGGATTTGCTTGCATCGTCGCTCCTGCCAGTCGAGCATCGTGAGTGATCCACTTGCGTGGATCCGGTACCGGCCCGCTCCCCCTCCCGGCCACCCAGATGATACTGCCGTTGGGTGGTCGGGAGGGGGAGCGGGCCGGTACCGCGCGGTTCAACTTGTTGAACCGCACCCTAGCCAAGCCAAGCGCAAGCTGACAACGTTGGCGGAAAAAACGGGGAGAGGGTGTTGAGCGAAGCTGCGGGGCGTGCGCGTTGGCTGATCGTGGCGATGGTGTTCGCCGCCGTCACGCTCAATTATGTCGATCGCCAGATATTGGCGCTGCTCAAGCCGACGCTGGAGAAGGCGTTCGACTGGTCCGAGCGGGACTATGCGAACATGGGCAGCGCCTTCCAGTTCGCGACCGCCTTCGCGTTCCTCGGCACCGGCTGGTTCATTGATCGCGTCGGCCTGCGCTGGGGGTTCGCGCTCGGGGTCGCGGTGTGGAGTCTGGCCGGCATGGCGCACGCGCTCGCGACCGGAGTGGTGGGGTTCATCACCGCGCGCGCGGTGCTGGGGATCGCCGAATCGGTCGGCACGCCGGCCGCGGTGAAGACCGCCGCGACCTATTTCGATCAGCGCGAGCGGCAATTGGCGCTCGGCATCGGCAACACCGCGCCCAATTTCGGCGCGATTGTCACCCCGGCGCTGATCCCGCCGCTCGCGGTGGCGTTTGGCTGGCAGGCGGCGTTCCTGCTCGCGGGCGGGCTGGGGCTGCTATGGGTGGCGCTGTGGTTCACGATCCGCGTCCGCCCGGTCGCACAGGATGCGGTCGCACCCGCGCCGGTGCGCTGGATCGAGGTCGCCCGCTCGCGCACCACGCTCGCGATCGCGGTGGCCAAGGTGCTGTCGGATCAGGTGTGGTTCTTCATGCTGCTGTGGCTGCCCGATCTGTTCCACCGGCTGTTCGCGATGAAGCAGGGGCAATTGGGGCTGCCGCTAGTGCTCGTCTACACGATGGCGGCGGCGGGGGCACTCACCGGCGGGGCACTGCCGGCGCGGCTGCTGGCGCGCGGATGGACCACCAACCGCGCGCGCAAGACGGCGATGCTGCTCTACGCGCTGCTGGTGCTGCCGATCGCGTTCGTCCAGTCGATCACCGATCCCTGGGCGGCGGCGCTGGTGCTGGGGCTGGGGCTGTTCGCGCATCAGGGTTTTTCGACCAATGTGTTCGGCGTCACCACCGATATCGTCCCCGCGCGCGCGGTGGGGACGACGATCGGGATCGCGGCGTTCTGCGGCAATCTCGGCTCGATCGGGATGATCCAGTTCCAGGCGCGCGCGATCGAATGGGGCTGGGGCTATGCGCCCGCGCTCGCGATCTGCGCGTCGAGCTATCTGATCGCGCTGACGCTGCTCCACCTGCTGATCCCCCGGATCGAGCCGGTCGAGAGCGGTGGCGCGCCCATGGTGATGGCGCACTGAGCGCGACGAACAATATAGCGCTTGACTTGTTCGCCGCGAGTTTCCGGCACGCGATCGACTCACCGCAGAAAAACGGTCTTTCGTCGCAGCCGCGGAATCCTATCTATGGTCGCGTAAGGCGCCCTCCCGCATGATGGCGCGACATGGAACGCATCGTGTTGAAACGGCAGGAGATTGACGCGCGCAATCACCGCGCGCTGCTCGGCACCGCGGTGGCGGCGATCGTGCTGGCGGGTTGCCAGACGACCGAGGCCGCGCGGCTGATCCCCGCCGTCGGCGTGGCGAGCGCGCCGACTCTGGCGACGGTTACTCCAGTGCCGCCCGCGCCCCGGCTGGTGCCGCCGCCCGCTGGCTTGCAGAATTCGGTGCAGCTGCTCGTCCGCCAGTTCCAAGGCAAGGTCGGCGCCGCGGTGGCGAGCGTCGATCAGGGCTGGCTGCTCTCGGCCAATGGCGATGTCCGCCTGCCGCAGCAGAGCGTTTCGAAGCTGTGGGTGGCGATGACGGTGCTCGACGGGATCGACGCCGGCCGCTTCACGCTCGACACGCCGATGAAGGTGACGCGCGAGGACCTGACGCTGTTTCACCAGCCGATCGCGGCGATGGTAAAGCCCGGCCAGGGCTTCGATACCACGGTCGGCGATCTGCTCCAGCGCGCGCTGACGCAGAGCGACAACACCGCCAACGACCGGCTGCTGCGCTTCGTCGGCGGCCCCGAGGCGGTGCGCGGCTTCATCGCGCGCAAGGCGCTCGGCAATATCCGCTTCGGCCCCGGTGAGCGGCTGCTCCAGGCGCAGACCGCCGGGCTGCAATGGCGGCCCGATTTCGCCTTTAACAACGGCTTCATCCGCGCCCGCGCCGCACTGCCGCTGGAGGCGCGCAGCGCCGCGCTTGATGCCTATGTCGCCGATCCGCCCGATGGCGCCGCCCCGGCCGCGATCGCGACCGCGCTCTCCCGGCTGAAACAGGGCGAGCTGCTGCGCCCCTTCACCACCGGCTATCTGATCGCGACGATGGAATCTTCCAAGACCGGGCGGATGCGACTGCGCGGCGCGGTGCCGCTGGGCTGGAGCTTTGGCCACAAGACCGGCACCGGCCAGGATCTGCTCTCGCGCACCGCTGGCTATAACGATGTCGGCATCCTGACGGCGCCCGATGGCCGCAGCTATACGCTCGCGGTGATGATCGGCGACACCCGCCGCCCGATCGCCGAGCGCCAGGCGTTGATGCAGCAGGTGGTGGCGAGCATCATCGCCTATCACGGCCCCGGCAACATGGCGGCGGTGAGCAGCCCGGGAAGCTCGGCCACGCCCTGAAGCGCCAGCGAAGGTCGGCCAGCGTACCGCGCGCCCATCCGCGCCGCGCCCGGCGCCGTAGCTGGGCTCGGCACCACTTGAGGGTGCTCCCGCACTTTGGAGGCAATCCGATGAAGAACTTTCTGCGCGCGGCGACCTTCGCCGCGGCCGTGACGACGCTTGGGCTTTCGGCCGGTGGCCTGGCGATCGCCAAGAACCCGATGGTCGGCGGCGCGGCGATGTACCCGACCAAGACGATCGTCCAGAACGCGGTCAACTCGAAGGACCACACCACCCTCGTCGCCGCGGTGAAGGCGGCGGGGCTGGTCGATACGCTGTCGAGCCCCGGCCCGTTCACCGTGTTCGCGCCGACCAACGCCGCCTTCGCCAAGCTCCCCGCCGGCACCGTCGACACGCTGCTGAAGCCCGAGAACAAGGATCAGCTGACTCAGGTACTCACCTATCACGTCGTCCCCGGCCGGATCGCGGCGGGTGAGATCGCGGCCAAGGTGAAGACGCAAGGGAGCGCGACCTACACCACCGTCCAGGGCGGCACGCTCACGTTCAAGAAGGGCGCCAAGGGCTATACCGTCACCGACGCTAAGGGCGGCACCGCCAACATCACCATCGCCGATGTCGGGCAGTCGAACGGCATGATCCATGTGATCGATCGCGTGCTGCTGCCGTAAATCTTCATCGAAGCGCGCATCCGAGGGCCTGGCGTTACCGTAGCTGGCGACAGCGCACCCGGACGCGCTCGAGCGCCCTTCCCATCCCCGGCGCTCGTGGGGCCTGCCGTTCTAGCCCGCGGCAGGCCCCTTCACCTCACCGCCAGCGAGCGCATGGGCCAGTAAGCGTAAGCGATTGTCACCGCGCGGCCCTTCGCGTATCTGGCGGCACTCTTTGGCCCTTGGAGACCCGGTGATGAAAGCCCCGCGCAACCGCGCCGTTCGCAGCGCGGTGATCCGCCACGAACATTTGAGCAAACAGGGCATTCTGGAACGGACCTTCACTTTCGCGTTCCGCGGGCTGGTCTATGCGCAAATCTGGGAAGACCCCGCGGTCGATCTGGAGGCGCTCGCCGTCACCCCCGATTGCCACATCGTCCAGATCGCCTCGGGCGGGTGCAACGTGCTCAGCTATCTCACCGCCAATCCCAAGGCGATCACCGCGGTCGATCTCAACACCGCGCATATCGCGCTCAACAAGCTGAAGCTCGCCGCCGCGCGGCATCTGCCCGATTACGCGCATTTCCACCGCTTCTTCGGGCGGGCGAACACCAAGGAGAATATCGGCGCCTATCGCCGTTATGTCCGCCCGCATCTCGACGACACGACGCGGCGCTATTGGGAAGGCCGCGATCTGATCGGCCGGCGGCGCATCTCGGGCTTCACCCGGGGCGTGTACAAGCAGGGGCTGCTCGGCAGCTTCATCGGCGCCGCGCACCTGCTCGCGCGGCTGAACGGGGTGAACCCCAAGGTGATCCTGCGCGCCAACTCGCGCGAAGAGCAGCGCGAGATTTTCGACCGCGAATTCGCTCCGATCTTCGACAAGGCGTTCGTCCGCTGGCTCACTGATCAGCCCGCCTCGCTGTTCGGGCTCGGCATCCCGCCCGCGCAGTACGAGGCGCTGGCCGGCGACTCGAAGATGGCGGTCGTCCTGCGCGAGCGGCTGGAAAAGCTTGCTTGCGATTTCGATCTGCGCGAGAATTACTTCGCTTGGCAGGCATTCGGCCGCGGCTATCAGGATGCGCCCGATGCCTCGCTGCCGCCTTATCTTCAGGCGGCGAACTATCAGGCGGTGCGCGAGCGCGCGCCGCGCGTCGAAGTGCGCCACGCCAATTTCATCGACTATCTGAAGACCTGCCCCGATGCCTCGCGCGATCGCTATGTGCTGCTCGACGCGCAGGACTGGATGACCGACGAAATCCTCACCAGCCTGTGGACCGAGATCACCCGCACCGCCAAGCCGGGCGCGCGCGTGCTGTTCCGCACCGCCGGCGCGCCGACGATCCTGCCCGGCCGGGTGCCCGACGCGGTGCTAGGCCGCTGGGATTACCGCTCCGAGGAATCGCTCGATTACACCCGGCGCGATCGCAGCTCGATCTATGGCGGCGTCCATCTTTACGTGCTGAAGGACTGATGGCGGGCGATCACGCGGGGCACATGGATGCGATCTATCGCAGCCAGCGCCACATCTATGACCTGACGCGCAAATATTATCTGCTCGGGCGCGACCGGCTGATCGCCGAACTCGCGCCGCCGGCGGGGGGCACGGTGCTGGAGATTGGCTGCGGCACCGGGCGCAACCTGATCGCCGCCGCGCGCCGCTTCCCCCAGGCGCGCTATTTCGGGATCGATATTTCCGAAGCGATGCTCGAGACCGCGCGGGCGAGCGTCACCAAGGCGGGCCTCGCCGATCGGATCACCCTGGCGCAGGGCGACGCGACCGCTTTCGACGCGCCGGCGCTGTTCGGTGTCGAGCGCTTCGACCGGATTTTCCAGAGCTATACGCTTTCGATGATCCCCGATTGGACGGGCGCCCTGCGCGAGGGCGCGGGGAAGCTCGCGCCCGGCGGGCGGCTCGACGTGGTCGATTTCGGCCAGCAAGAGCGGCTGCCGGGGGCCTTCAAGGCGCTGCTCTTCGCCTGGCTCGGCCAGTTCGACGTGACGCCCCGCGCGGCGTTGCCCAAGGTGCTCGATGACGTCGCGGCGGGCGCCGGGCTGACGGCCCGCTTCACCCCGCTCTACCGCGGCTATGCCTGGGCCGGGCGGCTGAGCTGAGCTTGGTGGTGATGGGCGGGAATGCTATCTATGGCGCCATGAACAAGCCTTCCACCCTATCCGCTCCCGAGCGGGACACCGAGGGCTTCACCGCCGCCGAGTTCGCGATGATGGTCGGCTGCGGGGCGTTCGCGGATATGCGGGTCGAGTTGGTTCGGGGAAAGATCGTCAGGATGTCGCCGGCTTACGTCGCTCATAGCAGGCGCGTCGCATTGGTAACCGGCGCGCTTTATGCAGCGCTGGGTAAGGATGCGCTGCTGCTGGTTGATCCGATGGTCGCGCTCGACGACACGTCCGTTTTGGCGCCCGATATTGTCCTGGCAGTGCCCGGCCCGCTGCCCGAGGGCCAGCTGCCTGCCAGGGCGGTATCCCTGGCCATCGAAGTCGCCGACACCACCCTAAGCCGCGACTTGGGCTGGAAGGCACAGGATTATGCGCGTGCCGGCATCGGACAATATTGGGTGATGGACGTAACGGCGGAGGTGACTCACGTTTTTACCGAACCGAATCTTGAGGGTTATGGGAAAAGGGTGGTCATCCGCTTCACCGAACCCCTCCCCGTTCCCAGCTACGACGCCAGCATCACCCTCGCATGAGCCCGCCTCCTTTGCCCCGTTGGCTCGGCCTTGCCGGGCTGTTGCCGCAACTCGCGGCACTCGCGATCGTGCTGAGCGGGGATCGCGCGCATCACTTCCAGGCGCTGACGCTCGCATACGCCTATGCGGCGCTGATCCTGTCGTTCCTCGGCGGGCTGTGGAGGGGCCTCGCCGCCCGCGCCGAGGCGCCGCCCGCCTGGCTATGGGTGGCGGCGGTGGTTCCCTCGCTCGTCGCGCTGGCGAGCGCGGTCCCCTGGTCCGAAGGGCGCCCCTGGCCCGGCCCATCGCTCGTCGTGCTGGGGGTGGCGCTCATCGCCGCGCTCGGTGTCGATTGGCGCCTCGCCCGCGCGCGGCTGGCGCCTGAATGGTGGCTCGCGCTGCGCGTGCCTTTATCGCTCGGTTTGGGGCTCGCGACGCTCGCGATCGCCGCCTTCGGCTGATTGCCTCTTCACAACTCCCCGCTTTTTCATAGAGTTGGTGGAGAACGGGCGGAGAAGCGACGATGCGTTGGTGGGCGTTGGCGGTGGTGCTGCTCGGGCTCACGTCGCCCGCCCGGGCGGAGTGGTTCGAGGCGAGCAACGCCCATTTCGTGATCTATGGCGATCTGCCGCGCGCCAAGATGCAGCAGTTCGCCGATCGGCTCGAACGCTTCGATGCGGCGCTGCGCCAAGGGCTGAACCTGCCCGCAACCCCCGGCACCCCGGGCGACCGGGTGACGATCTATGTCGTGCGCGATCAGGACGCGGTGGTGAAGCTCCACGGCAAGGGCGCCGGCTCGGTCGCGGGCTTCTACATCCCCCGCGTCGAGGGGCCGATCGCGATCACCCCGCGCGAGACCGATGGCGACGATCAATTCTTCAACGCCCAGCTGGTGCTGTTCCACGAATATACCCACCACGCGATCCTCAGCAGCAGCAGCGGCTATTATCCCGGCTGGGCGGGGGAAGGCCTCGCCGAATTCTTTTCGGTGGCGCGCTTCCAGCCCAATGGCGATGTGGTGATGGGGGCGGCCAACAATGCGCGCGCCTATTCGATCCTGACCGATCTGCCGATGAGCGTCACCGATCTGATCGCGACCGACACCCGCAAGCTCGACGCCGAGGCGAATGATCAGAAATACGCCCGGGGCTGGCTGTTGATCCATTATCTGCTGCTCGGCGGCAAGCGGCCGGGCCAGTTCGACAAGTTCATGGCGCAGGTGAACAAGGGCGTGCCGGCGATGGACGCGGCCAAGGCGGTGTTCGGCGATCTGCGCCAGCTCAACCGCGAGCTCGATCGCTACCGCGAAGGCAAGCTCCGCGCGGTGGTGATCGCCAGCGACAAGCTGAAGCCGCTGCCCGTTTCGCTGCGCGCGCTCGATCCGGGCGAGGCGGCGATGATGCCGCTGCGCATCCGCTCGACCGCAGGCGTGAATGACGAGCAGGCCAAGGCGCTGATCGCCCCGGCGCGCGCGATCGCGGCGCGCTATCCCGAGCATCGCTGGGTGCAGCGCGTGCTCGCCGAAATGGAGTTCGACGCCGGCAACCTGGCCGAAGCGGACGCCGCGTGCGACCGGGTGCTCGCCGCCGAGCCCAGCAATGTCGATGCGCTCGTCTATAAGGGCTCGATCGAGGCGCGCCGGGCGCGGGCCGCCAAGGATGAGACGGCGCGCGATCATTGGAAGGCGGCGCGGCGCTGGTTCGTGAAGGCCAACCGCGCCGATCCCAATTACGCCTATCCGTTCGTGCTGTTCTATTCGACCTTTGCGCCGCTCGGCGAAACACCGAACGCCAGTGCGGTCAAGGGGTTGGAGGAAGCGGTCGCGCTGGTACCGCAGGCCGACGGGCCACGGGTGATGCTGGCTTACGAGAAGCTGCGCGCGGGCGACCTCGCCGCCGCGCGCGCCGCGCTCGCCCCGGTCGCCGCGAACCCGCATGGTGGGGCGGACAACCCGGCATCGAAGCTGATCGCGCTGATCGATTCTGGCGCCGATGTCGATGCGGTGCGCAAGGCCGCCGCCGCGGCGGGCACGCCCCAGGGCGACACGGGCTCGTAAGCGGTGGGAAGCGCCTAAGCCGCGAGCTTCAGCGAGAGCCGGTCCCAAATCTCGACTAGCGCCCGTGTCAGCTCGCGCATCATCGCCTCGTCATGCGCCGGGCCGGGGGTGAAGCGCAGCCGTTCGGTGCCGCGCGGCACGGTCGGGAAATTGATCGGCTGGACGTACACGCCATATTCCGCGAGCAGCACGTCGCTGATCCGCTTCGCCTTCACCGGATCGCCGACCATCAGCGGCACGATATGCGTGGTCGAGTCCATCACCGGCAGCCCGGCCTCGCGGAACAGCCGCTTGAGCATCGCCGCCGCCGCCTGCTGCCCCTCGCGCTCTTCGCTCGACGCCTTCAAATGGCGCACGCTCGCGAGCGCCCCGGCGACCAGCACCGGCGAGAGCGAGGTGGTGAAGATGAAGCCCGGCGCGTAAGAGCGGATCACGTCGACGATCACCCGATCGGCGGCGATATAGCCGCCCATCACCCCGAACGCCTTGCCCAGCGTCCCCTCGATGATCGTCAGCCGGTTGGCGACCGCGTCGCGGTCCGAAATGCCGCCGCCGCGCACGCCGTACATGCCGACGGCATGGACTTCGTCGAGATAGGTCAACGCGTTGAAGCGATCGGCGAGGTCGCAAATCTCGGCGATCGGCGCGACATCGCCCTCCATCGAATAGACGCTTTCGAACGCGATCAGCTTGGGCGCGGCCGGATCGGCCTCGGCGAGCAGTGCCTCGAGATGCGCGAGATCGTTATGGCGGAAGATGCGCTTCTCGCAGCCCGAATTGCGGATGCCCGCGATCATCGAGGCGTGGTTCAACTCGTCGGAAAAGATGATCAGACCGGGCAGGATCTTGCCCAGCGTGCCCAGCGTCGCCTCGTTCGAGACATAGCCGCTGGTGAACAGCAGCGCGGCTTCCTTGCCGTGGAGATCGGCGAGTTCGGCCTCCAGATCGATGTGATAATGGGTGTTGCCGCCGATGTTGCGGGTGCCGCCCGAGCCCGCGCCGACATCGTGCAGCGCCTCCTCCATCGCCGCGATCACCTTGGGATGCTGACCCATCGCCAGATAATCGTTCGAGCACCACACCGTGATCGGCTTCGGCCCGTTATGCCCGGCGAAGCAGCGCGCATTGGGGAAGGCGCCCTTGTTGCGCAGGATGTCGATGAAGACGCGGTAACGGCCTTCGGCATGGAGGCGATCGATCGCCTGGGCGAAGGCACGGCCATAATCGGGGCCGGGGGCGCTGGAGTCCATAGTGCCCCATAGCGCCGCTTCGGCCTGTGGAAAAGCCGGCGGCGCCCCAATGTGCGCTGCCGGCGGGTGCGGGAAGGGCGCATCGCCCTTCCCGCCGCTCGATCAGAAGAAGAAGCCGCGATAGACGTCGACCACCACCCCGCGCCGCGTGTCGATCAGCAGCACATCGTCATAATGGCGGACCCAGCGCTGCCAGGGGCGCGCGGGCGGCAGGTGATAGCGCCACGGATCGGCGATGTAGTAGCGGCCGCCCCAATAACCGGGCGCGATCCGCACGCCCGGGCGGAACGCCTGGTAGCGGAAGGGCGCATCCCAGCGGCCGCGCGCATAAACGTCGCGGTGGTCGCGGCGCCAGTCGCGTCAATCGTCGCGGCCCCAGGCGCGGTCGCGATAATCCTCGCGCAGTTCCTGGCGGGCCTGCCGCACGTCGCGACGTTCTTCCTGGATGCGATAGGGGTTGCCCGAGCGATAGGCGCGGTCGAGCTCGCGCTGTTCCTGGCGCAGATCGCGCTGGTCGCGGCGGATTTCGCCCCACGACTGGGCGCTCGCCGCCGCCGGCGCCAGCGTCGCGGCGATCAGCCCCAGGGTCATCAGTTTGCGCATGACGTTTCTCCCTTCAACTCCGGCGGACGGGAGCCGCCGACAGCCTTGGGGTTAGCCAAGCCGCGCTGAACGGGTGGCGAACCGCGCGGTCAGCTGAGCGTCAGGGTTGTCGCCAAGTGTAACGAGCCTACGGCCCGTTGCGGCCACCGCCCTGCTGCGGCCCACCGCCGATCGGCGCGCCGACCGCGCCGATATTGCCGAACAGGTCCTTGAAGAAGCTGCGCTGGCGGCCAAGCGTCGGGGTGATCTTGCGGAACGGCGTGATCTTCGCGACCTGCTCGAGCCCGGTACGTTCGATGCCGCGCACCACGCCTTTGTCGTCGAAGCGGATGCGCAGCACCGTCTCCCCCACCGGCCGGGGACGGTTATAGGCGAAGTAGCGCGTATCGCGCGAGACGTAATACCATTCGCCCTGGCCGAACTGGCTGGTGAAGGTCGGCTGGCCGAGCACGCGCGCCACCGAACTGCGGTTGTCCACCCCGGTCTGCACCGAGTTCACCAAATCGGGGTCGAGCACATAGCCCTGATGCCCGCGCAGCCGGGTGCAGCCCCCCATCGCCAGCGCGGCGCCCGCGAGCAGCACCACCAGCCGCGCCCGCGGCCCCGAAATCACGCGCATTCGAACTTCCTTTCGCGCGCGCCGATTGCAACCGGCCCGCCCAGGCTCAATATGCGGCCTTGGATGGAGGGGCAAGGGAGCGCGATGAAGGCTTTTCTGGCACGATTTCTGGGCACCGCACCGGCAGCTCTGCCGGCCGATGGACTCTATGCGGCGGTGGTCGCCGAGGGGCGCCAGCCGCATTGGTATGCCCAGGGCGGCGTTGCCGATAGCGTGACCGGCCGCTTCAACATGATCGCGACGGTGCTGAGCTTCGTGCTGCTGCGGCTGGAGCGCGAATCGGCGGCGATGCAGCTGGGGGTGCAGCTCACCGAACGCTTCATCGACGACATGGAGGGCCAGCTCCGCCAGGACGGGGTGGGCGACACCGGGGTCGCGGCGAAGATGGGCAAGCTCGTCAGCCTGCTCGGCGGCCGGCTGGGGGCGTTCCGCGACAGCTTCGGCACGACCGAGTTCGAGGGCGCGCTGGTGCGCAACCTGTACGGCGGCGCGCATCCAGCGCGGCCGGCGCTCGCGCATAGCGTGGCGAAGCTGGAGGCGCTCGCCACGCGCCTCGCCGCCGCCCCGCTCGAGGCGATCGAGGCAGGCCGGTGGTAGCACCCGAATTCTCGCGCCCCGAACGGATCGACACGATCGGGGAGCGCGCGCGGCGCGTGACGATCGAAGCGACGCCGGATGAGCGCGCCGCGCTCGCCCAGCGCTTCGGCCTCGCCGCGCTCGGCGCGCTGAGCGCCGATTTCGAGGTGCGACGCGAGGCGGCGGGGATCACCGCCACAGGCCAGGTGCGCGGCGCGGTGACGCAGCATTGCGTCGTCACCGGCGATCCCGTGCCCGCCGTGATCGACGAGATGGTCGCGCTGCGATTCGTGCCCGAGGACCAGCTCGGCGCGGGCGAGGAGATCGAGATCGAAGGCGACGCTCTCGACACGATCGGCTATGCGGGCGGTGCGATCGATCTGGGCGAGGCGGCGGCGGAAACGCTCGCGCTCGCGCTCGATCCCTTCCCGCGCAGCCCCGCCGCCGCGCAGGCGCTGCGCGATGCCGGGGTGCTGAGCGAGGAAGAGGCCGCCGAAGCGCGCAGCCCCTTCGCCGCGCTCAAAGGGCTGGGCACGGTACGCCGGTGAACCGATTGGCGGCTTGCCAGCGCGCAAGGATCGGCTAGGCGAGGGGTTATGGCGAGCACCATCCGATGCGATCTGGCGATTGTCGGCGGCGGGCTCGCCGGTGGGCTGATCGCGCTCGCGCTGAAGAAGAAGCGCCCCGATCTCGATGTGCGGCTGATCGAAGCCGGCCCCAATATCGGCGGCAATCACCTCTGGTCGTTCTTCGCGAGCGACATCGCCGATGCCGATCGCTGGATCGTCGCCCCGCTCGTCTGCCACGGCTGGAACGCGTACGACATCAAGTTCCCGGCCTATAATCGCAGCTTCGACACCGCTTACTATTCGATCGAAAGCACCCGGCTCGACGCGCTGGTGCGCGCGGCGCTGCCGCCCCAGGCGCTGCTGCTGGGCGAGCGCGTGCTCGGCGTCTCCCCCCGCGCGGTGGTGCTGGGGAGCGGCGACCGGATCGAGGCGGCGGGCGTGATCGACGCGCGTGGCGCGGCGGACCTGTCGCAGCTCGAACTCGGCTGGCAGAAATTCGTCGGGCGCGATTATCAGCTTGCCGAACCGCACGGGGTCGAGCGCCCGATCGTGATGGACGCGACCGTGCCGCAGATCGACGGCTATCGCTTCGTCTATGTCCTGCCCTTCTCGCAGACGCGGCTGTTCATCGAGGATACTTATTACAGCGACACGCCGGACCTCTACCGTCCCGCGCCTGGCGGCAACGCCGATCCAATCGTCGAGCGGATCGAGGCGTATCGCGCCGCCGGCGGCTGGACGGCCGGGCAGGTGGTGCGCGAGGAGCAGGGCGCGCTGCCGGTCGCGCTCGGCGGCGATTTCGAAGGCTATTGGAAAAGCGGCGGCGCCAGGCTGCCCAAGGCCGGAATGCGCGCCGGGCTGTTCCACCCGACCACCGGCTATTCGCTGCCCGACGCGGTGCGCACCGCGAGCCTGATCGCGCGCGCGAGCGACTTATCGGCGGACGGCCTCCACGATCTGCTCCACGGTTTCGCCAGCACCACCTGGGCCAAGCGCGGCTTCTACCGCCTGCTCGACCGGATGCTCTACCGCGCCGCCGAGCCGCAAGAGCGCTACCGCGTGCTCCAGCATTTCTATCGCCTCAACCCCGCCCTTGTCGGGCGTTTCTATGCAGGACAAACGACCATGTTCGACCAAGCGCGCATCCTGATGGGCAAACCGCCCGTCAAGCTCTCCGCCGCCGCGAAGGCGCTGCGATGAAGCGCGCGGCGGTCATCGGCGCGGGGTTCGGCGGGCTCGCGCTCGCGATCCGGCTGCAATCGGCGGGCATCGAGACGGCGATCATCGAAGCGCGCGACAAGCCCGGCGGGCGCGCTTATGTGTGGGAGAAGGACGGCTTCGTGTTTGACGCCGGCCCCACCGTCATCACCGATCCCGATTGCCTGCGCGAGCTGTGGGCGCTTTCCGGCCGCGACATGGACGAGGATGTGACGCTGAAGCCGGTCATGCCCTTCTACCGGCTGAACTGGCCCGACGGCACCAATTTCGATTATTCCAACGACGAACCGCAACTGGCGGCCGAGATCGCCAAGCTCGATCCCGCCGATGTCGACGGCTATCGCCGCTTCCTCGAATATTCGGCCGGGGTCTATCGCGAGGGCTATGAAAAGCTCGGCCATGTCGCGTTCCTCGACTTCGCGACGATGATCAAGGCGGCGCCCGCGCTCGCCAAATACCAGGCGTGGCGCAGCGTCTATTCGATCGTCTCGAGCTTCGTGAAGAACGAGAAATTGCGCGAGGCGCTGTCGTTCCACACCCTGCTCGTCGGCGGCAATCCGATGACGACGAGCGCGATCTACGCCCTGATCCACAAGCTGGAAAAGGATGGCGGCGTCTGGTTCGCGATGGGCGGCACCAACCAGCTGATCGCCGGGATGGTCAGGCATTTCGAGCGGCTGGGCGGCACGCTCCGCCTCGCCGATCCAGTCGCGAGCATCGACACGCTCGGCGACCGCGCGACCGGGGTGACGACGCAGAGCGGCTGGCACATGGATTGCGACATGGTGGCGAGCAACGCCGACATCATGCACAGCTACCGCGATCTGCTGAAGGGCTCGCGCAGCGCGCAGCGCACCCGCGCTTCGCTCGAACGCAAGAGCTACAGCCCGTCGCTGTTCGTGGTGCATTTCGGGGTGAAGGGCACCTGGCCGGGCATTCCGCACCACATGATCCTGTTCGGGCCGCGCTATAAGGGGCTGCTCGACGACATCTACCGCCACGGCGTGCTGGCGGAGGATTTCTCGCTCTATCTTCACCACCCGACCGTCACCGATCCGTCGATGGCGCCCGAAGGCCACTCGACCTTCTACGCGCTTGCCCCGGTGCCGCATCAGGGCAAGTTCCCGGTCGACTGGAAGGAAGTCGGCCCGATCCTGGAAAAGCGCATTCTCGACGAGGTGGGGCGCCGGCTGATCCCCGACATTCACGATCGGATCGTGACCAAGTTCCACTATGCGCCGAGCGATTTCTCTGCGGACCTGAACGCGCATCTCGGCAGCGCCTTCAGCCTGGAGCCGGTGCTGCTGCAATCCGCTTATTTCCGCGCGCACAACCGCGACGACCATATCCCCAACCTGTTCTTCGTGGGCGCCGGCACCCACCCGGGGGCGGGGATTCCGGGCGTGGTGGGCAGCGCCAAGGCGACCGCAAGGCTGATGCTGGAGGGCGCGCGCTAACGATCCTCCCAAAGCTCGCTTGGGGAGGGGGCGTAGGCGGACCAATCACCTGCCGGGGCAGGTGATTCGCCGAAGCCCGGGGCGCGAAGCGTAGTGGAGGGGCGCTCCTTGCGGTTGACTTAGGACACGCCCCTCCACCATTCGCTAGCGCGAATGGTCCCCCTCCCGAGCAAAGCTGGCAACGTTCTTTTGAGGAATCTATGAACCGTCTCGCCGTCTATTGCGGCTCGGCCACGCCGGCCGATCCGGTCTATATTGAAACCGCGCGTCTCGTCGGGCGGACCTTCGCCGAGCGGGGCATCGGCCTCGTCTATGGTGGCGGGCGGCTGGGGCTGATGGGCGCGGTCGCGGATGCAGCACTCGCCGCCGGCGGCGAGGTGATCGGCATCATGCCCCAGGCCTTGGTCGATGCCGAAGTCGCACACCGGGGCCTGACCGAGCTCCATGTCTGCCGGACGATGCACGAGCGCAAACAAGCCTTTACCGATCTCTCGGAAGGCTTCGTCACGCTGCCCGGCGGCACCGGCACGATGGACGAATTGTGGGAGGCGCTCAGCTGGGCGCAGCTCGGCTACCACGCCAAGCCAGTCGGGCTGCTCAATGTCGCGGGCTTTTATGACGGGCTGCTCGCCTTCAGTGCCAAGATGATCGAGGTCGGCTTTATCCGCGCGCACCACGCGAACATCCTGATCGTAGGCGAGACGATCGACACGCTGCTCGCCAGGATGGCGGCGGCCGAGCCGGTGAAGACGATCCAGCAGATCGGCGCGGCCGACCTGTGACCCGCGCCGAGCTGGTCGCGGCGGCGCGCGCCTCGATCGCGCGCGGCTCGAAAAGCTTCGCGGCGGCCAGCCATTTGTTCGCGCCCGAGATGCGCGAGCGCGCCTGGCTGCTCTATGCCTGGTGCCGCGCCTGCGACGATCTCGCCGACGGGCAGGATCACGGCCATGGCATGACCCGGATCGACGACGCCCCCGCCCGCCTCGCCCGGTTGACCGCGCTCACGGAAGCCGCGCTCGCGGGCGAGGAGACGGGCGAGATGCCGTTCGATGCTTTGCGCGTCGTCGCCGCCGAGACCGGGCTGCCGGCGGGCTTCGCACGCCACCACCTCGCCGGGTTCGCGCGCGACGCGGCCGAGTGGCGCCCCGCGACCGAAGCCGAACTGCTCGATTATTGCTATCAGGTGGCGGGCGTCGTCGGTTGCATGATGGCGGTGGTGATGGGGGTGTCCCCCGACGACGAAACCACGCTCGACCGCGCCTGCGAGCTGGGGCTCGCCTTCCAGCTCGCCAATATTGCCCGCGATGTGGCCGAGGATGCGGGCGCCGGGCGCTGCTATCTGCCGGGCGACTGGCTCGCCGAGGCCGGGATCGCCCGCGACGCGCTGCTGGCCGATCCCGCGCGCCTCGTGCCGCTGGTCCGCCGCCTGACCGATAGCGCGGCGCAATTCGAAGCGCGCGCGCGCCACGGCACCCCGGCGCTCCCGTTCCGCGCCGCCTGGGCGGTGCTGGCGGCGGCGCGCATCTATGGCGATATCGGCCGCAAGGTGGCGACGCTCGGCGCGGGCGCGCTCACCCAGCGGGTGAGCACCTCGCGCGGAGAGAAGATCGGGGCGATCTATAGCGCCTGGCATCAGGCGCGTCGACGCGCACGGCTCTATCCACCGCTCGAAGGGCCGCCGCTGTGGGCGCGGCCAAGGCTTTAGCCGCGCGACACCTTATCCCGCCGCGCGCCGTCCCCAAGGCAGCGCGAGCGACGGCACCGGCACCCGCGCCGCGATCCAACCGCCGGCGAGCGGCGCGAGCACCGCGCCGAACCGCATCCACAAGGGGTGGGGAATGGTGAACACCGTCGCCAGCCCGCCCGCGATCACCAAGGCGACGATCACCCCGCCGAGTCGCCCCGGCCCCGCGATCGCGCGGACCGCGAAGGCGCCGACCGCGCTCCCCAGGCCCCAGCCGAGCAGCACCAGCGCCTTGGCGGCGAAGGGCAGCTCATCCATCACCTCGCCTTGATCGACGCTGTCCATGCTCGCGAAATTGGCCGGGATCGGGAAGAATTGCGCCGATACCGCCTCGATTCCGACGATCGCCGCGAACGCCAACACGGCGCCCGCCAAGAGCGCCAAAACCATGCGAACCATCACCGCCTCCCTGAGCCATGATGATAGCAGATCGGCGCGCGGTGGTCAGCCGCCGCGGCGCACGGCTCGCCGCAAATCGGCACCGCCGACATTGGCCATATGGATGCCCGCCGCGCGACAGGTGGCGCTCACCACCGGATAATCGAGATCGGCATGGCGTTGCAGCGCGATCGGCATCGCCTGCTGGCACGCCTCGATCGAGGCATAGCGGGTTGTTTCCAGGCGTTGCTCGACACAGCCGGCGCCATCATCGCCGCAGCCGAGGATCGCCATCACATAATAAAATGGGCCCATCCGTCGTCTCCATGCGGCGGGTAGAACGTGGGGGCCTTGCCAAATGTTTCAAGCGCTTTTGCGGCGGCCGCCGACGCCCTACATCGGGGGCAATGCCACCCGATACCCCGACCCGCGCCGAACCGCCGCTGCTGCCGACGCTCGCCCGTTTCCTCCCCTATCTGTGGCCGCGCGATCACCCCGGCTTGCGGCTGCGCATCATCGTCGCGCTGCTGCTCGTCGTCGGCTCGAAGCTGGTGCAGGTCTATGGCGCGCCGTTCGCGCTCGCCGGGGTGGTCGATGGCATGGCGCGCGGTGAGCGCGGCGCGTTCGTGCTGATCGCCGCGCTCGCGCTCGGCTATACGGCGGCGCGCTTCGGCAGCGTGCTGTTCGATAATCTGCGCAACGCGGTGTTCGAGCGGGTGGGGCAGGAGGCGACGCGGGCATTGGCGGTCAATGTCTTCAGCCATCTGCACCAGCTGTCGCTGCGCTTCCACCTCGAACGCCGCACCGGCGCCGTCACCAAGGTGGTCGAGCGCGGCACCAAGAGCATCGACACGATGCTCTATTTCCTGCTGTTCAACATCGCGCCGACGGTGCTGGAATTGGTGCTGGTGCTGCAGATTTTCGGCAGCCGCTTCGGCGCCTGGCTGGTGATCGCGACGCTGGCGATGGTCGGCGGCTATATCTGGTTCACCCGCGTCGTCACCGATTGGCGCAATGCCTTGCGGGCGCAGCTCAACGATCTCGATACCGGCGCCGTCGCGCATGCGGTCGATTCGTTGCTGAATTTCGAGACGGTCAAATATTTCAACGCCGAAAGCCGCGAGGCGGCGCGCTACGACCGGGCGATGGCGGCCTATGCCCGCGCGGCGGTGAAGAACGAAACCTCGCTCGCCTGGCTCAATATCGGGCAGAGCTTCATCACCAACGCGATGATGGCGATCGGCCTTGGCATCGTGATCTTTGGCTGGCGCGACGGACGGTTCGACGCGGGCAGTGTCGTGCTGGTCTCGACATTGCTCGCGCAGTTATTCCGCCCGCTCGATCTGCTCGGCATGGTCTATCGCACCGTGCGCCAAGGGGTGGTCGACATGGCGGCGATGTTCGATCTGATCGACGCCCCCGCCGAGATCACCGACGCCCCCGGCGCGCCGGCTTTGATGGTGCGCGCCGGGCATGTGCGGTTCGAAGGGGTCCACTTCGCTTATGATCCGGCGCGCCCGATCCTGAAGGGCATCGATCTCGACGTGCCCGCCGGCCACACGCTCGCGGTCGTCGGCCCCTCGGGCGCGGGCAAGTCGACGCTGGCGCGGCTGTTGTTCCGTTTTTACGATGTAAATGCGGGGCGGATCACCATCGACGGGCAGGATATCGCCCAGGTGCAGCAAGAGACGCTGCGCGCCGCGATCGGCATCGTCCCGCAGGACACGGTGCTGTTCAACGACACGATCGGCTACAATATCGGCTATGGTCGCGAGGGCGCCGCGCTCGCCGAGATCGAGCAGGCGGCGCGCGGCGCGGCGATCGCCGATTTCATCGCCCGCCAGCCCGGCGGCTATGACGCGCGCGTTGGCGAGCGCGGGCTGAAGCTTTCGGGCGGCGAGAAGCAGCGCGTCGCGATCGCGCGCACCCTGCTCAAGAACCCGCCGATCCTGCTGCTCGACGAGGCGACCAGCGCGCTCGACAGCCGCACCGAGGCCGAAATCCAGGCGACGCTCGAGGCAATCAGCGCACGGCGGACGACGATCGTGATCGCCCATCGCCTGTCGACCGTGGTCAACGCCGACGAAATCATCGTGCTCGACGGCGGCATGGTGCGCGAGCGGGGCACCCACGCCGCGCTGCTGCGGCTTGGCGGGCTTTACGCGGAAATGTGGAACCGCCAGGCACAGGAAAGCGCTGAACAGGCATTGGCGGCCGAATAACCGCTCAAGTCGTTACGGCTGAAACTGATATTCTTTAAGATGAATATAAGATTTCAATGACGTTCATCTTGTGTTTACAACCGACGAACCGTTTTTTCTTGCGATAAACCGAAGAACAAAGCGCCGCATGGCGCGGTTCTTCCCGCGTCACTCCCGACGAACCGGCGTGGCACGAGTCACAGGAGAATGATGATGCGTAGCAAGATTTTGGTCGCCCTAGCCGCTGCGGGCTTGATGAGCGGCGCGGCGATGGCGCAGACCACAGGCAGCACCGGCTCGACCGGAACCGAACAGACCGGCGCAAGCTCGGGCAGCGCCTCGAGCGGCACGATGAGCAGCCAGCCCGACGACCAGACCGGGCGCGGTAAGGCGAAGCGCAGCAAGCGCGGGACCGGATCGACTTCGGGCGGCACCTATAACGACCCGAACGGCACGACCACCGGGAACAGCACCCAAGGCACGTCCACCCCGGACGGCTATGGCTCGACCACCGGACAGGGCTCGACGACCGAACCCAAGGGTGGCACGATCGACCCGATGACTGGCAGCGCCGGATCGACGGGGACGACAGGCTCGACCGGCAGCACGGGGACGACCAGCCCCACCGGCACGCCTACCCCGCGTTAACCAACCGCCTCAGCCTCGGGGGAAGCATTGGCTTTCCCCGAACGCCTGCGGCTCAAGGCACCAGCCATTGCGCGCGCAATTCTCCGCGCGCCCAATCGAACCGCGCGCGTCGGTGGCCATCCGCGCTCAGCCACAGCCAGTCGAGGCTGTGATAGCGCACGATCAGCACCGCGAAATGATCTTCCGCCCCGGGCGAGAGCAAGGGCGCGGGCGGTGGCGTCGCGACGACGCTGCCCGGCGCCGGCTGGATGGCGTAACAGGCGCGTGCCTGCGGCGCGCTGGCGAGCCAGGCGGCGCGGGTGTCGGCGCCAGTCAGCACCGTCGCCTCGCCCGCCAGCCGCAGCTGCAGCTTCGCCCCCGGATCATAGCCATGAAGCATGACGCGCGGATCGGCGGCGAGTTCGGCGATCTTCGCGCTACGGCGATCGGTGTGGAGCCGCAGTCGTCGCGCCTCTGAATCGAAGGCGCGCAGCACCAGCGTGCGGACATCGGGCGCGCCATCGGCGGCGATGCTCGCCAGTTGCATCGTTCGCCAAGGGCTACGGCGATCGGCGACCGCACGGCGCAGCAGGCGTTGGGCCTCGGCGAGCGCTTCGCCCAGATCGTCGGCGAAGGCGGGCCGCGCGGCGCTCAACGTGCCTCGGCGAGGAGCTTGGCGGTCTCGGCGCTCGTCCAATCCCGATCGCCCAAGGTGCGCCACACCTCATTGCCCTGCGAATCATAGAGGATCGTCGTTGGCAGGTTGACCCCCATGCCGCCGCTGATCTTGGCCTGATCGTCGTAGAGCGGCGGCAGGTTCTTGATGCCGCGCGCCTCTAGGAACGTCTTCACCTTGGCGAGCCCTTCGAGATCCTGGCTCACCGCGATCACGCGCAGGCCGCCGGGCGCCTTGCCGGCGAGCGTGTCGAGCTGCGGCAATTCCTTCACGCACGGCGCGCACCAGGTCGCCCAGAGATTGAGCAGCATCGGCCGCCCCAGGAAGCTGTTGAGCGGCACATAGGCGCCCTTCGCGTCCTGCACCGCATAGGTCGGCAGCCCCTGCCCCTTATGGCTGCGGTCAATCGCGCCCGCGGCCATTTTCGCCACGGGCTTCGCGCCGGCGGGCATTTCGGCCGAGTTGGTGATGGTGACCTCGGGCGCTTGTGGCTGGGGCGCGGATTGCCTATCGCACGCGCCGAGCAGCAGGATCGGGAGACAGAAGATCAAGCGCGACACCGAAAGCTCCAATGCCATGTGGGGCGGCCGCTTCGCCGAGGGGCCCGCCGCGGTGATGCGCGAGATAAACGCCTCGATCCCCTTCGACAAGCGACTGTGGCGGCAGGACTTGCGCGCCAGCCGGGCGCATGCGGCGATGCTCGCCAAACAGGGCATTATCGGCAAGGACGATGCCGCCGAGATCGACGCCGGGCTGGAATCGGTCGGCGCCGATTACGCGGCGCGTGGCGTCCCCGAGGATCTGGCGCTCGAGGACATTCACATGCTCACCGAGGCGCGGCTGGCCGAGAAGATCGGCACGGTCGCGGGCCGGCTGCACACCGCCCGCTCGCGCAACGACCAGGTCGCGACCGATTTTCGGCTATGGGTGCGCGACGCGATCGATCAGGTGAACGCGGCGCTGGGCAGCCTGCAGGACGCGCTGATCGCGCGCGCCGAGGAGCACGCCGAGAGCGTGATGCCCGGCTTCACCCATCTGCAGAGCGCGCAGCCGGTGACGCTGGGCCACCATCTGATGGCCTATCATGAGATGATCGCCCGCGATCGCCGCCGCTTCGCCGATGCGCGCGCGCGACTGAACCAATGCCCGCTGGGCGCCGCCGCGCTGGCCGGCACCGGCTTCCCGATCGACCGTCACGCGACTGCGGCGGCGCTGGGCTTCGATGGTCCGACGCGCAATTCGCTCGATTCGGTGTCCGACCGCGATTTCGCGCTCGATTATCTGATGGCGGCGACCCAATGCGCGCTGCACCTGTCGCGTCTGGCCGAGGAGTTCATCAACTGGGCGTCGCAGCCGTTCGGCTTCGTGGCGTTGAGCGATCAATGGTCGACCGGCAGCTCGATCATGCCGCAGAAGCGCAATCCCGACGCCGCTGAGCTGGTGCGCGGGCATAGCGGGCGGATCGCGGGGTGCATGATGGCGCTCACCATGACGATGAAGGGCTTGCCGCTCGCTTATTCCAAGGACATGCAGGACGATAAGCCGCCGGTGTTCGAAGCGCACGACCTGCTCGGCCTGTCGATCGCGGCGATGACCGGGATGGTGCGAAGCGCCACCTTCCGCACCGATCGGATGCGCGCGCTGGCCGAGTCGGGCTTCGCCACCGCGACCGATCTCGCCGACTGGCTGGTGCGCGAGGGCGGCCTGCCCTTCCGCGAGGCGCACCACGTCACCGGCCGCGCGGTGAAGCTGGCGGAAGCGCAAGGCGTGCGGCTCGATCAGTTCGACATCGGGTCGCTGCGGGCGATTGACTCGCGCATCGACGAACGGGTCTATGCGGTGCTGAGCATCGACGCGTCGGTCGCGAGCCGCACCAGTTTCGGCGGCACCGCGCCGGTTCGGGTCCGCGAAGCGATTGCCGCGGCGAAGGCGGCACGGGCGGGAGAAGAAGCATGAAACGCGCGCTGCTGCTGATCGCGCTGGGCCTTGCCGGGTGCGGCACCAACAATGGCGTCCGTCCGCTGGAGGGCAAGGCGCTGCCGGTCGCTCCCTATGGCGCGCAGGCGCAACCCACGCCCGCCGAGCTGCTGACCCCGGCGCCCCAGGCACGGCCGCAGCGCTCGAACGAGCTGCTGAAAACCTCCGAAGCGCGCCGGCAGGACGAGTTCGACCTGCCGCCGAATTGAAGGTTTTGAGCATTCCCTCTATCTGACGGTCACCCCGGGCTTGAGCCGGGGTGACGCGTTACTCCCTTGTCACTACCGCGGCCTAGGATCCCCTTCTTGGACCATTTCACCTATCGCGATGGCGCCCTGTGGTGCGAGGACGTGCCGCTGGCCCGCATCGCCGAGGAAGTCGGCAGCCCGGTCTATGTCTATTCGACCGCTACATTGCGGCGCCATGCCGAGGTGTTTCACGCGGGGCTGAGCGCCGTGCCGGGCGCGCACCTGGCGTTCGCGGTGAAGGCCAACCCCAATCTCGCCGTGCTGCGGGTGCTGGCGCAGGCGGGCTATGGCGCGGACATCGTCTCGGGCGGGGAACTCGCGCGCGCACTGGCGGCGGGGATGGCGCCCGCCGACATCGTCTTCTCGGGCGTCGGCAAGCGCCGTGACGAGCTTGAAGCCGGGCTCGACGCCGGCATTGGTCAGTTCAACATCGAGCTGGAGGAAGAAGGCGCCGTCCTCGCGGAACTCGCCGCCGCGCGCGGGCAGGTCGCGCAGGCGGTGTTGCGGGTGAACCCCGATGTCGACGCGCGCACCCACGCCAAGATTTCGACCGGCAAGGCCGAGAACAAGTTCGGCGTGCCGATCGACCAAGCCTCGGCGATCTTCGCACGGCTCGCCGGGCGCCCGGGGCTCGCGCTGCGCGGGGTCGCGATCCATATCGGCAGCCAGCTGCAGACGCTCGAGCCGCTCGAAGCCGCTTATGCCCGCATCGGCGCGCTGGTCGCCGAACTGCGCGCGGCGGGCCACGCGATCAGCCATGTCGATCTGGGCGGCGGGCTCGGCGTGCCCTATCGCGCGGGGGACGCTTATCCCAGCCCTGCCGAGCTCGGCGCGATGGTCGCGCGGGTCACCGCCGGTTGGGGCGTGACGCTGATGTTCGAGCCCGGGCGGGTGATCGTTGGCAATGCCGGGGTGCTGCTCACGCGAGTGCTGTGGGTGAAGCCGGGAGTGGTCCACCCGCATGTGATCGTCGACGCGGCGATGAACGACCTCGCCCGGCCAGCCCTGTACGACGCATGGCACGATTTCGCCGCCGTCGCCCCGAGCGGCGCACGGATGACCGCCAACATCGCCGGCCCGGTGTGCGAAAGCGGCGACACCTTTGCCGTCGCGCGCGAGATCGACGCGGTGGCGCGCGGCGATCTGGCGGTGTTCCGCACCGCCGGCGCTTACGGCGCGACGATGGCCTCGACCTATAACAGCCGCGCGCTGGTGCCCGAGGTGCTGGTGTCGGGCGATCGCTACGCGGTGGTCGCCGATCGCATCGCCCCCGCGACGATCCTCGCCGCCGAGCGCGTGCCCGAATGGCTGTGAGCCTGCATAGCCTGCCGATCTTCGTGCGGCTTGCCGGGCGGCCGGTGGTGCTGCTTGGAGACGGCGAGGCGGCCGAGGCCAAGCGCCGGCTGCTCGACCGCGCCGGGGCGGTGATCGTGCAGGCGGCGGACGACGCGCGGCTCGCGATCGTGGCGATCGAGGATGTGGCGGAAGCCGAAGCGGCCGCGCACGCCCTGAAGGAGCAAGGCGTGCTTGTGAACGTCGTCGATCGCCCGGCCTTGTGCGACTTCACGCTGCCGGCGATCGTCGATCGCGCGCCGGTGCTGGTCGCGATCGGCACCGGCGGGGCTTCGGCGGGGCTCGCGGCGGCCCTGCGCCAAAGGCTGGAGGCGCTGCTGCCGAGTTCGCTCGGGAAGCTCGCCGATGCGCTCAGCGCCGCCCGGGCGAAGCTGCGCGCGCGCTTCCCCGATCCCGCCGAGCGGCGCCGCGCGCTCGGCGCCGCACTCGCGCCGGGCGGGCAGCTCGATCCGCTGGGCATCGCGGCGGACGTCGATTTCTGGCTCGACGATTATGTCCCTGGGCCGGGCCGCGATCTGTTCACGATGCGCCTAACGTCCCCCGATCCCGACGACCTGACGCTGCGCCGCGCGCGCCACCTCGCGCTCGCCGACCGCGTCTATCACACCGCGCGCGTACCGGCGGCGATCCTCGACCGCGCCCGCGCCGATGCCGAGCGCATCCTGGCCGATACCGCGCCCGACAATGATTTGCCGGGCCTTTCCGTGTTCGTGGATTACGCGCCATGAGCGGCTTCGCCTTTTGCGTCTGCGGCGCCCGCGTCACCGCGCTCGCGCCCAAGCAGGCGGTGACCGAGTCGGGTGAATTGGTGTGGATTCACCTCACCAGCTCGAACGAAGAAGCCGAGGCTTGGCTGCGCGGCGATGCCGGGCTGCCGGACTATATCGTCGAATCGCTGATCGCCGCCGAAACCCGCCCGCGCTGCGACCAGATTGGCGAGGGCGCCCTGCTCAACCTGCGCGGCCGATCGAGCGACGCGATGCCCATGTCCGATCCGCTCGCCTCGGTCCGCATCTGGGCGACGGCTGGGCGGGTGATCTCGGTCACCCGCCGGCCGCTGACCGCGGTGACGTTGGTCTGCGATCTAGTGAAAGCGGGCAAGGTCCATGATCCGGGTGACCTGATCGCCGAGTTCGCGGTGGCGATCACCGAGGAGCTCGATCCCGACGTGGCCGATCTTGGCGACCAGCTCGACGATTGCGAAGCGATGCTCGATCCGGGGATGGTGTTCGAGCTACGCCGCACCGTGACTCGCGTGCGCAGCCAGGCGATCGGCTATCGCCGCTTCCTGAGCCCGCAGCGCGCGACGCTGGAAAAGCTGGCGGCGCTGCCGGTCGGCTGGCTGCGCGACGACGACCGGCTGCACCTGGTCGCCGCCGCCGATCGCGCCGCGCGCATGGCCGAAGAGCTGGAAGCGATCCGCGAGCGCGCCGCGCTGACGCACGAGGCGCTCACCGATCTGCGCGCCGAGCAGATCGACGCGCGCGCGCTGATCATCTCGATCGTCGCGATGGTGTTCCTGCCGCTCACTTTCCTGACCGGGCTGCTGGGAATGAATGTGAAGGGCATCCCCTATGCCGAAAAGCCCTGGGCGTTCGACGGGGTGGTCGCGGTGTGCGTCCTGCTGGCGGTGGGGATTACGCTGTTCTTCGTGGCCCGGCGGTGGTTCCGGTAGCAAGCGCCTCCCCTGTAAGGGGAGGTGGCAGTCGCCTCAGCGACTGACGGAGGGGTGTCCCCGGCGAATAGAGGGCGATACCCCTCCACCGCCCTGTGGGCGGTACCAGTTTTGGGTTGACCGTGCCCCGCACGGTCAAGGATCGTCCGGGGGACGATCCGACCCAAAACTCCCTTGCAGTGGAGGAGCTTTACGGTGAACCCCGGCTCAGTTTGATCACAAACAGCACTCATGCACGTCGCCCTGGCGAAAGCCGGGGCCTGGCTGCCTTGCGGCGGAAGAAGAAGAAGCCAAGCCCCGGCTCGGGGGCCGGGGCGGCGTGGTCTGAGTTGCTCCGGCGGGCGACTTAGCCGGCCCTAAGGCCGCTTTTCAAACCGCGCCAGCGCCGCGTCGATCGTCGCGTCCTGCTTGGCGAAGCACAGCCGCACCACGCGGGTCACCGCATCCTGCGCGTAGAAGGCCGAGACCGGGATCGCCGCCACGCCCGCTTCCTCCACCAGCCAGCGGCAAAAGCTCACGTCATCCATCGCGATGCCGCTCCCTGGCAAATCGACCGAAAGGAAGTAAGTGCCGTCGCTGGGCAGCACCCGGTAGCCGCGCGCGGTGAGCCCCGCCGCAAGCCGATCGCGTGCGCGGGCGAAGTCGGCGCGCATCCCGTCGAAATAGGTGCGGTCCTTGCCCAGCCCATAGGCGGCGGCGGCTTGCAGATTGGGCGGCGTGGTGAAGGTTAGGAACTGGTGCGCCTTGGCGAGCCCGCGCGCGAGCGCCGCATCGGCGCACATCCACCCCACCTTCCAGCCGGTGAGCGAGAAGATCTTGCCGGCCGATCCGATCTTCACGGTGCGCTGGCGCATTCCGGGCTCGGCCATCAGCGACTGGTGCGGCGCGCCATCGAAGCGGATATGCTCCCACACCTCGTCGCAGATCGCGATCAGATCGCGCTCCTGGCAGAATTCCGCCAGCAGCCGTCTTTCCGCCGCGCTTGCGACGCTCGCGCTTGGATTGAGCGGATCGTTGAACAGAATGAGGCGCGTGCGCGGGGTGGCGGCCGCCTCCAGCGCTTCGCGGGTGATGCGCCATTCGGGCGGCTCGAGCCGGACGAAGCGCGCGACGCCCCCGGCGCGCTCGACGAGCGGCAGATAGGCGTCGTACATCGGCTGGAACAGGATCACCTCGTCTCCCGGCGCGATCAGCGCGAGCAACGCGGCGGCGAGCGCCTCGGTCGCGCCCGAAGTGACGATCACTTCCTCCGGCGCGAGATCGAGCCCCTGATGCGCGCGGTAATGCGCCGCCACCGCCGTGCGCAGCGCGGGGATGCCCAGCATCGGCGGATATTGGTTGGAGCCGGTCAGCAACGCCTCGGCGGCGGCCTGCAGCACATCCTCCGGCCCGCGCCCATCGGGAAAGCCCTGGCCGAGATTGACTGCCCCCGTCGCGCGGGCGCGGGCGGACATTGCTTCGAAAATCGTCGTGCCAAGCTTGGCGTAAACCGGGTTCATACCCATCGCTTCCCATTGATCCCAACCGTCACCCCGGCCTTGCGCCGGGGCCTCGGCCTCGGCAACGGTGAAGGGCAGCGGGACCACGGGTCAAGCCCGGGCTGACAATGCCGGGATTGCGGGCTGCGTTTACCTCCACACGAGCAGCGCGACCGCCCCCATGATCAGCACGAACGCCGCCGCGTGGCGCCAGCCAAGCGGCTCGCCGAGCACCACCGCGGCGAACCCGGCGAACACCAGTAGCGAGATTGCCTCCTGCGCGATCTTGAGCTGCGACGCGCTCCAGCCGAGCGCATAGCCGAGGCGATTGGCGGGCACGGCGAAGCAATATTCGATCAGCGCTAACCCCCAGCTGATCGCGATCACCCGCACGATCGGCACCCCGGCACCTGCCTTCAGATGCCAGTACCAGGCGGTCGTCATGAAGAAGTTGGAGGCGAGCAGCAGCGCGATGGTCGGCATCGCCGGGTGATGCGCACAAAGCCGTGGGCTGGCAAGGAAGGTGGGGAGCTTCTGTTGCTCGGTGCTCCCCGTACCGCCGGAATCCGCTTCTGTTGCCCGGTGCGGCCCCAACCGCGCTTTTGTCAATCTAACCTAGACCGTGAAGTCTTGGGTTAGGCCGCAATCGCGAGCGCCTCGTTATCGTTGGCACTTGTGTGATGGGCCGTTGCGGTGGTCCCATTCCGAGCGAAAACAGCGCCTTTCAACACACGTCGATCCTGGTTCGGCCCCGTCAAACCCGCTCGCTGCCGAGCGGTTTTGGTGGAGCCGCCGGGTACTGCCCCCGGGTCCGCTGCGTCTATTTCACGCCGCAGTTTATCGCCATAGCCGGACGAGCCGGCAGCCCTTGATATAAGGCGTTGGCGGTTAAAGAAAAGGCTCAGCCGCCTGCCTTGGCGATCAGCAGATCGGGGGTCAGCACCTGGGGCAGCAACTCGGGCTCGCGCGCGCCGACCGCGTAATACAGGTAGAGCGGCACTCCGGCGCGGTTATGCGCCTCGATGAAGCGGCCGAGCTTGGCGTCGCCGCTCGTCCAGTCCCCCACCAGGGTGGTGACGCCGTGCTTGGCGAAGGCGGCTTGAACGGCGTCCGTGTCGATCGCGACGCGCTCGTTGACTTTGCATGTCAGGCACCAGTCGGCGGTGAAATACACGAACACCGGCTTGCGATTGGCGCGCAGCGTGGCGAGCATCTCTTCGCTGAAGGACTGGGGGCCGGTGCTCGCGGTCGCGGCCTTGGCCTGGGGCTTCACCGCCCAGGCGGTCGCGCCCGTAACCGCGAGGAGCGCCACCAGGCCGATCAGTCCGACGCCTAGACCGCGCCGCTGACGCTCGCCGACCAGGAACAGCACGGCGGCGATCCCGACGATGCCGGCAAGCCCGATCGCCATGCCATCGACCCCCGCCTCGCCGCCCAGCACCCAGGCAAGCCACACCGCGGTCAGACCCATCGGGAGCGCGAGGAAATGGCGGAAATGCAACATCCACGCGCCGGGCTTGGGGAGCGCGCGGCGCAACGCGGGCACGAAGCCGACCGCCAGGAACGGCAGCGCCAGCCCGAGCCCGAGCCCAGCGAACACGCCGAGCCCCGCATACCAGGGGAGCACCAGCGCCGCACCCAGCGCCGCGCCCATGAATGGGCCGGTGCACGGCGTCGCGATGATCGCGGCGAGCGCGCCGGTCGCGAACGCGCCGCTCGCTCCGCTCGCCGAATCGACGAAGCGGGGGGTGGGAATTTCGAACAGCCCGGCGAGGTTCAAGGTGAGCGCCGCAACCAGCAGCAACAGCACCGCGACGACGCCCGGGTTCTGCAACTGGAACGCCCAGCCGACCGCCGTACCTCCCGCGCGCAACGCGAGGATCGCCGCGCCCAGGCCGACGATCACGCTCAGCACACCCGCGGTATAAGCGAGCGCCTCGCGCCGCGCCTCGCCCTCATCCACGCCGCCGCGCGCGAGTTGCAACGCTTTTAGGCTGAGGATCGGGAAGACACAGGGCATCACATTCAGGATCAGCCCACCAAGGAGCGCCCCACCCAGTGCGAGCAGCGCCGCCGGCAGCCACGCCGCCATCGGCGCCTGTCCCGCCGGCACCGGCACCGCCCCTGGCTCGGCACGCAGCAGCAATCCTTGCGCCCTGCCGATCCGCAGCACCCCCTCGATCGGACCATCGGTCGGCTTGGAGACTTGCGTCTCCAGGATCAGCCGGTCGCCCTCGCGCGTTACTTTCTGCGGAGCGTTATAGGCGATGCGGTTGGGGGTGGTCGCGAAGAAGTATGCGTCGCTCAAGGGCGCGCTTGCCGGATAGGGGATCGCGAGCCGCAATCCCTTGGCGTCGCGCTGATAGGTGGCGGTGGCGCCGAGCGGCTTGGGCAGCGCCTGGCGGAATGCGTCGAAGTGCGCCCGCGCCTCGGGCGTGATGGCGCCGTCGCCCACCACCAGATCGAGCGCGAGATCGGCCTTTTCGGGCACGCAAATCTGATCGGTGCAGACGAGATAGCTCGCCTTCAGCCGGATCGGCAGCTTCGTCCCCGGCGCGAGATTGGCCGGCAGGTGCAGATCGATCAGCGGGGTAAAACGCTGGTCGAACACGTAATTCTGTAGCGCGTCAGCGCCCTCGCCGATCAGCAGCGTGGTCGGCACCGGATAGCGCGGCGCGTCCGCCGTCACCCCCGGCGGCAGCGTCCAGATAAGCTTCGCTGGAAAACCCGCGTCGCCCGGATTCTGCCAGTAACCGTGCCAGCCGGGCTGAGGCACGGCGTCATAGGCGATCGTCACCGTACCGCCCGGTGCGGGCCGAGCGCTTTCCGCGCTCAAGGTGATGGCGATGTGCGGGCCCTTGGCATAAGGATCGGGCGATTGCGCCATTGCCGGCACGGCAAGGCCGAGCCAGAGCAGCATCATCACGATCACGAAACCTAAGCGCCGCATGTCCGCCGTCCGTTAGCCCTTTTCACCGGCGCCAAGAAGGAGAAAAGCCGATGAAGCACGCAATTGCTTTCGCGAGCTTGCTCGCGCTGGTTACGCCCGCCGCGCTCGCCCAGGAAGCGGCGCCCGCCACCACCCCCGCGCCGCGCCCGGCGCCCAGGCTGATCGTGACGATCTCGGTCGATCAATTCTCCGCCGATCTGTTCGCGGAATATCGCAACCGCTTCACCGGCGGGTTCAAGCGGCTGCTGGAGGGCGCGGTGTTCCCGGCGGGCTATCAAAGCCACGCCGCGACCGAGACCTGCCCGGGCCACTCCACGATCCTCACCGGCATGCACCCCGCGCGCACCGGCATCATCGCCAACAGCTGGACCGATCTGAAGACGGCGCGCGCCGACAAGACCGTCTATTGCGCCGAGGATGAGAGCGTCCCCGGCAGCACCAGCGCCAATTACACCGTCTCCGACAAGCATTTGCTGGTGCCAACGCTCGGCGAGCGGATGAAGGCGGCGAACCCGGCGGCGCGGATCGTCTCGGTCGCGGGGAAGGACCGCGCGGCGGTGATGATGGGCGGCCACAAGGTCGATCAGCTCTGGTGGTGGGACGGGAAGAAATTCGCGAGCTATGCCGGGCGCACCGAGCCCGAAGCGGTGAAGCGCGCCAACACCGCCGCGGTCGAGCGAATCGCCGCCGGCCAGCCAGCGCTCGACGAGCCCGATTTCTGCCGCGCGCATGATCGCGCGGTTGCCATCGGCGCGGGCAAGACGATCGGTACCGGCCGCTTCCAGCGCGCGCCGGGCGACGCCAAGCCCCTTCGCGCCTCGCCCGAGTTCGACGGGATGGTGTTCAGCCTCGCCGCCGGGCTGATCGAAGAGATGCAGCTCGGCAAGGGGCAAACCACCGATCTGATCGCGGTCGGCGCGTCCGCCACCGATTATGTCGGCCATACCTATGGCACCAACGGTAACGAGATGTGCCTGCAGCTCGCCGCGCTCGACGACACGATGGGTGACTTCTTCGACAAGCTCGATTCGCTGGGGATCGATTATGAAGTCGTGCTCACCGCCGATCATGGCGGGCATGACGCGCCCGAGCGATTGCGCGAACAGGCCATCCCCAACGCCGCGCGGATCGCGCCCGATCTGACGACCAAGGCGATCAGTGACGCGGTCGCCGCCAAGCTCAAGCTGCCGCGCCAGGTGCTGTTCGGCGATTCGGGTTCGGGCGACATCTGGATCGACCCTAAGCTCACCCCGGCGCAAAAAGCGGCGGTGACGCGCGAGGCGCTCGCGCTCTACCGCGCCCACCCGCAGGTCGCCGCCGCGTTCAGCCGCGCCGAGATCCTGGCCGCCACCCCCGCCACGGTGCCGCCGCCCGCCTGGAGCCTGATCGAGCGCGCCAAAGCGAGCTATAACCCGGATCGTTCGGGCGACCTTCTGATCGCGCTGAAGCCGAACATCACCCCGATCCCCGATGCGACGCGCGGCTATGTCGCGACGCACGGGTCGTTCTGGGATTATGATCGCCGCGTGCCGATCCTGTTCTGGCGCAAGGACATGGTGCCGATGGAGCAGCCGCTGCCGGTGGAAACGGTCGACATCGCCCCAACGCTCGCCGCGACGATCGGACTGAAACTAGGCGCGCCCGAGGTGGACGGGCGTTGCCTTGATCTCGACGCCGAGGCGGGATCGACCTGCCCATGACCATGCCGACGCTGCGCCGCGCGATCATCTTCACCCGCGATCTCGCGGGCATGACACGCTTCTATCGCGACGTGATCGGCCTCACAGTGATCGAAACTAGTAAGGGCTGGGTCGATTTTAACGCGGGCGGCGGCCGGATCGCGCTGCATGCGACCGATGCGGAGATGGGCGAGGGACCGATCAAACTCGCCTTCTTCGCCGAGAATGTGGCGGCGATGCGGGACACGCTGGTCGCGCGTGGGGCCACGTCATTCGGCCCGGTCAAAAGCTTTGGCGCGCTGCATCTATGCGACGGCTTCGATCCAGACGGGAACGCGATCCAGCTGTCGAACCGGCCCTAGCGCGCCTCGTACGGCCGCACCCCCGGCCCCAACGTGTTCGCCCCGATCGCCAGGCGCTGCTTGCTCGCGTCCGCCACGAAGGCGGGCGCGCGCGTTTCCCCGGGCGAAAGCCGCGCGCTGTTCCCCTCGATCCGCAACCCGGCCGAGGAATAAGTGCGGGCCTCGGGCGCCACGCTGATGAACGCGGTCCAATTCTCCTTGTTGCGGCCCTGTACCATCGTGTTGCCGCTGATCGTCCCGGTCGCACCTTCAGAGAGGTCGATCATGTAATTGGTCTTGGCACCCTGCGTATCGTCGAAGCTGTTGCCGCTGATTTCGATCCGGGGCACGCGCAGCTTCACATAATGGCCACCGCGACCCCGCTCGAAGCGGCTGGCGGTGACAGTCACCTGCCCCTGATTCGCGAGGTAGATCGCGTGCGCGCAATCGGGCGTCTCGTCGCACTGGCCAAGGCCCGCAAAGGTCGAATGGTCGATCACGATCTTCTGCGGCCCCGCGACGCCGCCGAGGATGCCCTCCTGGCTATCGAGGAACATCGAGTTGCTGACCGTCAGGTCTCCGATCTCGGTGCGGATGCCGGCGCCGTTGCCATCGGGCACGCGGATGCCGCGAAAGACGATGCCGTCCACCACCGCGCCGCGCCCGCGCAGCACGAACGCCGCCTTGCCCTCGCAAGCGGTGCCCTCAAACACCACCGTCCCCGGGGTCTGCGCCTTGAACACGGTGCGGCCCCAATTCTGCACCGCGCATTGGCGATAGCGGCCCGGCGCGATGACGATGGTGGACCAAGTGAACTCGCCGCGCGGCTTGGCCGCCTCCAGCGCCTGGTCGAGCGTGGCATAGCTCTGCCCGGTCTCGGCGATGGTGAAAGGGCGCGGTTCCTGCGCGGCGAGCGGGGCTGCGAAGGCAAGGGCGATCAGCGGGGGCAAGGGACGCATAAATCCTCCGCCCGCCGCTATCCCCCCGCGCGGCGCGGGACGGAAGCGCGATAAAGGGTAAACGCCGTCCCGAAAGGCGACAACGCTACCAGGCGCCGGTGCCGGGCGCGCCCTTGATCGGCCCCTTGATCCGCGCCGTCACCCAGCCGCCATAATAGCCCCCGGGTTGCGGCCGCACCCGCTCGTCATTCACGAAACAAGCGAGCTTGGCGGGATAGAAAGCGAACCGCCCCGCGATCGCGCTAAAGCCGCGCCCGAGATCGTCGAGCGGATCGGGATAGCTATACGCCGCCGCCACCACCCGCCCCGCGGGCGTGACGAGATCGTAATGCACCGCCGCGCCCTTCCACTCGCAGAGCGTGACATAATCGGTCGGCACCAGTTCGGCACGTAGGCTCTCGGGCGCCAGATAGGGCACCGGCGCCCCCGCGGTCTCGCACACCCAGACCGGCGATGTCGTGTCGGCGACGATCAGCGCGTGGTGCTGGACACGCAGATGCTCATTCCCCTGGCGAACCAGCGGCGGGCGCGGATAGTCCCACACCGATTCCTCGTCCGGCCCCACCGGCTCGGGTACGGGACGCGGTGCGTGCGCCCATTTGGCGCGCGCGGGGCCGACCATGGCAAGCAGCTCGGCGTGGGTGGGGAGAGTAACGATCACGCCGCGCACCGCAGCCACAGGGCGGTGGCATCGTCCGAAATCTTGAACCGCGGATAGCGCGTGCAATCGGCATCCGCCCCCTCGATCGCGCGCAGCCGCTCGGCGGGTCCCGCGAGCCCCTGCTCGGCGAGAGCGGCGAACATGTTGGCGGGATCGAAGGCGCGATATTGGTCGATCAAGGCGGCGAAACCGTCGGTCATCAACACGAGTTCGTCCCCGGGCATGGCGGGCAAAGTCGCGAAGGCCAGCGGCGCGACGGCCTGCGGATCGACACCGAGGACCGCGCGCCCCGGGCGGGCGCGCTGCTCGCGCAAACTCTCGAGGATCGGCGCCGGACGCTGCTTACGCGCCAGCCCATGCGCCGCGAGGGCGGCCGCGTGGGCGACCTCCTCGTCGCGTCGATCGGCACACGGCCCGGCGCGTTCGACGCGGTCTCCACGCTTGACCAGCGCCGTACAATCCCCAGCCCAGGCAAAACGCAAGCCGCCGGGCACCGCCTGCGCGGCGAGAAAGCTGGCCGAGGGTAGCTCCCACGCGCCCTGCGGCGCGCGCTGGCGCACTGCCGTGAAGCGCCGCGCAACCCGCGTCACCACCATGTCGCAGACTGCCTCGATCGTGTCGTCTCCGGCGGCCGCGAAGGCCAGATTGGCCTCTTGCGCGAGCCACGCCGCGCCGCCGCGCGCGCCGACGAGCCCGGGCTCGCCCAGATCGGTCGCGCCATCGATCACCCAGGCGAGCGCATCGGCGCTGCCCCCGCGATCGTCGTTCGGGGTAAGATCGTCCCCGGCGAAGCTTATCGACTGGATCAGATCGAAATGCATGGCCATTACCTCGCCGGGTAGAGCGCAGGCCGGGCGCCGTGCCGCCTCAATCGGCGAACAGCAGCACCGGGGTTTCGAGCAGCTTCTTCAGCGCCTGGACGAAGCTCGCCGCGTCCCAGCCGTCGACCACTCGGTGGTCGCAGCTGATCGACAGGTTCATCAGCTTGGCGCGGACGATGTCGTCGCCCTGGAACACCGGGCGCTCGACGATCTTGTTGGGGCCGATGATCGCGACTTCGGGGCGGTTGATCACCGGCGTCGTCGCGATTCCGCCGAGCGGCCCGAGCGAGGTGACGGTGAGGGTGGAGCCGGACAGTTCCTCCGACTTGGCTTTGCCGCTGCGCGCGGCCTCCGCCAGGCGGGTAATCTCCGCGGCGAGCTGCCAGATATTCTTGTCCTGTGCGTCGCGGATCACCGGCACCATCAGCCCGGCATCGGTCTGCGTCGCCATGCCGAGATGGACGCGGCCAAAGCGCGTCACCACCCCCGCTTCGTCATCATAGCGGGCGTTGAGCATCGGGAAGGCGGGCAGCGTCTTGCAAATCGCGACGATCAGCAGCGGCAGCATGGTGAGCTTGGGGCGCTGCCCCCGCGCGCCGTTCAGGTCGGCGCGCATCGCCTCCAGCGCGGTCACGTCGATCTCGTCGACATAAGTGAAATGCGGGATGTGGCGCTTTGCTGCCGCCATATTCTCGGCGATGCGCCGGCGCAGCCCGATGACCTTCACGGCCGCGTCCTCGCGCGCGCGAGACGCGTGCGGGGCGTGATAACCCTGGCCCGACTGGTAGCGCAGATAAGTGTCGAGGTCGGCGTGGCGAACGCGGTCGCCCTCGCATTTTACCAGCGCCAGATCGACGCCGAGATCCTTCGCGCGAGCACGCACGGCGGGAGAGGCTAGAACAAGCCGATCCGCCCCATACCCCGCCTGGGGAGGGGGGCTATCAGCCACGGGCTGATGGTGGAGGGGCGGCGCCACCGCCGAACCAGCGTTCGCGCGCAAGGCAACCGGCGCGGCCCCTGCACCATGCTGCGCATGGTCCCCCTCCCCGTGAACGGGGAGGTTTTGGTCGACGCCCGGATTTTCGGCTTCGTACTGCTCGGCGACTTCGGCCTGTTCCGCGCTTGCAGGCGCCGCGATCACCTCGGCATCCGCCGGCGCCTCGCCCGCGACCTCGATCACCACCAGCGCCGCGCCGATCGGCACCATCGCGCCAACCTCGCCCGCCAGTTCGACCACTCGGCCGGTGACGGGGCTTTCCATCTCGACCGTCGCCTTGTCGGTCATCATGTCGGCGATCGGCTGATCCTCGCGGACCTCGTCGCCCACGTTGATGTGCCAGGCGACGATCTCGGCCTCGGCGATACCCTCGCCGATATCGGGCAAGCGGAAGGTGAAACGCGCCATCGGTCAGTCCTTCAAAATCGTCTTGAGCGCCTCGCCGATCCGCACGGGGCCGGGGAAATAGGCCCATTCCAGGCTGTGCGGATAGGGCGTGTCGAAACCCGTGACGCGCAACACCGGCGCCTCCAGGTGATAGAAGCAGCGCTCCTGCACCAGTGCAGAAAGCTCGGCGCCGAAGCCCGAGGTACGGGTGGCTTCGTGGATGATCAGACAGCGCCCGGTCTTCTTGACCGAGGCCTCGATCGTCTGGATGTCGAGCGGCACCAGCGTGCGCAGGTCGATCACCTCGGCATCGACGCCGTGCTCGGCCGAGACCGCGAGCGCGACGTGTACCATCGTGCCATAGGCGAGGATCGTCAGCGCCTCACCCTCGCGCACCACGTTCGCCTGTCCCAGTGGGATGCGGTAATAGCCGGTCGGCACTTCGCCGGCGGGATGCTGCGACCAATTCTGCGCCGGCTTGTCCCAATAGCCGTTGAACGGGCCGTTATAGAGCCGCTTGGGTTCGAAGAAGACGACCGGATCGTTATCCTCGATCGCGGCGATCAACAGCCCCTTGGCGTCATAGGGGGTGGCGGGGATCACCGTCTTCAGCCCGGCGACATGCGTGATAATGGCCTCGGGTGACTGGCTATGCGTCTGCCCGCCGAAAATGCCACCGCCCATCGGCGAACGCACCGTGATCGGGCAGGTGAACTCGCCCGCCGAGCGGTAGCGCAGCCGCGCCGCCTCGCTCACCAATTGGTCGAGCGCAGGGTAGATATAGTCGGCGAACTGAATTTCGGGCACCGGACGCAAGCCATAGGCGCCCATGCCGATCGCCACCCCGGCGATGCCGCATTCGGTGATCGGGGTATCGAACACCCGCGTCTTGCCATATTTCTTCTGCAAGCCCGCGGTCGCGCGGAAGACGCCGCCGAAATAGCCGACATCCTCCCCCATCACCACCACGTCGGGATCGCGCGCCATCACCACGTCGAGCGCGGAGTTGATCGCCTGGATCATGTTCATCCGCGCGGTCTCGCCTTCGGCGGCGACGGCGGGATCGTTCAGCACATCGCTCATCGCGCTCTCACTTGGCTTTCCAGAAGCGGCCCGAGGCTTCTTCCTCGGCGCGCATCTGCTCGCGCTGTTCCTGAAGGTGCCAGGGCAGTTCCTCGAACACGCCCTCGAACATCGTCTCGAACGGCTGATGGAGGCCGTGGCCGAGGATGCCGTTGGCCTCGGCCTCTTTCTGGCTCGCCTTCACCAGCTCGGCGAGCTCGACGTCTTGCGCGGCGTGGCGTGCCTCGTCCCATTCACCGAGCGCGATCAGATGGTCCTTCAGCCGGCGCACCGGATCGCCGAGCGGCCAGGCATTGGGCTCGGCCGCCGAGCGGTAGGCGGTGGGATCGTCCGAGGTCGAATGGCCTTCCGCGCGGTAGGTGAAGAGCTCGATCAGGGTCGGGCCCTGGTTCGTCCGCGCGCGCTCGGCGGCCCAGGCGGTCGCGGCATAGACGGCGAGCGCGTCATTACCGTCCACCCGCAGGCCGGCGATGCCATAGCCGACCGCGCGCGCCGCGAAGGTGGTCGCTTCGGCGCCGGCGAAGCCCGAAAAGCTGGAAATCGCCCACTGGTTGTTGACCACGTTCAGGATCACCGGCACGCGATAAACACTGGCGAAGGTACAGGCCGAGTGGAAATCGCCTTCGGCGGTCGAGCCGTCGCCGCACCAAGTCGCCGCGATCCGGGTATCGCCCTTCGCCGCAGAGGCCATCGCCCAGCCTACCGCCTGGGGATATTGGGTGGTGAGATTGCCGGAGATGGAGAAAAACCCGGCCTCTTTCGCCGAATACATGATCGGCAGCTGCTTGCCCTGCAGGCGGTCGGCGCGGTTCGAATAGACCTGGTTCATCATGTCGACCAGCGACCAGCCCCGCGCGATCAGCAACCCCTGCTGGCGATAGCTGGGGAAGCACATATCGTCACGATCGAGCGCGAAGGCGGCGGCGACCGCGACCGCCTCCTCGCCCGTGCACTTCATGTAGAAACTCGTCTTGCCCTGGCGCTGGGCGCGGAACATGCGCTCATCATAGGCGCGGGTGAGCGCCATCGCGCGCAGCATCCGGCGCAGCGTTTCGGGCGGCAGCTTTGGATCCCACGGGCCATGCGCCTGGTGGCCCTCGCCAAGCACACGCACCAGCGTATAGGCAAGCTCGGTGAATTCCGCCGCGGGGGTGGACGGATCAGGCCGGAGCTGCGCACCCGCCGGCGGCACCGCCACTTCGACGAAATCGACCTGATCGCCGGGACGGAAGCGCGGTTCGGGAACATGGAGCCGCAGCGGCGGTAGATTGCGCCCTGGCACCTGGTTCAGGGAATTGCCCTGTCGCTCGTCCATGACCTCTCCTTACCAGACTCGCCTCAAGCGGTACGGTCGCGAGCGGCATTGCGCGGACGGACATAAAATTTCAACGACGAATTTCTCGGCCGGGACGACCACCCCACGCCCCCGCCCATCGTGCTCGTACATGCCGGATCGAGCCGGCTTAACTTTATCCGCCCGGTCCCGCCGCCGGGACGCCCGCGAAGCGCGGATGGTCGCCGGGGTGCGTTGGTGCATCGCACAATCGCCGCAACCAACCCCGCGCCCAATCGTTTTGGGTTCATTGTTCATTCAGGCGTCGATCGACCCGCGCGCGGCGCCGCGTGGGGCTTTGGCGCGCGAGAGGATAGCCATGACGATCGCCGACCCGAAGAAGCTTGATCGCCCGCTCGATCACATCGCCTTGATCGGCAATTTCCTCCCCCGCCAGTGCGGCATCGCGACTTTCACCACCGACACCTATCACGCCCTGCGGACGCGCTTCCCTGGAGTGCGGATCGATGTCTATGCGATGGACGATCTGCCCGGCCAACATGCTTATCCAAGCGCCGTCACCGCCGCGATCCCGCAGCATGATCGCGGCGCTTACGTCGCCGCCGCCCACGCCATCCAGGCGTCGGGCGCGCAGGCGATCTGGGTGCAGCACGAATATGGCATCTTCGGCGGCCCCGCCGGCGAGTATCTGCTCGCGCTGCTCGATCGCACCAGCCTGCCACTGATCGTGACGCTCCACACCGTGCTCGAACAGCCGAGCGATGATGAGCGCCGGGTTATGGAGCAGCTGTTGCGTCGCGCCGCGCGGGTGATCGTCATGGCCGAGCGCGGGCGCGACATTCTGCGGCGCGTCCATGGCATCGGCGGCCGCCAGGTGAGCGTGATTCCCCATGGCGTACCCGATCGCCCCTTCGCGCCCACCGAAGCCTTCAAGGCGCGTTTTGGTTGGGCCGGCCGGCAGGTCGTGCTGACCTTTGGCCTGCTTTCGCCCGGCAAGGGCATCGAAACGGTGATCGAGGCGCTGCCTGCCGTGATCGCCGCCGCTCCCGATCTGCTCTACGTCGTGCTGGGCGCGACCCACCCGCACCTGATCGCGCACGAGGGCCAGGCCTATCGTCAGCGGCTTGAAGCGCTTGCCGCCGATCGCGGCGTCGCGGGGCATGTTCAGTTCATCGACCGCTTTGTCGAGCATGAGGAGCTGCTCGATTATCTTCAGGCGGCCGACTTGTATGTCACCCCCTATGTGAACCCGGCGCAGATCACCTCGGGCACGCTCAGCTATGCGGTGGCGCTCGGTAAGCCAGTGGTGTCGACGCCCTATGTCCACGCCACCGAAATCCTGGCCGATGGCCACGGCGTGCTGGTCGATTTCGGCGACAGTGACGCCTTCGCGCGCGAGATCACCGCGCTGCTCGGCTCGGACCGCAACCGGTTGAAGCTCGCCCAGCGCGCCTATGCGCGCGGACGGACGATGCTTTGGGCGCGCGTCGCCGAAAGCGCGATGGCGGAAATGATCGCCGCCGTCGCCGCCCGCCCGGCGCGGCTGCCGGCCAACACCCCACTCGACCCGCTCGCGCCTAATTTCAGCGCGGTCGAACGGATGAGCGATGCGACCGGGATGCTCCAGCATTCGATCTATTCGGTCCCCGATCGCCGCCACGGCTATTGCATCGACGATAATGCCCGCGCCCTGATGCTGGTGGCGCGGATACCCGGTCTTGACGAGACTCAGCGCGACAAATGGCTGACGATCTATGCCGCTTTCGTCCAGCACGGCTGGAACCCCGACCAGCAGCGCTTCCGCAATTTCATGCGGTTCGACCGAAGCTGGTGCGAGGACGTGGGATCGGAGGATTCGAACGGGCGCACGCTGTGGGCGCTCGGCACCGTCGCCCGCCATGCCGCGCTCCACAAGCATCGCGATTGGGCGACGCGGCTGTTCGACGAGACCGCCACGCTCGCGCTCACGCTCGGCAGTCCGCGCGCGCAAGCGTTCGCGATGCTGGGCGCGGCTGAAATGCTCGCCAGCCATCCTGGCCACGCGCTTGCCCGCGAGATACTTGAGCGGTTCAGCGCCGACCACCTCGCTCTGCTCGCCGAGGCGCGGCGGCCCGAATGGGAATGGTTCGAGATCGTCCTGGCCTATGACAATGCCCGCCTGCCCGAGGCGATGCTGCGCGCCGGACTCGCGCTCGAACGCCGCGACCTTGTCGACACGGGTCTTGCGGCGCTCGACTGGATCATCGCTTGCCAGACAAGTCCCGATGGCCGTTTCCGCGCGGTCGGCACCGACAGCTTCGGTCGAGCCTACGCCCCGCCGCTACCGTTCGACCAGCAGCCGCTGGAAGCACAGGCGACGGTCGACGCGTGCGCCGCCGCCTTTGCCGCGACCGGCGACGCGCGCTGGATCGCCGAAGCACAGCGCGCCTATCACTGGTTCCTGGGCGCGAATGACCTCGATCTCGCGCTCGCGAGTGCCGATGATGGCGGCTGTTTCGACGGATTGACGCCGCAAGGGCTCAACCGCAACCAGGGCGCCGAATCGATCCTGGCGTTGCAGCTCGCCTCGATCACGATAGCCGAGCTTTCCCAACATCTTACCGCAGGCGAAACGGTTCGCGCGGTTGCTTGACGTCGCCCGGTTGCGTAGAGCCGGCCCGCTTGAGACCCAAGGGGGCCGTGTGCTCGACGTCTATCATCACCCGCTGCGCCTCCGCGCCGATCCGGCCCGGGTCGTCGTGCGGCCGTTCCAGCTCGCGCTTCAGGCCAATGGCAACGCGCCGAGCCGCACCGAACGACTGGTCCGCGAAGTGTTGGCGATGACCGCCGCCCAAGCGCGCGACGAGCTAGCGGTGGTGCTCAAGGATTTCGAGGCGCGCCACTGGCAGACGCGACGCATCTTCATGGCGCGCTATCATGAGATCGCCGGTCAGCTCGGCCTTGACGGCGCGGCGATCGATGACGAGCACCGCCAGCTGATCGGCGCCTATTTCTGCCACGAATACAGCTACGCCGCCGCCGCGCTGATGAACCCCAGCGCCGTGCCGCACCCCGATCAATCCGGTATGAGCGCGGAATCGCTGCGCATCCTGATGTCGCTGCGTGCGGTGGGCGAGGGCCATATCAGCTCGGTCGCCTTCCGCGAGGGAATCGTCACCGCCGATCGCGAGCTGATGCTGGCGCCCGAGCCACCTTTCGCGACCGCGACCGATACCGTGCACCAGGATAGCGCGCGCCTGCCGAGCGGGGCGGTTACCGTGCATCGCCACCGCGACTCAACGCTTTCGGGAACGGTAATTTTCCCGATGACCGCCGCCCAGGCCAAGGGGCTGGAGGATCTGCGCCTCGTTCGCTTCGATCACGGCGACGACGACCATGAGTGGCTAGGCACCTATACCGCCTATAACGGCGCGGCGATCCAGTCCGAACTGCTGCGCACGCGCGACTTTCGCCGGTTCGATCTGGTGCCGATGACCGGCGCGGCCGCGCGCAACAAGGGCATGGCGCTGTTCCCCCGCCGGATCGACGGCCGCTATTGGATGATCGGCCGGCAGGATGGCGAGAATCTGTTCCTGATCGCCTCCGACCGGCTGACGCATTGGGACGAAGGAACGCGGCTGCTGACCCCGCATTATTCGTGGGAGCTGGTCCAGATCGGCAATTGCGGCCCGCCGATCGAGCTTGACGAGGGCTGGCTGCTCCTGACCCACGGCGTTGGCGCGATGCGCAAGTATTCGATCGGCGCGGTGCTGCTCGACAAGGCCGACCCGTCGCGCGTGATCGGTCGCACCGCCGCGCCGCTGCTCGCCGCCGCCGATCAGGACCGCGAAGGCTATGTCCCCAACGTCGTCTATAGCTGCGGCGGGTTGCGGATCGGCGATGATCTGTTCCTGCCCTATGGCGTGGCGGACAGCTCGGTCGCCTTCGCCTTCGTGCCGATCGCCGGGTTGTTGGCGATGATGGAGCCTGTTCAGCGCGGGTAAAAGCGCGCTAGGCTTTCTTGCCGCCCGATTGATAAGGGAGACCAGCTGATGACCCGCACTCTTGCCGCCCTGCTGATCGCCGGGCTCACCCTGCCGGCGCTGCCGGCGGCGGCCCAATCGCCGCAGGACGAGCAGCGCTTCCAGCAGGCGCAGCAGCGTTTCCAGAACGAGCTGAGCATCTTCCAGCAGGAATTCGATCGCTATCAGCGGTCGCGAGCCAATCGTCCCGCCTATGATCCGCGCTATGACGATCGCGGTGGCTATGACGACGGCTATGACGCCGCCCAATATTACCGCCCCGGCCAGAGCGAGCGGGTGCTGGGCACCGACGACCGGGTCTATCGCGGCTCGGACGGGCGCTATTATTGCCGCCGTACCGACGGTACCACGGGGCTGATCGTGGGCGGCGCGGTGGGCGGCATCTTCGGCAACGCGATCGCCCCGCGCGGGTCGCGCACGCTGGGGAGCATCCTGGGGATTGTCGGTGGCGCCGCGCTCGGTGGCTCGATCGACCGCAACCGAGTGAGCTGTCGTTGAAGACCGCTCAGCGCACCGTGAACACGATCTGATCGACCACCCGCCCCCCGGCGTCCGCCAGTCGCAGCAAGTGGCGTCCGGGGGTGGGGAAGAACAGCGGCGCAGCTAACGCACGCCCGTCAAGCCACAGCCGGTGCCCCTCCGCCGCGCCGGAAAGCTGGACGGCGAGTCGCTGATTAGCGGGCGGAATATCGGCGTCGAGCGCGTAGACACTGCCCGATACCGGACTCACGATCCGAGGACGACGCGCGGCGGCGGGAGCGGCGGCGATCAGCGTCTGACCCGTGCCGGCGAGGAAATAGTCGCGGCGCGGCGGTTCGGGGGTGCCGGCGAAGGTTACCCGCCGCGCCTCGATCCCCGGCGGCGGGGGCGGCGCCCTGGGCGGCGCATCGGCATGGAGCGCGCGCATCAGATCGCGCCAGACGGGTGCTGCGCCGCTGGTGCCCGAGACCGCGTGCATCGGGTCGCCCTCGGCATTGCCGATCCACACCCCCACCACATAGCGATCGGTGAAGCCGATGCACCAATTGTCGCGCATCGCCTTCGACGTACCCGTCTTCACCGCCGCCCAGAACGGCAGGCGCAGCGCCGAATCGAGCCCGAAGGTCACCGCGCGCGCATTGGCGTCGGCCAGCATGTCGCTGACCAGCCACGCCGCCTGCGGGCTCAGCACGCGCTGGGCGCGCGGCCCGGGCGCGGGCGTGACACGCAGCGGCGCCCACAGCCCCCCGGTCGCGAGCGCGCGATAGGCCGCGACCTGCTCCAGCAAGGTCACCTCCGCCGAGCCGAGCGCGAGCGAGAAGCCATAATAATCGCCGTCCTCGACCAGGCCGCGATAGCCCGTGTCCCAAAGCCGGTCGCGAAACGCCTCCACCCCAACCAGCAGCAGCGTCCGCACCGCGGGCACGTTGAGCGAGCCGGCGAGCGCGGTTCGCGCGGAGACCGGACCCTTGAACGCCCGGTCATAGTTCTGGGGGACATAGAGCCCGGAGGCGGTGTCCAGCTGTACCGGCGAATCGTCGAGGATCGAGGCGGGGGTCAGATAGCCGCGCTCGATCGCCTGTGCGTAGAGGAACGGCTTGAGCGTCGATCCCGCCTGACGATAGGCGCTCGCGCCGTCCACCGCCGGCGCGGTCGAGCCGCTGCCGCCACCGCCGACATAGGCCAGCACCTCGCCGCGCGCCACATCGGCGATCACCACCGCGCCGTCGCGCGCGCGGGCGCCGAGTGTCGCGAGTTGGTGACGCAGCGCCTGCGTCGCCAGCCGCTGCAGCCGCGCGTCGAGCGTCGTCCGCAATTTCAGTCCGGGCCGGTTGAGAAGATGCTGCGCCAAATGCGGCGCGAGCCCCGGATCGAGCGCGAGGCTCCGTGCGGGGCCGAGCATCGCCCAGGCGCCGCTGGTGAGCGCCGCGCAGTCGCGCCCGGCGTTGAGGCGGCACGCGCGCGCCGCGAGCCGCGCCGGCGTCGCGCGGGGATCGGGGAGGAGCGCGGCGAGCAGCAGCGCTTCGTCGCGGGTGAGGGCATCGGGCGTCTTGCCGAACAGGCCCAATGCCGCCGCCGCGACCCCCTGCGCCTCGCCACGAAAACCGGCGAGGTTCAGATAGGCCTCGAGAATCTGATCCTTGTCCCAGCCACTTTCGAGCGCCCAGGCGGCACGCATCTGGCGCAGCTTGTCGCGCCACCCGCGCGCACCGGGCGCGGCGAGATCGGGCGCGAGGAAGGCGGCGAGCTGCATCGTGATCGTCGAGGCGCCCCGCCCGCCGCGACCCGTCAGCCGGTCACGCACCGCCCCTGCCAGGCCAAGCAGATCGACGCCACCATGCGCGCGGAATCGCTTGTCCTCGGCGGCGATGATCGTCGCGGGCACGACCGGGGCGACTGACTCAAGCGGCGTCCAAGCGAGACGGCGGGCGGTGAAATTCACGCGCTGGCTGTCGATCAGCACGCCATTGCGATCGTAAAGCCACGCCTCGCTCGGCCGCCAGCGCGCTCGCACGCTCGCATAGCCGGGCAGCGGCGGCGGCCGCGTCGCGAAATCGAGTGCGGCGAGCAGCGCGATGGCGAACAGCACCGCGGCAACGATTACGCCCGATCGGCGGGGCATCAGTTCACCGCCACCACCATGGGCGCGTTCGGGAGCGCGGCGTGGAGCTCGGGTGAATACATCGCCTCCACCCGGCTCGGCGGCAGCGCGAAGCGACCGGTACCGTTCAGCCGGACGGTATAGCTCATCTTGGTCTCGCCCTCGCCGAGCCAGGCGAAATAGCCACGCCACGTCGCGCCACCGCGCTCGACATAGCTTGGGCCGCCCTGCTCGCCAGCGGTAAGGAGCGTCGACTGGTTGGCGTTGTTGCCGAGGATGCTCGCCCCAGGCGGCACCGGATCGCTCACCACCACCCAGTTGCGCGCGGCGCTCGCTTTCACGGTCAGCGTCACCCGCAGCACGTCGCCGCGCGTCAGCCGCCCGGGATGCTTGGCCTGCACCACCTCGACCGTGCGGGTGAGGCGATAGCCGGCGGCGACCGGCGCGCGGAGTGGCACCGCAGCCTTCACCGAAACATAAGCCCACGGCCCCGCACCGCCCGTCTGCGTCATCACCAGCGGCGCGCGCACCGGGGGCAAAGCCAGCGATACGCTGCGCGCTTCGGCAGCAAGCGGCCAGGCCCGCGTCGCCTCGGCGGGGCCGAGCACCAGCCGCGTCGCCCCGCTGATCGCGCCCGGCGGATAGAGTGCCGCGACGCGCCGGGCGAACAGCGCGCCCCAGGCGTTGGCCGTGGTCGTATCCCACGCGCCGCGCTGCTGGCGCAGGGATATGCCGGCGATCAGCTTCGGCGCATCCGCCTCCCAGCCGGGGCGCCCCAGGACGGCGAGCCCCGCCTTCACCGCGCCGGTGTCCTCGCTCGCCAGCAGCCACCAGGGCTGGGCGTCGTCGGTCAGGTCGATCCGGGTGCCTTCATAAGCCAGCCGGCGGCGCAGTTCGTCCTCCCCCGCGCGGCGCAGGTCGGCGGCGTTCGCCGCGCCGATCTTGTCGAGCGCCATCAGATAATCGGCGAGCAGCGCGGTCGGCATCTCCGCTGGCGTCAGCCGCAACTGGCCGAGTATCGCCGGGCTCGCGGCTCCGGCACGGGCGAGCGCGGCGAAGGCACTCAGACGGGCAAGGCGAACATCGCCATAATCTTCATGCCGCAGCCGCCCATCGACCACCGCCCGCAAGCCGTCCACCATTCGGCCGCGCGTGGCCTCGGGGATGGGGAGACCGGCCTCGCTGGCCAATGACAGGACATAAGCGGTGAGCGCCTCCGACCCCTCCAGATTGTCGGACGGCCAGAAGCGGAGCAGCCCGTCGGGCGCCTGGTACGTCGGCAGCGCCGCCGCGAGCCGGGTCCAGCCGGGACTGTCACCAAGCGCAACGATCCGCGACAATTGCTGCTCAAGGCAATCATAGGGATAGGCCGCCATGTACTCGCGGACCCCGGTCAGCGGCGGCGCGAGCGCATCCTCCAGCCGCACCGTCACCCCGCCGCGCCCTGGCAGCGCGCCAGCGGGGGCCGCGAGCAGCAACGGCGCCGCGCCGACGCGGGTGAGCGTCGCCGCCCAGGTCTCGATCGGCACCAGCGGCTCGATCTGTTGCGTCACGCTGATCGCGTCCGCCGCCGGCTGGCCTTCGGCGCGCGCGCGCACCTTCCAGCGCAGCGTGCCCGGCGTGGCGGGCGCGGTGAGCGTCCACATGATCGGCGCGGCGCCGCCGGCGGGGATCACCACCGTCTGCGGCCGCCCCGTCGCGATCGCGGGGGTCAGCGCCACTTCGGCGGTCACCCGCATCGGCTTGGCCGAGCTGTTGCGCAGCGTGAAGATCGCGCCGAATTGGTCGCCGCTGCGCACGATCGGCGGCACACCCGCGAAGATCGACAGGTCCTGCGCCGCGCGCACGCTCGTCTCGCCGGTGCCGAAGCGCCCCGCCCCCTGGGTCGCGATCGCGACGAGCTTGAAGCGGGTGAGCGCGTCCGACAGCGGCACCGCGACGCGCGCGCGGCCTTGCGCGTCGAGCGGCACATGCCCGCGCCACAGCAGCACCGGCTGGAAATTCTCGCGGTTGAGTGCCGCCGCGTCACCGCCGCCGCCACCGCCCGCCGCGACCGCCTTCTTGCCGATATGACGCTTGCCGACGACCTGGCTCTGCGCGGTCGCGGTCAGCACCGACAGGCTGCGCTCGCCCATCATCGCGCTCAGCACGTCCCAGCTATCGTTGGGGGAGAGCTGGAGCAGTGCCTCATCCACCGCGACGAACGCCACGTCGGCATCGGGCGCGGGTTTGCCGTCGGGCGCCTTCACCGTGAGCGCCACCCGCGCCACCTGCCGCGCGGCATAACGCTCGCGATCGGCCTGGACGCTCACGCCCAATTGGTGCGCCTCCCAGCCCACTTTCACCTTGGCGATGCCGAGGCGATAGGCGGGCTTGGCGAGATCGACGAGCGCGGTGGGCGCCCCCGCCGGCTCGCGTCTCGCCGTGAGGCCCAGCCAGGCGCCGACATCGCTTAGCCAATCCCAGAAGCCGGGCGTGATCCGCCCGCGCACCGCCAGCACCGAGACGAACACATCGGGCGCGTAATCGCCCGGCATCGCGACCTCGACCACCGGGTCCTTGCCCGAAAGCTGGACGACCTTGCTCGCCAGCACGCCTTCGCGCTCCACGGTGACGAGCGCGGTAGCGGCGCGGAACGGCATCCGCACCTGGAAGCGCGCGGTCTCGCCCGCCTTGTAGCTCTGGCGTTCGGGGATCAAGTCCATCCGGTCGCCATTGTCGCCGCCGAACCACCAGTCATCGTCGCCCGCCAGCCATACCGATTGCACGCTCTGCGCTTGGTTGCCGTTCGCGTCGCTGGCGGTGGCGACCGCATAGACCTCGCCCGAGACGCCAGGGTCGATCGCGCACTGCGCCAGCCCTTGCGCATCGGTGGTCGCGGTGCAGCCGGCGGTGAGCTTGGTGGTCTTCGCCTGGTTGTCATAAGCGTAGAAGCCGCCGATCAGCCGGCGGCGGGCGGTGAGAATCTGGCGGCTGTAGAGCGCGACCGAAATGCGCTGCCCCTTGATCGGCGCGCCGTTCACGTCGAGCGCGACGAAACGCAGCCGCAGATCGTCGGCCTTCATCAGCCAGCCATCGGTCTTCACGCCCAGCCGCACCGCCGCTGGATAGATCGGCAACGCGCGGGCGGCGGTGAGGATCTCGCCATTCGCGTCCTGATAATCCATTTCGACGCGCATGGTGGCCGCGCCCTGCAAGCCAGCGGGCACCTCGACCAACGGACGCGCCGCGCCCTGGCCGTCGAGCGTTACCGGCAGCGTCTGCACCGGCGGCAGCGGGGTTTGATCCTCCTCGCCGTCACCGTTCAGCGTACGGGTGCCTTCCTTCACGGGCGTGCCGCCGAACTGGTAGCTTTCATAGCCCTCGGGCGCCCGGTCGCTGGCTTCCCAGGCAACCCGCAGGTCGACCGGCAGCCGCGCCGCGCCCCCGCCCGAGAGATAGCCCACGAACAGATCGAGCGGCACCGATTTGGGCCGCACCAGTGCCTCCTTCGGTCCAGTGACGCTCGCGCGCATCGTCGGCAGGCGATATTCGTCGATACGGAAGCTCTGCTCGCTGTAGATCGCCTTGTCGCCCTGCACGAACTGCAGGCTATAGCTGCCCATCGGCGCGCCTTGGGGCGCGGTCCAGCTCGTCTCGCCAACGCCGTTCTTGCCGATGGTGAGCGGCACGTCGAACTGGGTGCCCGATCCGGCATGGCTCAACCGCAGCGTGCCGCTGAACCCCGCGCCCAGCGTGAAGCCGGCGGCCGTGGGCTGGCGCAAAATGTGCTTCATGTGCACCGTCTCGCCCTGGCGGACGAGTGTACGATCGAACACGGTATGGATGATCTCGCCCTGCGCTTGATAGCCGAAGGGCAGATCGAAGTCGTAGGGCCGCAGTCCGTCGCCCCAATCGGTTAGAGTAAAGCTGAAATCGCCGCCGATGCGCGCCGAGACCATCAGCGGGTGCTGGGCGTCGCCTTCACCCTCGCACCCGCCATAGGTTTGCGGCTCGGGCAGGCCGCGAACGTAGAGACCGCCCGCGCGGTCGGTCGCGCCGCGCGCGATCAGCCGGCCGGTGCAGCTATCGGTTACGCGGATTTCGGCATTGGCGACCGGCTTGCCGCTGTCGAGCGCGGTGACCCAGGCCAGGCTGCGCTCGCGCCCCCATTTGAAATGGACCGCCATGTTGGTAACGAGGGCGGCGCTGGTGACGTAACGCGGCGCCGGCCGGCCGAGCAGCGCCGCGCCGAGCACCGGACTCGCCAGCTCGACGACATAGAAGCCCGGCTGCTTGAGCGGGATGCCGACCACTTCGAACGCGCGCCCCTTGCCGGGCAGACCGAGCTTGAGCGGCTGGCCGCTACCCGCGTTTAGGATAGGCTTGGCGCCGGTGTCGTTGATCCGCACCGTCTCCGCGCCGCGCTTCTCCTCGTGGCTGGCATAGTCGTCGGCCTTGTCGACGGTGCGCAGCCAGCGCGCGACCTCGCCATCGGCGCCTTCTACCCGCAATGCCTGCCCCCCGAGCGGCAGATTACGGCCGGCAAGCGCCGGCTCGACCGCGCGAACGGTGACGGGGAGCACGCCGCCTTCTTTCGCCTCGAGGATGCCGAAGGCGCCGGCGAACTTCACCAGCGGTGGCGGCGCGTCGAAGCGAACTTTCAGCGGGAAACGCTGGGTGTTGGCGAGCGGCCGGCCGCTTTCGTCGGTGATGCCGGCGGGGAGGGTCAGTGTCGCCTCGCTATTCTGCGGCAGCGGCGCGGCGAAGCGCACCTCGCTCACCGTCGCCGCCTGGCGGCTGTCGCCGCGCCCGGCATCGTCGCTCGAGGTGAGCTTCGGGGCGATCGTCTTGCCGGCGGCGCTTAGCGTGATCGCCGCCGCGAGCTTGGCCGGGATCGGCGCGGTGAAGCGCACCCAGGCCGGCTCGACCGGCGAGCACCCGGCCTGCGGGTTTACCCGCGAACATTCGAACCGCGCGGTGAACGGCTTGCGGACAGTATAGTCGAAGCGTTGATCGTTGCCGGCCGCCGGCCCGCCCGCGCCGCGGATGGCGCCCGACCAGACGAGCGCCATGTCGCGCCCGGGTGGTAGCGGCCGGCGGCATCTAAGTGCGATGACGCTCTTCAGCGCCGCAGCCCGCGCCGCGCCATCCTTTGGCAGGCTGGTGGGAAGCCCTGCTTCCGCAAGAAAATTGCTGACCGGATAGCGGTCGGTGCCCAGCTCGTCGAGCAGCCGCGCGGGCAGATCGACGCCTAGCACATCGACCGGGATCTTCTCGCCGATGCCATCGACGCTACAATAAGCGTTGGCGCCCACCGAGCCGCGGTCTGGCGCCATATTGGCGGCGACCAGGAAGACCTGATCCTCTTCGATATCGCCGTCGTAGCGCGCGGGCAGCACCGCGCGCGCGGTGGGGCCACCGGCATCGACGGTAAAGCGCCGCTGGCCGACGACGGCATAGCCGCTCGCGCTCTTCAACCCCTCGCGCAGCTCGAAGCCGCACCGCGTGCCGCCGGACAGCGAGCCTGCGAATTCATAGACATAAGTCTGCTGATCGGCCCAGCGCCCCTGGCCGGCGATCGCGCACTCGACCGTGAATGGCGCGGCCGCGCGCGGATCGCCGAGCGGCACCATCGGCTGGTTGAAGCGCGTGGTGAAACGGGTGATGGCGCCGTTGTTGACGCCCGGGGTCGCGAGCACCACCTGCGGGCCATTCTCCGCCGAAGCCCCAAGCGGCCCCAATGCGAGCGCCAGCAGTGCTAGCCGAATCGCAAGCCTCACACGCATCCCCTTTTGGCTTTTGACGGCAGGCTATGGGCCCGCAAAACTCAAGTCCAGCTTGATCCCAAGAATGATCTCGCGCAAAATCAACCAAAAAGGGGGGGACAGGCATGGTGTTGCTGGCGGCGCTCGACGCTTGCGCGCGCGAGGCGCTGCTGTTCGCCGCCGCCGGCTTCGTGATCGGCGGGATCGACGACCTGCTGATCGATCTGCTGTTCGCCTGGCGCGCGCTGCGCCGCAAGCTGCGTGCGGGGCCGCGCTTTTCGGCCGCCGATTTCGCGCTCGCCAAAACGCCAGGGCGGATGGCGGTGTTCGTACCCGCCTGGGACGAAGGCGCAGTCATCGCGCCGATGCTCACCGCGCTGCTCGCGCGCTATGATTACCCCGATTACACCGTCTATGTCGGCGCCTATCCCAATGACCGCGCGACGATCGACGCCGTGAACGCCATCGTCAAGCAGGATGCGCGTGTCAGGCTCGTCATCGGTCCGCGCGAAGGCCCAACCACCAAAGCCGATTGTTTGAACACGCTTTGGCAAGCAATGCTGGAGCATGAAGCAACCTGCGGTCGTGTAAAGGCCGTTGTCCTGCATGACGCCGAGGATCTGGTGCACCCCGCCGAGTTGCGTATCTTCGATTGGCTGATCGGGCGTCATGCAGCAGTGCAGCTGCCGGTATTGCCGCTCATCCATCCCCAGGGACGGGTGATCTCCGCTGTCTATTCCGACGAATTTGCCGAAAGCCACGCAAAGCAGCTACAGGTGCGCGAGGCGCTGGGCGCCGGGCTGCCGCTCGCCGGCGTCGGCTGCGCGCTCGACCGCGAGGTGCTCGCGCGAGTTGGCGGGGCGGACGGGCCCTTCGATCGCGCCAGCCTGACCGAGGATTACGAACTCGGCCTCGCCATCGCCGCCGCCGGTGGATCGACGATCTTCGTCCATGTCCGTGAAACGCCCGGCAGCTGGACCCCGGTCGCGGTGCGCGCCTATTTCCCGCATCGGATCGACGCCGCCGTGCGCCAGCGCGCGCGCTGGATGGTCGGGATCGCGCTTGCCGGCTGGGATCGGCTCGGCTGGGGCCGGCCGCTTGCCTGGCGCGACCATTGGATGCGGCTACGCGATCGTCGCGCCCCACTCGCGGTGCTCGTGCTCGCCGCCGCTTATACCGGGCTGCTGCTGTGGGGGACGGGGGCGATCGCCCACGCGATCGCCGGCACGCCGCAAATCGCGCTGCTCCCCGACCCGCTGTTGATCGCGACGGGTGCGATGATGCTGTGGCGGCTGGCGGTGCGGGTAGGTTTCACGACCGTGACCTATGGCTGGCGCGAGGGGATCGCCGCCATCCCGCGCGTGATCATCGGCAACTATATCGCGTTGCTCGCAGCCCGCCGCGCACTGACCACCTATGTCGGCCTGCTGCGTGGTCACCCCCTCGCCTGGGACAAGACCGCGCACCATTTCCCGCAAGAGTCGGCATGAACGGGCGGCCGCTGCGCTTCCTGGGGCTGGTGCTCGGCGGCTGGTTTACCGTGCGAGTCGTGATGCTTTGGCCGGCGCCACCCACCACCCATCTGGACGCGACCGGCGCCTCGCTCGCCGTGCCGGGAAGTGACGACGCGGAAAATGACGTGGTGTTGCGCTACCCCGATCTGGCGGCACTCGGCGCGGCGCGGCGGGAGCCGTGGCTGCCGGCGACCGGCCCGGCGCCGCGCGCCGCCGCCCGCATGAGG
>FRDC01004580.1_pt2 | contig 102224 bp, 109 predicted proteins | sample 1106171 | NCBI WGS metagenome assembly FRDC01 (sample SAMEA3930566, study PRJEB13176) | freshwater metagenome | biome: Drinking water system; feature: drinking water; material: water | place: Singapore | collected 2014-12-20
CTATAATGAAGAGACAGGGGACAGAGATACAAAACATGGCGGGGTTAAAGGCAGATTCCATGGACCTTCTTGATCTAAATCTCATGGTTAAGCTGGCGAAGGACAAGTCTTCGGAGGGCCGCGCTGTGCTGGCGCAAACGGTTTCGCGCTTTTTCGAGCGCAGCCTGACCCCACAGGAAAAAACGCTGGCAAGCGGGATTTTGTTCAGCCTGATCAAACAGGCGGAGAGGGACTTGCGCGAGGCGCTGTCCGAAAGGCTGGCAGTCAGCGAAAATGTCCCGCACGACCTGATCTTGTTTCTTGCCAATGACGAGATTTCCGTTGCGGCGGCGACGTTGAGGAACAGTCCCGTTCTGACAGATGCGGATTTGATGGGGGTGATCGCAAGCAAGAGCGCGGGTTACTGGCAAGCCATCGCCTGCCGCGAGAACATATCAGCGGAAGTGGCGGACACCCTGATCGGGACGGGCGACACGCAGACGGTTCTCAACCTGATCGATAATCCGCGCATATCATTTTCAAAATCATCCATGAAAAAAATTGTTCGCTTTTCCATCCGGGACGAAGATGTGCAGGCGCCACTGCTTCGCCGCCCCGAACTTGACGGCGAACTGGCCACGGATCTTTATCTTTGCGTGTCGCACTCCATGCGCAAAATGATCACGGAACGCTTCATGGTATCGCCTTCGATCATTGACCGCGCCATGGAAGCCCTTGTCAGCGAGCTGGCTTCAAGCGCGCGGGGGATTTACAGTTTTACCGAGGATATGCTGATCCTGGCCTGGCGCTTTCAGGAGCGGGGCGATATAAGCCAGGATCTTCTGATCAAGACATTGCGCCGTGGGCAGTATGCGTTCTTTATTGCACTGTTTGCGGCGAAATTGCGGCTGTCCCCCGATGTGGGCACACGTATTGTTCTGAAAGAAGGCGGCAAGCCGTTGGCGCTTGCCTGCAAGGCGGCGGGCATTATGAAGCCGGAATTTGCCACGGTCTTTCTTTTAAGCCGCGGCATCCGCACGGGCGACAAGGTCATCGACCAGCGTGAACTGGCCCTGGCGCTTAAGGAATACGATCTGGTCAAAATGAGCGGTATCTTTGATACCCTTAGAAGCTGGGGCCGGAATCCAGACCTGATCTGAGCTTTTTTTCAGGATTTGAGGGCCGCGACACCGGGCAGTTCCTTGCCCTCCAGCCATTCCAGGAATGCGCCGCCTGCTGAAGAAACATAGGTCAGTTTTTCTTCCACCGCGGCATGATTTAAAGCCGATACGGTGTCGCCACCGCCCGCCACGCTTAAAAGCTTGCCCGACTGCGTCAGACCGGCCACGGCCCTGGCCAGAGCCGTGGTCCCGGCATCGAAGGGAGGCGTTTCAAAAACACCCAGCGGGCCGTTCCAGAGCGCCGTTTTACAGGTCTCAAGCTGGGCTGTGATTTGCCGGATTGTCGCGGGACCTATGTCCAAAACCATCGTACCCGCGGGGATGGCGGTAACAGGAACCGTTTTTGTGGCGACGCCGGCTTTAAGCTCGGCAGCCACGACCGCATCCGTGGGCAGCACGATCTTGCAGCCGGATTTTTGGGCGGTGGCGGAAATGACGCGCGCCGTTTCGGCCATGTCTTTTTCGCAAAGCGAGGCGCTAATGTCGGTGCCGTTTGCGAACAGGAAAGTATTGGCCATGCCGCCGCCCAGCACCAGAAAATCGACCTTGGTGACAAGATTGTTCAGCAGGTCGAGCTTGGTTGAAATCTTGGCGCCGCCGATGATGGCCATGACCGGGCGCTTGGGCGCGCCCAGCGCGGCGTTAAGCGCGTTGAGTTCCTCTTCCATCAGCCGTCCGGCAAAAGAGGGCAGAAGGCGGGCCAGCGCATGTGTTGTGGCGTGCGCCCGGTGCGCCGCGGAGAATGCGTCGTTAACAAAAAAATCACCCAGCGCTGCAATTTTTTTTGCAAAGGCAGGGTCGTCATTTTCTTCCTCAGCATAGAAGCGCACATTTTCAAGCACGGCGACGTCACCGGCTTTGAGCGTCTTGATGGCCGTCTCGGCGGGTGCTCCGAGGCAGTCATTGGCAAAGACCACTTTCTTGCCCAAGCGGTCCTCAAGCACGGCGGCGACGGGTTTGAGCGACATATCGGCCACGGGTTTTCCGCCTGGGCGGCCGAAGTGGGACAGGACAACGACTTTGGCGCCCTTAGAGGCCAGTTCCCGGAGTGTCGGGATCAACCGGTCAATACGCGTGCTGTCGGTTACTTTCCCGGCTTTGACCGGAACGTTAAGATCGGCGCGGACCAGTACGGTTTTGCCCGCGGGCGAAAGATCGTCGAGTGTTTTAAAAGCCTTCATGCGGCCTTCTTAACGGCCTTTTTTCAGGTTTTCAAGCGGCGTTGTGTAGACGATGCTGAAGACCTCTGTCCTGTCTTCCCGGCCAAGCGATGTGCCGTTGCTGATAACGTGGGCGTTAAGTCCGATTCGGCTCTTGTTTTCGAATTTCCAGCCGAACTCGGCGCCCGCGCGGAAGGCCAGATGACGTCCAAGATCGTAGCCGCGGTCGCCCTCGGTATAGAATCCGGCGGCGACGGAGGGCATCACAAATATGTTCTTTGTGGCATGGAACGGGACGCCGACGCCCGTGTAGGCCAGAAACGCTCCGTTATGAGCCAGCGTTGCGCCGAAAATGGGTTGCAGGAAGCCCGCGATTCTCATGCCCGGCTGAAATTCAATGCCAAAGGCGGCGGCCTGATGTCCGTGCGTTGCATCGTAGAGGCCAACACTCAATCCAAGGAAAGAGGAATGGGGCTGTACTTCCACGACCCTGTTTTCCGGCGCGGGGGCGGGTTCAGGTTTCGGTTCGGCCATCTTCGGCTTTTCTTCTTCGACAGGTTTTGGTTCTTCGGCCGGAACCTCTTTGACTTCTTTTGTAACCGGGATGGGTTCTTCCGTTGTTTCACCCTGGACTTCCATGAGGGCCTTATCCAGCGCAGTCGGTGCCGCCTTCTGTTCTTCATTCAGCATCCCGTCGGCAAGGGCTGGCGTTGACAGCAGGCACAACAACGAAAACGCCGTCCCCAAAGCCAGCAAAGACGTAGCAGAAAATCTGTTGATTAAGGTCATGAAATCCCTCCCGATAAACCCATATTAACTATGAACGTGGTTATGGTTTAAGGCAAGGGTAAACTTTACAACATATAGAAAAATGATTAACGAATAGCTACGGTCTTAAAGTTTTCCGTCGCATCGATCAACGCCGCGACTATGCCCGGTTCAGAAGATGAATGCCCCGCATCAGGCACGACGACGAGCTTGCTTTGCGGCAGATTTTGATGAAGCTCGTAGGCGGAAGAGATGGGGCATACGACGTCGTAGCGGCCATGAACGATTGTTGTCGGTATGTTTTCAATTTTGCGGGTATTCTGGAGTATGTAATCGTCCGGCGTAAATCGGTTGTTGATAAAGTAATGCGCCTCAATACGTGCAATTGCGTATGCAAATTCAGGGTCTTCCATGGGTTGTTTAATGGTTGGTGGTAATAAGGTGGTGAGACTTCCTTCAAAGCCGCTCCATTTTTCAGCGGCTTTTAGGCGTATGTTCTTATCATTGTGGGTTAAGTATTTAAAGTAACTATTTAAAATATCTTCTTTTTCATGCGTTGGAAGGAAGTGCGCGAAACTCTCCCAGATTTCGGGATATATCTCACGTACACCTTTAAGAAACCAGTCTAACTCTTTTTGTCTCATCATAAATATGCCGCGAAGTGTCAGGCTTATACAGCGGCCGGGATGGGCGATGGCATAACACAGCGCCAATGTACTTCCCCAGGAACCGCCGAAGACATGCCAGCGTTCGATGTTCAGGTGCTGGCGGATCGATTCCATATCCGAGATCAAAAGCTCAGTCGTGTTGTTGCGCAGTTCTCCTTTAGGTGTGGATAGCCCTGAGCCGCGCTGGTCAAACAAAATTATTCTGTAATGCGTCGGATCAAAAAACTGGCGATGTTTCGGGGCCGTGCCGCCACCGGGACCGCCGTGCAAAAAGACGACAGGGACGCCCGTTGGATTGCCGGATTGCTCCCAATAAACCGTGTGAATGTCGTCGACCTTCATGAATCCCTTGGCATAGGGTTCAATCGGCGCAAAAAGGGTCCGGCGCGGGGCGGTCATGGAGGCAATGGTCATCATGCCTTGAATTTAACCCGCCCATTTCATTGAGGCAATATTTCAATCTGCGCCGGATGTGTGAGCGTGATCGTCGGGCCATTGTATTTTTCAACCCAGCCGCGGGCACGGATATTTTTTCCGGTCCATGACTGGAAGTCTATATCCTGAAAATATCCCCGGGCGGACGGAGGGATGGAAAGGGTAAAATCGGTTTTCCAGTCATCGCCGAAATTGATATAGGTCCGGGTTTTCTTTTCGGCGACTTGCAGGATTTTCCCTTCGACAATCACAAAGCTATCTGCCGGGATTGTCTCAGGCTTTGAGGCGGAAAAAATGAAATCATTCTCCTTTTCCCACAAGCCTCTTTTGTTTTTGCGCGCGTCGCTTTCGGCGGCGTAAAGTTTTGCGGCCAGGCCCTGGTCTTGAGAGTCAGGCATGGCAAGGCCAAGCCCCTGCCGCAGCATTTCGGAGTCGGGCTCAATCAGAGGCTGGCCGTAACGATCCGTCCCAGCGGCCGCAAGGGTGAGGGGGGTGTTTTTGATTTGCGTCTCCAGCCATTGGCGTGCCCTGTCTTCCCAGGCGGTGGGGACGTAGACGCCGGTCATTTTTGCGTTGCGTCCATCCGTCATCACAAAATCGGTTGAAGAACGTATACCGGCAACAATGCCAGAAGCCGTCGTTTCGGCGGAGCAGGGATCAGCCAGAAGTAAAAAGGCGGCAAGGAAAAAGCAGCGAAGGTTTTTCATGATGCCGTTTTTTTAGCATGTTTCTTCGACGTTGTCATTGCGGTAAAAATAAGTCTCCGTCATCCCGGAGATTTGGTGCGCTGCGAAGCAGCAATAGCAGCAAATATTAACATCCGGGATCCAGTGATGCCAGCGGCTTTTAAGCCGCTGTCTTTTCTGGGCCCCGTACGTTCAATGTTTGACGAAGGCCTTCGGCCCGTCAAACCTACGGGGTGACAGTAAACGTTTCAATGCACAAAAAACATTGATTTGTCACTGCCCAGGCCTGCTTTATCGAGTTTCCCCGTAAGCAATTCGCGCAGCTTTTCAAGGGCGCGCTGCTCGATCTGGCGGACGCGTTCTTTGCTGATGCCCAGCTCCTTGCCAAGGTCTTCCAGCGTGGCGCCGTTGTCGGCCATGCGGCGCTCGCGAATAACGGCGCGTTCGCGGGCGGATAGCGTGCCCAGCGCCTCGTTCAGCCAGCGCGTCCTTGTTTCGGCATTCCTGGCACCGATCACGATGTCTTCGGGATTGGGGCGCTCGTCGGCGACGAAGTCCTGCAACTCGGCGTCTTCATTGGCAACGAGCGGGCTGTTAAGGGATTGATCCGAGGCGGCCAGGCGTTGGGACATATCCTCAACCGACTGCTCCGACACACCCAGTTCTTTTGCAATCAGGGCCGTGCTGTTTTCAGTTTCGCGCAGCTGCGATTTAAGGCGGCGCAGATTAAAGAACAGAGCTTTTTGAGAAGCCGACGTGCCGTTACGAACGATCGACCAGTTGCGCAGGACATAGTCCTGGATGGTGGCGCGGACCCACCATGTGGCATAGGTCGAAAAACGGTTCTCCCGGTCCGGCTCGAAGCGGTTGGCCGCTTCCATGAGGCCGATGTTGCCTTCCTGTATAAGGTCACCCAGCGGCAGGCCATAGTTTTTGAATTTAGACGCAATCGCAACGACAAGGCGCATATGCGCTTCGATCAGCTCGTGCAATGCCGCTACATCTTTTTTATCCTTCCAGCGGCGCGCCAGGTCCAGCTCATGCTCGCGCTCAAGCAGGGGCGTATCCATGGACGTGCGGATAAACTTCAGGTTTGCTCTTTGCACTTCAGGACTATCTATATGTTTGCCAGCCATTTGCGTTCCCCTTTCGTGGTACTTTGTCTCATACGTTCTTGATACGCGGCCGGGATTGATCCAGATCACATGCGGATCTGAATTATTTTTTATATTTATGTGAAATTTAAGCTTTCAGCATCCCGGCTATGGCGCCATTTGAGGCAATTTGGGCTGCGACAAGGTTGCCGCCAAAGCCGCAGCCGTCGTCCAGGGTCATGGTCACGGGATTGATACGCATGCCGTTGCGTTCTGGATCGAAGCCGCGAATGACATAGGAAAAGCAGTCATAAGGATGTTGCAGATCATTAAAGTTGCGGGCTTTCCACCAAAAACTGTCGCCCTGTTTTTCCAGCGGGCGGTCCGCATCAAATCCCGCATGAACAAACAGAAGATTTTGCCCGCTGCGGTCATCCGCGCTTAAAGCCGCGCGGCGCAGGACGGTGAAGAATTTCTCATGCCCGGGCTGGGTTCGGACGTTTTCGCGCAGGCGCCCGGTCCAGCGGGTAAGGCTGATGACGCCTTCGCGTGCCGAGCGCAAACCTTCGTCAAGCGAGCTGCCATATGCTTCAAGCATGCCGGCAATGCCGTGTTTTTGCATCCATTCCAGAATTGAAGCGGGCGAAGGAGCCATCTGGAGTTGCAAAAGCTTGTGCCAGATTTCTTCCTGCGTGCCGCGCAGGAAAACGATGTCGTCGGCCATGACGCCGGGAATGGCAAGAATATAACGCCGGAATAAAAGCAATTCATTGATCGTCAGAAGGGTAGCCTGGCCGCTTTCGCCGCCGTAATTGCCCAGATAGATCAGCCGGTCGCCGGGCCGGAATTGAGGCGCGATTTCCCGATGCAGCCGAGCCAGACGTTCAACCTCGCCATGGATGGCCGGAACGGCCCAGATATGGCGCGGATTTTCAAAAACGCTGAAACGTTCTTCGGAAGACATGTTGTAAAAAGACAACCCCTCTAGAATCAACCCCTAAGACTATTCTACCAGTTTAACGGAAAAACAAAAGCGCCCGGTTGAAGGGGCGCTTATGCATTGTGTAACTGAATCTAAAATTACCCATACGTGTCATCCCGGAGGTTATTGTCTGGCGCAAGTTGCTGACGCAATGCGCCAGACCTCCGAGGTGACGGAACTGTGTAGGATTCTTATTTTAAACGACTATAACTATCGACTCGAAACTGGGGTGTTAAGCCACCTTGGTCAGGATGGTTTCCAGCTTGGCGGCGGCTGATTTTTCATCGATTTTTTCGATGACCGCAACTTCGCGGGCCAGACGTTCCAGAGCGGCCTGATAGATTTGGCGCTCGCTATAGGACTGTTCGCCCTGATCGTCGGCGCGACGCAAGTCACGAAGGACTTCCGCAATCGACACCGGATCGCCCGAGTTGATCTTGGTTTCGTATTCCTGGGCGCGGCGGCTCCACATCGTGCGGCGGACGCGCGAGCGGCCTTGCAGAGTGGCCATGGCATCCTTCAGGCGGTCTTTCGAGGACAGCTTGCGCAGTCCCGAAGATTTAACCTTGCTGACGGGAAGTTTCAGGCGCATACGGTCTTTTTCAAAGCAGATCGTATAAAGCGTCACTTCCATGCCGCCAATTTTCTGGGTTTCAACACCCTCAACCTGACCCACGCCGTGAGCCGGATAAACGACAAAGTCACCGGTCGTGAAGTCCAAAGTTTCCTTCTTTGCTGCCGGCGCGGGTGGCGCGGTGACAGCTTGGACGGGGGCCTTCTTCTTAGCTTGGGTCGGTTTCGTTGCCATATTTTTCCTTCCTAGAAATACTGACCGTGTATAGTCGCCAACGGTTAATATTTTGTAAACACAAGTAGCACTAAGGCGAATATATATCAGTTTTCGGGTAAGTGCAAGAAAATTGAAGAAAAATTCCAAGCTTAAGTAAACTTTTAGTCCCCAGAACCCGGTTCCGGGCTGAAATACTTGTCTAATTTACCCTCTATATTTTCATAATCTTTAGCATCAGGGGGGGCTGCCTTTATACGGGTAATATTTGGCCATTTTTGGGCATATTCACGGTTCAGCTCAAGAAAGGCGGCGGCGCGGTCGTCAATATCAGGAATAATGGCGCCAATGGGGCATTCTGGCTCGCAAACGCCGCAATCAATGCATTCATCGGGGTGAATGACGAGCATGTTTTCACCCTCGTAGAAGCAGTCCACCGGGCAGACTTCCACGCAGTCCGTGTATTTGCATTTTATGCAGTTATCGATAACAACAAAAGTCATGGGGGGAGATTTAGCGCATGGTTTCCAACCCTGCAAGGGGGATCAGGTCAGGGGGCCAGGCAGCCGTCTTTCAGGATGTAGGAGGGGTTATCGGGGTTAAAAATGCTTGCGGGGTCGCTTTCAGGCCTGAGCAGGCGGATAAGTCCGCTGACGCCGAATGCAAGTCTCCAGTCCGCGGCGGGGGAGGACAAAAGAACCCGGTCCATAGCTTCCAGTGCGAGGAGGTCCGAAGAGGACAATTTCAGGTCGCAAAAGGTCAGTCGTACGCTGTTCCAGGTGACGCGCCAGCCGGGGGCCACAATGGCATGCCCGAACCATTCCCACTCCATTGTGTCAGACAAGGTTTTGCAGACTTTTTGTTCGTGAGGAGAAGCAAACGCCGCGCACGCAAGTTCATGCCCGCGGAGCGGGCTGCGCGTGAAGACAAGAACAAACAGCACCAGCATTAGTCCGAGGGCGCCTATCTTCATCTTACTTAGTTTCACGATAAATATATATTATCCAGCCGCTGTGATTTTCTTGATCAGTTCGGTCAGGACAGCGTCGGCCTTGTCGTTGGGCTGCTGGCAGGTGCCCGCGCCCTTGTGACCGCCGCCGCCGTATTGCAGCATCAAGTCGCCGACGTTGACCTTGGCGGTACGGTTCAGAACCGACTTGCCGACCGCGAAGACGGTGTTTTGCTGCTGCTTGCCCCACAGGACATGCATCGAGATATTGATCTCGGGATAGAGCGCATAGATCGCAAAGCGGTTGTTGACGTAGACCTCTTTTTCCTTGCGGAAATCAAGAACAAGCAGTTTGTCATGGATCTTCGCGCAACGCTTGATTTGGTCGAGGCTCATCTGCGATTGCTCTTTATAGAGCTTCACGCGCTCGGCCACGTCGGGGACGGACATGATGTCCTCGATCTTCTGGTTCTGACGCAGGTGATCGATCAACGCCATCATGAGCTGGTAGTTCGAGATGCGGAAGTGGTGGAAGCGGCCAAGGCCGGTGCGGGCATCCATCAGGAAACCCAGCAAAATCCAGCCGCGCGGATAAAGAATTTCATCGATCGTCAATTGCGCCGAGTCAATGCGGTCAACGGCATCAATCAGCTCGGGTGAAATGTTTTTGAACTTGCTGGCGCCGCCGTAGTAATCGTATACGACACGTGCCGCCGAAGGGGCATCGGAACGGATAATCAGGTTGCTTTTCTTGTCCTTGATCCGCGCTTCCTCGCTGGAGTGATGATCAAACGACATATGCACACCTTCGACATAGGGAAGGTTGGTCGTGATGACGTCGGGCCCGACCTTGATCGTGCCGTCTTGCATGTCCTTGGGATGCGCAAAGGTAATATCGCTGATCATATCGAGATCTTTGAGAAGCACGGCGCTGACAATGCCGTCCATATCGCTGCGCGTGATCAGTTTATATTTTTTCTCAGCCATGTATTAACACTCCACCCCTGGTAGAAACCCCAATGCCTATGAGTCAGGATAGTACGCTATAACCGTAAATAAAAGGTTGAATTGCCACTGAGCTTACGACAAATAATCGCGTAAACGATACCACATCATTCCAAGAACGAAGGCAGGGCGCCGCAGCCAGGGTCCGCCCGGAAACGGGAGATGGTTAATTTTACCAAAAACATCAAAATTTTTGGCGTCACCGGAAATTGCGTCGGCTACGACTTTGCCGGCCATGTTTCCCAATACGATGCCGTGCCCTGCGAAGCCTTGTGCGTAGTATATGCTGTCGAAACGGCCTATGTCGGGAAGCCGGTTAATTGGAATATCGATGGTGCCGCCCCAGAAATAGTCGATGCTTTTATGCGTCAGCTCAGGAAAGACGGCAATCATGTTCTTTCTTAGCTTTTCTTGCTGGCCAGGCAGGGTGATGGCGGAATAATTGCAGGTACCGCCAAACAGCAGACGCTGATCTGAAGACAGGCGGAAATAGTCCATGATAAAGCGGTTGTCGACAACGGGAGTGTTGCGGGGCAGGAGCTGCCGCCCGAGATCGCCCAAGGGTTCCGTTGCGATCAGGTAGGTTGTGGCCGTGATAATGCGCCTTGCAAGAGTTTTATTAAGGCCAATGGAGGCGCCGCAGGCGATCAGCACGTAACGGGCGGTAATGTCCCCATAGGCGGTTTTAACTTTGTTGGGCTGTCCTTTTTCAATAGCTTCAGCCGGGGTGTTTTCATAGATTTTTACACCCAGATTTTGGGCGGCTCTGGCGAGGCCAAGGACGTAATTCAGCGGGTGGAAATGTCCGGCCTCCGGGTCATACATCCCGCCGTGATAAAGGTCGCTTTTAACAAACTGGCGGGTTTCGTCACGCCCGATGATCCTGAAATCGTCATAGCCTATATCACGCCATTCCCGGGCCTCACTCTCCAGCGCCTTGATGCCGCTGGTGGGTGAACGGGTAACAGTCAGGTGCCCTGTTTGCCAGTCGCAATCGATAGAGTGTTCTTTGATCCTGTCCCGGATCAGGCGTACGCCCTCGACGCTAAGATCGCACATAAGTTTTGAAGCATTAAATGAGAATTTTTCTGTAAGTACCTGTGGACCATGAATATATCCACGTTGAACATGCCCGCCGTTTCGGCCGGTGCCTTCCCAGCCGATTTTTTTGGCCTCGATGAGGACGACATCGAATCCTTTTTTGCGCAGTTCAAGCGCCGCCGATACGCCAGTAAAACCGCCGCCGATAATACAAACGTCGCAGGAGAGGCCGCTCTCCAGCCTATTATATCCCATAAGATTGTTATTTACGCTTGCGGCATACCAAGACTTTACGGAATCGTATAAAGCTTCCTTTTCGACACTCTGCATGATAGAGTACTTCTACTCTAGATAGGGGCTAAATCAATGGAAAAATTAGAACAATTCATCCGTGAACGGAATGTAACCGAAGTCGAGTGCGCCGTCCCGGACATGTCGGGCATTGCGCGGGGCAAGATCATCCCGGCGAACAAGTTCCTGCGCATCCTGCGCGAACACGGCATGCCGATTGCCGAGTCCATTTTTGCCCAGACCGTTACAGGGGATTACCCCGAGCCCTATAACATCAATCCGTCCGAGATTGACGTCTACATGCAGCCGGACCCGAATACGATCCGCCTTGTGCCCTGGCACAAGGAGCCGACGGCCCAGATCATCTGCGATGCGGTTTACAGCGATGATACCCCGGTGCCGTTTTCATCCCGCTATATTTTGCGGAAAATACTTGCCCTCTACGAGGAAAAAGGGTGGAAACCCGTTGTGGCGCCCGAGCTTGAGTTCTACCTCGTCTCGATTAATACCGACCCCGACATTCCGCTTCAGCCGCCGATCGGGCGTTCGGGCCGGGTGGAAAGCGGGAGGCAGGCCTATGGCATCGATGCTGTTAACGAATTTGACCCGATCTTCGAGGATATTTACGATTATTGCGACGCTCAGGACATCGACATCGACACGCTGAGCCATGAATCGGGCGCGGCGCAGATCGAGATTAACTTTAACCACGGCGATCCGCTCGAGCAGGCCGATCAGGCCTTTCTGTTCAAACGGACGGTGAGGGAGGTGGCGATCCGTCACGGCGTTTACGCAACCTTCATGGCCCAGCCGATGCAGACTGAACCCGGCAGCGCCATGCACATCCACCAGAGCGTGGTGAACGCCAAGACAGGGCAGAACCTGTTCGTGGACAAGCACGGCAAGGATGGCGACATGTTGCGCCATTACATTGCGGGTTTGCAGGAATACATCCCGGCGGCCATCTTGTTGATGGCGCCGAACGTGAATTCGTACCGCCGCTTCGGTCACCGCGAGACGGATTCGCCGATCAACGTGCATTGGGGATTTGATAACCGAACCGTCGGGCTTCGTGTGCCTGTATCGAAGCCGGAAAACCGCCGGATTGAAAACCGCCTGCCGGGCGCGGACGCCAACCCATATCTTGCCATTGCGGCCACGCTGGCCTGCGGTTATCTGGGCATGGTTGAAAAGCTTGAACCCACCACGCCGGTCACGGGCAGCGCTTACAAGAAAGCGCACACCTTGCCCAAGCACCAGTTCGAAGCGATCAAGAAGTTCAAGGCCTGCAAACCGTTGCAGGAAATCTTCGGCGAGCGCTTTGCCGAGATTCTGGTGGCCATCAAGGAATCCGAATACCGCGCCTATTATGAGGTTATCAGCTCGTGGGAGCGGGAGAACTTGTTGCTGAACGTGTAGGTTTCGTATAAAAGCCTGATAGTTTTTGTCGACAGAGAAGGTAGATACCTACGCAAACGCGTAGGTGTCACGCCAGATCTTTGTGGTATAGATGGAAGTAGCGCATGCAAGCGTCCTTAAGCTCATTCTTAAGAGCCGTGCCCTGCGCTCCCCCGTCGCCCTTGATCTGGCCGCGGATAATGACGCGGATTGACATTTTGAAGGCGCCGGCAATTTCGATAGCGTCCTTGTTCATGTCCTGAATAATCTCCAGGAATCCCACCATGATGTTGCTCAGATCCGTAATCAGCGGATAATGAAACATCGCGCCCTGCGCTTTAAGCTGCATGGCAGGATAGATAAGCGCTTCAATTGCGGTCTCGCCTTTGATCTGGCCATTCTGGATTCTGCCGAGTTCGGTTTCCATCAGATCTACCAGCAAAGTGGCCGTCGGGCGGAAATCCGAAGTATTGGTTTCAATAATTTTCTGCGCGCGTTCCAAGATGGAAATATCTATTCCGCCGCTGCCCACTTTTTCTTTAAGGCGATTGGGGGGCGTTATCAGCTCCGCGTTGCGCAGCTTCTTGCGTTTGAACTGTGTACCGGGTTCCCCTGGCATTATACCTTTACCTGTCGTCATTTTTTCTATTTCTTTCTTGCCTTTATAATCATATTTTCAACATAATCAATATCTTCTCTGATAGGTTTTATCACCAGTCATCATTGGCCTTGCTGGTCGTTGTTGCTATTTTCCTCACGGTTAAGTCGACGATCAGGTCCACGATATCCAGCTCCCGAGCGCCTGCGGCGTTCTGGCCCAAAATAGGTAGAGGACTTAACAAACTGCCTTGGATTTTCTATAATTTGCTCAATGCGACGATAGAGGCTTTTAGCCGTAAATGGCTTGGCCAAAAACTCCGTAATGCCTGCGTCGCGCGCCATAAACACGCGCTTTTCGTGGCTGTAGCCCGTCATCATGATAATGGGAGCAAATGGATTCGGGCTTTGGGCGTCGTTGCGAATTTTACGTGTTAATTCAAGGCCATTATAAGGGTCTTGCAGCCAATCAATGATCACAAGGTCAGGATTGTCGCGGCAAAAGATGTTAAAGGCCGACGATATATCATACGCCGAGATGACTGTTCCAACGCCAAAAGCGCTCAGAACGGACTTCGTCAGGTCGAACATAGCTTTAGAGCTTTCAACGATCAGGACAGAGACGTTTCTCAGTTGATAAGGCATTACCTTCTTACCCTGGTTTTGGGTACATCCGTGTGACGAATCCCCATGAAGTCACAGATTAGCGATCTCCTGGCACAATATCAACGCGCTTAGATCGGTTTTATGGTTTCTGGATAGGCTTGTAAATAACGCAAACAAGCCGCGCGCAATTCCTCGCGCAAAGCAACGCCCTGCACTCCACCGTCGTTCTTCAGCTGAATACGGATAATGGCTTTGATGGCCAATTTATGCGCGATAATGATGTCCAGAACATCTTTATTGGGAGCGGGGACCATTTCCAGGAAATCGATTTGTAGACCGCAGAGGTCGCTGATGAGAGGGTAACCAAACATCGCCCCCTGAGACTTCATCTGCATGATGGGAAAAATGAGACCCTCAATGGCCTCTTCGCCATGCAGGGCGCCATTCATAATTTTGCGGATATTCTCATCAAGAAGATCTAAAAGAGTTTCGGCAATAGGCTCAAACGATGTTGTGCAGCTTTCGATCAGTTTTTGAGCCGCTGCAACAATGTTCTGATCAAGGCCACCCCAGCCGACTTTTTCTTTCAGGCGGTTGGGAGGGATGATAAGTTCAGCCTTGCGCAATCGCTTGAATTGGAAAGACGTGTCCATCTTGATGGCCATTTGGAGCTCTAGCTTTCCTTCTGGCTGCGCTCATGCATTTCTTTTGCGCGTTGAGCAGGGGATTTTTTGTCGTTATTGCCGCCATCAGAGTCGCGCCGCTCCTGACCATCGTAGGTTTTGCTACGGCGACGACGGTCTGGGCCAAAATACTTGGGAGCTTTGACGAACTGGCGCGGCTGCTCGATGATTTGTTCGATCCGGTCGTAGAGAGTTTTAGCCGTAAACGGTTTGGCCATAAACTCGGTAATCCCCGAATCCCGGGCCATCAGAATGCGTTTCTTCTGGCTGTAGCCCGTCATCATGACAACCGGCACAAAGGGGTTGGGGCTTGAAGCGTCGGTACGGATGCGCTTCGTCAGTTCAAGCCCGTTTTCCGGGTCCTCCAGCCAGTCGACAATGACAAGATCCGGGTTGTGATCGCAAAAAACCTTGAATCCATCGGCCGTTGAATACGCTGCATAGACTTCCTTGATTCCAAAAACCATGAGTACGGATTTAATCAGGTCAAACATGGCCTGAGAGCTTTCAACCACAAGAACCGACGTTTCTTTGAAATTGTATGTCATTTTTCCTAATTTAAAAAAATAAAATAATTAACCCCAGATAGGAGGCTACCCGTTCACCAAAAAAATATCAATAACGGAAGCTGAACTGAGTGTAAAATCATGTTATAAGACAAAGGTAACAGCACTTTTGGATTCCAGAAAATGGCAGGCCATTCACAATTTAAGAATATTATGCATCGTAAGGGCGCGCAGGATAAAAAGCGCGCCAAGATTTTTAACAAGATTGCGCGTGAAATCACGGTCGCGATCAAGACCGGCCTGCCGGACCCGGACAGTAACCCGCGCTTGCGGGCGGCAATCATTGCGGCGCGTCAGGCGAACATGCCCCGCGACCGGATCGAGCGCACGATCAAACTGGCCTCGGGCGCGGGGGCCGATGCGGCCAATTATGAACCGATCCGTTATGAAGGCTATGGGCCAGGCGGCATCGCCGTGATTGCCGAGGCGTTGACCGACAACCGCAACCGCACGGCGGGCGAGGTCAGGATGGCCTTTACCAAATATGGCGGAACTCTGGGCGAAACCAATTCCGTCAGTTTCATGTTCAAAAAACAGGGCGTCATCGCATATCCGCTTTCCATCGGCGCATTCGATCCGGTGTTCGAGGCGGCGGTTGAAGCCGGCGCCGACAATATCGAAGTCGTCAGGGACGTGTATCAGATCACGACGGCGCCGGATGATTTGTCGGCGGTGCGCGAGGCTTTGGAAAAGAAATATGGCGAGGCGCAAAGCTCAAGCCTTGTGTGGCAGCCGTTGAACACGATCACGGTCAGTGGTGAAACGGCCCAGGATCTGATTAAGATGATCGACACGCTCGAAGACAACGACGATGTGCAAAATGTTTTTGCCAACTTTGACATGGACGAGAAGGAACTGGAGCGCCTGATCGCATGACACGCATGACGCGTATTTTGGGGATCGATCCGGGATTGCAGCGCTGCGGCTGGGGCGTTATCGACGCTGAAGGCAACCGCCTGAAACCCGTCATGTGCGGCGTGATCCGTACGGCGGCGGATAAACCTCTTTCGGAACGGCTGGTCGAAATCCACAAGGGGCTGGAGCAGGTCATCGAGCTTTGGCAGCCGACGGATGCCGCGATCGAGGAAACTTTCGTCAACCAGAATCCGGCATCTGCCCTGAAACTAGGTATGGCGCGGGGTGCTGCCATGGCGGTTCCGGCCCTCCTGGGCCTGAATGTGGCCGAATACCCCGCAACAACAGTCAAGAAATCCATCGTCGGCACTGGCCGCGCTGAGAAAGATCAGGTTGAGATGATGGTCAAAAGGCTTTTGCCCGGCATCGAGGTGAACTCTGCTGATGCCGCGGACGCGCTGGCGGTTGCGATCTGCCACGCGCATTTCAGCCAGTCGCATAAAATCATTCAGGAAAGGGGACGCGCATGATCACAAAACTGACAGGCGTCATCGACAGCATCGGAACCAATTATCTGGTCGTAGACGTCAATGGCGTGGGCTATCTGGTTCATGCCTCGTCGCGCACGCTGGGCCGGATCGGCGGGCGTGGGTCGCCCGTCAGCGTCCTGACCGACATGCAGGTGCGCGAGGATGACATCAGCCTTTACGGCTTCTGCGATCAGGAGGAACGCGACTGGTATCGCCTGCTTTGCACCGTGCAGGGCGTGGGATCGAAAGTGGCGCTTTCCATCCTGTCTTCAGCGCCGATCGAGCGTTTGGGGCTTGCGATCGCCTCCGAAGACCGCGCCGTGGTCCAGCAGGCCGACGGTGTGGGGCCCAAGCTGGCAACGCGCATCGTGACGGAACTGAAGGAGAAAGCGGCCAAGATGGCGCTTTCCGGCCCGGTCGCGGGCGGAGACAAGAAGCCGTCCGTGAAGGTAGCAGGAATTGTGCATGAGAAGAGCGTGAGTTCCGATGCGGTATCGGCGCTGATCAATCTGGGTTATGGCCGGTCCGAGGCCTTTGCCGCCGTGGCGTCCGCCATGAAGGACCTGGGTGACAGCGCCAAGGTCGGCGACGTCATCCGCGTAAGCCTGAAGGAGCTGAGTGCGTGATACGTGCAAATGAACAAGGCTATATTTTCTGTCATGCCCGACTTGTTCGGGCATCCACAAGGCCGTCCGGCCATCATATGACGCGCTGTCGCGCTTTTGGACCCCGGAACAAGTCCGGGGTGACTGTCGAAGAAAAGGAAACGGCATGAAACCCCTAACCGCCGAACAACGCGATATAGCGCCGCAGAAGCGTGAAGAGGATAATGCAGACGTCACGCTCCGCCCGTTGACGCTCAATGATTTTATTGGTCAGGAAAAACTGCGCCAGAACCTGAAAGTGTTCATCGAGGCAGCCAAGACCCGTCAGAAATCCCTCGACCACGTTTTGCTTTTTGGTCCTCCCGGTCTTGGCAAGACGACACTAGCGCAGATCGTCAGCAAGGAACTGGGCGTAGGCTTTCGCGCCACATCCGGTCCCGTGATCGCGCGGGCGGGGGATCTGGCCGCGATCCTGACAAACCTTCAGCCGGGCGATGTTCTGTTTATCGACGAGATCCACAGGCTCAATCCGGCGGTCGAGGAAATCCTTTATCCCGCGATGGAAGATGGACAGCTTGACCTGATCATCGGCGAGGGGCCGGCCGCGCGTTCGGTGCGCATCGACTTGCCGCCGTTTACGCTGGTGGCGGCCACGACGCGCTCGGGCATGATCGCACGGCCGCTGCGCGAGCGTTTCGGCATCCCTTTGCGTCTTGAGTTTTACACGCCCGAGGATCTTACCAAGATTGTGGCGCGTTATGCGGCACTGGTTGGTATGAAGCTAACGGCGGAGGGCGCGTTTGAAATCGCCCGCCGTTCGCGCGGCACGCCGCGCGTTTCGGGCCGTCTGACACGCCGGGTGCATGACTTTGCCGTGGTGGATGGTAGCGGAACGGTGGATGCAGGCGTGGCGGACAAGGCGTTGTTGCGTCTGGACATCGACCGCAAGGGGCTGGATTCCATGGACCGCCGTTATATGCAATGCATCTGCGACCATTACGGTGGCGGGCCGGTGGGCGTCGAGACGCTGGCGGCGGCCTTGGCCGAGCAGCGGGATGTTCTGGAGGAAGTCGTCGAGCCCTATCTGATCCAGCAGGGTCTGGTCCAGCGCACACCGCGCGGCCGGATGATCTCGGACGAAGGTTATCGCTATCTTGGCCTGACCCCGCCCAAGGGCCGGGAATATCAGGCGGCGCTGGAGTTAGACGATGGAGTTTAAGAGGTTTTACTAGCAATGTCATGCCCGCTTTACGCGGGCATCCGGTAAGCGCGTCAGCGCGTCTTATGAGTTATATGACGGCCAGACGGCCTTTCCGGATCCCCACGCGGTGGCGGGGATGACAAGGATGTCAGAAAGAGGATGCTGCCATAAAATGGCCACAAAATCAGGTCATAAAGGTCATAGCCTTGATCTGCGCGTCTATTACGAGGATACGGACGCGGCGGGGGTGGTGTACCATGCGAACTACCTGATGTTTGCGGAACGGGCAAGGACGGAGATGCTTCGGGAACTTGGATTTGAACATGCGGAGCTTTTGAAGACCGAAGGACTGGCGTTTGCCGTAGCGCGTCTTGAGATTGATTATCGCCGTGCGGCAAAACTGGACGATGCGCTGACGGTCAGGAGCGAGATTGTGGAGATGCAAGGCGCATCTTTCGATATGCGGCAGGAAATCTTCCGCAAGGACGAGGTTCTGGCCGAGTTAAAACTCAAAATCGCCTGCATTGGCAAGCAGGGACGGGCCGTGCGCCTGCCGGAAGGATTGCGGAGGGTTTTGGGGTGAGTGGTTTTTTGTATTGTTTTCTTGTCTGTCATGCCCGCTTTACGCGGGCATCCAGTAGGCCGTCCGGCCGTCTTATGAGTCAAAAAGACGCGCGGACGCGCTTTCCGGACCCCCGCGCGGAGGCGGGGGTGACGCATGCGGCTATGTAAGGTGCTTTAAGGAGGAAAATTTAAACCATGGCAACACTCGATCCGGCGGCGGTAGCCGCGTCAACGGCAGCAGCAAGAATGGTCGGCAGCACGGGCGTTCCCGGCGGCAATGTCGCGCACGATTTGTCTGCGTGGGGACTGTTCCTGCAGGCCGACATGATCATCAAGCTTGTGATGCTGTTGCTGGTCGCGGCTTCGGTCTGGAGCTGGGCGATCATTGTCGACAAATGGATCACGTTCAAAAGCCTCAACATCAAGGCCGGGAAGTTCGAGACATCTTTCTGGTCGGGTGAAGCGCTTGAGAAACTTTATGGTCGTATCCACAACAAGGCCAACGATCCCATGGCAAGGACTTTCTGTGCCGGAATGAACGAATGGAAACTGACCATGGAAGGGACGGGGCATGTCGACGGCTCGCTCCGCGCCAGCCTTGGGCAGCGGATCGACCGCGCCATGGCCACGGCCATCAGCCGTGAAATCAGCCAGCTTGAACGCTACATGGCTTTTCTGGCGACGGTCGGCTCGACCGCTCCCTTCATAGGGCTCTTCGGCACGGTCTGGGGGATCATGAACAGTTTTACAGCCATTGCCGGATCGCAAAACACCAGCCTTGCCGTCGTGGCGCCGGGCATCGCCGAGGCTCTGTTTGCGACGGCCATCGGCCTTGTGGCGGCCATTCCGGCGGTTATCGCCTATAACAAGTTTTCGACGGATCTGGGGCGCTATGGCGAGCGGCTGGACGGCTTTGCGGCCGAGTTCAGCTCGATCCTGAGCCGCCACCTTGAGATGCAACCGCAGCAGCAGGCAGCCTGACGATGGGGGCGAAACTTTCCGGCAGCACAAGAACGGCAGGGCAGCGGACGAAAAGTTACCGCCCGATGGCCGATATCAACGTAACGCCACTGGTCGACATCATGCTGGTTTTGCTGGTCGTGTTCATGATTACGGCGCCGCTTCTGACGGCTGGCGTGGCGGTCGATCTTCCCGACGCCAAGGCCAAATCGCTGAGCCAGCAGGACAACACGCCGGTTGAGGTTGTCATGGAAGGGTCCGGCCGCATTTTCCTGGGCGAGACGGAGGTCAAACTGGACCGCCTGATCGGGCTTCTGGGCGCGATCGCCACTGAAAATGCCGACCGTCGTGTTTACCTCAAGGCCGACAAGAAACTGCCCTATGGACAGGTTATGTCGGTCATGACGGCGATCAACCGCTCGGGCTTTACCAAGGTTGCGCTTATCACGGATTCCGGCAGCGAGCCGCCCGCGGCGGACGATAAGAGGAAATAGGCAAGTGTCATGCGGTCATCGGCGCTTTACATGTCGACAGGGTTGCATGTCGGTTTTCTGATCCTGCTCTGGACGGGGTTGCCGTTTATCGCCAAACGGAAATTTGAAATCCCGCCGCCGCCGATCGTGGTCGAGTTTGCCGAGCTTGCGCCCGTGACCGAAACGCCGAAAATCGCGACGACCCCGCCCAAGCCTGAAAAGGTGGAAGAAAAACCGCCCGAGGAAAGCAAGCCGCAGGACAAACCCAAGCCCGCGCCCAAGAACGACAGCGCCCAGCCGGTGACGCCGCAGAAGACGGATGCAAAATCCGACAAGAAAGACGATGCCGTGCTGGAAAAGCTGCCGGATAAAAAGGCGCCTCCCGACAAGAAGGCTGACAAGAAAGAGAAAAAGGAAAAAGATACAAAAGCTGCCACGGATTTTGCCTCTGTCCTGAAAAACCTGGCCGAGCCCAAGGAAATCACTCAAGGGCAAGGCAAGATGAACTTAAATGAGCCAGCCAAAACGGAAGGTATTCAGGCCCCTCTGGGCGCCAAGCTGACGATGAGCGAGGAGGATGCCTTGCGCCAGCAGCTTGAGCGATGCTGGAACGTGCCGATCGGTGCGCGCGATGTGGAAAATATGATTGTTGTGCTTCATCTCGTAGTCAGTCCTGATCGTACCGTTCTTGATGCAAGAGTTGTTGACCAAAGCCGCTATAATAGCGATAGTTTCTTCAGAGCGGCGGCAGACAGCGCGATGCGGGCGATACGAAATCCGTTGTGCACACCACTGGCTTTGCCGCCCGACAAGTACGAATCTTGGAAAGCGATCACGGTCAACTTCAACCCGAAGGATATGTTCTGAAATGAAGCTTAACTTTAAATTCCTCGCACTGCTTTTTGTTTTTATTTCCTTTCTTTCTGTCGAGGCGAGAGCCGAACTTAAAATCGACGTAACCCGCGGCAAGGCAGATCCGCTGCCTATCGCCATTCCTGATTTCTATGGGAAAACAGATGCCGAACGTGAATTGGGTTACAAGATGGCCAATGTTATCAAGGCCGATCTGGAGCGTTCGGGGCTTTTCCGCAGCCTCGACAAAAAATCCTTTATCAGCGAGCCGCGCGCCATTGACCTCAGCCCCAATTTCAAGGACTGGCGTTTAATCAACGCGCAGGCGCTTGTTATGGGAGCTGTCGGCAGGGGAAATGACGGACGGACGCGCGTTGAGTTTCGCTTGTGGGATGTTTTTGCCGAAAACCAGATGGCCGGCATGGCCTATACGACGACGCCGACCAACTGGCGGCGGATCGCGCATATTATCTCGGACGCCATTTACAAGCGCCTTACGGGCGAGGAGGGGTATTTCGACACCCGTCTTGTCTATATCTCGGAAACGGGTCCTGCCAATGCCAAGGTCAAGCGTCTGGCCATCATGGATCAGGACGGCGAAAACCATCGCTTCCTGACGGATGGTCGCACGCTGGTGCTGACGCCGCGCTTTTCACCGACGGCGCAGCAGATTACCTATATGGCCTACTACGGCAAGAAGCCGCGCGTTTACCTTTATGACATCGACACGGGACGGCAGGAAGTCTTGGGCGATTTCCCCGGCATGACTTTTGCGCCACGGTTCTCGCCCGACGGCAACAAGGTTATCATGAGCCTTTCGCAAAACGGCAACAGCGATATTTATACGATGGATCTGCGCAGTCATGGCGTTTCGCGTCTCACAAACGATTTTGCGATCGACACCAGCCCGTCCTATTCGCCCGATGGCAAGCGCGTGGCCTTTGAATCGGATCGCAGCGGTACGCAGCAGATCTATGCCATGAATGCGGATGGCAGCGGCGTGAAGCGCATCACCTTCGGCGAGGGACGCTACGGCAACCCGGTTTGGTCGCCACGGGGCGATCTAATCGCGTTTACGCGTATGTATCAGGGCAAGTTCTATATCGGCGTCATCCGGCCGGACGGCAGCGGCGAGCGCCTGATCACCCAAGCCTATCACGTCGAAGGCCCCACATGGTCGCCCAACGGGCGCGTGTTGTCCTATTTCAAGGAGCTGCCGACAGGGGCAAAGAAGACGGGGCGAAGCGCCAAGATCTATACCATCGATCTGACGGGGTATAATGAAGCCATTGTGCCGACGCCGCTGGATGGCTCGGACCCGGCGTGGTCGCCACTTAATCCTTAATCAGGGGCGTATTGCGGCGTCAGGGATTTACGGGCGTACGCGCACAGGCGGGTATGGATACGTTGGCGCGCAAGCCACCGCCTGCATCCGTATCAACCCATACATCCAGCGTTTGCCCCTGCGCCAGAAGGATGGAAAGGTTTTCCGTGGGAAGAGGGATGACGTCCCCTTCTTTTCCGCAGGGGCCCGGTTCATACATGCAGGTGCCTATCATTTTATCAAGACGAACCTGAACGGCAGGATCGAGTGTCGTCACCGTCGCGGTCCATGCGCATCCCGGCGGTCCTTCGATCATGCCCGGGCTGCTGGCTTTGGCGGGCAGGACGGCAAATGCCAGGGAAAACATGAAACCAGAAGCAAGAAACGCGCGCATAGCAATGGACATGTTGGAGCTCCCTTTTACGAAGAAAGGTTTGTGGCAAATCTCCTGAACTCGTCGATCACTTTGGCATAGACTCCGCGTTTAAAGTGGATGGCAAGATCCAGCAACTCATCGACGCCTGCCCAGCGCCAGGCAGAAAACTCGGGATGCTCATAGGCGCTCAGATTTATCTCTGAATCGTCTCCCAGAAAGCGCAGCGCGATCCATTTCTGCTTCTGACCGCGATAACGCCCATTCCACAGTTTCTGAATCAGCCGTTCAGGAATGTCGTAGTGCTGCCATTCTTCCATGGCTCCCAGGATTTCGGCGTTGCGTGTGCCGATTTCTTCTTCCATCTCGCGGAAAACGGCAGTCATGGGATCTTCGCCCTCATCGATCCCGCCCTGCGGCATTTGCCAGGCGTCGGCCGGGTTGTCAAGCCGCTTGCCGACAAAAATCTTGCCTTCCCGATTGAACAGGACGATCCCTACGCCTGGGCGGTAGGGCAGGTGAGCATAGGGATTTTTATCAGGGGCTTTGTCTTTGCTCACGACTGTACTCCGTAACGGCGCTGATCGGCGCCAGCGCCAGGTTTTTTCCTTTAAGCGTTGTCGACCACTCTTTCAAAACCGCAAAAGTTACGGGATAAGGGGAGGCAAGCCCCACGGCGTATCCCTGTCTGCTGGCAATTTCTTCGAGCTTTTTCAGTTTGTCGCGGATGGCGCTGTCGGTCGCGGTTTCATCGATAACGACATCGCTGCGGATAAACGGGAGATTGACGTCAAAAGCCGTTTTAGGCGCGACGGACGAAGTCGAAAAACTGCCGTCCACGAAAAGGAGGCCTATATCTTTCAGATACTGAAAGAAAATCTCAAGATTGCGGCTGTCGGTCATAAAGCGCGATCCCAGAAAATTGGTAAGGCCGACATAACCATTTCCCTGCAATAGAAGAGAGCGAAGCATCTCCATATTGTCATCGGTGCTGTTCCGCGCCATGAGGGCCTTGGGGCCGGGATCGTCTTTTGGGAAGGTCTGCGGTTCCATCGGGATCGATAGAAGGGTTTCGTGCTTGGCTGTCCTGCTTTGCTCCAGCCAAAAAGCCAAACGGTCGGTATAAGCCGAAAAAGACAGCGTGATTTGCGGCGGCAGATCCAGAATCGCGCGCTGTGTCGCGATGTCGGAAAGGCCGAGTTCGGAAATAATGATCGCGATACGCCCGACACCCTGAACGGCGTCGAATTTCAGCCGCGATGGCGACATGGAGACGGGCGCAATGGTTGTCGACATCAGATAGTCCGGCCTTTGGACCTTTGTTTCCGCGCGCGGGATCAGATTGAAGCGCTCAACCGCCGTCTGTCCCGTGTGCAGGGAAAGCCATATGACCAGACACGCCATGAAAGCCGCGTAGACGGCCAATGCCATCAGGATCGGCCTGTGCTGCTTTAACCCTTGTGTCGGCAGAGCAGGCGGCTTGTCCGTTGCTGGGAGGGCGGCTTCTGTCATGGTTCCTGTGTTACTTCAATGCATTTTTGTAGAGCGAGATACCCTGAAGCAGATCGAGCGCGCGGGTCAGCTGGTAATCCTCGATCTGAGGTTTTTTGTCCTTGCCGTCCTTTTTGTCCTTGTCTGCATCTTTATCGGCATCTTTTTTGTCAGCCGGTTTGACGGAGGGATCTTCGTCGCCATCCGGGTTGGCAAGAGCGCCTTTCAGATCGGATTCCTTATACTCGCCGGAAAGGTCTTTTGCCTCGTAAACGGCGGCGCGTTCAACCACGATGTCTGGCGTAATGCCTTTGGCCTGAATGGAGCGGCCCGACGGCGTGAAGTAACGCGCCGTCGTCAAGCGGATTGCGCCATGCCCCGGAATTGAGATAATGGTCTGCACCGAGCCTTTGCCGAAAGACTGCGTTCCCAGGACAATGCCGCGTTTATGGTCCTGAAGCGCACCGGCCACGATCTCAGAAGCGGAAGCCGAGCCGCCGTTGACCAAAACCACGATGGGCATGCCGCCGGTCAGATCCCCCGGTGTGGCGCTGTCGCGTCGTACATCGTCCTTGTGGCGTCCGCGGGTGGACACGATCTCGCCCTGTTCCAGGAATGCATCGGATACAAGAATGGCCTGATCCAGCAATCCCCCGGGGTTGTTGCGCAGGTCAAGGACATAACCGATGATCTTGTCACCGAGTTCCTTCTTGATGTCTTCAACGCCCTTTTTCAGGCCCTTGAAGGTCTGCTGGTTGAAAGTCGTGACGCGCAGATAGCCCACATTGCCTTCGACGCGCGAGCGGGCGGACTGGATCTGGATGATGTCGCGGACCAGCTTGACGGTCAGGGGTTCCTTCGCGCCTTCGCGGATAACGGTCAGGGTGATTTCAGAGCCCACCTTGCCGCGCATTTTCTTGACGGCATCGGAAAGGGTCATGCCGCTGACGGGTTCGTTGTCGATTTTGACAATCAGGTCGCCCGCCTGCATTCCGGCGCGGAAAGCAGGGGTGTCGTCGATGGGGGACACGACCTTGACGACGCCATTTTCCATCGTGACTTCGATGCCAAGCCCGCCAAATTCGCCGCTGTTCTGGATTTCCATGCTTTTATATTCGTCCTGGTTCATGTAGGACGAGTGAGGGTCGAGATTGGACAGCATGCCGTTAAGCGCATGTTCGATCAGCGCCTTGTCAGTCAGCTCATCGACATATTCGGCGCGCACACGCTCGAACACATCGCCAAAAAGATTGAGCTGTTTGTAAGTGTCTGTTTTTCCGCCGTCCGCAGCCGCAGCAGGTGCATCGGGTTTTGCCGCTTCTTGCGCCGTGGCAACGCCCGGATATAAAACCAGGGTTCCTGCGATGAGGAGGGCGGCGCTACAAGTCATCATTCTGGAGAAAATCATTTTCTAGTTTCCTTGTGCAAGAAGAGCGGGTTGCGGGTTAATTGTTTTTCCGTTGCGGCGAAGTTCATAGTAAAGATTTGCGGCTCCCTGCGGCGCGCTGTCGAGCGTTCCGACGGGTTCCCCTTCGGCCAGGACGGCGCCGACGACCGTGTCGATGCGTCCCAGTCCAGCGATCATGCTATGATAGCCGCCGCTGTGCTCGATGATCAAGATTTGCTTGTAATTCTGGAATGGGCCGGCAAAGCGCACTTTCCCGCCCATGGGGGCGGTAACCGTCGCTCCGGCACGAGCAGAAAAAGTCAGGCCTTCGCTGCTGGCTCCAAGCGCATCCTTCTCACCGAATTTTGTGACGATATTCCCCACGACAGGCATCCGTGCGTTAAATGAGGCTTTGCTCGCGGGAGGGGCCGGCATCTGGGCTTTTTTTTGCGGTATGGCAACAGCAGGTTCGGCAGCAAGAGGCGCAGACGGCTTCTGTTGCAGCCGGGCAAAGAGATCTTTTAGGTTGCGGGCCTGCTTGGTGAGCAGGAGAACGTCTTCTTTTTGCTTCTTTTGCTCATCCAGGGTTATTTCATAAACAGACTGTCTTTTTTTCAGCAAGGCCTTAAGATTGCTTCTCTTCTCTGAAAGGCGTTGGTGAGTGTCGGTTTGAAATTCAATCTTTTCATCAATTTGATCTTCTATCGCCTCAATTTCCTGTAGTTTTTTGTTGTAATCCTGAGTTCTTGCCTGAATTTCCGGCAAGGTTTTCTTGAGAACGTAAGCGCTGCGCGCCGTATCAAGGGGCGGGGAGGGTTGTAAAAGTAACATTTCTGTCGGTGTCCTTGAAAGCCGTTCCAGAGCCATTGTCAGTTGAGAAATTGATTTATAATCTTCTATTACTGATTTCTTATATAAAGCTTTTTTTGCCTTGAGTTGCATCAGGTGGCGGTCGAGTTCGTTCAATTCTCCCTCATGCTTCTGAATGAATTTGGCAAGGCCCACCATATCTTTCTGCAGCCCCACTATCTGGGATTTCATGGAATCCGTTTTCTTTTTAAGGGCTTTTTCGGATTCCTTTTTTTTGTCCAGTCTTGACTGAACGTTATCAAGGGTATGAGTGGCTTCCTTGGACAAAGGGATTGGCTTTTCAGCCGCTGCCACGGGTGAGACACCTATAAGCAGGGCACAGAAGACAGTCGTGACAGCTACGAAAGCGATATTTGTTTCCCGCATAACCCCTCATGCACGGTGGTAAGGATGTCCTGCGATAATCTGCTAAGCCCTGTACACCTGCTCTAGCAGCATAACCCGAACCAGTTTATGAGGCCATGTTTGTTTGCCGAAGGAGAGCATAAAATTGGCGCGTTTTCGGATGCGTTCATCAAAGCCGTCCGCGCCGCCGATCAAAAAGGCAAGTGTCTGGCCTGTCATCTGCCATTTGCCAATTTTTTTGGAAAACTCCTCGCTCGAAAGCGTTTCGCCCCTGCTGTCGAGTGCGACCACAATCCACGAGTCTTTTATGTTTTTCAGAATGAGGTCGCTTTCTTCAGCAGCCGTCGCGCTTTTGTTTTTGGCAACCAGCTCTTCAAGCGATGCTTTCCAGGTAATGCGTTTAAGATATTCCTCGCAGAGGTCGCAAATGGGTCCGGCCCGCTCGCGGCCAATGGCGATAATCTTGATGTCCATTACAAATCAGGTGCGTTTCTTTTAAGCCGACATAAAAACGGTGTAATCAACGGCAGAGTAATCAACGCCCCAGATTTTCTCAAGCTCGTAAAATTCACGGACTTCGGGCCTGAAGATATGAACGACGACGTCGCCCGCGTCCACAATGGCCCAGTCGCCGTTTTCAAGGCCTTCCGTGCGGACGAGATAGCCTTTGCCGCTCAAGGCTTCACGCAGCTTCTTGGCCATGGAGGAAACCTGGCGGGACGATTTTCCCGTCGCAACGATCATGTAATCCGCGATCGAGCTCTTGCCTTTCAGGTCGATGGTAACAATGTCTTCGGCCTTGTCGTTATCAAGGGATTTGGTCGCAAAATCCCGCAGTTTTTCGGGGGTCATTCCCGGTTTTGTTTTCGTGGCGATAGGAACCTCCTTTTGTTCAACGGATAGAGCACCCCCTTATCGGCCGCCCTTCCAAACGGCTGACAAGGGGGGAACCCTAACCATATAGGTTGATAATGAAAAACCGCCAGAACAAAGACACCCTGAAATTCGAGGACCTTTATTCATGGACCTCCTGTTCCAGAGCGCCCGTCGGGCGGCTACATACCAGAGAAAGCACAAGTCTTCTCATACCTTTATTATACACCGGTCGGGCAGATTCGGCAAATAGACACGCGATAAAACTTGCTGAATATCATTGTATATTCAAACCATTACCCTATATAATTGACATATTATCTTAGTGTGTGCTATATTCAGGACATGGCAAATAATACACAGGCTAAAGCAAATATCGCAGCCATGCAGCGGCTGCTTTTCGGAACAGCTTCCAAAGAGGAACTTAAACCCGGCGATTTCGTTGAGGGTGAGGGAATTTTTTTGTGCCAACTGACGAAAGATCGCCAGGGACAATCGCTAAGTAAGGCATTCAATGTTTTTGCCGCGCCAGCAGACCTGGTGGATAACTTTGGTAAGAAGACCTTCACACACCTGGAAGCAGAAAAGAATGTGAGGGAAGTAAAAAACTTTTATGGCCACGATGGCTCAAATATGGTGAGCTTCTGGGAAGCAACGGTTCGTGATGATTATAATGGCGGCTGGCTGATACCTCCGTTGTTCTTGCTATGTGGAGCGGATGAAGGCGAGCGCGAAATTCAGAAAGACAATCTTCTTAAGCACCAGGATAGCGGGGCTTTTAAAGGCACATTTGTCACTCGAGACCACGGAGAGGATTTTCCGCTCTGGTACTGGTCATCCACAATGAGAGCTTATTGCCTCCATACGGTACGTTTCTCTGACGGAGCCAAAGGGGTTGAAAAATCCAATGTATACAGGCTGAGCTGCCGTCCGGTGCGGTTGGTGCCTACCCGTTAACTCTTATTTCCCGCCCTTATCGCCGTCGATGATAGCGGATTGAGGACCGTGTGCAGGACCGTCCAGCAAGGCGGCTCGCATAGCGCCAGCGCTCCTGCATTGCTTTCATCGATCCGATAGCGCTGGAATTTCAGGCCGGCGGGCGTGGCGGGCAAGCTGTTGCCTTCGGGCGGGCGGTCGAAGACGGCGACAGGCACCGTCTGGAAAATCTTCTGCCAGTCGTTCCACAGATGAAACTGATGCAGGTTGTCGCTGCCCATGAGCCAGACGAAACGCGTATTGCCAAAACGGTGTTTGAGGGTCGACAAAGTATCGACCGTGTAGCGCGTGCCCATCATCGTTTCAATGTCGGTCGGGATGATGCGCGGGTGACGGCTGACGTTCCGGGCGCTGTCGAGGCGATCCTTGATCGGGGCCATGCCTTTGGCGGATTTCAGCGGGTTTTGCGGACTGACCAGCCACCAGACGGCGTCGAGTTTCAGCATCTTCAGCGCAAGCAGGCTGATATGCTTGTGACCTTCATGCGCCGGGTTGAACGACCCGCCCAGAAGGCCCACTTTCATGTTGGCCCACAGATGCGGGCTGTGGATGGAGGGGGAGGGGAAGAGGGGCATGGTGTGTGCACCTTTATTCGCCATCGCGGCGAAGGCCGCGATCCGGTCTTGAAATCACCAGACCCCGGCCTGACGCCGGGGTGGCGTAAAGAAAAGATAGAACAATCATCAATGATCCCCCTCCGCCAGCGAGACGAGCGAGACGTTCCCGCCCGAGGCCGTCGTGTTGACGGTCAGCGTCTTTTCCGTCGCGAAGCGGTGGAGGTAGAAGGGGCCTCCCGCCTTGGGGCCCGTACCGGAGAGACCCTGGCCGCCGAAGGGCTGGACGCCCACGACTGCGCCGATCATCGACCGGTTGACATAGGAATTGCCGCAGTTCGTCGTGTTGCAGATGTAGCGCGAGGTATGGTCGATCCGCGTATGGACGCCAAGAGTAAGCCCATAGCCTGTGTCGTTGACCGAGGCGATCACGTCCTCCAACTCGTCCGCCGCAAAGCGCACGATGTGCAGGATGGGGCCGAATACCTCGCGCTTGAGCATGTCGATGGATGGTATTTCAAAGGCGCAAGGCGCAAAGAACGTGCCATGAGCGCAATCGTCGGAAAGTTTTGCGCGGGTGACAAGGCGGCCTTGCTTTTCCATCTGCGCCGCGTGGGATTGAAGCATGACGCGCGCGTCTTCATCGATCACGGGGCCGATGTCGGTTGAAAGCTGCATCGGATTGCCGATGGCCAGTTCCTGCGTCGCGCCGTCCAGCATCTTCATGACCTTGTCGGCGATGCCGTCTTGCACGAACAAGACGCGCAGGGCCGAACAGCGCTGCCCGGCCGAACGGAAAGCGCTTGTGATCGCGTCGTCCACGACCTGTTCGGGCAGGGCGCTCGTGTCGACGATCATGGCGTTTTGTCCACCCGTTTCGGCGATGAGCGGCGCAATCGCGCTGTCGCGCGCGGCCAGCGTACGGTTGATGATTTGCGCGATTTCAGTTGATCCGGTGAAGGCGACGCCCGCTATGCGCGGGTCCTTGACCAGAAGTTTGCCCGTCATTTCTCCCGTTGCGGGGACGAAGGCCAGAACGTCTTCAGGGATGCCGGCTTCGTATAGCATTTCAACGGCGCGCGCGGCGATCAGCGGTGTCTGTTCGGCCGGTTTGGCGATGACGCAGTTTCCGGCCATGAGAGCGGCGGCCACTTGCCCCATGAAGATGGCAAGCGGAAAGTTCCACGGGCTGATGCAGAGGAAAACCCCGCGCCCGTGGAGCGATATCTGGTTCAGTTCGCCTGTGGGGCCGGGCAGTCGGAAGGGAGCGTCGAAATCCTCGCGTCCCTTTTGCGCGTAATAGCGGCAGAAATCGACAGCCTCGCGTATCTCGCCCAGTGCGTCGGGAAGAGTCTTCCCGGCCTCCAGCACGCAAAGCGTCATCAGTTCAGCCATATGCTGTTCCATGAGGTCGGCCGCACGCTCGAGGCAACGGGCGCGGTCCTCGGCCGGTGTGCGCGACCAGCGGACAAAGGCCTCCGATGTCACCTCCAACGCTTGCACCATGTCGCCATCGGTTGCAAAGGTGGCAGCGCCCACGTCGTGCCTGCGGTCGGCGGGGTTGAAAATCGTCTCCGCCGTGCCGATTTTCGAGATGTTTCCCACCATTGGAAAAGCGGACCATTTCTTCCTGGTCTGCTTTTCCATCTCGGCCAGAAGGGGAAGGACAGCGTGCGAATTGGCAAGCTCGATACCCATGGAGTTCTTGCGCCCCGCGCCGTAAAGGTCCGGCGGTTGCGGGATTTTCGGGTGCGGCTTGGAGTGAACGGCCTTGATATGATCGACCGGGTTGGCGGTGATCGCGTCTATCGGTACTTTGTCATTCTGCAGGCGGTTGACGAAAGATGTGTTCGCGCCGTTTTCCAGCAGGCGGCGGACGAGGTAGGGCAAAAGGTCTTCGTGGCTTCCCACGGGGGCATAGACGCGGCAGGGGTATTTGCCGGCATCGAGGCCCACGATCTGATGATAAAGCGGCTCGCCCATGCCGTGCAGTCGCTGAAATTCAAAACCGCTCTGGTTCGATCCCGCCATTTCCATGACGGCGGCTACGGTATGTGCGTTGTGGGTTGCGAATTGCGGATAGATGACGTCCCGATTCTGCAGCAGACGCGCAGCGCAGGCCAGGTACGAAACGTCCGTGGCGTTCTTGCGCGTGAAGACGGGGTATGTTGCAAAGCCGCTCATCTGCGCGTATTTGATTTCACTGTCCCAATAGGCGCCCTTGACCAGGCGGATCATCATCTTGCGCCCTGTGTCGCGGGATAGCGCCACCAGCCAGTCGAGCGCAAAGAAGGCGCGGCGCTGATAGGCCTGAAGCGCAAGGCCGAAACCTTCCCACTTTCCAAGCGTAGGCGAGGTGAAGACGTTGCGGATGATCTCGAGCGAGATTTCAAGGCGCGAGGCTTCCTCGGCATCCACCGTAAGCCCGATGTTGTAAGCGGCGCATTTTTCGGCAAGGGATAAAAGTTTTTGTGAAAGCGCGGGTACGCATTGAGCGCGCTTGGCGTATTCATAGCGCGGGTAAAGCGCCGACAACTTGACAGAAATGCCGGGCGAGGTTGCGGGCGCGACATCGCCGCCACGCGTCTTGACGGCTTGTCCAATCGCGTCGATTGCCATTTTATAGCTGTTGAAATAACGTTCGGCATCTTCGGCCGTCTTGGCGGATTCGCCCAGCATGTCGAAGGAAAAGCGGTAGCCGTCCTTTTCCAGCGGGAACGAGCGGTCAAGAGCTTCGCCGATCGTGCGGCCCATGACAAACTGCTTGCCCATGATCCGCATGGAATGCAGCATGGCCTTGCGCACGACGGGTTCGCCCAGTTTCGACACCATCTTGCCCATCAGCTCGCCGGGGTCGAGCGAGAAGGCGCCTTTTACGTCTTCTCCGGCCTCATCCAGATCGCCCACGACCTTGCCGGTCAGCATGAGCGCCCAGGTCGAGGCATTGACAAAAAGATCCGGCCCCTTGCCCAGATGCTGGTCCCAATCGGCCGAGCCGATTTTTTCACGGATCAATTTGTCGGCGGTTTCGGCATCGGGAATGCGAAGCAGCGCTTCGGCAAGGCACATAAGCGCAATGCCCTCACGCGTGGACAGGCCAAATTCCTGCAGGAAGCTATCCAGTCCGCCAAAGCGGCTGCGGTTGGTGCGGACGGTTTCGACAAAGCCCGCCGCCTTGCGCGAGATGTTTTTGTTCTGGGTATCGGATAACGGAATGTTGGCGATCAGGTTTTCAAGACAGGCGGGCTCGTCCATGTGATACGCCCGGCCCATCTTGTCGAACAGCTCGTCGAGCGATGAGGTCGCGGTGGGCGGGGGTTTCGATGCCGTCATCATGGAAGCTCTTTTCCTCTTCTTTGCGTCATCCCGGAGATTTATCGCGCTGCGCAGCAGCATGGCGATAAATACCAACATCCGGGATCCAGGGATGTCGGCGGCTAAAAGCCGCCGTCTTTTCTGGACCCCGGATGATCGATGTCCGGCAAAAGCGCATACGCGCATTGCCGGACCTCCGGGGTGACGGGCTTTAAATTTGATTATAGCTTAGAGACCGCAGGGCAAAATGCAAGGTGGTGTAATTAGTTGAAAAGATATGATTTTTATGGATTTCATGTTTTTTTGTTGTCATTCCGGCGAAAGCCGGGGTGACCATAGAGGGAACGATTTTCAAATCCCCGGCTTCTGTTTAGCAAGACGCGGAAAGCTTTTCCGATCCGGCTGAAAATCTGTCTTGTTGGCTGTCTTTTGATGAAATTCAAGCGCCGGCTTGATATGAGGGAAGGCAAGCGCATCCCACGGAATTTCATTAAGGTCGAACAGCTTTGCTTCGGTTGCTTCGGGGCCGGGGTTGAGTTCCTTTGACGTCAGTTTGGCGCGGTAAATCAAGCTGACAAGGCCGGCCTCTGGAATCTCATAGACGCCCAGCAGGGCGTTAATCTGCATTTGGGCGCCGGCTTCTTCACGTGCTTCGCGCTTGGCGCCTTCTTCCGTCGTCTCGCCATTTTCGTGGTAGCCGCGGGGCAGGTCCCACATACCCTTGCGCGGTTCGATGTTACGGCGGACCAAAAGCACACGGCCGTCATCATCGTGAGCCACAACGCCCACCAAAGCCTTCGGGTTTTTATAAGCCACGAAGTCGCAATGATCACAGACATCGCGCGGGCGGTTGTCGCCTTCTTTCTGCACACGGCAGAAAGATTCAGTGAGTTTTTTTGCCATAAGTCATAGAATAGCTTTTTGACTAAAAGGGGTCAATGAAAAAGTCTTTTTTCTTCTATCTTCTTGGTAAGAAAGAGAATTAGCGCCTTAACGCAAGTAGATGATACGCTGAGTTTTATCTTCATTTAGAACAAGACTTGGTCATCCCGGATGCTCAAAGTTTGACGAAGGCTCTTGGCCCGTCAAACCTACGGGGCGACTGTCTATCTATTTCTCATTTCAAACAACGATAAAACCGTCACGGTTTGAGCGCCAGGCAGGGCTTGAACTCCTTACTTGCCGGGGGAATTTTTTGGGCATTGGAGTAAAAGGTCGCCATTGGAATCGGGCCGGCTTTGACTTCGGCTCTTACACGAACGGCGACGGATAAGACCATATCGATTTTAGCCCTGGCGCTGAATATCCCGTAAAGGGAAATGTCATCACTTTCCCACTGTCCGACGTCCAATTTTGAAATGCGCATTTTGTTGTAGAGAGAGCAATATCCCGGTGTTGACGCCGCTGGAGTGATTTTGGACGGGTCTTTCGCGCCGTTAACAATATCTTCAATGGGCGTTTTGCTGGTTCGGTATATCGTTGCGCAGTAACTTGATGAATTATCCGTGCACCGCGAGACATCCACAATCATCTGACTGCCGTCCATGGTTTGCCAGACGCCTTCGGGAGAATAGTCTTTTTTAATGGAAGGGAAGGCGTCAGCCGATGAGGGCACGACGAGAAAAGGCAGTGCCGCAATGGCAAAGGCCATCGAAAGTTTTTTGAGTGCATTTTTTACTGTTTTTGGGCGCATGTTTTAACAATCATTAATTGTAAGGGCTAAAGGCCGCCCTTCAAATCATGAATATACAGGATTCCCTGCGGCAGGTCAATATTATAGAAAATAATATTACCAGTTACAGCCACAGATTATTTTTAACACGCGCTAAAAATACTAGCTCGTGTTTACAATCAACGAGATGAGATAACGGCTAGGACCAATCGACATTTGAAAAAATGCTGTCCCCCCTGCCTTGCGCGGGGGTCTGGAAGGCCGTCTTATGACTCAAAAAAAACCGGTCATTTTCGTGAAAATATTCGTACTCATATGACGCGCGGACGCGCTTCCAGATGCCCGCGCAAGGCGGGCATGACAGTTTCAGGCTAAATGTCGATTGACCCTACGGTTTCAGGTTTTTGCAGGGTTTAAATTCGGGGGATTCACGGGAAATTTTGGTCCCGCCCACATCAAAGCTTGCGATCGGCAGGCCGAAAAGCTTCACCACTGCTTCACCTTTTGTGTGAGTGTTGTCTATCTGCGTTATTTCCGCGCGGGCAGAGATCAGCCCGGCAACCGTGATGCTTTCACTTTCCCAGGTGTTTTCTCCTGTCCGCGAGGCGTGTACGGTCTTATAAATCTCGCAATAATCATTGGGTTTTTCTTTTGCCTGCTCTGAAGAGGATGGGGGGGGTGGCATTCTGGCATCGACGTAGTGCGAAGAAGAACGCGCTCTCTCTTTTTCAAGAGCTTCTTCAGCAGACTCACGCGTTGTCCGGTAAATCGTGCCGCATAGCTGATCCGTGCCGTCATTGCAGGATTTTATTTCGGCAATCATCTTGTGCTCATTAGTCTTCCAGATTCCCAGAGGATTGAGCGGTTGCGCCGGGCTTGCGGCTGAAAGCATGGCTGGGGTGGCGGGCAGCGCAACAGCCAGCGTAAATGCGGCGGTCAGTTTTTTAAGTTTTTGTTTTGTGTTTTTCATGGTGGCTACAAGTCCTGTGATAAAGCTGTGGGGATAAGCGGTAATCCCGCTAGGGCAAAGGCAAAGGGGAACTTTGCCTTGTTTTTGCTCAATTCTATTGGTCGCATGGCCTTACAATCTAAAGGATAATTGACCTTTGTAAATATTCTTCTTTCTTGCTTTATGGTTATATGCTATGGTCAAAAACCATAAACTGGTTAAAAGGAGCATGAAAATGAAACTCAAAGAAGTAACCCCAGACGCGTTCATCTGTCACAGCAGCTCATGCTGCCCGGCTGTTTTTGAAACGGACCGCGGTTCCTATGTCATCGTCGGCAAGAAACTTGACGCAGCCACAGCAAGCCAGCTTGTCGGCCGTGTTGCAGATGATGAGTTCGTTATCGAAGTTTCCAAGGGCATGATTGACGGCCTGAAATAAGTCTGCAAAGTTTTCTAAAAACCCTTCCGTCTTTTCAGGCGGAAGGGTTTTTGTTTTGAGCGATTTTAAAGGCGGCAACGCTGACAAACACAAGACCGATCCACCATGATTGCCAAACGCCGTAACCCACCGACATAACGATCGCGATTGATACAAAAAGCGCCACAGCCACGCGCCTTTCAGCTAAAGGCAGCTGACCAATCCTGTTCAGGAGGTATAGGGCAAAGGCTGTGACTGCAAGGGCGCCAGGCAGTCCAAGTTCCGCCCAGATCTGGAGCGGAGCATTATGCGGGTGCAGGATTGTTTTTTGCTTGAAATAAATACGCTCCATGTTGAGGTTGGTAAAGTGGCGCGAGGCTTCCACTCCCCAGCCGGTCCAGGGTTTTTCGGCGATCTTGGCGGCGACGGCAGACCAGATTTCAAGCCGTTGTGCGGCATTGGCGCCTTTCCATGTGGACATTCTTTCGGCGAATGCGGTAAAGGCCCCATGTGCAAGCAAGGGGGCGGCCAGTATGCCGACGCATGTCAGCCCCATCAAGCCGCGAATAAAAAAAATCGGCATGCGGGGCATTAGCAGGAATGCGCCTGCCGCCATGACAAGAGTCACCGTGGCTGTGGCGCTTTTGCTGAAGACAATGACAAAAATGGTCCATGCGATCCAGAGAAGGGCAGATTGTTTTTTTAACCCTTTCTTTATCAGCAGGTATATGACGGGCCATATCAGCAGGCTAAAGACGATGACGGCGTGGTTGGTCAGGCTTTTGGGCACTTTCTCGTCGAAAGATATGTTGCGTACAAGGCGGTTAAGGGGAAACCCAAGGGTGAGCTCAAGCACCGTCAGGATTGTTCCAGCCAGAAAAGCCATCATAAGAATTTTGTTTATGCGCGTACGCGTTTCATCATCTGCATAATGCGTGTAATTGAGCAGGGCATAACCGCCAATGAAGAGGTAAGTAATTTTCACGCTTTGTTCAAAAATCTCCGCCTTGTACTGTCCCCAAAGAATGCTCAGGAAGCAAAGAGCCGCGATCAATGACAGGAATCCGGCCGTTGGCAGGCTGAAGAGCGGCAAACGGCGGCGGGATGGCGCAAGAAACAACATCCCGCACATAAGCAACAACGCAATGGCGGGCGCAACGCCGCCGAAGGCTCGTGGCGATATGACGCTGATGACGGGTATCGCCCCAAACAAGGCATAAAGAAGGAAAGGGGAGAGATATTTGTTAAAGACGTTTTTCATTTTTGAGCGTCTTTGTGACATTGTGGAGCGTATAAATCAACATAAGACACAGCGGTATCGCTATGTAAATTTATGAGGCGCCAGCCCGTGCAGGAATCCTTATAAAAGACCATTTTTATCCAGAAGGATCTTATCTGCGTCCTCTGTATATTTTCCATCGTCCTGATGAATAATCATGCCGGCATGCATGACCAGAGGGGCTTTTTTATGTTTGCGCGCGCTCACAATAACTCTCTTGGCCGGCTGACTTGCTTTTGACCACAGCGGATACACGCGGATCGAGCCAAAATCCTCAACCCCAAAAGCAGTCAGCACGTCGTCCAGCCGGTCAGCCCTATGGATCATGGTAAGAGTGCCGCCTTTAACCAGTTTCTGGAAGGCAAAGCGGATCCAGTCTTCAAGGTTTGCATCTCCGCCATTGGCGATGGCTCTTGAAGCATTGGGAGAAGGGGTATGGCACCCGTCTTCCAGATAAGGAGGGTTCATCAAGACCTGCTGAAAGTTTCTGTCATTAATGGTTGCAACGGTCTGTCTTATATCGCTGCATATGAACCGAGCGCGTTCTGAAATACCATTCAGAGCCGCGTTTTTAATAGCCAGATCGATTAAAGGCTGCTGAATATCGACTCCGGTTAACGCGCAGCCAGGGACGCGCTCCATGACACAAAGTCCTGCCGATCCCACGCCGCACCCGACATCAAGCAAGGCATCCCCTGATTGGGCAGGTATGGCAGCGGCCAGAAAAACCGTGTCGAGGGACGCATGGAATCCTTCTTTTGGCTGAAGTATTTTAACCCTTTTGTTGAGGAGGGTTGTTTCAATAATATCCATATAAAGGGCTTGCGATTCCTGTGTCGAGCTGTATGGTAAAGCTGTTTTTAAGGAGTAAGAGGGCAATTGTCCAGCCTGCGCAAAATATCATCCAAGCCTGACGAAAGCCCGCTGGACCGGCTGGGGACGGCTTTGGCCGGGGATCTGGAGGCCGTCAACCGCCTCATCCTCGACAAGATGCAGTCCGAAGTACCCCTGATCCCCAAGCTGGCGGGCTATCTGATTGCCGCCGGAGGCAAGCGGATCCGGCCCTTGATGACCTTGGCTTCGGCGGGGCTTTTCAGTTACACCGGCACGCGCCACCATGCGTTGGCTTCGTGCGTTGAATTTATCCACACGGCCACGTTGCTGCATGACGATGTTGTGGATGACAGCGATCAGCGCCGGGGCAGGGCTTCGGCCAACGCCGTTTTCGGCAATGAAGCCGCCGTGCTTGTCGGCGACTTTCTGTTCAGCCGGGCGTTCGAGCTGATGGTGGCCGACGGTTCGCTGGACGTGCTGCGTATATTGTCCAAAGCCTCTGCCACGATTGCGGAAGGCGAGGTTTTGCAGCTCAGCAACAACGGCAATCTTGATATTCGGCAGGAAGATTATTTACGCGTTATCACGGCCAAAACCGCCGTCCTGTTCGCGGCAGCCTGCGAAGTGGGCGGCGTGGTGGCCGGAAGGCCGCAGGATGATTGCCGTGCGCTTTATGATTACGGCCTTAATCTTGGCATTGCCTTTCAGATGGCGGACGATGTGCTGGATTACAGCGCCTCTGAAGCCAAGCTTGGCAAGTCCGTCGGCGATGATTTCCGTGAAGGAAAAATGACCTTGCCGGTCGTGCTGGCCTTGCAGAATGTTTCCGCAGAAGAACGGGTTTTCTGGGACCGCTGCTTCGTTGGCCGGGAACAACGGGAAGGGGATCTGGAGCAGGCGCAGACCATCCTTCAAAAGCGGGGGCTGCACGAAGAGGGGCTGCGCCTGGCCCATACCTACGGTGGCAGGGCGCGTACGGCTTTGGAGCGAATTTCAGCCCCAAAAACAGAGCTTTGGCAGATGCTGGACGACCTGGTGGGCTTCGCCGTCGAACGCCCTTACTGACAAAACCGATTGCAAACCCTAAAAAAATATGCGAAATAAGTGCGCCCGTCTCCCGTGGCATCTTTTAATCGTGTCGGAGTGTAGCTCAGCCTGGTAGAGCGCTTGCTTCGGGAGCAAGAGGCCGTAGGTTCGAATCCTATCACTCCGACCATTTTTCCTAATGCTTAAATGACAAAAGATGCAGTAATTAGCCGTTAACTGTTAATCGCTACAATTGGACTGACAAAACGGGAGGATTTTTGGAATGACAACGGCTGCCGGCGATGACGATAATAAGTATCTTCTCGAAATACAACGCGCGTTTATCGACAACTGCTCGGATCATCTTGAGGAAGTTGAAAAACTTCTCGACCGCCTTTATAAGGCCGCAGAAAAACCGGGCACGGCTTATCCGGTGGACGACCTGAAAGCCATTCGGCGCATCGCACACAATCTCAAGGGCAGCGGCCATGTTTCCGGTTTCCCCGGCATTTCGATTCTCAGCCACAGGCTTGAAGATTATCTGGCCGGCGCCATCCGTCTGGATACGGCGCAGCTTGAAGATGTGCGCATCTTTGTCGACGGCATTGAAGAATTGCTTGATAAGGTCCGCGGCTCTGAAGAAATCGGCGAAGAAACCATATCCCGTCTTGTCCGGCAGCTCCCGGTGAAAAAGACCGCGGCGCCGTTCGAAGTGTCGACCAATACGGCCGTCCGCGCGCGTCAGATCGTTCAGAAAGAAACGCCCGACGAGCTGGAAGCCTTGCTGGTCATGTCCAGCAAGTTACAGCAGCGCCTGATCGAGCAGGAACTTCTGTCCTGCGGTTTTCGCGTTACAAACATCACCTCGGCGCTCAGCGCGATCGATATGGCGCTGCACATCAAGCCGGACCTGATCCTGTCGAGCCAGGTCATTGACGGACTGATCGGCGGCGTTGAACTGGCTAAAATCTTCAGTGTGCTGAAAACGACACAAAAAGTTCCTTTCATCCTTTTGACCAGCGATAACAACGAAAGCAGCATCAAAAATCTGCCTGACAACGTCCGCGTCGCGCGCAAGAATGAAAATTTCATCGAAGACTTTGCCGAACGGTTGCTGGAGCTTGATTTCTTTTCTGCGGCGCGCAAAACCACCAAAAGACGCAAATAGGCATGAAACTATCCAAGCAAACAGATAAGCGGTCTTTATCTATTCCATTATTTCCCATAATATACATTATCGCACAATCACTGATAAAATAAAAGACCAGAAATTGATCTGCCTCATGTCATGAACAGCTCCCCGGCTTTTAGGCTAAAGCCATGATTAACTCAAATAACAGGAGAAAAAAAATGGCTTTCCAACACGACCTTGCCCACGAGTTTCCCGAGATGAAAGAAACAATTCATGTGCTCAAAACCAAGGACAAGCATTTCAAGCGGCTTTTTGACGAGTATGAAAGCATTTCCAAGGAATTGCACCGCCATGACGAAGGCCGGGCCGGCATCAGTGATGAACATGCCGAAGAGTTGAAGAAGAAACGCCTTCAGCTTAAAGACAGGCTTTATGACCTTCTCAGGAAAGCCAAGGCGGCTTAATAGCCGGACGGGTTTGGCTGTGACGGGCCGGAAGGCTTGCCCAGCGTTTTCAGGATGTCGTCCATGACGCCGCTGGCGCCGAAGCGGAAATTTTCCGGTCGGGCCCAGTCCTTGCCCATGATGCTTTCGGCCAGCGCAATGTACTGTGCGCAATCGGCCACGGTCTTGACGCCGCCGGAGACTTTCAGGCCTACGCGCCCGTCGGTATTGCATGACGCAATCGCTGCCAGCATGGTGCCGGCCGCCTCAAGTGTCGCACCGCCCTGCGCGCTCTTTCCTGTCGAGGTTTTGATGAAATCGGCTTTGCATACGATGGCCAATACCGACGCAATCATTAATCCCTTGCAGTCATCAAAAGCCGCGGATTCGATGATGACTTTCATTTTTGCATCTTTGCCGCAGGCGTCTTTACAGGCCTTCAGAAGCTTGCTTGCTTCATCGTAGTCCCCTTTCTTGACAGCTTCGTAATCAAGGACGATATCGATCTCGTTGGCGCCCTTGGCAATGGCGGCCTTCGTATCGGCTGTTGTTTGTTCGACCGTTCCCTTCCCGCTTGGAAAATTAATGACGGTGGCGCGGTTGATCCCTTTTGATGCCGTGTCATTGAATGTCTGGGTCAAAAACTGCGGATAAACGCAAGTTGCTGCGACATGGCCCAACTCGCCCTGATCGGCCTTGGCGGTGAGCTTGCTGATAACGTCCGGTGTGTCGGAATCGTTCAGGCTGGTCAGGTCAAGGCAATGCAGGCTTTTAAGGGCAACCTCGCGGCTTGGAGCGGCCTTACGCGCTGCTTCAATGAGATCGGTGAGTTCTTTGGGCATATTTTTCATGACTATTTCCTCTCTAAATACCGGCATTTTATACCCCATAAATTAAATATGTCAATTATTTAAATTATGCCAAAAGCATTGACTTTATGAAATATAGCTATAATCTCCCGGGCATGACAGAAGATGAAACAGCACTGGCCGAACTGCTCAAGGTCATGGCCCGCCTGCGCAACCCGAACGGCGGATGCCCCTGGGATTTGGAGCAGACGTTTAAAACCATAGCCCCCTGCACCATTGAAGAGGCCTATGAGGTCGCTGACGCGATCGAGCAGGACAATATGGACCTGTTGCGTGAGGAGCTGGGCGATCTTTTGCTGCAAGTCGTGTTTCATTCGCAAATGGCCAAGGAAGCCGGGCATTTTACCTTTGCCGAGGTTGCGCAAGGCATTGCAAGCAAGCTGGTCAGCCGTCATCCCCATGTGTTTGGTGATACCGACGCCAAGACGGCTGAAAAAGTCCTGCAGAATTGGGAAGCCATCAAGGCTCAGGAACGCGACCGGAAAGCCGCAAAGGACGGAGCCGAAGCAAGTGCGCTTGACGGCGTGGCCATTGGTCTCCCCGCCCTCACCCGTGCCGAGAAATTGCAAAAACGCGCAGCGCGTGTCGGGTTTGAATGGAACACGATCGACGGCGTACTGGAAAAATTCATCGAGGAAATCGGCGAGATCAAGGCCGAGATCAACAAGACACCGCGTAACAAAGAACTTCTGGCTGACGAGATCGGCGATCTTCTCTTTGTCGTGGCCAATCTGGCCCGCTGGCTGAAAATCGACCCCGAAGAAGCCCTGCGCCGCACGAACGCAAAATTCGACCGGAGATTCCGCGAAGTCGAACATCGTCTGGCGCAAAAAGGCAAAAAGCCCGAGCAATCGAATTTGAATGAAATGGACGGCCTCTGGAACGACATCAAGGCCGAGGAAAAACGCAAGAAAGCCGGATAAATAAAGGAGAATAGAAATGGGAAGTTTTAACATGACATGCAGCGTCAGCCGTCTGCCGATTACGGCCGGAACGCCTGTTCGGGCGTTTTTAATCGCTCAACCCAGTGCGGAGCCGGATTATATCTTCCACCCCTCTTCCGTTTATACGCCGGTTGCGCCGGGCATTGCCGGTAAATACGACGACTATGGCAGGATTGAAGATGTTTCTTTGTCGGCGGGGTTTGATTTTTTTCGTGAGAAAAACCTGCCTCATCTGAAAGGCGATCCTGAATCGCTTTTTGACAGCGCCACACACGAGAAAATAACCCTGAAACGTCTCGGTCAGGCATTGCCGTGCAAGACGTCGCTTGCCTTCGTTCGTGAAGACGTTTATCGAGAGGTCCTGCGTCTGTCCGGCAGGTCCGCCATCGACCGCAAGAAAATGGAAAAAGATTTGCGGCAAATGCAAGCTGCAGTCAAGGATTACAGAACCCTGACCAAAGATTATACCCCGGGCCAGGTTGATATGATCATGGCAAGATCAGCTTATTCGATTATTTCAAGAGCTTCAAAGACAGAGTGTGCCCAATGGTATCTGACGCCGTTCTTTGAGTCCGTCAGCGATAACGATGTTGTTGCTTATCAGCAGGCGGCGCTCGGTCATATCATCGGGGAACTGGAGAAGGATCCGAAGATCAGCAAGAAAACCGTCGACATGGCGATGGAAATGGCGGAGCTTCTGCGCTTTGATTATGCCCTGCGCGATTTGTGCGTGATGTGGCAGCCATCCACAAATCTCGTCGGTCAGGAAACGCCCTACAAGCTTCAGATGGAGTTTAACAAGGCGGTCGACGGCATTTGCAAAAAAGAACTGGCAGCCATCAAGGCCGAAGAGCGTAAATACAACGCTGAGGCCAAAAAAGCCTCCCGGAAACCGGGGCGTTGAAGCTTTTTTTGGCTTTTATAGTCACTTAAAACAAGAAACAGACACACACTTTTCATGCGTTAATGGGCTCCTGCCTTCGCAGGAGCACGGAATTGACGTGTCCCTGCGAAGGCAGGGACCCATCGGCCCCCACATCAAAACCATCATATTCTTAATTTGAATGGCTATAATTTTATATCCTATTGGTTTTATTGAATTTATTCGCCTTGACAAAATTATTATGTAATGTAAAATATGAAAAATTATAAAAGAAGGAGATTCGACATGAAGGAAAAAACAGGCACAGCCAAGGTTACGATTGAAGATCAAGTCATTCCGGGCATGGATGGAACGTCATGCGGTATTTCCATTCCCGAACGCAGCATGGACGCCGCAATGGAAGTCATGCGCGCCAATCCCGGCTACCTCGGCTTTCAATTCGCCAAGGCCTATAAAGCCGAAGTCGTGACGGATGACGGCGAAACAATGACACTCACCAAAACCGTTCGCGAAAAGAACTTCTACCGATACGCGGAAAAGATTGTAAGTCTTGAAGACTTCAAGGCGTCTGAAGAATTGAAGCCTGCATTCGATTTTGCCAGCAAAAATGCCCCGCACCTGCTTGATGGCAAGTCCGTCATTTTCGTGACCGGCGCAAATCATCCGCTCGACAAGGTCAAGTATTTGGCTGAATATGAACAGCAAAGCACCGTTCTGATCAGCAAACAAGGCCAGCAGCTTTGGCCGACACAGAAAGTTTAGAGGAGAAGAATATGATCAAAACCCCTTGGGGCGAGTTGTCCGAGCCGAAGCCTGGCAAGTATCAAAACATAATTGAGTTTGTCAACAAAAACGGGCTTAGCGCAGCTTTCAAGGAAGCCGTCAGCGGCGACCGCAGCATCGAAGATTATATTGATGAATATGGCGAAACGCAGGAGCTTGCTCGGTGCATCATCAGCGATCTTTCAGGCGGGCTGTGGAACGAAAAAATTAAATACGGCAACGGTTTTACCCGCAAGTTTACGTTCAAGCCTTGATAAAGATCGGCGCTACGGCTTCATAAATCCTTTGCCGGATGATTTGGTCACCGGCTGCGACCAGAATGCAATCCTTGCCGGACTTGTCAGGCCGGAAGCGTTCGTCTTTGTTGATCCCGACATAGCCCCCCGCTTCCTCGGCCAGCAATATCCCTGCCGAATGATCCCATGGCGTCGTCTTGGTATGGAGAATAAAATCGACCTGACCCGTGGCAAAGGCCAGAAAGTCGTGCAATGAGCTTCGTTCATTGACCAGTTTTTTGAACTGCTTCGTCACGTTCTTGAAATGCCATGCCTGCTTGCCGCCGCAATAGCCGGTCATGTCCTTAAACGGCGTATCAGCGGGTTTCGGCGCAAGGCGCAGAGGTTTGGGCGTATCCTTGCGGCCTTGATCTATCGTGGCCCCTTGGCCCCGGATCGCCAGCGCCATGCGGTCGCCCGGCGCGTCGTAGGACCAGCCGGCCAAAGTCTCCCCCCTTTGCGTGAGCGCCAGAAGGACGCCGAAGCGGCTGCGTCCCTCCTTGAAATTATACGTGCCGTCGATGGGGTCGATAATCCAGACGGGCGTGTCGCCGTGAAGCAGGTCCAGAACCTTCGGGTCCTTGGCCACGGCCTCCTCGCCCACGACTTTTGACCCGGGCAGGAGCTTGGTTAGCTCGGACGTCAGGGCTTTTTCCGCCGCCTCGTCGGCCACGGTCACGAAGTCTCCCGGCCCCTTTTCGCGCACGTCGCCGCCGCCCAGATTGCGAAAGCGCGGCATGATTTCAGTGTCTGAAACGGCGCGGATAAGGTCGGCTATTTTTTGGTGGTTGATCACAGGTTCTCCCTCATAAGCTTCGTCACCCCCGCCTACGCGCGAGGGTCTGGAAAGGCCGTCCGGCCGTCATATAAGTTACATGACGCGCAGACGCGCTACCGGATGCCCGCCTTCGCGGGCATGACGACCAATATAGAAACCAGATTAATGCTCTTTCTCCCCGCCAGCAATATGTCCCATATGCCGGAACTTTTCAAGGTCCGAGGGGGCAAGGCTGACCTTGATATGCGCCTGTTTTTCATCGTCGAGACGGTCCAGCACATGCCCCTTGCTGTAGAGCCAGGCGATTGCCTTGCCGTCGGTAAGTGCTACATCAAGATCGACAACGGTTTCATCGCGGGCCAGAAGCTCGTCGATTCGCCCCAAAAGCCTGTCCAGCCCCTCGCCCGTCACGGCGGAGACGGCCACGACGCCGGGGGTGCGCTCGGCCTTGACAAGTTCAGCCCTTCTCCGGTCCTCGTCAAAGCGGTCGATTTTGTTCCAGACCTCAAGAATCTTGTCGTTATTCTGAGGCTCGATTCCCAGATCGCGCAGGATCGTGTTCACATCCTCTTTCTCCGCGTCGCTGGTCGGTTGGGTCACGTCACGGACGTGCAGGATCAGGGAGGCGCGTTGCACTTCTTCCAGCGTCGCACGGAATGCAGCCACCAGATGCGTCGGCAGGTCTGAAATGAAACCCACGGTATCGGATAAGATGACCTTCTTACCCGAAGGCAGCCTGACGCCGCGCATGGTGGGGTCGAGCGTTGCGAACAAAAGGTCCTTGGCAAAAACTTCCGCGCCCGTCAGCTTGTTGAACAGCGTCGACTTTCCGGCGTTGGTATAGCCTACAATCGCCACAATCGGGAACGGTACGCGCTCGCGCGATTTTCTCTGGATGGCGCGGGTGCGCTTGACGTCCTCGAGCTCCCTTTTCAGGCGCAGGATCTTCTCGTCGATCCTGCGGCGGTCAAGCTCGATCTGGGTTTCGCCGGGGCCGCCGACGAAGCCGAAACCGCCGCGCTGACGTTCAAGGTGGGTCCAGGCCCTCACCAGCCGTCCGCGCTGATATGTGAGCGCCGCAAGTTCGACCTGCAACATCCCCTCCTTCGTCGCGGCGCGCGCGCCGAAGATTTCGAGAATAAGGCCGGTCCGGTCGATGACCTTGCATTTGAGCGCCTTTTCAAGATTGCGTTGCTGCGTCGGGTTGATGGCAACGTTAATCACGACCAGATTTATCTTGTTTTCGCGGACGAAATCGGCAATCAGCTCGACATTGCCTTTGCCGATCAGGGTTGCGGGCTTGATTTCATGTAAATGTATGATTCTGCCGTCAACAACTTCTAAATTTATGGCATGAGACAAGCCAATGCCTTCTTCAAGGCAGGCTTCGGGTGAACGGATAATGCCAAAAGGCGAACCTTTCCTGTCCGGTAAAACAGGATGAACAACATAAACGCGATCAGCCATTTCTTGCTTTATTGTTTTTATTCAGCAGGGATTTCTTCTTCATCGTTCAGCTTGAGCGGTCCCGACGGCATGATGGTCGAGATCGCATGCTTGTACACCAGCTGTGCGTGAGAGTCACGGCGTAACAACATCGAAAAATTGTCGAACCAGGTGATGACTCCCTGAAGCTTGACGCCGTTGACCAAAAATACAGTCACGGACATCTTTTCCTTGCGGACTTTATTCAGAAATTTGTCCTGAAGGTTGGGTGATTTCTCTGACATATAACGAAACGCCCTCTGAAATTTTTTTCTAAAAATAATATACTTATCATCTCTATAGAGTGCTTTCTTATTACTGACAAGGCCGATTAATAATTATTCATAATAAAATTACTTAGGTCGGAACAGTCTTTAAACCGCAGCAACGGCGGACAATCTTTCAACAGATCTTCAGGCGGCAATTTTGTCTCTAAAAGCAAAGGTATACAGCCCGCCCTATGCGCACAGGTCATGTCCATGTGATTGTTACCCACAAACCAGACATCGGGACCAGCCATAATATTACTATTTTCTAGTGCCAGATAAACCGTCGCCGGGTCCGGCTTGTCGGCCGAGGCATCGCCCGCCCCGACCACACTGCGGAAAAAATGCCGCCATTGCAGGGTTTCAACTTCTTCACGCAGCAGGGCGCCGCGTTTGTTGCTGACGACGGCCATAAAAATCTCCATATCAGCGATACGCTTCAAAAGCTCCGCCGCGCCGTTGATAAGCTTCATGTTGTCACGGAAACCTTCGCGCGCCGCCTGATAATAAATTCTGTCGGCTTCTTCCCAACGGTCGCCAAAGAGCCGTGGAAAAAGTTCGCGGGCCGAAGGGCCGATATTGCGGCGGGCTTCATCCTCGCTCCAGGGTTGATGTCCCATTTTAACCAACATCGTATTCATGGCCGCGCGCGTCACCGGCCAGGTATCAACCAGTGTATCGTCCCAGTCGAAGATGACGGCTTTTGGGGATGGGATGTTATGTTTCATGGTAAATGCCGTGTTCCTGCGAAGGCAGGAACCCATTTGGAAGTCGATGTGGGCCCCTGCCTTCGCAGGGGCGCGGAATACGTTGATATTTTCATTCTGGCTTCCATCCGTGCTGGCCGCCATTTCGCACATAATCCATGTACAGGTCAAAAAGCTTTTCCGTGACAGGGCCGATTGCGCCAGTGCCAATTTTTTTGCCGTCAATCGTCACAACGGGGGCAATCAGGGCCACGGCCGAGGAACAAAAAGCTTCTTTCGCGGCATAGGCTTCCTTGACGGTAAAAGCGCGCTCGATAACTTTTATCCTGGCCTTGCGGCATATCTCCTGCAAAGCATTGCGCGTGACGCCTTTGAGGATCATATGTTCGGATGTCGGTCGTGTCACAAGCTCGCCCTTGGCATTTACAATCCAGGCATTGCTGGCCGCGCCTTCTGTAATAAATCCTTTGTCATCAATCATCCAGGCTTCATAAGCGTCTGCCTCGACAGCGGCCTGACGGGCCAATACTTGCGGCAGTAATGCCGTGCTTTTAATGTCGCGCCTTTTCCAGCGCAGGTCTGGAACGGTTATGACCTTGCGGCCGGTCTTTTTCCTCTGCTCAATATTATATTTCGCTGGCATCAGGACCATGATCAGGGACGGCTTGGTTTCAGCAGAGGGAAACTTAAAATCGCGCGCCGCAACGCCCCTTGTCACCTGGATATAAAGTCCCCCGTCCCTTGCGCGATTGCGGCGCACAAGCTCGCTCATGATCATGCCAAGCGCCTGGCGGCTGACCGGGAGCGTCATGCCTATCTCGGCCAGCGACCGTCCCAGCCTGTCAATGTGCCCTCTTTCATCGGCCAGTTTACCGCCGATCAGGGCGATCACCTCATAAATGCTGTCGGCAAACTGAAAGCCGCGGTCTTCCACATGAACCCGGGCTTCACGGTGCGGAACATAGCGTCCATTGATATAGGAAATGCGCGGCATGGCCTGTAAACTACCCGACGTTGCCTTTTTTGTCCTTCTCGTCGCCCTGCCCTTGCACACCCAGCAATTTCAGCTTGCGGTGAAGAGCCGAGCGTTCCATGCCGACAAAGCCCGCGGTTTTCGAGATATTCCCGCCAAAGCGCGACACCTGCGAGAGAAGATATTCGCGCTCGAAAATCTCGCGCGCTTCCTTCAGGGGACGCGACATCAAGATGGCGCCCGTCGCGCCTTCAAGCACGTTGGGAACCGACTGCGTGATTTCCGGCGGCAGCATGGCCGCCGTGATCGGATCGTCAGCGCCGCCCGGCGCCATGATCAGCAGCCATTCAATGACGTTGCGCAGCTGGCGCACGTTGCCGGGCCACTCATACCCTGCCAGCGTTGCCCGGGCGTCTTCGCCTAAATGACGTTTCTGGAGACCGCTCGACTTTACAGCCATGTCCATGAAGTAATCGGACAGTAAAGTTATATCCTCGGGGCGCTCGGCCAAGGACGGCATGCGCAGGGGCACGACGTTCAGGCGATAATAAAGATCTTCGCGAAAGCGGCCTTCGGCGATCATGGTTGGCAGGTTCTGACTGGTCGAGGCGATGATGCGAACATCAACGTCGATCTTGCGGCCGCCGCCGCGCACGAAGCTTTGGTCCTGCAAAAGGCGAACGATGCGGCTTTGCGTATCAAGCGGCATATCCGAAATCTCATCCAGAAACAGCGTGCCGCCATGGGCTTCTTCCAGTACGCCCTTGCTGCGGTCATCACCGAAAAGCTCGGCTTCGATACGGCCGGATTCCAAGACCGCGCAGTTAAGCGAGATATAGGGCTTCTCCGCACGCCGCGACAAACGGTGAATCATCCGGGCGGCTACTTCCTTGCCGACGCCGGGATAACCCGTGATCAGCACACGGCTGCCTGTGGGAGCCACGCGTTCGATGGCCTGCCTGATCTGGCAAATGGCAGGCGATGTTCCAATAAGGTCGGACGCCATGCCGGCGCCTGACAAAAGACGCAATTCGCGGTTTTCTTTCTTCAGCTTTGCCTGTTCCAGCGCGCGCGCCACCATCAGCAGCAGGCGATCTGACTTGAAGGGTTTCTCGATAAAGTCATAGGCGCCCAGCTGGATGGCATTGACGGCCATCTCGATCGTTCCGTGACCGCTGATCATGATGACCGGAAGATCGGGGTTCTGTTTCATAAGGCGTTTGAGGATTTCCATGCCGTCGATGTCGCTGCCTTCAAGCCAGATGTCGAGAATGACAAGATCGGGCATTTTCTGGCTGACGGCATCCAGGGCTTCCGTGGCTGTCGCGGATGCACGGCTGGCATAGCCCTCATCACCCAGAATCCCCTGAGTGAGCGAGCGAATATCGTCCTGATCGTCGATAATCAGAATATCGCTTTTTGTTGCTGCTGTCATAAGTGTCTAGCCTCCACTCGCCTTGCGTAATGCCTGTTCGGCATGTTTTGGAATGACAATGGTTATTTTCGCGCCGGATTTGACACCGTCATGAATAACATCCTCCATAAGGAGGCTGCCGTGATGATCCTCAAGGATTTTCTTGACGATGGCAAGGCCAAGGCCCGTGCCCTTCTTGCGCGTCGTGACATAGGGTTCGGTCAGGCGCTCGCGGTCCTTGTCCGGCAGGCCCGTGCCGTCATCCTCGACGGTAATCGAAATATCCTGCGGCGTTTGAGTCATGCGGAGCACGATATGCCCTTGCCCCGGATTTTCTGCTTGACGTTCTTCAATGGCATCAATGCCGTTCTGGATAAGATTGGTCAGAACCTGGTTTATTTGCGAGCGGTCAATATCAGCATGAGCATTGACAGGAACATCAAGGGCAAAATCGATGCCCGTATGCGCTTGTTTTTGCAGGACCAGTGTTTCACGGCAAAGGTCGGAAACATTCTCGTCCTGCTTTATGGCTTCGGGCATGCGCGCAAAAGAAGAAAACTCCGTCACCATGCGGCCGATATCGGTCACTTGCCGCACGATCGTGTCCGTGCAGTGCGAGAACGTGTCCGGGTCTTCCTTGATCTGAGGCAGGTATTTGCGTTTCAACCGCTCGGCTGAAAGCTGGATGGGTGTCAATGGGTTCTTGATTTCATGCGCAATACGGCGCGCGACATCCGCCCAGGCCGCTTTGCGCTGTGCCGAAACAAGCGCGGAAATGTCGTCAAAAGTGACAACGGCCCCTTCCGCCAGCCCGCCTTCCTCGATCGTCACACGGACAAGAAGAGTCTGCACGAAACCGCCCTTGACGGATTGATAGTTGATTTGTATCTCCCCGGCCGTATTAATCAGTCCGGCGATTTCAGGAAGGATATCCGCCAGTTTTTTGCCGATCAGCTCGCGGGATTCGACTTGCAGAAGCTCGGCCGCCTTCAGGTTTGCCAGCGTCACCTTGCCTTCGCCGTCCAGGCCGATAATGCCCGACGATGTGCCGGCCAGAACCGCTTCCATGAAGCGGCGGCGGTCTTCAAGCATATGGTTGGCGGACAAAAGCTCGTCGCGCTGTTCGGCCAGCTGGGTGGTCATGCGGTTGAAGGCGCGGCCAAGGGTTGCGATCTCGTCACGCTGGCCCGCTTCTTCCACGCGCGCTGTCAGGTCGCCGACGCGCACCCGCTCGGCCGCCTGAATGAGGGCGCTTAAAGGAGTCACCATCTGCCGCGCGAACAAAAGCCCGACCCAGATTGATACCAGCAGCAGGATAAGCGTTACGGCAACGAAAAGAAGCATGGTTGAGCTCTGGAACTGCCCACGCTTGCTTTCCAGTTGCGCGTATTCACGCACGGCGCTTTCCGTGGTTTGAACGTGTTCAACCACATCGGCATCAACCAAACGGCCCACGTATAGATATGTGTCGGCAAAACGGTCCAGCCGGACCAGCGCGCGGATACGATCATGGTTGCTGCTTTTAAGCAGGACGACCTCTCCCGTGCGGGCCTTTTCAAACGCCGCTCTTGGCGGTTTGTCAAATTCGAGCGCAAAACTAAGACGCGTGCGGGCCATAACCGAACCGTCGGACTTGAAAATAATGGCTTCCGAAAGATTGCGGAGCTGGGATTGCGTCTGGATGACCTGATTGAGCGCCGCCTCGTTGCCAAGCAAAAGCGCGGCATCACGTTCAAAGTCGCTGGCCATCGCCAGAACGTCGGCGCGCATGACCTGCTGATGCTCCTGAAGATAGGCCTGCGCCACAGCAAGAGATTCATTAACCGCCGTGCTGACCTTTTCGTTAAACCAGGCCTGAATGCCGAAATAGAAAAAGACGGAGGCGAAAACAGCCATCAGAACCGCAGGTGTGGCCGTCAAAAAGCTTAAAACAGTCACAAGGCGGATGTGCAGGCGCGACCCGGCAATGCCCTTCTTGCGCCCCTTCCAGAGCCTGACGATCTGTTGCGCAATCAACGTACCAAGCGCCAGCAGCAGCACAAGGTTGACGTTCATTAGCGTATAGGTTCTTTCAAGATCCTCGACGTTCGAGCGCAAAAGCGCAAATGCCGCCGCAGCCAAAAGCAGAACAGCGCCGGATAACAGCACAAGAAAGCGCCGGGAGACTCCCATATAGGCGACGGCACGAGAAATGATGCCGGTGGCTGTCATGCGCCACCTCCGTTTCGCGTAATCTTGACACCCAGTTCACGTATTTTTTTGCGCAGCGTGTTGCGGTTAAGGCCCAAAATGGCCGAAGCACGGATCTGGTTGCCGCCGGTGGCCGCAAGAACACGCTGAAGCAATGGCCGTTCGACCTCGTTGACGATTTTCCGGTGCAGGTCTGTCATGTTCTCGCCGGCAAGGTCCACGTAACCATCCAGCATTCGGCCGATAACGGCAGAGAGAGTTTCCCGGCCGTCACCTTCGCTGTTCATGGCAATTTCACGCGCCAGAACTTCGGAGCCGATCGTGTCTTCCGGGCAAAGAACAAAAACCCGGTGCATCAGGTTTTCAAGCTCGCGCACGTTGCCGGGCCAGCTGTGTTTTTTAAGCTCGATCAGCGCTTCGGCTGAAAGCACTTTGCCGTCCCCCTGCTTTTTCAGGAAATGCCGAGCCAGATCGGGTACATCTTCGATCCTCTCCCTCAACGGAGGTACGCGCAAGGGAACGACATTCAGGCGGTAATAAAGATCCTCGCGGAAACGGCCCTCGCGGACCAGCGCGGGAAGATTGCGGTGCGTGGCGGCGATGATCCGGGCCTCTGCCTTTATGGTTTTATGCCCGCCGACAGTCGTAAACTCGCCTTCCTGAATGACGCGCAAAAGCCTTGTCTGCGCTTCAAGCGGCATGTCGCCGATTTCATCCAGAAAGAGCGTGCCTCCCCGGGCCTGCTCAAACTTGCCGCTGTGGCGTCCGGTTGCGCCCGTAAAGGCGCCTTTCTCGTGGCCGAACAGCTCGCTTTCAATCAGCTCATGCGGCATGGCGGCCATGTTGACGGCGATAAAAGGCCCCGTCTTCCAGCGGCTGCTGGCGTGAAGGGCGCGCGCCACGATTTCCTTGCCCGTGCCCGACTCGCCCGTGATCAGGACGGTCATGTCACTGTTCATCAGCCGCGCGATGGTACGGTAAACCGGCTGCATGGCGAGTGACCGGCCGATAAAAACGGGATTATCGTCGGTAGCGGGCGCATTATTTTGCTCAACAGCCTGATGGACCAGAGCGCGGTTGACCAGAGATACAAGCTCGTCAAGGTCGAACGGCTTGGGCAGGCAGTCAAGCGCGCCGCGCTCGGCCGCGGTCATGGCCGTGGTAAAGGTATTCTGCGCGCTGATGACGATGATTTTCAGGTCGGGCCGCGCTTTCTTCAGGCGCGGCAGAAGGTCAAGCCCATTGCCGCCCGGCATCATGACATCGGTGATGACAAGGTCGCCTCTGCCTTCCCGCGCCCAGCCGTAAAGGGTTTCGGGGTTATCGGTTGCCTCCACCGCGAAACCGGCGCGGGAAAGTGCATGGCTTAAGACCGTGCGGATCGAAGCGTCATCGTCGGCAATCAGGATTTTGCGTTTTGCTGTCATGCACGCCCTCCGTCATAAAAGGGCAGGAACACGGAAAATACTGTCCGACCGGGCGTGCTTTCTACTTCAATCACACCGTCGTGGTCATCAATGATCTTGGCGGCCAGCGAAAGGCCGATACCCGTTCCATTGGCCTTGGTTGTGTGAAAAGGCTCGAACATATGGGCTTTGATGCTGTCGGGGATTCCGCAACCGTTATCCTCAATTGTGACGCCGAAGGAAAGCCGCGCGCGGCTGACTGCGCCAAGATGAGGCCCGCGGTTATAAAAGGTCCTGATGCGGATCAGGCCGGCGTTTTCAGGCAATGCTTCGGCCGCGTTTTTAAGCAGATTCAGAAAGACTTGTGTCAACTGGTCCCGGTCGCCAACCACTTCGGGCAGCGAAGGGTCGTAACCAATGTCGATTCTGGCTTTGCTGGCAAAACCTGCCGCAGCCATGCCGCGTACTTCGTCCAGTATTTCGTGCATGTTCACTTTTTGCAGAACAGGCGGCGCATGCTCGGCAAAGAATGCAACCTTGTCCGTCAGGCGGTGGATGCGGGCGGCTTCATTTTCGATCAGCGTGGCCAGGCTTTTGTCATCGGAGGTTGCCGCCGTTGAAGCCAGAAGACGCGCGGCGCCCTTGATGCCGGACAGGGGATTCTTGATCTCATGCGCCAGCATGGATGCCATCATCTGGAAGGAGCGCACGGCGCGGCGGTGTTTGTATTCCCGGTCGAGGCGTTCGGGCAGCCCCTCCTCCTTCAGAATAATCAGAACGCTGCCTTCGGCCATCGGGATCAGTTGCAGGGCTGCCTTCTTCTCCTCGCCCTGCGTCAGGCGCAGCATGAAATGCGGATCGGACAGGCTCTGCCCGGTTTTAAGGGCTTTTTGCACGATCATGCAAAGCGGGCTTGTTCCGGGCACAATGTCGTCAAGCCGCCGGCCTTTCAGGCGCGCAACACCGAAAAACGCCTGCGCCGCCGGGTTGCAATCCGCGACAAGCAGGCCATGACGCACCAGCAAGACAGCATCGGGCAGAGTATCCAGCACAACCCGTGCGGATATATCTGTTTGAAAATCATGCAAAACTGTCGCGGCTTTCGCCATTTCCCAACCAAGCCCTGCCTAAAAATTGTGCAATGGGAGGATACTGCACTATTTTTAGGCATATGACAAGCATTGACCGCTCCCCGTCCTTAAGTTAGAAGAAACAAAGGAAATTCAATGAGATGTATAAGGCCCAACCCCATATCGCCGCCTTGATTGTTGCGGCTGGAAATGGCGAACGCTTTGGCGGCGATCGTCCCAAGCAATATCGTCTTCTGGCCGGCATGCCGGTTTTGCGACACAGCGTTCTGGCTTTCTTGCAACACCCGGATATTGCCTCGGTTCATGTTGTTTACCAATCAGGTCATGAAAGATTTTACCGTGAAGCGGTTGCCGGTCTTGATCTCCCCCTTCCTGTTGCGGGCGGCAGGACGCGGCAGGAAAGTGTCAGCCTTGGGCTTGAGGCTTTGACTGCGCTTAACCCTTCCCATGTCTTGATTCATGATGCCGCCCGGCCTTTGGTTAGCGCATCATTGGTCAGCAGCATTTGTGACAAACTTAAAAACGCCGATGCCGTCATTCCGGCCGTGGCTTTAAGCGATACGATTAAAAAAGTGTGTGGTGATCTTATTGTACAGACAGTCAGCCGGCAGGAATTGATGGGCGCGCAAACGCCGCAGGGGTTTGCTTTTGATAAAATTCTTTCCCTGCACCGCTCTGTCAGAACGCCGGTGACCGACGATGCCGAGCTGGTGGAAAAGGCCGGCGGCACGGTCACGATTGTCCCGGGCTCATCCACCAATCTTAAAGTTACGGCGCCTGAAGATATTATTCTGGCTGAAAGCCTGTTCTATACAATGAGCGCGTCGCGCAAGGCAGCGGCATGATAAAACCCCATCTTGCAACGCTGCCCGAAGGCCGGAAGATCAGCCAGATCGACATGCTGCTGGCCACATGGTTCGGATCGGGCCTGTTGCGCCCGGCACCCGGCACTTTTGGCAGTCTTGCCGCACTGCCCTTTGGTTTTGCCATCGCGTATTTCACAGGACCTGTCGGGCTGCTGCTGGCCGCTCTTGCGCTTTATTTTATCGGCGCCTGGGCAGCGGGCCGTTACTGCAAGGCCACGGGCAAGCATGACGATCAATCCATCGTCATTGATGAAGTCGTGGGGCTCTGGATTGCCGCCATCCCGGCCACAACGCATTGGCCGCTTTGGCTTTGGGCTTTCCTTCTTTTCCGCTTCTTTGACATCGTCAAGCCGTGGCCCGCGTCCTTCTTCGATAAAAAGGCAGCAGGCGGGCATAACGTCATTCTGGACGATGTGATCGCCGGGATTTACGCCATGCTGGGTGTGGGTGTCATGGCCAGCCTTTTTCTGGAGTCCTGATTTATGATTTTTCCCGAACGGCTGACCAGTCTGGCTGCGGCCGTCTTGAAAGAAGCCCTTGAAAGGGGGCACAGGATCGCCACGGCCGAGTCCTGCACGGGCGGCCTTATCAGCGGATGCCTCACCGAAATTCCGGGATCATCAAAGGTATTTGAACGCGGTTTTGTCGTCTATTCCAACCAGTCCAAAGTCGAAAACCTGGGCATCGCCACGACACTGATCGACACCTATGGCGCTGTCAGCGCCGAGGTTGCCGAAGCTATGGCCAGCGGCGGGCTTGCTCATTCCGCCGCCACGCTATGTGTTTCAGCCACGGGGATTGCGGGACCCAATGGCGCGACGCCGACAAAGCCCGCAGGTCTTGTTTTTGTCGCTATCGCCAACAAAAAAACAGGCAAGGTATTCAGTATTAAAAACCTGTTCCAGGGCGACCGCGCCCATGTGCGGCTTGAGACGGTTGAGACGGCGCTTTTCGCGCTGAAGGAGGAGATTGATAATGGTTGAAGCCCTCAAACAACTTCCCTTCCGCGCGCGGCTGACCTATGGCGCCCATCTTTTCAAGGCGCTGGTGCGCCAGCATCATGGCGAGTTCATCCCGCTTTTAAAACCCCTTGTTCCCGACGACGGCGTGGTCATCGACGTCGGCGCTCATGCAGGACAATTCACCAAGCTTTTTGCTAAAATGGCGCCGCAAGGCCATGTCTTTGCGTTCGAGCCCGCCTCCTACGCCCGGTCGATCGTGGCTATTGTGACAAAACTGCACGGGCTTAAAAACGTCACCATCGCCCCTCTGGGCCTGAGCGACCGGCCGGGCCGTCAGACACTGTCCATCCCGCTCAAATCCTCGGGCAGTCTTGGATATGGCTTAAGTCATTTGGGCGATGACGGCCATGACCGCCCTTCCTATAAGGAAGACATCGAACTGGTGACGCTTGACAGCTATGTCAGAAATCAGGGTATCCGCAAAGTCTCGCTGATCAAGGCGGATATTGAGGGCTGGGAAATGCGTTTTTTAATGGGCGCGGAAGAAACGATTGCCAAATTCAAGCCCGCCGTCTTTCTGGAGATCAATGCACAATTTCTGGCCCGCGCGGGCAATACGCCTGATGAAGTCTGGGCTTTCTTTAAAAAGCACGGCTACCGGATCGAGCGCATCACGCAAACCGGAACCGAGCCCGCACCCCAGCCGTTCGAGCGCGGGGATGTTGTTTGCGCTCCGATGTCAGGAATATAATTCCAAAGCCCGCTTCTCAAAGGCGCTGACCATACGGCTGATAGCCTTGTCAAAAAACTGATCGAGCAGTTTTTGGAAGACGGGTGAATGGAAGTCAAACTCAACATAAAAATCAACGCGACAGCCCTTGGGGGCGGCCTCGAAGGTCCAGCGGTTTTGCAGATGGCGCAGCGGGCCTTTGAGGTATTCAACTTCAATCCTGCGGCCTTGCGTGAACAAAACACGTGACGAAAATTTCTCGCGGAACATTTTATAGCCCACGACGACATCGGCGCTGATCTCGCTCTTCTTGCGTTCGTTGATGCGCGCGGCGATGCACCAGGGCAGAAACTCAGGGTATCTGTCGACTGCGATCACCATGTCGAACAATTGTTCGGGCGTATAGGGAAGAATTTTGCTTTCGGTATGGCTGTACATCAACCGTTCGCGGTTTTGGCTTCCCGCGCCTGACGCAGTTTTTCAAAGTCAGCGTCGGCATGATAGGACGAGCGTGTGAGCGGCGAGGCCGAAACCATCAGGAACCCCTTCCCGCGCGCGATCTGTTCATAGGTCTTAAATTCGTCGGGATGCACAAAGCAGTCAACCGCCGCATGCTTGGGCGTGGGCTGGAGGTACTGGCCAATGGTCAGAAAATCAACATCAGCCGCGCGCAGATCGTCCATGACCTGCATGACTTCGATCTTTGTTTCGCCCAACCCCACCATGATACCGGATTTGGTGAAGATGGAAGGATCGGTTTTCTTGACACGGCTGAGAAGCTCAAGCGACGTGAAATAACGCGATCCAGGCCGGATCGTGGGATAAAGCCGCGGCACGGTTTCAAGATTGTGGTTGAAAACGTCGGGGCGCGCTTTGGCAACCGCGTCTCCTGCCCCTTCCTTGTCCTTGAAGTCGGGCGTCAGAATTTCAATCGTCGTGCCGGGCGACAGGCGGCGGATTTCGCCGATAACCTTGATAAACTGCTCCGCCCCGCCGTCATCCAGATCATCACGGTCGACAGAAGTAATGACGACATGTTTTAAGCCCAACTTTTGCACCGCAATCGCGACGCGCGCGGGTTCGAACGGATCAAGCTTGTCGGGAATGCCCGTCGCCACATTGCAAAAGGCGCAGGCCCGCGTGCAGGTTGCGCCCAGGATCATGAAGGTCGCGTGTTTTTGCTTCCAGCATTCTCCGATGTTGGGGCATGCCGCCTCTTCGCACACGGTTGCCAGATTTAAATTACGCATTAACTTACGCGTATCATGATATTCCGGCGAGGTTGGCGCCTTGACGCGGATCCATTCCGGCTTGCGCTGGATCGGCGTGTCGGGCCGATGCGCCTTTTCAGGGTGGCGGAGTTCTGTTTTCTTGTCGTCGGACATGTTTCATTGATATAACCGCTTTGAGTTTTTTACAAAGGGAATTATATCTGCTTGTTTTTAATGAACTTTTTATTATTGACATAACGTAATGAATTATGTATTTTTATGCTGACTAACTGGAGAAGAGTTTTGAAAAAACACAATCAAGTCAAAACGGATGAAATTGAAAACTCCAAAGTAAACGCGCTCTTAGATGGAATCCAAGACGTGGAGAGGCTGGAATTTGTCTATGAACTGGCAAAACAGAACGCTGAAATGAATATGCAAGACAGGGAAGCGGACCTTAGCCGTCACAAAAAAAACGCTTTTGTAGAAGGCGGATTTTCAGTTGTTTTTGCGGGCCTCGCTGCTTTTGAAGCTTTCGCGACGGCCGGCGCTACGGCGCTGATGGCCGGTGGATTTATGGGGGCTGCGTCCGTTTCTGCAGCTGTGGACGCAAAAAAAGACTACAAAAAAGTCAAAGAATCAAAAACCGCTATAAAGGACAGTCAGAAATTTATTGAGCGTCTGGACAAAGCCTATGCGGAGAGAAAAGAGGCCATTTTGAATCCCCCGCCCCCGCCGCCACCGGCGGCATTGTTCAAACTGACGGGCGCGGGAAATTCGTTCGACCAATCGGCGCAGAAACCGGTGACTGAGGGCGCCGAACAAAAGGCTGCACAACAAAGCAAGCCAAACCCGCCCACACTTTAAGAAGAGAGAGAGAGTCGTCTGATGGCAAATGTCGATAGCGACGATGATGTAAAAGAAAATAAGCCCCACGATTTGTTGCCCGATAACATCAAAGACCTGGAAACACTTAAGAAGAAATATACGTCCTACAAGAAAAAGCTGAAAGCAGAAGTGGAAGCTGTGCAGGAACGGGCGGCTTACAGCAAGGTACGCATGTTCATGAATGGCTTCTGGTCCGGTGCCTGCGCAACCATCGCCGCAGTCGATATTTTTGTCGCAAGCGGGACTTTGAATCTGGTGTTCGGCGGTATATTTTCAGGCATGGCGGTATTGGACGCCAGCCTGGCAAAAGATGAATACAAAAAGCTCAAAACCAATCGCAACCTGGAAAAAGAATATACGGAACAGCTTGGGAAACTTGACGAAGAATACGCCAGGAAAAAAGAAGCCATCCTGAATCCGCCCCCGCCTTCACCGCCGGATGCCATGCTTAAAATTATAGGGGCCGGTCATTCGTTCGACCAATCGGCGCAAAAGCCAGATGTTGCCCCGGTCGTGCGTCAGGATAAAAAGCCGGAGCCGCCTGCATTGTAAAGAAGATCACCCCTCATAGGCTTTGACCTGTAATGCCTGAAATAAGCTATATTTGTCATCCTGAGCGTCAGCGAAGGATCTTTGCAGAATAATTCATCCAGAGAAGATTCTTCGATCGCATCCGCGATCTCAGAATGACAGTATCTTGTTAGGCATGGCAGGAGTTAAAATCTTCAAGGAAGGCACTACTCCTCCTGCCGCCTGAACATGGTCAGACCGATGTCATCGAAATTCTTGGCCTCGATCAAGCGGCGTTCGTCTTCTTCAAGCTTTTTGCGCTCGGCCTCGGTCATTTCAAATTTTTTGAGCTCGCCGAAGGTTTCCATCAGGCTGTCCTTGGCCGCCGCAATCTTGCCTTCCGTTCTTTGCATCTCGGCCTCGAGCTGCGCGCATTTTTTTTTGACGGCCTCGGAATAAGAAGCAAAGGTATAGTGAATATCCCCCGATTCCTTCAGCGCCTTTTTTTCCTTTTCCAGCCCTTCTTCCTGCGCCCTCTTTTGACGCGTCAGTTCAGCCAGCACCCGGTAAAGATCGGCCAGAATACGCTGCTTCTCATCAAGTTCATGCTTGTGGAGGCGGATCAGACTTTTAAGGCTTTTGGCTTTGGCCATGCCGTTGCCTCATTATTTCGTAATGCCGAGCGTTTTTTTAAGCATCTTGTAGCCTTCTTCCAGCTCGGTCTTTTCTTGCGGTTTTTGTATCAGGTATTTTTCAATCGCAGGATAAAGCAAAATCGCCTCGTCCACCTTGGGATCGCTGCCCTTGCGGTAGGCGCCCAGACGGATCAGCTCCTCCATGCCTTCATAAGTTGAAATGATTTCCTTCGCGCGCTGAATCAGCGTTGCCTGTTCCTCGGTCAGGCAGCGCGGCATGGAGCGCGACACGCTTTTGAGGATGTTGATGGCGGGGTAACGTCCGCGGTCTGAAATGGCGCGGTCCAAAACGATGTGGCCGTCCAGAATGCCGCGCGCGGCATCGGAAATAGGTTCATTGTGATCGTCGCCTTCGACCAGAACCGAGAAGAAGGCCGTGATGTCGCCTTGTCCTTTCTCACCGGGGCCCGCGCGTTCAAGCAGCTTGGCCAGCTCGGCAAAGGTTGTCGGCGGATAGCCCTTGGTTGTCGGCGGCTCGCCCGCGGAAAGGCCGATCTCGCGCTGCGCCATGGCAAAACGCGTGACCGAGTCCATGAGACAAAGAACCTGCTTGTTCCTGTTCCTGAAATATTCGGCAATGGCGAGTGTGAGATAAGCGCCCTGCCGGCGCATCAAGGGCGGCTCATCCGATGTTGATACAACCACGACGCTGCGCTTGAGGCCTTCGGGCCCCAGGTCGTCCTCGAGAAATTCCTGCACCTCGCGGCCGCGTTCGCCGATCAGGCCGATGACGCTGACATCTGCCTTGGTATAACGCGCCAGCATCGATAGCAAAATGGATTTGCCGACGCCCGAGCCTGAGAAAATCCCCATCCTCTGCCCGCGGCAGGTCGAAAGAAAGCTGTTGATGGCGCGTACGCCCAGATCAAGTTTATCGCCCAGGCGTTTACGCCCATGGGCGGCCGGCGGCTTGTTGCGCAACGGGATCTCAAGGGTTCCTTCCGTCAAGGGCCCCTTGCCATCAATTGGCTGACCTAGGGCATTAATAACGCGGCCCAACCAACGCTCGCTTGGATAAATGGACGGCGCTGTCTGCGTGATTTCAGCCTTGCAACCAAGCCCCACGCGTTCCAAAGATCCGAAAGGCATCAACAGCACCTGTCCCTCGCGGAAGCCGACAACTTCGCAGGGCACGGGCGGCGCGTTCCTGGGCATAAGCTGGCAACGGTCACCGATCGCAAGCTCGCGCTCAACCCCGCCGATTTCGACAAGCATGCCGAGAATCTTCGTCACACGCCCGAATACAATGCGTTCCTGAAGTGCGTCGATTTTGTTTTTTAGACCGTCAAAAATAGCGGTTGTCATGCTAAAGCTTATCCCCTTATAAATTATGGCATTTTTTTCAAGAAAGGACAGCTTCTTTCCTCTTAAGTTATGCTATTGACATATGGATATATATTCTGTACATCTCCACTGCATACGACAAATAGGAAAGGATTAGAACATGACCAAAGCCGTCACCTCGCAGACCTTTGAACAGGAAGTTTTGAAGTCCGATAAGCCCGTCCTTGTTGATTTCTGGGCGCCATGGTGCGGCCCTTGCGTGGCACTGTCTCCGACGCTTGAAGAATTGTCGAAAGACAAGGCGGACAGCCTCAATGTTGTTAAAGTCAACGTGGATGAAAACAAAGATATTGCCGAAAAATACGGCATTCAGGGTATCCCGGCCCTTTTGATGTTCAAAGAGGGCAAGGTCGTTGACCAAATTGTCGGTGGCCGCAAGAAGTCCGATCTTTACGCCTGGGCCGACCAGGCCGCGGCCAAAGAAGCGACCGCGGGTAAAACGGCTGAAGAAGCCAAAGCGGCGTCCGTGGAAACAAATAAACGCGCCGAAGAAGATATGATCAAGAAGCTTGCAAAACCTGTTTCCTACATTGTCAGCGGACCATTGATTGCAAGCCAGGCGTTGACAATCGCGGGTGGCGCTATCGTTATGACGGCAGTTCCCGGTGTCGGCCCTGCTGTTCTGGGCGCGGGAGCTATAGCGGCCAGTGTTCGACGTATTTACGATGTAGTCAAAGTAACGTCACACATCATGAGCGGTAAGGCTAAAACCGAAGAAGATATTGTTAAACTGAAGCAAGACGCCAAAGAACAGGCGAAGCGTCCGCTTATGCAGGCGGTCAATCTTGCCGCCAGCGCAACGGTTCTGGGTGCGGGCATCTGCCTGTTTGGTGTTGCTGCAGCGGCTGGTAGCACACTGGCCATGCTGGGTGCTGGCGCATTGGCCGCAAAAATGACGCTCAGCGGCGGTGCCGGTGTGCTGGCCCGGACAACAAGTATGCTCTTTGGCAAGAAGTTGGACAAATTCTCCAAAAAACTTGAAGAGAGCCAGAACCAGAAAGGCATGCATTGCGTTCCTGCCCCGTCGGCGGCCTCTCCTGCTCCTGCTATTCCTGCAATTGACCAGACGTTCAATGTGAAGGCCGAAAAACCGGCTGCAGAAACGCTGGATAACAAGAACCAAAACAAACCCGAACCCCCGGCGCCAAAAGCTTAATAGGGATTCGTATCCATTAATCTTCACTGCCACTCCCGGCTAAAATCAGCCGGGAGTATGCTTTTTGTTTTAAATATTCATTATATTTCAAATACTTATAAAATCATTCTTTGTTTACCAAGTTTAATATTAACCTTTCTTAATTTTGCTGCTATAATAGGTATCAGGGTGAGTTAATAAGAACAACATAAGGGGGAAGCCAATATGCGCGTATTGCTCGTCGAAGATGATCCGTCAACGTCCAAAAGCATCGAACTGATGCTCAAATCCGATGGTTACATTGTCGACACCACGGACATGGGCCAGGACGGGATCGAAATCGGCAAGCTTTACGAATACGATATCATCATCCTCGATCTGATGCTGCCGGATATGGACGGCTATGAAGTTCTGAAACGGTTGCGCGCCGCAAAGGTTGAAACGCCTATCCTGATCCTTTCAGGCCTTTCCGAACTGGATAGCAAGCTCAAGGGCCTGGGCTTTGGTGCTGACGACTACCTGACCAAGCCTTTCGACAAACGTGAACTGCTTGCGCGTTTGCAGGCGATCGTCCGCCGGAGCAAAGGCCACGCCCAAAGCGTGATCAAGACCGGTCCCATCACCGTCAATCTGGACAGCCGCACGGTGGAAGTAGACAGCAAGCCCTTGCACCTGACAGGCAAGGAGTACGGCATTATCGAACTTTTGTCGCTCCGCAAGGGATCGACCCTTACCAAGGAAATGTTCCTGAACCATCTTTATGGCGGCATGGACGAACCGGAGCTTAAAATCATCGACGTCTTTGTATGCAAGCTGCGCAAGAAAATGGGCAAATTGCTGCCTGAGGCGGAAAACTGCATTGAGACGGTTTGGGGGCGCGGCTATGTCCTGCGCGAACCGGGTGCGCCGTCAGAGACAGGTATTGCCCAAACAAAGCAGCCCGTTTCAGCTTGAAGAAGCCAGCACCGGTGTGGCAGCCGTTTTAAATGCGGTGTCAGACCGCACATAAAGGCCGCGGTGTTCCGTCAGGGCTTTAAATGAATCGGTCACCCCGATAACTGTTTCCGCGCCGCCCAGGAACAATACGCCGTCACGGGCCAGGATTTTGTGCATTCCATTGAGAATTTTTGCTTTCAGCGGAACATCAAAGTAAATAAGCACGTTCCGGCACAAGATGATGTCAAATGTTCCGAAAGATGAAAAGTCATCAAGCAGGTTGAAGCGGCGGAATGTAACCATATTCTTGATGTCATCCCTGAGATACCACCTGTCACCACGTTGCTCGAAATTCTTGACAAGCAGCTGGATGGGCAGGCCGCGTTGCGCTTCAAATTGCGTGTACGCCGCCTGACGGGCCTGGTCCAGAATATCTTCGGAAAGATCCGTTGCCAAAATGTCTATTTTCCAGCCCGCCAGCTTTGCTTCGTTCTCTTTCAGCATCATGGCCAGGGTATAGGGCTCCTGCCCGCTTGAACATGCGGCGGACCAGATGCGCAGTTGCTTGTTGGTTGCCCTGGCATTCATGAAATAGGGCAACAGGATGTTCTTGAACTTTTCAAAGGGTGTTATATCCCGAAAGAATGAAGTTTCGTTCGTCGTCATCGCCTCGATGACTTTACGCTTCAAATCGCCATTTCCGGGCGTCCTGAGCTTGAAGATAACGTCATCAAGACCGGAAAGCCCCGCTTTCTGCGCCACGGGAAGAAGGCGTGATTCAATGAGATACATTTTCTCCGGCGTGACGACAAGGCCGGATTCGTCTTTTAAAAGTTTCTGCAAAAACAAGAAGTCTTCGTTCTTCACAGTGATACCCTTAAACCCTTGCTGCCAGTTCTTTGATCGTTGCCGCCACACGCGCCAATGGAATAACGCGCGAACAGATTCCCGCGGTTGCAACGGCTCCCGGCATGCCCCAGACAATGCTTGTATCTTCGTCCTGAGCAATAATAGTCCCGCCTGCTTCGATAAGATTGCGTCCGCCTTTTAGCCCGTCCGTGCCCATTCCGGTTAAAATAATGGCTGCCACTTTTTTACCGTAAGCCAAAGTCAGGCTTCTGAGCATCGGATCGACGGCCGGACGGCAAAAATTTTCAGGCGGGTCCTGATTGAGCGAAATCACGCGTTTTTTATTGTCAACGATCTTAACCGTCATGTGAAATCCGCCCGGAGCCAAATAAATGCGCCCGCCCTTGATCTCTTCACCGTCTTTGGCCTCGGCGCATACCAGGCCCGACTGCTTGCTGATATGGTCCGCAAGAATGGCCGTAAAGGTTGCGGGCATATGCTGCGTGATAAAGATGGGCTGGCGAATGCCGTCTTTGAGTTCGCCGAACACATGCAGCAACGCCTGCGGTCCGCCGGTGGATGAACCAATGGCAATGGCATCAAAGGGGCCATTATAAGTTTCAGGACGCAGAACAAACGTTTTTGGCGGTGCCGGTATCGCGGTTGATATGCTTTTAGTTTGCTGTCGGATCATGTCCCCGCCTCCTGCCTGGGTTGCCGGGCTGCCACCCTCTCTTTTTTGGCGCCTTTTACGCGCGGCTCGTCCGAGTTCCCTTGCTTTTGTTACAAGGTTATAGCGAAAATCCGATGTTCCGACCAAACCTTGTGTGCTGCTGGGTTTTGCAAGGCATTCCGCGGCCCCTATCTGTAAAGCCTCTAGTGTCACGGACGCGCCTTCTGTCGTGAGAGTTGAGGCCATAATGACCTGAATCTGCGGGTCAAACTCCAGAATTTTTGGCAGTGTTTCAAGGCCGTTCATGACGGGCATTTCAATATCAAGAATAACGACTTCAATTTGTGACTTTTGCAGGTTCTGAAGCGCCCGTTCCCCGTTGGAGGCGGAACACACAACTTTAATGTCGCCGTTTGCCTCAAGAAACTTGGTCAGAAACCCCCTGATGACGGCAGAGTCATCCACCACCATGACCTTGATAGGGTCGCTTATAAGCGTCTGGTCTGCAACAGCAGGGTTTTCCACACCGACTCCTTATAACAGACCAATTTGTGCAAACTTGCTCTGGACGATCTCGCTATCAAATGGCTTCATAATATATTCATTGGCGCCGCTGCTAAGAGCCTGCTGGATAAAAGACAGGTCGTTTTCAGTCGTGCAAAATATGACCTTCGGCCCGTCTCCGCCCTGCATTTGGCGCAACTCTCTCAGAAATTCGATGCCGGTCTTAACGGGCATATTCCAGTCCAGCAAAATGGCTATGGGCATTTTTGTCTTGCAGGCTTCAACGGCCTGCTGGCCGTCTTCAGCTTCCGAGCATACAAAACCAAGATCCTCCAGGATCTTGCGTGCCACCTTCCGCACAACGCGGCTGTCATCTACAATCAAACATGTCTTCATAAGGCCCCAAAACCTCCCCTAAAAAATACCAGTCTTGGCTTCTTTATGCCGCAACTGTTGCATTTTTGCTTTCGCCCCCAATACCATCCAGAAGCTTGGTAACATCCAGTATGACCAGAAGCCTCTGATCCATTCGATATATTCCCTGAGACACGCTCTGCCAACCAAGATCCATTGTCGGTGGGTTGCCCTCAAACGTATCTGTTGAAAGGGCAATAACCTCACCAACGCTGTCGACAATCAGGCTGTACAGATCTGCACCGTACTCGACAACTATGTTCATATGCTTTGAACCTTTTTTAAGGTCCTCCAGACCCAGACGGCGGCGCATGTTGATGGCTGTCACAATGCGTCCACGAAGATTAAGAGATCCAGAGATTTCAGGTGGAGCCAGAGGAACATTTGTCATTCTCTGCTCGCCCATGACGTCTTGCACCTGAAGAACGGGAATACCGAAAATCTGGTCTGCGATCATAAGCGTCAGATATTCTTTAATCTCCCCTTCGGGCTTGCCTTTATCCTTGCTCATATTTTCAAGCTCCTTTATTTATGGCTTTATGCGCGGGATCAAGCGTTTGCTCGATTGCACGCAATAATGCATCGCGGTCAAATTTTGCAACATAATCGTCAAATCCCGCCGTACGGCCCCGATCGAGGTCTTGTTGCGTGGCATGTGATGAAAGCGCGACAAGCGGCACGTCTTTCCAAATACTGCCGGGTGCCTTAACCTTCTCGGCAAAGTCAAACCCGCTGATGCCCGGCATCTCAATATCACTGACAATGGCGTCAAAATGCTCGCCCGACATTGAAAGAGACAGGGCGTCATCCGCGCTTGATACGCTTGTAACATCATATCCCGCCACGGTCAGAATGGGCCCCAGCATGTTGCGGAAGAACGGGCTGTCATCAACAAGCAGGATACGCCTTTTCTGCACTTTGCCGCTAAACTTCTTGGTTGTTTTGGTGCGGAACCAGTCGCTGTGCGCAAGCCCCAGGAAATAGCCGACATCGATGACATCCATGGCTTTGCCATCAATGATGGCGCTCCCCAGAAGTCCGGCTTCGTTACCCGAAATCTGGACGTTGATCTGCTCTTCAACAATGTCCACGATCTCGTCGACCATAAGACCCATCATCCGGTCCTGGTCTGAAAACACCAGAACCGCCTGACGGCCCTTGGCCTTCGTCTGCATGTTCTTTGAGAACAGAATAAGCGGCATCAGCTGGCCGCGGTACTGAACGACCTTCTGGTGTCCCGAAGTTTCAATATCATCAACACTAACCTCTTCAAGCCGCGAGACAAGCGACAGAGGTACAGCTTTCTGCGCCCCGTCACCCGCCCTGAAGACAAGCAACGATACTTTGCGCTCGCCGACCGAGGAAGTTTGTTCTTCTTCGACGGCGCCAAAATCAGCCACCTCCGCCTCACGCATTTCGCCGCTGGCATTGGCAATGCCGTTGGGGTCCAAAATCATGATTACACTGCCATCGCCAAGAATGGTATTGCCGGCAAAGAGCTTGATCCCCTTTAGAATCGGCGCAACCGGCTTGACAACAATTTCCTCGGTATCAAAGACGCGGTCGACCATGATGCCGAAGGTGTAGGTTCCCACCTGAGTTACAATCACGTAGCTGTCATCAGCCGCCGTCCGGTCGGCGCCGCCAAGCTTAAGCAGCTTGGAAAGCGATACAAGCGGCAACAGGCGGTCGCGCAAGCGCAGAACGGGCGCGCCGCGTATTGATTCAATCTGGTGCTCGCTGTTTTCTGCGACGCGGACAAGTTCGCGTACGCTGATTTGCGGGATCGCATAGCGTTCGCCCGCCGATTCCACGATCAGCGATGAAACGATTGCAAGCGTCAAAGGAATTTTAATGGTAAAGGTTGTTCCCTTGCCCAGAATGGAGCGCATTTCGATTGCGCCGCCGATTTTTTCAATATTTGTCTTAACGACATCCATGCCGACGCCGCGACCGGAAACCGAGGTGACCTTTTCAGCAGTCGAAAACCCGGCATGGAAAATATATTGCTGGATCTGTTTCTCAGACATCGCCGCCAGCTGTTCTTCCGTCGCCAGGTTCTTTTCAAGGATTTTCTTTTTAATCCTATCCGTTGGCAGGCCTTTGCCGTCATCGGATATTTCGATGATGATGTGTCCGCCTTCGTGGAAGGCGTTAAGCAGAACATGGCCTTCCTCGGGCTTGCCCGCGGCCAGGCGCTCGGCGGGCTTTTCGATGCCGTGATCGGCCGAGTTCCTGACCATATGGGTCAGCGGATCCTTGATCATATCCAACACCTGGCGGTCAAGTTCTGTTTCCTGGCCGCGCATGTCAAGGTTGATCTTCTTGCCAAGTTCGACGCTGATATCGCGTATAATGCGCGGCAGCTTGCCCCAGGCGTTGCCAATGGGTTGCATGCGCGTCTGCATGACGCCCTCTTGCAGCTCGGACACAACCTGGTTAAGACGTTGCAGAGGCGCCGAAAATTCGCTTTCCCCTTGGGTGCGAAGGATTTGCAGCAGCTGGTTGCGGGTCAGAACCAGTTCGCTGACCATTGTCATGAGGTTTTCAAGAACATCGACATTAACGCGGAGAGATTTGGAAGCGGCGTCGCTGGTAACCTCTTTCGCTTCGCCACCATCGGACTTCTGGCCTCCAGAATTTTTGCCAACGGCGTCGTGAGTCTGATGCTCGTGACGATCCTCATCATGATGCTGATCGTGCGTCGTTGTGGCTGCCGCAGGCGCGGGTGCGGCGCTTTCAGCAGACTTTTTATCAGCAGCGGGAAGTGGCGCAACGACCGGCGCCGCGGCTGGAGATTTGGTCGGCGTGGCCGTTCCTTTATATACGGCATCGAGCCTTTCTATCAGATTGGCGTCGTCTCCTTGAGGTTCAGATCCGGTTTGTTCTATTCCAGCTACGATTGTTTTGATCCGGTCGAATGACGCAAGAATAAGACTGACGGCATCTGGTGTTACCTCGAGATCGCCGTCCCGGAAACGTCCCAGAACGTTTTCAGCATGGTGCGCCACTTTCTCCAGCCGCGGCAGGCCGAGAAATCCGCACGTGCCTTTGACGGTGTGGACGAGCCGGAAAATTTTACTCAGGAGATCTTTATTATTCGGATTTTGTTCGAGCTTGACGATATCGACGTCCAGCGCGGACAAGCTTTCGTTGGTTTCAACCAGAAATTCCTGAATTAGATCATCCATGATTTTAAACTCCCTTGAATCCTGAATTCGCGTTTCAGGAGAAACATCGTGCTTATCAGTATGGACCCAAACCCGTTAAAGCTTTCTTAGCGAAGGAGCTAATCCCTTCGTTTTTTTATTATTTTGAGCAGAGCCGGAGAAAAACTCAACAACCAAACACAACTTCAGGTTTAGAAAAATATGGTCGATTGCATAAGAAATTATCTGGTTGGCAAGAGCTCGAATACAAGAGACAGAGGCTCTGCGTATGTCGCATGCCTGATGGTCAGGCCGAAATGTTTGGCAAATTGTCCGGTGATGTATGCATGGACAAGACGAGGATCAAGCTCGTCGACAGATATTTTTTCTGTAAAGGCAGATTCGGCCTTTTCCCTAAATGACGGATTTTTACCGGTAACAGTTACCTTAATTCCGGCCTCTTCTGTCATCGCTTCCACCTTCAGCAGGCCATCGCCGTGTCCGCATTCCTCGGCAAGAATCAGTATATTCAGCAATGTTTTGGCAAATCCTTTTGGTATAGTGTCATTTCCACCGACCATTTGAAGTTTTTGCCACTCAAGTTTGAGGCGCGAGGCCTTCATCCATTCCACAAACACTTCGCGCACTTCGTCAAAGCCAATATTGCGATCGGACCCGGCAGCACCATAAGCAAGGCGAAAACATTTGAGACGAACAGAAGCTTCGGCCGTGCTGTTGGAGATGAGTTTAACAGCCTCGTCCCTGCCCTCATCGCCAAGCTCTTCCATTAATTCCATGCCGTTGCTGATCGCGCCCACCGGACTTACCAAATCATGGCAGATACGGGAAGCCAACAGCTCGAGAACTCTGGGATGAAGATGCACGGTGCTCATGTTTCTATTCCTTGAATGGATCTTCAATGCTGCTAAAAGACAACTGCTCAATCAGCTGTTTTTTAAGCCGTTCCAAGCCATCAGGCGTAAAACCTTCGGCCCGCGCGGTCAGCACATCTTCTGTGTTTGAAGGACGCACCAGCCACCATCCATCCTTGCCCGTTACCCGTACGCCGTCAATATCATTGATTGCAAGATCGCTCCCTGCAATTTTCTGCAAACGCTGCTTGATTTCATGGGCAATATGGAACTTACGATGTGCCGGAACCGCAAAACGGACCTCAGGCGTATTGTACATTTTTGGAAGGTGAGCCGTCAGTTCAGACAGCTTCTTGCCAGAACGTGACACAATATCCAGAAGGCGAACCGCACAATAAGGCCCGTCATCAAAACCGTAATACTTGTCAGCAAAGCAAATATGCCCGGCCAACTCACCCGCCAAAGGCGCTTTTGTTTCCATCATTTTTGCCTTGATAACCGAATGCCCGGTGTTCCACATGATCGGCTTTCCGCCAAGACGTGTAATTTCATCAAATAAAACACGGCTTGACTTTACATCGGCAATCACAGTCGCTCCGGGATGCGTTTTCAATACTTCCGCCGCATAAACCGCCATGATTATATCGGCCCATAATATGTTTCCTGTTTCGTCAACCGCGCCAATACGGTCGGCATCGCCGTCGAAAGCCACCCCCAGATCGCATTTTTTCTCACGCACCACCCGTTGCAGATCAACCAGGTTTTTGGCGACTGTCGGATCGGGATGGTGGTTTGGAAAAGTGCCATCGATCTCATCAAACAAAAGAATATGCTCGCCCGGAAGCTTGCGGGTCAGGCGACGCACGATCTCGCCCGCCGCGCCGTTTCCGATATCCCACGCAACCTTCAATGGCTTTTCACCAAGATAGTCTTTCAGCATCCGCGTGACATAGTCATCGCGGATATCGACGGATGTTTCCCGCCCCTCGCCCGTTTCAAAATCCTGTGCCGCGGCCAGCCGTCCGATCTCCTGCACATCCTTTCCCCAGAAAGGGCCGGTCGAAAGCGCCATTTTAATGCCGTTATAGGCCAAGGGGCTGTGCGATCCCGTCACAATGACGCAGGCATCGGAAGCACGCGTTTTAAGCCCGTAATAAACCATCGAGGTAGGACCAAGGCCAATGCTTTCAACATCGTGCCCCGTACTAATCAGCCCCTTTGTGATCGCCGCGGCAAAAGACGGCGAACTTGCCCGGCCGTCAAACCCGAGCGAAATTTTTCCACAGCGCCCAAAACGCCGCCGGACGATGGTGCCGAAAGCCTGGCCGATGAGGAGACAGTCCGCCTCCGTCAGCGTCTTGCCGACAAGGCCGCGAATGTCGTATTCGCGCAAAATTCCCGGATCAAGCTGACGCGGCGCAATGGACGCAGAAGGTTTCACGAAAATCAATCCGCCGTCTTCAGCAACGCCAAAGTCGTGACCGACTTGTCGGGCAGGATCATTTTGATCAGGTGGCGAACTTCCTGCCGCGCTGTGTTGTTCGAAACGCTCAGGCTGCCCGGACGTCCCTCCTGCAGATCAAGAAGCGTCAGCCCGTCAAGGAAAAGCTCGCGGAAAATCACGCGTTCGCCAAAGCCGGGGGCGATACGGAACTGCAACGTCCTTGAAAGAGCCTCCAGAACGCGCCCGACATCCTGCTTGTTCTTGTTTTCCAGCGGCGTCAGGCGATTGCGCATGACGACCCAATCGATCATGTGACCGTCTCTTTTAAGGCGCTGACTGCGCAGGTCCCATACCATGTCCGTATAAATGCTGGATTTTAGAATCTCCAGCGTACTGGGCCTGACCTTGGCCAGAAGATCAAGGTCAATAAAACTGTCGTTCATCGGCGTGACAAGCGTGTCCGCAAAGGAATGCCCCATGATGCTCAGGAACCGGTCGCTGCCGGGCGTATCCATGATGATAAAATCATTCTTTTCTGAAAGCACGTCGATGGCTTCTTCAACGCGGCAAATTTCCTCGGCGCGCGCACGAAGCTGGTCGTTATCTTCAGCGCGCGACAGATGGATATGTTCGGGAGATGGTAACGTTTCGCCCGTTATTTGCATCCGGCGCCAGCGATTGGCGAGATAGTTGGTAAATGTGGCCTGATGGCTGTCAAGATCGATAGTGCCAACGCGATACCCCAACCGCATCAGTCCGACAGCCACGTGCATGGCGGATGTCGATTTGCCCGAGCCCCCCTTCTCGTTGCCAAAAACGATAATATGCGCTTTGCGGGAAGAGGTTGTCTGCATGTTCGCACCGACTCTAATATTGTCCATAAATTATTATTATATTAAGTTCTGACGATACACAAGGCAAAGCCGTTTATCGAGAATAGAATATATCCGAAGGTTAAAACTTGAATACCAGTCCAACAGCCGGACGAAGATTGTAATCTGCGCCGATTTTTTGTTCTTCCACTTCAACCAAGAGCCCAATGTCCCCCGCCTTTTTCCCGCCCAAAACGCAATGATGTTTCTTAAACCGTGAATACGGACCGTTGAAGGCAGGCAGCTCCTCCTCGCACAAATCGCTCTGGAAAGTTTTATATTCCTTATCTGGGGTCGGCGTATACGGATTGGAAATTTTATCAAAGGTCATGACGGAGGACGTTGAATTGGGATTCATAGGACCGATGTCGAACAAATCAAAGGCGTTAGCCGGAGAGCTTACGACAGTCCCGGAAACAGCCAGCGTAAAGGCCAGCATCAGGCTCTTAATTCGCCCGAGGCCCTTGTTTTTGCCCTTTGTAACATTCTGTGTCATTTAAGTTGCTATCTTGCTTGAGTCTTACCGCCAGTCAACCGAAAACATCATATTTCTTTCATAACATTTACTAAAGTTATATAAGCTGTTATACAGGCGCGATTGGCACCCCTTAACTAACAGGATCTGTATAGCCATGTCACAAGAGAAAAAGCCTCAGAGCATTAACATAATACATAATTCTGAAGAAGTCAAGTCTCTTATTAAAGGCGTCGGAGCAGCGCCTGAGGACATGGGCGATCCAGACCGCTGGCTGAAACTTATGCCCGGCAACGACCAGCCGGCCTTGGTTGCGGAATATAAATCCCTCAAAGCCACTCTGACGCTGACGGAAAAGCAACTTGATCTTTCGGCAGAGCCGGATGTCATCGCTAAACGGGTTGAAGCCCTGCGGGATAAAATGAAAGCCCGTAATGTGGACGGGTTTATTGTGCCCCGCGGCGACGAGTTTCAGGGGGAATATGTCCCCGCTTCCTCCGATCGCCTGGCCTGGGCAACGGGATTTACGGGCTCGGCTGGAATTTCGATCATCTTCAATGAGAAAGCTGCTTTTTTCACGGATGGCCGCTACACCCTGCAAGCGCGCGAGCAGGTTCCTGCCTCCATCTTCGACGTGTGCAGCACGGCGGACAACCAGTCACCAACGCCGACAATCAAGCCGACCGAATGGATTGAGAAGAACATGCCAAAAGGATCAAGGCTTGGCTTTGATCCCTGGCTTCACACTCCGGCTGAAATTAAACGTTTTGAAGACGCCGTTAAAAAGGCGGGCGGCACCCTTGTCCCGGTGGCGTCCAACCCGCTTGACGAGGCATGGAAAGATCGCCCTGCCCTGCCCATCTCGCCCGCTGTTCCGCATCCGATTGAATACACCGGCAAGGAATCTTCCGAAAAGCGCAAGGATCTTGCCGCGCATTTAAAATCAAAAGATTGCGCTGCCGTGGCGCTGACCCTGCCCGAGGATATTGCCTGGCTTTTGAATATTCGCGGCAATGACGTTCCCTGCACGCCCTTTGCGCTTTCCTACGCGCTGGCCTATCAGGATGGCAGCGTCGACTGGTTCATCGACCGGCGAAAACTGGTCCCCGAAATGGCCGCCCATCTGGGCAAGGATGTGCGCGTCCACGACCTGGGCGATTTTGTTCCCGCGTTGGAAAAACTGGGACAGGAAAAACAAAAAGTCCTGATGGACCCTCTGCGCACACCGGTTAAGGTTGAAACGGTCCTGAAGACGGCGGGCGCCACGATTATCGAAGGCGATGATCCGTGCCAGCTTCCCAAGGCCATCAAGAACAAAACCGAGATCCAGGGCATGATCAATGCCCATATCCGTGATGGCGCGGCGCTCACCCGCTTCCTGTCCGTCATGTCCGAGCAAAGCGGCCCCGCAAAACACGACGAACTGTCGGCGGGCGAACTTGTGCGCAAATTCCGCTCCGAGAATGAGAAGTTCCGGGGCCTTAGCTTTGAATCCATCACAGGCGCGGGCGGCAATGGCGCGATCGTGCATTACCGTTCAAACGAAAAAACAAACAAGCCGCTTCTGGCGGGCCCCATCTTCCTGCTCGATTCCGGCGCGCAATACGCCGACGGCACGACGGATGTAACGCGCGCGATTGCCGTTGACACACCGACACAGGAAATGAAAGAAAACTTCACCCGCGTCCTGATCGGCCACATTCGCGTGGCCATGTCCGTTTTCCCCAAGGGAACGACGGGCGACAAGCTGGATGCCAAGGCCCGGTCATCCCTGAAGGAAGTGGGGCTTGATTATGCGCATGGCACCGGCCACGGCGTTGGCTGCTATCTTTCCGTGCATGAGGGGCCCTGCGGCATCTCGCCGGCTGCCACGAAGGTCCCCCTTCAGGCCGGGATGGTCATCTCTAACGAGCCCGGTTATTACAAGGCCGGTGAATATGGCATCCGTATTGAAAACCTTGTTTTGGTCGAAGACGCCGGGAACAACATGCTTAAATTCAAAAGCCTGACGATGGCCCCCATCGACCGCAACCTGATCGAACCGTCACTGATGTCCGAAGACGAGATCAGGTGGCTGAATGACTATCATACCAATGTTCGCAATAACTTAAAGCCTATTCTTGATAAAAAGGATGCAAAGGCGGCCAAATATCTGGTCGAGGCAACGGAGCCGATTTACAAAGGCGGACAGTCTGCCACGGGCGGCAAGGTTAAGCTGGTACCTTAGAAGAGCCGCTGTATATTTGTTATGTAATCAATCCTTATTATAAAATTTCTTGACTGAATCATACCCAATTCGTAGATTTTGCGCGCCTTTCCGACGGAAGGCTGGACAAGCAAAAAGGCTTCATATTTCATGACGCTGACACCTGAAGAACTTGAACGGCAGATCAGGGACGTCCGCAACCGTCAGAAAGCGCAAAGCTCCTCCGGGGCTGGCAACGTGATGGGGCCGGACAAAGGAGCTGCCCGGATGGCCTTCCGGGCCGGGGTCGAGCTGGTCTCGGCCCTGGTGGTGGGCGGGCTTCTGGGCTACTGGATCGACCAGTGGCTGGGAAGCAAGCCGTGGGCGATGATCGTGATGCTCTTTCTTGGCTTTATCGCCGGGTTTGTGAACATCTACCGCGCCCAGACGGGACAGGATATGAAGATCGGCTTTCGCAAGGAAGACGACGGCAAAAACAAAGAGGGATAACTTTAAGTGTCGAGTCCGCTTGAGCAGTTTCAGATAAAGCCCCTGATCCCGATCCATATCGGCGGCTTTGATCTTTCCTTCACGCAATCCTCGTTGTGGATGGGCATTGCCGTCGCGGCGGCCACGCTTCTCCTGTCGCTCAGCATCAAGCCGCGCGAGCTGGTCCCCGGCCGCTTCCAGAATATCAGCGAGATGTTCTATGAATTTGTCTTCGGCATGGTCCGCGACAATCTGGGCGACGAGGGCAAAAAATACTTCCCCTTCGTCTTTTCGATTTTCATGATTGTCCTGATGGGCAATCTTCTGGGCATGGTTCCCTACTCCTTCACCTACACCAGCCATATCATTGTGACGGGAGCGCTCGCGCTTCTGGTCTTCGTGCTGGCCACGGGCGTGGGCTTTGCCCGTCATGGCCTTCATTTCTTCTCGCTCTTCCTGCCCAAAGGCCTGCCGTGGGCTTTGGCGCCGCTCATCATCATGATTGAGGTTATTTCATATCTCTCGCGCCCCATCAGCCTTTCGGTCCGTCTTTTCGCCAACATGGTGGCAGGCCACACGATGCTCAAAGTCTTCGCGGGTTTCAGCGTTTCGCTGGGCGTTATCTTTGGCATTCTGCCAATGGTCATGAACGTGGCGCTGATCGGGCTTGAGATCATGATCGCCTTCATCCAGGCCTATGTCTTTGCGATCCTGACCTGCATCTACCTCAAGGATGCGATCGAATTACACTAACCATCAACCAATCAACTAAAACAAACCAAAGGAAGGAAAAATAAAAATGGAAGCAGCAGCAGCAAAATTGATCGGGGCCGGTATCGCAGTGATGCCGCTTCTGGGCGTGGGCATCGGTCTTGGCATGCTCTTTTCAAGCATCATCAGCGCCATCGGCCGCAACCCGTCGGTTGCCGACACGGTCAAGGGCACGGGCCTTTTCTACTTCGCCCTTGTCGAAGCCATCGCGCTCTTCGCGCTTGTCATCGCGCTCCTCATCCTCTTCGTGTTCTAAGGAAGACGATGACGGTAAGGCATCTGGCATATAAGGCACTGGCTTTTGTCGCGGCGCTTGCCTTCTGGGCAAGCCTCGCGGCATCGGCGCATGCCGAGGTTGTGGAACCCTCGATCCCACCAAGCGTCGATATTGCAGCCCCGCCCATGCCGGGAAGCCCCGGCTCTGCGGCGGAAGAAAGCGGTCACGCGGCAGGCGGGGTCGGTTTTCCGCAGCTGGACCCTTCGACCTATGCCAGCCAGGTCTTCTGGCTCATGGTTGCTTTCGTCCTGCTCTATGTCCTGATGTCGAAAACGGCGTTGCCGAAGATCGAAAGCGTCATTGAAAACAGGCGCGAGCAGCGGGAAGGCAACCTGACCCGGGCCGAGCAGTTCCGGGTCGAAGCCGAAAAAATCAGGGGCGCTTACGAACAGTCGCTTGCCCGCGCCCATGAAGACGCGCAGCGGGTCCTGTTCGAGGCCGAGGGAGAGATCAAGGAAATCTCGATGGCGCGGAGCAGCGCCTTTGCCGAAAACGCCCGCAAGCGCATCGCCCTTTCCGAAGAAACGATCGCCAAGGCCAAGCAGGCCGCGCTGGCGTCGGTTGCCGATATTGCAGCCGACATCGCGGTGGAGGCTTCAGCCAAGGTTGCGCACTATGGCGCGAACAAGGCGGACGTAAAGAAGACCATTCAATCGGTCATGAAGGAGAGCGCGTAACATGGCTACCGAACACGGCGGCGGATTGCTTCAGGACGCACACTTCTGGGTCCTTCTCGCAACGGTAATTTTTGCCGGGGTCGCCTTTCGCATAGGCAAGAAGCCCCTGCTCGACATGCTTGACCAGCGCACGTCGCGCATCCGTTCCGAACTTGAAGAAGCCGAGCGCCTGCGCAATGAAGCCCAGCAGATGCTGGCCGAATACCAGCGAAAGCACCGAGACGCCCTGCACACGGCCCAGCAGATATTGGACAATGCCAAGGAAACGGCCGCCCGCCTTAAAACCGAAACCGAAGCCGCGCTGGACGAGACTTTGAAACGCCGCGAGGCCCAGCTGGCCGAGCGCATCAAGCGCGCCGAGGCCGCCGCGATTGCCGAAATCCGCAACCAGGCCGCCGACATCGCCATGGCCGCCACGGAAAGAATCCTCCAGGAACACCTTTCCAAGGAAGGCGGCAAGCTGATCGACAAGGCGGTCGGCGAACTGGCGGGGCAGATAGACTAATCCACGCATGATTGAAACCCCGTCATTCCTTGAAGCTCCGGACATACCGTACTTCAGGGAAGTTCTGGTTTTCCTGTTATCCAGCGTTTTAATCGTTCCCCTGCTTCACCGGCTGAAAACCAGCCCGGTTCTTGGCTATCTTGCCGTCGGCATCGTCGTCGGTCCCCACGCCCTTGGGCTGGTCGATATGACCGATGGGATCGAAAGCATGGCCCGCCTTGGGATCATTTTCCTGCTTTTCATGATCGGGCTTGAAATCTCCTTCGAGCGCCTGCTGGCCATGAAAAAATATGTTTTCGGCCTTGGATTCCTGCAGGTTCTTGTCACTTCTGCCGTGATCGCGGGGATTGCCCTGATGTGGGGAAACTCGCCGCAGATGAGCGTCCTGCTCGGCGCCTGTTTCTCGCTCTCCTCGACCGCCGTCATCACAAAAATCCTGCTGGACCATAAGAAGCTGGATACCCATCTGGGCCGCGTCGGCTTTTCCGTCTTGCTGGGGCAAGACATTATGGTCGTGCCCATCCTGATCCTCGTGAATATCTTCGGCTCGCGCGCGACGGAGAGCATCCCGCTGGCCCTTGGCATGGCCGCCGTCAAAAGCGTGATTGCAATCACGGTCATCCTCTTTCTGGGGCGCCTTTTGATCAAGCCGCTGTTTCGCATGGTCAGCCAGTCGTCCGGCAGCCCCGAGCTTTTCGCGGCGCTGGCGCTTTTGGTCATCCTCCTGACCTCGGCGCTCACGCAGATGGCCGGGCTTTCGACGGAGATGGGCGCTTTCATGGCAGGCCTCCTGCTCGCAGAGACCGAGCACCGCCACCGCATCATCGCCGACATCAAGCCGTTTGACAGCCTGCTGCTGGGACTCTTTTTCATCATGATTGGCATGCAAATCGACATCCCGGCCGTCATGGAGCGGCTGGGCTGGGTCGCGGCCTCGGTCGTGGGTCTTTTTGGCATCAAGGCCGTGATCGTTTATGCACTTGCACGGTTATTCAAAATTGACCATAGCACCTCGGCTGCATCGGGTCTGCTGCTGGGACAAGGTGGTGAATTTGCCTTTGTCGCCATCGGCGCCGCGATGACTTTGGAACTTCTGCCTGAGGCCGTGGGGCATTTCATGCTGCTGGTCACAGCCGTATCGATGGTCGTCACGCCGCTGACCGTCGCGCTTGCTTTACGGGTTTATAAGAACCGGAGCGATGGGCGCTGAAGATCTTTCAGAACGCGTCAGGGCCTGGGCTGATCCGGCGCCTTAGGTGCGGGCGGCATGGGCAGCGCTTTTTCGACCAACTTCACCCAGTACGACGCCCCCACGCCCAAAGTCTTGTCGTTGAAATCAAATCCCTTGGTATGGATGAAGGCGTTGTCGCGTCCGGTTTCGGCCTGTCCCAGAGCGACATAGGCGCCCGGCACTTCCTTGGTAAACTCTGAAAAATCCTCGGACCCACGGGTGCGGGAAAAATCAGTGACCTTGTCCGTGACTTCCTTTGCCGCTGCGCGCGCGATTTCAGTTTGCGCCGGTGCGTTGACGACGGCATCTCCCGTGCGCTTGTATTCGATTTCAGCTTTCGCGCCCTTGGCTTCGGCTGCCTTCTTGCTAATGCTCACGATGGCGGTTTCAATGTCGCCCCGGGTCTCTTCCGAAAAAGTCCTCACCGTACCGGCCATTTGCGTGCTCTCGGGGATGACATTTGCCGCTCCATTACCCGCGTGAATGTTGGTGACGCCGAAGATTGCGTCCTTGTCGGCCGTTTTGGGCGTATAGGCCCCAAGCTCGCTTATGACCTGTGCCGCGATCGGCACGGGATTAACTGCCTTTTCAGGATAAGCGCCATGCCCGCCCTTGCCCTTGATGTCGATTTTGTAAGTGTCGATCGACGACGTGATCGGACCTTCCGTCACGCCAATGGTCCCGGCCGGAAGCCCGGGCCACGCATGCATGCCGAAAATGCTCTCACAGGAATACTTTTTAAACAGATCGTCTTCCATCATGGCTTTGGCGCCCGCGCCTTTTTCCTCGGCGGGCTGGAAGATGAAATAGACCGTGCCGCTGAAATTGCGCGTTTCAGAGAGATACTTGGCCGCGCCCAGCAGCATCGCCGTATGCCCGTCATGGCCGCAGGCATGCATTTTGCCATCGACCTTCGAGGCGTAAGGCACATGGTCCGCATCTTCCTTGATCGGTAGCGCATCCATATCGGCGCGCAGGCAGATCGCGGGCTTTTTACCCGCCTGAGGTGCACCCTTACCGTGCAGCACGCCGACCACGCCCGTCTTACCGATGTTGCTATGGGTTTCAATGCCCCAGCTTTGCAACAGCTCAGCCACTTTGGCCGCGGTTTTGACTTCCTCAAAAGCGGTTTCGGGTTGCTGGTGGAAGCCTTGGCGCCACTCTTTCATAGCGTCGATGTCGAGTCCCTCGACCAAACGCACGGGCGCCGGGGCCGCTACTGGCTCAGCCTGCGATGAACCATAGGGCAAGGCCACGGCCAAAAACGCCGCCGCCAGAAAACCACGGATAAGGGACATTTTTTTGCTCATCCAGCACCTATTTTTCAACGTTGATTTTAAATTTCTTCATATCACGCATTACACTTTCCCAAGGGCGGGCGTAGCAGAGCTCAATCTTGATCACGCCTTCCTCTTCCGCACGGAATGTCATGACGTGCATTTGGGGGCTACCGATCAAGCTATCATCTTTGGAATTTTCCACGAAAGTATCACGGAGCTTTGTTACCGGCCCCGACTTAGCCATGATCGACCACTCGTAACCAGCACTTGGAGTAGCTTTAAGTTCAATATCAAACGCCTCACCTCTTTTGACGGTGATTTCATTGAATGTGGCTGTCAGCTTCTGGCGCGGCATGTTTTAAGCTCCTGAAATATCGGTTGCGAAAGAATGCTTGTTTATAAAAAATATTCTACGCTATGTCAAAGGAAAATAGCCTTTATAAATCAATACACTACATGTCATCCCGAGAAGTTTTGCGACGAGGGATCTTCGATTTTTCCGTGAGGGCAAAGATTCCTCGTCATTTGAAAAGCGGCGGCTTTTCAAACTCGCTCGGAATGACGCGAAGTTTTAGAAGTGGTCAATATTGAGTCTAGGATCTACCCCTTCAACTCTTTACCCACAAACTCCGCGATCTTGTCGAGGCTGACGCGATCTTGTTTCATCGTGTCGCGGTGGCGGATCGTCGCGGCGTTGTCTTTGGGCGTGTCGCCATCGACCGTGATGCAGAACGGCGTGCCAATTTCGTCATGGCGGGCATAGCGCTTGCCGATATTGCCCTTGCTGTCGTATTCGGTCATGAACTGCGTACGCAGGTTCAGATAAAGCTTCTCGGCAATCTCGGGCAGGCCGTCCTTGTTCAAAAGCGGCAGGACCGCGGCCTTGATCGGCGCGATCGACGGATTGAACTTCAGATACATCTGGCTGGGGCGCGCGGGATCGGCCGTATACGCCTCAGCCAGAAGCGCCAGCACGCCCCTTGTCAGGCCAGCGGCTGGTTCAATGACATGAGGAATAAAGCGGCGCGGCGGCTGGACCGAGTCATCGAAATATTCCATCTTCTTGCCTGAGAATTTTTCATGTTGCGTCAGATCAAAGTCGCAGCGGTGTGCGATGCCCTCCAGCTCGCCGAAGCCCGGCGCCGTGAAGGGAAAGCGGTATTCGATGTCGCAGGTTCCCTCGCCCGCCTTGGCGTAGTGCGAAAGTTCGTCCTTCTCGTGCTTGCGGACCTGAATATTGTCCGATGACACGCCGATGGATTTCCACCACTGGCGGCGTGCGTCGATCCAGAATTCAAACCACTTCTTCGCCTCGTCCGGGTGGCAGAACCATTCCATCTCCATCTGCTCGAACTCACGCGAGCGGTAGATGAAGTTGCGCGGCGTCACTTCGTTGCGAAACGCCTTGCCGACCTGCGCGATGCCGAACGGCACGCGCACGCGCATGTTGTCGACGACGTTTTTGTAATTGAGGAAGATCCCCTGCGCCGTTTCGGGACGAAGATAAGCCTTATCGTCCTCAGACGCCGTCGCGCCGACATAGGTTTTGAACATCAGGTTGAACTGCTTGGGCTCGGTCAATGTGCCGGGCTTGTCGACATCGGGGCCGATCACGCGGCCATAATCGGACGCCGGGATCGCCGTGAACGGCACGACCTCGAGTTTTTCAAGTTCGTCCGTGCCGGCCTGTTTTTTAAGTTTCTTCAGTGACGCCTTGTCCTTGAGCACATCCTGCACGAAGGCGAAAATCTGGTTATTGCGCTTGTCGATGACCGCGACCAGATGATCCTGGCGATAGCGCAGCTTGGTCTGCTTGCAATCCACCATCGGGTCATTAAACCCAGCAACGTGACCCGACGCTTCCCATGCCTTGGGGTTCTGGATGATGGATGAATCAACGCCCACGATCTGCAAAGGGCTGCCGTCCGGGCCCATCGGCGGGGCCAGCACCATGTCGCGCCACCAGCGGTCGCGCAGGTTGTTCTTGAGCAAAACACCCAGAGGCCCGTAATCCCAGAAGCCGTTAATGCCGTCGTAAATCTCGGACGCCTGAAAGATGAAGCCCCGGCGCTTGCAGAGCGACACGATCTCGTCCATCCCGACCGGCCCCTTGTTTTCGGTTTTTGGTTGTTCCATTGCCTGTGCACCCGCCATGATTTCAAACCCTTTCTCTTGTCCGTCACCCCGGACTTGTTCCGGGGTCCAAAAGCGCCTTAAACGCATCTTACCTAAGTCATACGACGGCCAGACGGCCTTTCTGGATGCCCGCCTAAAGCGGGCATGACATAAGGTTGGTTATAGAACGCATTATTCCATCCCTCAACCTTGTTTTCAGCCCTTAAAACTTATAGCATAGGTGCAGATCTGAACAAGACATAACTTTGGAAAGGACACCCGCATGAGCGCCGCTCTTCGCATCCCAAAGGCCGCCAATGAAACCCGCAAATGGGTCTATAGTTTCGGCGGGGGGCATGCTGAAGGCGACGCCACCATGAAGAACCTTCTGGGTGGCAAGGGCGCCAACCTGGCCGAGATGAGCAAGATCGGCCTCCCCGTCCCGCCCGGCTTTATCCTCTCGACCGAGGTCTGCACACATTTCTACAATAATAACAATAATTACCCAGATGAACTTAAAGCACAAACTGAAGATGCCTTAAAGGGGCTTGAGAAAGCCATGGGCCTTAGATTCGGTGATGCGTCGAACCCTCTTTTACTGTCCATCCGCTCGGGCGCGCGCGTCTCAATGCCGGGCATGATGGACACGGTTTTGAACCTTGGCCTTAACGACCAGACGGTCGAGGGCTTGGCCGCTGTCAGCCGCGACCCCCGCTTTGCCTGGGACAGCTACCGCCGCTTTTTACAGATGTATTCCGACGTCGTCCTGAACGTCGAACACCATCTGTTCGAGGATATTCTGGACGGCTACAAGCGCGACGAGAACCTGACGCTCGACACCCAGATCACGGCCGAGGGCTGGAAGGAGATCGTCGGGCAATACAAAAAGATTGTTCAGGAAGAAACCGGCAAGCCCTTCCCTCAGGACCCGGGCGAGCAATTCTGGGGCGCGATCGGGGCCGTATTCCAGTCGTGGATGACGCCGCGCGCCGTGACCTACCGCAAGATCAACAACATCCCCGAGAACTGGGGCACCGCCGTCAACGTGCAGGTCATGGTTTTCGGCAACATGGGCGAGGATTGCGCCACGGGCGTGGCCTTCACCCGCAACCCCTCCACGGGCGAAAACGCCTTTTACGGTGAATACCTGATCAACGCGCAGGGCGAGGACGTGGTCGCCGGCATCCGCACGCCGCAGCAACTGACCGTCAAGGGCAAGATCGACAACAAGTCCGACCTTCCCGCGATGGAAGAAACCATGCCCGCCGTCTTCCGCGAGCTTGATGCCATCCGCCACACGCTGGAAAAACACTACAGGGAGATGGAAGACATCGAATTTACCATTCAGCGCGGCAAGCTTTACATGCTGCAAACCCGCACCGGCAAGCGCACGGCGCAAGCGGCGCTCAGGATTGCTGTTGAAATGGCCGAAGAAGGCCTGATCACAAAGGAAGACGCCGTCAAGCGCATATCGCCCGATGCGCTGGAACAGCTGCTCCACCCCACGCTCGATCCCAAGGCCAGGAAAGAAATTCTGACCAAGGGCCTGCCCGCTTCACCGGGCGCGGCCTCGGGCGAGATCGTTTTTAATGCGGACGAGGCCGAGGAAAAGGCCAAGAACGGCAAGAAAGTCATTCTCTGCCGCGTCGAGACCAGCCCCGAGGACATCCACGGCATGCATGCCGCCAACGGCATCCTGACCTCGCGCGGCGGGATGACCAGCCACGCGGCCGTCGTGGCGCGCGGCATGGGCCGGGCCTGCGTCGCGGGCGCGGGTGAAATCGCCATCGACTACAAATCCGGCGTCATGAACGTCAAGGGCGTTTCCTTCAGGGCGGGCGACGTCATCACGATTGACGGCTCGACCGGCGAGGTGATCAAGGGCCTTGTCCCCACGGTGCAGCCGGAACTCTCGGCACACTTCCAGACGCTCATGGGCTGGGCCGACAGCCTCCGTCGCATGAAAATCCGTGCCAATGCCGAAACGCCGCTCGACGCCCGCGTTGCGCGCAGCTTCGGCGCGGAAGGCATCGGGCTTTGCCGGACCGAACACATGTTTTTCGACGCCGACCGAATTTTGCGTGTGCGCCAGATGATTTTGGCCGAAACGGTTGAAGAGCGCGAGGCGGCCCTTGCGCATCTCGAACCCGTGCAGCGCAAGGACTTCGCCGAGCTCTTCCGCATCATGAAGGGCCTGCCCGTCACGATCCGCCTGCTCGACCCCCCTTTGCACGAATTTTTACCGCACGAAGAAAAGGAAATGGTCGAGGTATCTTCGGCTCTTAAAATCCCGGCGGACAAGCTTCGCCAGCGGATCGAGCGCCTCAAGGAAGCCAACCCGATGCTGGGCCACCGCGGCTGCCGCCTTGGCGTTACCTATCCTGAAATCTACGCGATGCAGACCCGCGCTATTTTTGGGGCGGCTTGTGATGTGGCGGAAGAAACAGGCGAAAGCGTTATCCCCGAGGTTATGATTCCGCTGGTTGCCACGCGCAAGGAACTTGACCTGATGAAGTCTCTGGTCGATCAGGAAGCTAAAAAGACCTGTACTGGACGCAAGAAAACCATCCCCTATACCATCGGCACGATGATAGAATTGCCGCGCGCGGCGCTGCGCGCGGGCGAGATCGCCGAGACCGCCGAGTTTTTCAGCTTCGGCACCAACGACCTGACCCAAACGACACTTGGCATCAGCCGCGACGACGCAGGCATGTTCCTGCCTGCCTATCAGGAAAAAGGCATTTTCGACCGCGACCCGTTTGCAAGTATTGACGTTGATGGCGTGGGCGAGCTGGTCAAAATCGCAGCTGAACGCGGGCGCAAGACAAAACCCGATCTCAAGCTTGGCGTCTGCGGCGAACACGGCGGCGATCCCAAATCCATCGCCTTCTTCGAAACCGTAGGGCTCGACTACGTCTCCTGCTCCCCCTACCGCGTTCCGACCGCCCGCCTGGCCGCCGCGCAGGCTGTGTTGAAGAAAAACTGAACCTTTCTTTTTGGAATCAATAGTATTTTTATTATTAACATAATATTAAGATTTTTTTTGTATGATTTATACAGTAGTAAACAGAGGAGGAATTACAGTGAAACTCCAGGATTTGAAGCATTTTTTGAGTTCAGTCTTTACGCGGAACAGTCCACCGCGTGGTGATGCCCTTCAATATGCCTCAGAAGAAGTGAAAAGAGATACTGACATCATCCGCGCCGCTGTCAAAAGCGACGACGCCAAGAAGCTGAAGCCCTGAAAGAAAGACGCGAATAATTCCGCCTTTTATAGAGGTTTTATAGCTGAATCGAAAATTACTCATACACCCTCTGTCACCCCGGAGGTCTGGCGCGTTGCGTCAGCAACTTGCGCCAGACAATAACATCCGGGGTCCAGAGAAGCACGGGACGCAAAGTGCCCGCACATTGTGGATCCCGGATGTTGATGTTTATCGCAGGCTGCTACGCAGCGCGATAAACCTCCGGGATGACATGTATGGGCAGTTTTCGATTCAGCTATAAATAAGATTTTCATTTTTTGTTACCCCCGCCTAAAGCGAGCATGACAAATTTTATGAGTCAGGCCTCTAATCTCAGCCCCTTATCTCCGGCAGGCCGAGTTTTTTACGGGCAGTGATTTCTAGATTCTGGAGCTTTTCCAGTCCCGGCTCGAGCTCCGCCACGATGAACTTCGCGCGTTGAACGGGCCCGCCCGCATCCGCGTCAGGAAAAGCCGCATCCCACGCCCGCATCTTGACAATAAGGCCGCAGAGGACAGCGCCCAGACTATGGTGATTTTCAGTGATCTCTTCCTGCAGCCGCTTGAAGGAAGCGTGATTGATGTCCTGCCAGAATACGTCAAAGTTCTTCTGGACCTTGATTAAACGTTCGTGCAGCGAGCTGTTCAGGAAATGCAATATCGTTTCGGCCTTTTGGCAGCACGCAAAAGTCCGGGGCGTGATTGTCACCTCCCGGTATTTCTGTGTCTGCTGTATCCAGGGGAAAAAGCGATCGGCAATGCCGCGCAAATTCTCCAGCAAATAGTTATAATAGGCAATGGAAAGATAAACGTCGTTATATTCTTCCAGGAACTCAGGAAGCTCGTTCAGCGGAATGCCGGTCTTTTCCGTCATAAGTTTCAAGTTTTCGTGAACCAGTCCCACATCTGGATTTTTAAAAACATCCCGAATATCCTTCACGCCATCTTTGCTGAAACGATCAAGCCCGTAGATCTTCTCGATCAAGGGCCGGATAAACTTCTGGCTGTGGCCGCCAAGTTCTTTCTTCATTTCATCCGATAGATCAAGCGCGTCCTCGGGAACAGTCTCAAGGCTCAGCTTTTTGAACACGCTGCGCAGGGAATAGACGTCAAAACTGCCCAAGGCCGAGAGCTTGTTAAGCAGTTCCTGGTCCTCCTGGAGCTTTACGGCGTCACCCGAGAAAATTTCGGCCAAATTGTGCGGCGAGATCTGGAGGCTGCCGCTGATGGGGTCATTCAGCAACTCAAGCGAGGTTTCCAGCCGCGCGTTCTTGATGAGGCGCGCATTTTTAAGAGTTGCATTCCTGAGCGGCATGACTTCCAGCGGGAAAACGTCTATGGCGTCAAGAGAAGTAGCCAGATCCTTGCCATCCTTTTTGCCTAAACCCGCGCCGCCATCTTTCTTATTATTTTTCTTTCCGGCCATTTCCCTGATCCCTCAGGAAACGAGTATAAACCGAAAATATTAAGAAATTAAACTTTAAGCATTCTGAATAACAATCTGAACGCTGTTAGCTATTAAAATCCCGTCGCCTTCGATCTTTAGAAGCGCAAGTCCGGCATCACCTTCAACGCTTTTAAGCTCGCCAACACGCGCACTGTCAAGCCTGACCTCCGTACCGGGCGGCGGCAAATCCCCCGCCCCGGCCCTGACCGTATAAAGCTTCCGGCGCACCAGCCCGCGATAATTCATGCGCGCCGTGACTTCCTGCCCCGTATAACACCCTTTGGTCCATGAAATGCCATGAAGCGCGTCGATATTGTGATCCAAAAGCGTCGCCAGTTCCGGCTTCATGTCGAGGCTGCCCTCCGGCACACCCAGCATAATGCGATGGCGGTTATAATCCGTCCAGCTTGCTTTTGTTGCGTTCAAAGGCAGTCCCCCGTCCGCCGACACCAGCCAGCGTCCCAGCTTTTCTGTCCGGGGATCTGCGAAACCTTCCTTTGCCCCTTCGCCCCATATGAAGAAAAGATGCAGCTTGTCTCCCATATCTTCCAGCGTGACTTTTGACCGTAACTTGTACATCGTCAGCCTTTTAATAAGATCGGCGCGCCTTTCACGTTCGCACAACAGTAGAAACCGTCCGTTAGCGGCATCATCGACAATGATAAAGTCATGTAAAAACTTGCCCTGCGGCGTCAGAAGACAGGCATAGACCGGGCGGCCCGGCCCCGCTTGTTCGACGTCATTCGTAACAAGGTTTTGCAGGAAACTCCTGCGGTCATCCCCGCCCACCGCAATGGCGGCGCGGAACGTCATGTCGATATAAAAACTCATTTTCCGCTATAGACGAACCCCATCTTCGCCTCGACCGCGTTCGGCAGCTCCGGCAGGCGCGAGCGCGGGATCAGGAAAGTCGTAAGCCCAAAGAAATCCTTGAAGACGCGCTGCTTCTGCGCCGTCTGCAACAGGTAATCGGGCCCCGATGTGCCGCCGCTGCCCATCTTGTGTCCCAGCATGCGCTGGGTCATGAGGGCGTGGCGGTAGCGCCATAACGTCAGGGTTTCGTCAATATCCATGAGGCGGCTGATGATACGGTACGGCATTTGTAAAACCGGCTGGTCGCGGTAGAGCGTGATGAAAAGCGCGGCCTGCAGCGCCCGCCCCGACAGACGCCAGGAAAGCCCGTCGTTCGCAGGCTTTTTCTTCTGCCCAAACCAGTTCCAAAGCTCGTCAAAGCGCTGGCGCGTCACGTTCAGCTTGGCCATCTCTGCCGCGCGCACTTCCTTGTTCAGCGCCTTGTCGCTGCCGATTGCCTTTTCATCGGCGTCAAGCATTTCACCCACAGCCTTCTTGTAATCGCTCCAGAACCTGTAGCCGCCCATCTCGACAAACGGTGTCCGCGCCAGCCATTGCTCAAGCTGTTCGAACAGCGATGGTTTTTTATTCAGTGTCGCAACAAATTTTTGGTCGCGCGCGGAAAGATACGACGTGTAAGCCTTGTTGGCGTACATGACGCGATCTTCATCACGCAGGCCCAGGCGAATTTCAAATTCGCGGAACTGCATACTCTGGAACCCCGACGCCGTACGGAAAAGCGAGCGGAAGTCGAGGAAATCCAGAGGCGTCATGGTCTCCAGAATATCAAGCTGCTTGGGCAAAAGCTCCAGAATACATTGAATACGATCCAGTCCGCCCAGGATCATGCGCAAGCTTTTATCATTAACAACCCTGCCGGAAAATTCTGACTGGATTCGGTCCATTTCAAACAAAATCTGCTTGAACCACAGCTCGTACGCCTGATGCACGATGATAAAAAGCATTTCATCATGCGCCGCGGCTTTGCCGCCCTTGGCGCTTAAACGTTCCTGCGCGCCCAGAAGCCTGTCCAGCCTTAGATATGAAGGATAATCGAGCTCCGCTTGTTTCTTCTTCTTGCTCTTCGGGTAAGCCAAAGCGATCTCCTTCCGTGTCATGAGTTATCAGTAGTACAATAATATTCCTATCACACTTGAAGATATTCTTTTACTAAAAATAAAGTACGAACACAGGCATCCATATTCAGGCCACTTCTAAAAACCACATGTCATTCCAAGAGAGCGTATGCGAACGAGGAATCTTCATAGGAAAATCAAGGGCAAAGATTCCTCGCTTGCGCTCGGAATGACAATATAAGGAGGTTCTTAGAAGTGGCCTTCAGACATACACCGGCATGAAAAATAAAGTTAACGCTTTTTGTACCATTTAATGCTACTCATAGTTGTATGTAGTTTTTTTAATCAACCTTAAGCAGGAAATTAAAGGAGATAGAAAATGAAAATCAAACTGAGCGATTATAAAATTCGAACCCGAATCTTTGCAGCTCTTGCCTTGCCCATTCTTGGCATGGCCATTTTCTCAAGCTATATCACCCTGAAGGAATATGATTTGTACAACGAAGCCGCACGCCTGGAAAAACTGGCACATCTTGCTCCTGCCATCGGGGCTGCCATGCATGAGATGCAGAAAGAACGCGGCCTTTCCGCCGGTTTTATCGGCAGCAACGGCGATGCACAGTTTAAAGCACGACTGGAGGATGGACGAAAGACCGCCGATGAAGCTTATGGTGTCTTGACCTCTGACCTTACGGCCATCGACACCTCGGACTTTGATAGCGATCTGGCGAAACGCATATCAGATGTCAGCAAGAACCTTGCCTCGCTGAACGAGACAAGGGAAAAGGTAACGACACTGTCCATGTCCGCCGAAGACATGGTAAAATATTATTCAGGAACAATTGTCTCCTTGATGGAGATTGTATCCTACGCAGCCAATTTAAGCTCAGATACGACTATTACAAAATCCATCGCCGCATACGAAAACTTTCTGCAGGCCATGGAGCGAGCTGGGCTCGAACGCGCCATGGGCGCCAATGGATTCGGCAAGGGGTCTTTTTCTCCGACCGTATTCCAGAAATTTGTATCACTTATCGCCCAGCAGGAGACATTTATTTCCCGCTTCAAGATGTTTGCTTCTCCTGAACAATACAAAGCCTATGCCGATAACGTTCAAAGTGAGACCATTAATGAAATACAAAGAATGCGGCAGACAGTTCTCGATACCGGTTCCAATACCCAGCTTGACGACAGCATCACCAGCGCTTATTGGTTCGACACCGTCACCCGGAAAATAGATATGCTGAAGAAAGCCGGGGATATAATGGGACACGCCTTGGAAGAACAAATCATTGCCGTTGAAAAGCGTGAATTAAAAATGTTTACCGCCACCCTGACCGTATCCACGGCTCTGATGGTATTCATCCTGCTCTTTGGAACAGCCATCGTTCGCTCGATCACTCGTCCTGTCGCCGACATTACGCAGGGTCTCAAATCCCTGGCCAACAACCAGCTGGACATAGCGATTACAGGCACCGACCGCGCGGACGAGATCGGCGATATTTCAAAAACCATGATGGTCTTCAAGCAAAACGCGACGGAACGTCAGCGTCTTGCCGAAGAGCAGGCCTTTGAGAACAAAGCCAAACTTGATCGTGCCACGAAAATTGAACAGCTGATCAACGGCTTCGATCTAAAAGCAAGCGAGCTTCTCAGCGGTCTTGCTGCGGCAGCCACGGAGATGGAGGCAACCTCGCAATCCATGAGCGCAATCGCAGAGCAAACCAGCAAGCAATCCTCTGCGGTCGCAGCTTCCGCCAGCCAGGCCGGAGCCAACGTCCAAAACGTGGCTTCCGCAACGGAGGAGCTGACGGCATCCATCAAGGAGATTTCCGTGCAAATGACCCGATCGAGCGAAAATGCCACCGCCGCTACCTCTTCAGTGGCTCAGGCGCAGGCGACCGTTCAAAGACTGACGGACGCGGCGGAAAAGATCAGTCATGTTATTGGCCTTATCACGGATATTGCCGAACAGACCAACCTCCTTGCGCTCAACGCCACGATCGAGGCCGCGCGCGCCGGGGACGCCGGCAAAGGCTTTGCGGTCGTCGCCAATGAGGTCAAGTCACTGGCCAGCCAGACGCAAAAAGCGACCGACGAAATATCGAACATGATCAAGAGCGTCCAGACTGAAACCAGGGAAGCTGTCACCGCCATCACCAGCGTCGGGCAGATTGTGGCGGAACTGAACAAGGCCACAACCGCTGTTGCCGCCGCGATGGAGGAACAAACATCCGCCACCTCGGAAATTGCGCGTAACGTTCAGGAAGCCGCCTCTGGAACAGATGAGGTGACCAGCAATATCGACGGCGTTAACAGCGCTGCTTCTGAATCCGGCAAGGCGGCCATGGATGTGCTGGGAGTGGCTCAACAGTTGTCACGCCGTTCGCAAGACATGAAAGGTGAAGTTGAAGCCTTCTTAAGAGGAATAAGGGCTGCCTGAAGAATCCAGGCTGTGCTGTCCTTAGGAAACCGGCATCCCTGAAAAGGATGCCGGTTTTTAATTCAGGCGCATGTTCCCATTAAATAAAAATTAATCGAATCTACTTATAGTTGTCTATAGGAGCTTGAAGCAACCCCTAAGATAGGAACATCGCAAATGAAACCGGGCAATAATCTTAAAATCAAATCAAAAAAGATAATGCCCGACAGTTCGGATTTTTCGGCACCGGCAGCCATTACCTGACCCCCAGCCCCCCCCTCATCAAGCCGTCAGGTAAAAGCTACGCACAAAGCCGGAAACCGGCACCTCTTGCCAAAGGGGTGCCGGTTTTGCTTTATAGAAGCCATGATCCTCGAAAGAATTGGATATTGGCTTGCGCGCTATCTGCAGAAGGTTTCACCTGGTTACCGGCCAGTATCGACCTTCACGCCGGAGAAGCTCCGCAAAGTCCTGAAACCCGGCGATGTCCTGCTGGTCGAGGGCAACCAGCGCATCAGCATCGCCATCAAATACCTGACGCAATCGACCTGGTCCCATTCAGCCGTTTACATCGGTGACGATACGCTGATCGAAGCCGATATGGTCGCGGGCGTCGTCAAATCCCCGCTTTCAAAATACGCTGCTTTTCACACGCGGATTTGCCGCCCGGTCGGCCTGACGGAAGATGATGGGAAAAAACTGATCGAGTTCCTAACAAGCCGCCTTGGCACCAAATACGACATGAAAAATGCAATCGATCTTGTGCGTTATTTGATCCCAACCCCGCCCGTGCCGGTCAAGTGGCGCAGGCGCATGATCTCGTTGGGCAGCGGCGATCCGACGCGGGCCATCTGCTCGACACTTATCGCGCAGGCGTTCGAGCATATCCGCTTCCCGATCCTGCCGATCATCAAGGGACAGAAAGTCTATTCGGAAGAAAACAAGGAATACACGGAGCAGGAAATTCTTCACATCCGTCATTACAGTCTTTACGCGCCGCGGGACTTCGATGTGTCCCCCTACTTCCAGATCATAAAGCCCACGATCGAAAGCGGGTTTGATTACAAAGCACTGGTATGGGAAAAAATGACTTAATATTTCCGTAAAAAACTATTGAAAACCATGGCCCGTTCCGTTATCTTTAGGCGCTGGTTCTAGAAAGCCCCTGTGGTGAAATTGGTAGACGCGCTCGACTCAAAATCGAGTACCGAAAGGTGTGTTGGTTCGAGTCCGACCAGGGGCACCAAATTTTTTCCTGTCTGTTTCTATTATATCAGAAGATTGTTAATATCTGGTGAGGCAAGGAATTTGCATGACAGAACAATTCAAACCACGACTGGACATTCTCCCAAAAGCACAAATGTGTCTATGGCACGAGCTTATCGATACGCCGCAAGAATTTACTCTGTATGGTGGAACCGCTATAGCCCTGCAACTCGGTCATCGTGTGTCAGTTGATTTTGATTTCTTTAGTAGAAAAAAGATCAGCCCTGAAAAATTACTAGATGAAGTTTCGTATTTGAAAGATACACGCATTCTACAAAAGGAGCCGAATACACTCACAGTGAGTGTTAATCGCGGAGATCTTGTAAAAATTTCCTTTTTTGGCGTTCCTAAACTTCCGCAACTTGCCAAACCTCATGTAGTGGATGATGTGGGTCTAAAAATAGCTCATCTGCTTGATCTTGCCGGAACCAAAGTCTCTGTCGTTCAATCCCGGGCAGAAGCTAAAGATTATCTCGATATAGATGCTATTCTGACATCGGGAAAAATTGATTTACCAACAGCGATTGCCGCAGGGAAGGCTCTCTATGGCGCGACATTTAGCCCAGAAAACGCTTTGAAAGCGCTTTGTTATTTTGAGGATGGCAATGTCAGCGCCATTCCTGAGGAAACGAAAAGGCGGCTTATAAAAGCTGCTGCTAAAGTGGATCTTGATAAACTTCCCATCATAAAGCCAATGCCATCAGATAAGTCAAATGGGGTCAAGCCATGAAGCAGATTCCACGGACACCGGAAACCGAAGCAATTGCAAAACGTATCATCTGGTTTGAATCGCCCACACAAGCCCTGGAAGACCCCATCCGTTTCATGGCCTATGCAATGCGCTATGCGGCTCATGAGGATATGAAGATCCTGCGGCAATACGTCTCCGATAAAGATTTTGTTGATATCCTCGACCATCTGCCGCCGGGCATAGTTGATAACAGATCGTGGGCGTATTGGAATGCTGTTTTTAACAGGTATCCAGCACCGGCAATGCCTACGCGCACTTTCTCAGGAAAAGATACAGTCGTTTAAATTGAGTTTTGACCCTAACTTTCCGGCAAATGCAGCACCCTGCCCCCGCCTTCGCGGAGGATAAGCTCCTAACGCCCGAACCCGAATTTTCCGCCGCCATTTTTTGCAGGCGGTGGCGTGGGCGCGAGTTTGGCTTTGACCACAGCAAGGCCCTTTTCCAGCGTCTCGGCGGGTGAATCCGTCGTCGTGTCAAGAATATGCGCATCGTCGGCGGGACGCAGCGGCGAAGACTTGCGATTCATATCGCGCGCGTCGCGCCTGTTAATTTCCTGCAACACCATCTCCTGCGTCAGGCCGGGATCGCCGTCCTTCTGCTGCAAGAAGCGGCGCTGTGCGCGCACCTCGGCCGAAGCCGTGACGTAAAATTTGACATCGGCATTCGGGAACACAGAAGTCCCGACATCACGCCCGTCCAGCACGGCGCCGGGGGCGTTGCCGGGCGGATTCTTGACAAAAGCTTCCTGATAGCGGCGCACAGCCGCCTGCGCCTCGGGCATCGCGCCGATATGCGGCGTGGCATCTTCCACGCGCGGCGTACGTAGATCGGGATTTTTCAACATTGCAGCAGGCAGCGGATATTCAAGCGTCTCTAGAACAGGCTGAACATCTTCAATTTTCTTCGGGTCCCCACCGCGCTCCAGAACTTCATGGGCAATGGCGCGGTAAATACCGCCAGTATCGAGATAGGCATAGCCGAGCCTTGCCGCAAGAGCTTTGGCGAACGTGCCCTTCCCGCTGGCCGCGGGACCGTCGACGGCGATGATGGTTTTGTGTGCAGGCTCGGACATGGGCGTCATTATAATTCCTGTTCTTTAGAACTTTGGCTTCAACACGCCATAGGTTTTGTCCTGCGCCGTGGCATATGAACGCACTGTTACCGCTTTCCCGGCCGCGCGCATTTTGTCGATCGTATCCTGAGTGCCTTTGCTTTTGTTGATCTGAAAGGCCAGAAGCTCATCCGAAAGATCGACCACAACGCTGTTGCGCGCGTCATAAGCTTTCTGGTCGATATCAAGCGCCGGTATCGCCGGCCCTTCAATAATCGCCGCCGGATTTAATGATTTCAGTTTATGAAGCTGGCTGACCAGGCGCTCCATCTCGCCATTATGAATGGACGGATCGCCTGTTTCGTGGCCATTGGCCCAGGCCTGCAAATGGCCGATGTAATTTTCAAGCGTTGATGGCAGAGCCACCTTGACCGCCGCACCATCGGTCGAGTGTTTCAAAGCCTCATCCAGCGCGAAATAATCCACGCCTGTCGCGCCGCCCGACACAATGCCGTCGCCGCGCGTGATAATGTCACGGACGGCAGAACGTACATCCTGTTCGACTTTTGGATCTGTCGTGCGCCACGTACCGCTGATGCCGATCCATTTCATGCCGATCTCCAGAAAAGGCTGTGGATAATGTAACTTAAATTACACATTCTGTCAAATAGGAGTGGTTCTGCCGTAGAAAAACCCATATATTCAGGATGATCTGAAGAGAGTCGTTTTTGCACATCAAGAGTCCAATGTATGCCCAACCCCATCCGCCGACTGTACGACTGGACCATGAAGCTGGCGCAAGGCAAGCATGCCGTGCGTGCCTTGACCTCCGTGTCATTTATTGAAAGCTCGGTCTTCCCGATTCCACCCGACGTAATCCTGATCCCCATGATCATCGCCGAGCGGCAGAAGGCCTGGGTCTATGCCGCGATCTGCACCGTGGCGTCGGTCATCGGCGGTGTCTTCGGCTATGCCATCGGCCACTTCCTTTATGATGCCGTCGCCGCCCCATTGATCAAATTTTACGGCTATGGGGAACAGTTCAGGAATTTCAGCGGCCTTTATAACACCTGGGGCTTCTGGCTGGTGCTGGGCGCGGGGTTTACCCCCTTCCCCTATAAAATTATTACCATCGCCAGCGGTGTGACGGGCCTTAACCTGCCTCTTTTCATCCTGACCTCGGTCCTTGGGCGCGGGGCGCGGTTCTTTCTGGTGGCTGCGCTGTTATGGCGCTATGGCCAGAAAATCCGCGAGTTTATTGAAAAATACCTCGGACTTGTCGCTTTTGCGGGCTTTGCGCTGCTGATCGGGGGATTTGCGGCGGCCAAGTACTTGATGTAAATTATAGGCTATGAAATTCGCTTCTATTCTTTCCGATACGCGCAAGGTCGCGGCGCTTCTGGTTCTGGCCTCTGTTGGCTCGCTCGGCTTTGCCTTGTTCAGCCAATACGTGCTGGGCCTTTTGCCCTGCATCCTTTGCATCTATCAGCGTATCCCCTATGTCGTTTTGATCGCGGTCGGCATTTTCGCCTATGCCCTGCCCCAGCCGTGGCGGCGCCGCTTTATTTTTCTGGCCGGGCTTGTCCTGCTGGTCGAAGCCGGGATCGCCGGCTTTCATATAGGCGTCGAACAGCACTGGTGGGAAGGCACGGCGGAATGTACCGGCAAGCTGCCTGGCCCCAACGCCACGCTTGAGGAACTCCGCGCCGCGATCATGAACGCGCCCATCACGCGCTGCGATCAGATCAATGCGCAGTTTCTGGGCATTTCAATGGCGACGTATAACTTCTTCTGGGCCCTGGCTTTGGCCGTCATGACTTTTTATGCATGGAAAATTTCACATGACAAAAAGTAACAAGAAGCGCAAGCGAACACTCCCCGGCGACCGCGTTGAAGGCGACATCGCCAGCATGATCCGCGTCGATCACGCGGGCGAATACGGCGCAAAAAGAATTTACGAGGGACAGATGGCCGTGCTGGGTCATGATCCCAAAACCCGCAAGCTTCTGCAGCACATGACGGATCAGGAACTTGAGCATCTCGCCTTCTTCGAAAGGGAACTGGTGGCGCGGCGCGTGCGCCCCACGCTGCTGCATCCTGTTTGGCACGTCGCCGGCTATGCGCTGGGGTATCTGACCGCCAAAATGGGCAAGGAGGCCGCCATGGCCTGCACCGTCGCGGTTGAAAGCGTGATTTCGGAGCATTACCAAAGCCAGATCGAGGCACTGCCGCCGTCCGAACAAAAACTCCGCAAGGCGATCGCCAAATTCAAGGCCGAGGAAGAAGAACACCACGATATAGGGCTTGAGCATGACGCCCAAAATGCCCCCGCCTATCCGGTTTTAAGCGCTCTGATCAAGGCCGGGTCCCGTGCCGCGATTGAAATCGCAAAGCGGATTTGATGTGCTTTGACAGAGAAAGGAACCGATGCTCAATCCCGCTAAAGCCTCGCGACCGGCGCTTCTTGAAGCTGCCCGAAGCCTGATCGGGCGTAAAAACTACCCTAAAGCCGAGGTCTATATCATTGAAGCCTTGCGGCGGGATATCAACGACGATGCCGCCCTTTCAGGCCTGGCCGAGCTTTATATCCTCCAGGGCCGCGAAAAAGACGCCGTTGCATTATACATGACGGCTATCCGGGCCAACCCTTCGGAACTTTCCTATAAAGAGCGCTTCATCGAAATAGCCGGCTCGCAATCGGTTGCCTCTTATGAGGAACTGGTGGAACAAACCCTTCTTGCCTGCCTGACGGAAACTCAAAGGCTTGATTGCGCGCCGCTTCAGAATCTCTGGTTTTCCCACATGCTTCATGACCCGGCGTTCCACTCCGCTTTTCAGCTGGCCGATCGGCGGCCTTTTGCCGTGGAAAACGCCGCTTTCTTCGAAGGGCTTTCAAATTTCAAGCCGCTCTTGAAGCCCTGCTTTCTCAATGGCATCCGCCGGCTTGTTGTGCTTAATCCCCTGTTCGATGAATTTCTGACCCATGTGCGCCGCCATATGCTGGATGACCGCGAGCGCGCGCAAAAACGCCTTGCGCCGGACGAGCGCCTGGCGCTGGCAGCCTCCTTGTCCCATTACTGCCTGCGTACCGATTATATCTTTGACTGCCCTGAAGCCGAGCAACAAAAAGCCTCCGCGCTGCGCGCTTTGGTTGAAAACAGCGCCCCGTCCCCGGACATGGCCGCCGACATAGCGCTTCTGGCCTGCTACATGCCGCTTGGATCGCTGAAAAATGCTGAGCTTATTCTGCAGGCCTATTCCTCCTACCCCGTCATGACCGAGGTTGTCCAATCCCAAATTGCGGACTGGAACGAGTTACGCGATATTGCGACGGCCATTGAGGCCATAACCGAAATTGACGATCCTGTTTCAACCCAGGTGCGCGAACAGTATGAAACCTTCCCTTATCCGCGCTGGACGACGCTTTCGCCTGCGGCGATACTCTGGCGCTGGGAAGAAACCGGGAGGAACAAGGAAATAGCGGCCGGCATCAGCAAGAACAAGCACGCCCAAATCCTGATCGCCGGTTGCGGCACCGGGCGGGAAGCCCTTATGCTGGCCACTATCTTTCCCCATGCATCCATTCTGGCCGTTGATTTAAGCCGCGCCAGCCTGGCCTATGCCATCCGCAAGGCAAAAGAATACGGCGTCAAGAATCTGTCTTTCAAACAGGCTGATATCCTGAAACTAAATTCCCTGGGGCAAGCGTTTGATTACATCATGTCGGGCGGTGTCCTGCACCACATGAAAAACCCGGCTCAGGGCTGGCAAGTGCTCTGCAATCTGCTGAAACCCGACGGCCTGATGACAATCGGCCTCTACAGCAAAACAGCACGCAAAAACATTCTTGAAGCCCAGGAAATCATCCGTCAAAAAGGGTTTTCATCCGACGCTGCCGGCATGCGCCGGTGCCGCAAAAACGCACCTGAAGTTTTCGGCCTGTCCCTGCTGACAGAACTTGCACGTTATGCGGATTATTATTATCTAAGCATGTTCCGTGACCTTCTCTTCCACGTCCAGGAGCATGACTACGATCTCCCGGAAATCCGCTCCCTGCTCGACCAGCTGGGGCTGAGCTTTGCCGGTTTTAGCATCTATACCTCGATCTTGTCGGCCTATGGCGCCCGCTTTCCCGACGACCCCTTGAAAACCAACCTTGAAAACTGGCACCGCTTTGAAAGCGAAAACCCATCCACCTTCGCCCAGATGTATCTGTTTTGGTGTAAGAAAAACTAAGGTCAAAAGCGGATGGTCGCGTATTTCCTGCATAGGACTATGGAGGAGTGGCAACTTAATGTGGCGAAGAGGGTTTAGCAAAACCCGTGCTCCTGCGAAGGCAGGAGCCCATACACGACCATCCTTTGGGAAAATGGGTCCCTGCCTGCGCAGGGACACGACAGCAACGGCCTAATCCCTCTCCAACTCGCTGTCCCAGTAGAGGTAGTCGCTCCAGCTTTTGTGCAGGAAGTGCGGCGGGAAGGCGCGACCGTGTTCCTGAAGCTCGAACGTCGAGGGCTGCACCGGCCGGCGCATCGGATACATGCTGCACTCATGCGGCAGGCGGTTGCCTTTGAGCGTGTTGCAGCACTGGCAGGCGGCCACGATGTTTTCCCATTCCGTTCGGCCGCCGCGCGATTTTGGAATCACGTGGTCGAAGGTCAGCTCGTGCGTCCTGTATTTCTGCCCGCAATACTGGCAGGTCCAGCGGTCGCGCAGAAAAACGTTGAAACGGGTAAAGGCCGGATGAGCCTTGGGCGTAACGTATTCCTTCAGCGCAATCACGCTTGGCACACGCATTTCAAAACTGGGGGAATGGATGGTTTCTTCGTATTCGGAAACAATATTGACCCGGTCCATGAACACGGCCTTGACGGCCTCCTGCCAGGACCACAGGGACAAAGGAAAGTAACTTAAAGGCCTGTAGTCAGCGTTTAAAACCAGCGTCGTACATCGGTCAAGATGGGAGGACATTTCCTTTAATCCCCTTTCTTCCGGGCCCGACCCTCGTCCAGAGCCGCCCGAATCCCTTCTTACAACTCTATTATACCACGAAAACCCTTTAAAAACGAGTTTACGACATGCAAAGGCTTGTTTTCATTATATTCCAAACGCTTCCTTGACGAAGCTGCCGCCACGCTCGAGTCCCGCCTGGTCAATGCTGTGGCCAAGGCCGGGGATAAGCATTTTTTCGGTCTTAAAGCCCGCCAGCTTGAACCCTTCATAAGCCAAAGGCAAATTACTCCCCGGCACAACGTCGTCCGCATCGCCATGAATGATAAGGACATTCGGCTTGACGATATTCGCGGCCTTAAGGCCATCCGTATCCAGCAACATACCCGAATATCCGACAACGGCGGCACACGGGTTCTGCCGGCGCGGTAAGGCGTAGAAAGCCATCATCGCGCCTTGCGAAAAACCTACGACAGCAAGATCTTTTTCTTTTAAATTATGGCGTTGCAACTCTCTGTCAATGTAATTGTTTAAGATTGGCTCAGCCGTTCTGACGCCCCGCATAATCGCGGACTTGGAACGGTCCTGAAGACTGAACCATTGATAACCCATAGGCGCCATATCGCAGTCGTAAGGTGCGTTGGGTGACACGAATGCTGCATCCGGTAAAAGCCCCATCCGCTGCCATTCTGTCCCGATACTGATCAAGTCCTGCGCATCAGCCCCAAGGCCATGCAGGAAGATGACCAGCTGTTTTGCCGCTTTACCTGAAACCGGCTTGATTTCAACACCGCTCAAGCCTGGAATGTCATCGTTTGCTATTTGCATTAAATTTTCATATTGCTGTTTCTGTACTCCCTATTAAACACAGTATAGATTGATGAAGGTTCAATCAAGGAACGCAGGGATTTCTTTGGAAACAATTAAAACGTCGCTTGTTTCGTTTAAACGCATCCTGAAAACCGCGCAGCAGATGTTGGCGCTGGCGTGGGGAACGGGCCCCTTTCTGGTCGTGGCCTATTACATCACCATGCTGGGTGGCGCGTTCGTTCCACTGGCGGCCGCCTATGCTACAAAACTTCTGATCGACGACCTGCAGATCGCGCAACAGTCGCTCGCGGCAACCGTTCCGGCCGCCGTGGTCGCGGCTCTGGCCGCGCGCTATATCATCGACTTTGTCAACAACATGGTTTTCAGTACGCTCAATGAAAACTACCTCTTCACGATCCTGAATTATCGCATGCAGAACATTCTGGCGCTGCGCTTTCATGAAAAAACTTTCAATCTTGATCTTGGCCACTTTGAATCACCGGACATGCAGGACATGGTTTCCAAGACGCGGGAATCCATGTATTGGCGCCTGCCCGATTACACGCATTCGGCGGGCGACGCCGTCGTTTCCATCCTTGGCTATGCCACGGCCTTTGTCGTTCTGGCGCAGTTCGGCTGGTGGCTGCCACTTCTTCTCACGCTGATAGCCCTGCCCCGCCTTTACATCGAAGCCAAGCACGGCAAATGGCAGTGGAGCCTGTGGAACACGACCGCACCCGAAGGCAAGAAACTGCAGTACCTTCTGAACCTCATGTACGATCCCCTCGTCGTGCGCGAGGCACGCATCGCCAAAAGCGCGGAGAGCATGGTCAGCAAAATCCGCGGCCTGCAAAGCTTCATCATGGATCTCAGGGTGAAGGAGCTTAACCGCTACATCGGCCTTGGCGTCATACCGCCCCTGGTCGAAACAACGGTTATGCTGTGGATCGCGTGGCTGTTCCTGCCCGATGTCGTGTCGGGGGCGATGACTATCGGGACTTTCTCGCTTTTGTCGGCCATGCTGGGACAGCTTGGCAACCGTGCCTCGGCCTTGTCCTCACGCCTTGGCCGCATGAATGAAAGCAGCCTGCACGCCGAAAGCTTTTTCAAATATCTGGACCTGCCGCCCCTGCTGCACCAGCCCGCCAAACCCGCCGTCTTCGACAGGATCGCACCGCCCAGGATCGAGTTCAAAAATGTTTCCTTCACCTACCCCGGCGGCGGCAAGGCGCTGGATGATGTGTCGTTCATCATTGAACCCGGCGAAAGCGTCGCTCTTGTCGGCCACAATGGGGCAGGCAAGAGCACGATCATCAAGCTGCTCTGCCGTTTCTATGACGTGACGGAAGGACAGATCCTGATCAATGGCATTGACCTGAAAGACATCGACCTTAACAACTGGTACCGTTTTCTGGGCACCTTGTTTCAGGAGTTCATGCGCTACAACTTTACAGTGCGCGAGAACATCACGCTTGGGTCAGGCGTGAACGATAACGAAGAACTGGTCCGCGCAGCGGCGCAAAGGGCGGGCGCCGCGGAATATATCGAAACCTTCCCCGGCAAATACGATCAGCAGCTGGGCAAGCAATTCAAGGACGGCGTCGATCTTTCGGGCGGGCAGTGGCAAAAGCTCGCCATCGCGCGTGCGTTTTATGCGGCCCCGCCCATCCTGATCCTGGACGAGCCGACAAGCTCTATTGACGCCGCGGCAGAGTATGAGATTTTTGACAACCTTGAAAAACAATATCATGACAAGACGCTTATTCTTGTGTCGCACCGCTTTTCGACCGTGCGAAACGCCAATAAAATTTATGTCATGGACCAAGGCAAGATTGTCGAATCCGGCACACATGATCAACTCATGACGCGCCAGGGCGAATACGCCCGTCTCTTCACCCTGCAGGCCGCAGGGTACAAATAACGATTGACCTTGCAGCCCGCCTGAATTAGCCTCCCCCGAGACAAATCTGTCATCCCGGAGATTTGGCGTAGCCGCAAAGCGGCGATAGCGCCAAATACCAACGTCCGGGATCCA
>FRDC01002031.1_pt1 | contig 102128 bp, 89 predicted proteins | sample 1106171 | NCBI WGS metagenome assembly FRDC01 (sample SAMEA3930566, study PRJEB13176) | freshwater metagenome | biome: Drinking water system; feature: drinking water; material: water | place: Singapore | collected 2014-12-20
GTGCGACCGCGCTCGTGGGCGGCCCCGCCGATGATGCAGGACTCGGGGCTTTCTGGGTCTTCGCTCCCTAACCCTAATGGTTGAAGGTATGGGCCCCGCGCCGTTCAGCGGCATACGACGCAGGGCTCGGCTCACACGGGTTAGATACCTGTAGCGCCTACACGATGCTGTCACTGCCGGAATCTTCTTTCGACCGTACTTGTGCATCTGATCGGAGCAAGCCGGTGCTGCTTTGATCAGCCTCTGTTTCTTCCACAATCGAGAGTGCCGCCCACGTTCCCTAGAAAAACCGGCTATGGTGCGCGGCCATTCTGTGCTAATCATTTCCTCTCCTCTTCTGGTGATTCCGGTTGTCTATCAAGACCCGACCATCTAGATCGAATCATCGGTGAAAGAATACAAGAAGGCGAACGCCACGCCGCAGTGAAGCACCATCGAAGGATCGACCGTTCGGCGGAGAATTTGCTTCATTTGCAAACACCGCTTTTGTGTGCAATGCCGTCACACCGTGTTACAGTTGGCAATGACCGGCTCTCGCACTGCAGCCAACCCCTCAAGCCTATGAAAGACGACGTTCTCCACCAGTTTCAGGAGATCAGCGCGTTGCTGAATTCGAGTCTCGATCACGCCACCATTCGGAGGCGCGCGATCGAAGCGGCTACGCTTTTGATGGATGCCGAAGCTGGCTCACTCCTTCTGTTGGATGAAAATGCGAGCGAACTGTATTTTGAGGTAGCACACGGTGCAAAGGGCGACGCGGTTCGACGGGTTCGACTCAGCAGAGGACAGGGAATCGCATGGCACGTCGCAAGGACCGGGACACCGATTATTGTGAACGACGTCCAGCGTGACGCCAACTTTTTTCGCCATGTGGACCAAGCCAGCGGTTTTGTGACGCGTAACATGGTCTGTGTTCCCGTAACGGCGCATGGGCACCTCTTGGGCGTGTTGCAGGCCATCAATCGAAAAAACGGCGAGCTGTTCAGCTCGGAGGACCTTCAGAACTTCATCGCACTCGGCCATCAGGTCGGCATCGCTATCGAGAACGCGAGCCTTTACGAGGAAATTCACCGGCTCTTTGAAGGGTTCATCTCAGCCAGCGTGCAAGCCATTGAGAGCAGAGATCCCACCACCAGCGGACACAGTCAACGCGTTGCGATTCTGACTTGTCAGCTGGCAGAGGCCGTCGGGCGTACCAAAACCGGCCCTTATGCTGGCGTACAATTCGACGCCGATCAGATCAAGGAACTTCGGTATGCTGCAGTTCTGCACGATTTCGGCAAAGTCGGCGTACGGGAGCACATCCTGCTGAAGGCGAGAAAATTGTACCCATTGCAGCAGGAACTCATAAAATCACGTTTCGATTTCATCAAGAAGACAATGGAAGCGGATACCCTGCGCCGGAAGGTATTGGTGCATGAAACAAAACGACGCGTGAAAAAGAACACTCTGTTGGCGCAATTAGATCGGCAGCTGGCAGAACGGATAATGGAAGTGGATGAGATGTACGCATTTATCACAACCTGCAATCAATCGACTTCCCTGGCGCCGGCGCACACCGAAAAACTCAAAACATTCGCCAAGCGGCAGTATCAGTCCTATGACGGACCGCACCCCTTCTTACTAAAGGATGAAATTGCGGCATTAACTGTCAGCCATGGAACGCTCACTCCGCCCGAGCGGTACGCGATTGAGAGTCACGTTACACACACGTTTGAGTTTCTTTCCAAAATTCCTTGGACGAGATCGCTCAGGCATATCCCGGCGATCGCGTGGAGTCATCATGAAAAACTCGACGGCAGCGGGTATCCGCGCAGGTTGTCTCATGATCAGATTCCGCTTCAGGCCCGTATGATGACGATATGCGATATCTATGATGCGCTCACCGCGTCGGATCGTCCTTACAAAGCGGCTGTCGCACCAGACATTGCGCTCAGTTATCTGGCCAAGCAAACAAGTGAGGGAAAACTTGATCCGGATCTCGTTGAAGTGTTTACAAGTCAGAAGATCTACCTCGCTACTCAGCCAAAGCTGACCACGCGCAAAGCAGTGTAACCAATCGACTACGGTTCGGCTCTGAACCGTCCCATCCTTCCGGTGTGACAATTTGTCATGCGACTCAGCTTGCGCGGGCTTCGGGCTCTGAATACCCCGAACACTTGGTCCCTGGCGCTACAGTGTAGAGTGCCACAGGCTCCTGCCGTCCCTTAACCGTGACTACCTTCAAGGGAATGAGGTGCATAGGCCTATAATCTGACCTGATTTCCGTGCTGTCCGAACCCAGGGCTAATCCGATTTTTGAAGCTGTGGATTCGGTCAACAGAATCGGATGGCCCAATGTTCTCGTCAGTCCCTGCACACGCGCTGCCAGATTTACCTGGTCGCCGATTATTGTGTAGTCGATTTTTTTTCCTTCCGCGCCGATATTGCCGACGACGACTACCCCTGTATTAATCCCGAGCCCGTTGTCGAGGATGGGTTTACCCTGGCGCTTCCACATCGTCTGCAGATCCATCAGGCGGGTGCGTAACTCCACTGCACATCGGACAGCCAATTCGGCATGATTCGGCTGATCAAGCGGCGCACCCCAGAACACGACGATCTCGTCTCCTACAAATTTGTCCAATGTTCCATCCCATCGGAAAATCACCTCGGTCATCGCACTAAGATACTCGTTGAGTTGTTCGACGACATCTTCTGCCGGACGGTGCTCACTATACGCTGTGAAACCGACGAGGTCGACAAACAGCATGGTCAGTTCCCGACGCTGTCCTCCTAGTGTCGCTTTCGACGGACACTCCACGAGCTCGTGGACGATCCTGGGACTTACGTATCTGGCAAACATGGAGTGAATTTCACGAGCCTGACGCTCCTTGAGGACATAGTTCAATACAGACGTCACCATGAATACCGCTCCGATGGTCGAAGCGGGAATCACAACGGGGAGGCAAATACCTTCCATCACAAAGATTCCTTGTGCGACACCTGCATACCCGATCAGAAGTATCGCGGCCAACCACGTTCCTTGGACAGCACGCATGCGTGGCAACGTGAAGGTCAGACCGAACCCGAAAAGCAGCACAAGACCGAATTCGACGGGACCGGTCCATAGCCCGGCGGTCAGGAATCGTTGGTGGAGAATGTTCTCGACGACCGTCGCATTCTTTTCCACTCCGGGGAAATTGGCGGAGAAGGGAGTGCTGAGTTGATCGTAAGTTCCCAACGCAGCGGTCCCGACGAGTACGGCCCTATCGCGGAAAAAATCAGGCTGAATGCGTTGATGGATGACGTCGGTCGCTGACACCCAAGGAAACCGACGGTCTCGCCCCACATAGTCAACGAGCATGCGCAACTTCTGATCAGTCGGGATAAAGATCTCTCCCATCTTCACCCCGTCACCGAGCACAAGGGCCATGTGTTCTCGCGGATGGCCGAGATACAGTCTTGCAATCTCCAGTGCAAAAGATGGAGCATACGCGTCACCATGACGCAACGCGAGCACCTCACGCCGTGTGACACCGTCATGATCGGGCAATCGATAGACATGTCCGAGTGCCGCCGCCCGCCCGGCAAACTGGCTAAGCACTGGAAGAACGGCCGTCGCCTCATACGGTCGAGACTCTTCGGACTCCTTCGTCTGCTTAACTACCATAAATTCGCTTCGCTTGAGAGTTTCGGACATGGTCTCGCTGGTACCAGAGGATAGAGCCGTAGCTTCGCTCTCTGGCACGAAAAACGGCAGGGTCAGGACTGTCTTCCCTGCCCGGCCCAGGCTGTTCGCAAAGCGTTCATCGGCATCAGATGTTTCGAGGCGAGCTCTCAGCGGGTAAACTGGTTGGTTCCCAGGCTGTCCCTCTTGCTGCGCATCCAGCGACCCCTTTCCTATATCGCGAAAGTCAACGGAATCCTCCGGTTCGGCATAGATGATGTCGATGCCGATCACTGCCGGTTGCTGTGCTCCGATTCGGTCGATTAGAAGTGCCTGCTTGTCACGCGACCACGGCCATCGACCGATCTCCTTCAGGCTCTTCTCGTCGATCAACACGAGTGCGATGTTGTGTCCTGGATGTCGCTCTCCCCGCAGTCGAAACTGAAGATCCAGCGCTTCATTGTTGAGTCGGACGAGCGCAGCGGGAACCAGCCACGACAGACTGGCCAGGCCGATTGTCATGGCCGTTCCCACAGCGATGCCGAGCCGAGCCCCAGTTTCCCGACTATTCCCAGTTAAAAATTTCACGTGCGGATTCACCGTTCAGGGCGAGGAAAAGTCGTCAGCGTGCGCCGAATACTATTGTGCCTGGTTATGCCAGAGGAACAAGACAATTTACACAGTTCACACCACGGGTGGCTGCGGTCTTGCCCCAATCGGGCCAAGACCGCCGGACGGCCGGTCATCACGATGCGTCAAGGTAATAAACTGAGAGCGCCGCTGATGACAGCAGGAGGGGTCGCGAGCACCGGATTCACAAGCGGCGCCACCGGAGCGATAATTGGCGAGACAACCGGAGCAAGCGGCGCCACGACCGTTGAGAGTACAGGGGCTACCGGTGTCACGACAGTTGATATCAGTGGGGAGACGGGCGCTACGACTGTTGATACAACCGACGTAACCGGTGCTGCGACCGTTGAAACCGTCGATGTCAAGGGAGCGACGGTAGTCGTGGATGTTCCAATGGAGAGAGATCCGACAGGCACGGACTTGTTCAGGAGCGTACCCAGAGTTCCAGTTATTAATGTGCTGCTGGACTCCCCGGAAGACCCGAGAACCTGCACGGCCAAGTCCGTCAGAGATCTCAGCAAATTTGTATCGATACTTAGCGCTTGAAGTGTATGGAGAGGCAATTCCACGAGGGGTGAATCACGCAAGGTTGTAAGATCGACCGCCCTTAATGCGTCGGTAAGTCCAACAGGGAAATCCGTTTGCATGCTCTTACCTGTCTGGAGATGAATTGTTCCCTGGTATCCCAAGATCGCAGAGTTGTAAGTCAACGAACTCGATGGCGAGGCGGCCGTTTCGCCAAGATGATGCGGCATGGGGAGGGACGGAGCTTTGCCGTCTTCCGCGATCGAAAAGAAGCCGGGATCGACGGCAACTGTGGTTCCACCCGATGTAAAATCGACCCGCCCCTTTTCGCCGATGTTAATAATCCCCGACCGGCCGTTCGCCGCCCACACCGTGAAGTAGGTTCCGCGTGCCGCAGCAACGGCCGATGGAGTATGGACTTCAAATTTAGATCCATTCGCCTTGAAGACTTTGCTTACCAAAGCCCTCACCTGCCCTTGCATGAGCTTCACGATCGCCCGCCTGACATTCTGATCGGGCTCATAAATGTATTCGTTGATTTCTACCCGGCTATTTTCTCCCACCGTAAGCATGCTGTCGTCCTGGAAAAACGCCCGAGTGCGGGACTCGGTGTACGTCTGAATCACATCTTTGAACAATACAGTGTCATGGAGTTTAACCAGTAGAGCCGGTCCCTCGCTCGGATGCGTAACACTGACTTGGCCAACGACCGCCGTGTAGAACCCGATGCCGTCCCTTTTATTTTTGATATCCGACGCGAAGGCAACCGATGAGACGGACAGCGCGCTTATTCCAATAAGGCCCCAAACTAATCGATAGATACTCATATGGTGATACCCTCCGTGCTGCGGACATCATGCGGGCATAAAACTGACATTCCTATATTTCGTCATTGATGGAAATGGCATGAACCGTACCGGAATGGGATTTTCCTCAAAAAAATCAATAATCCTCCAACTGGTTGACAACACAGACCTCTCGGAATTCTCAATTATTGAATCCCCCCTCGAAAGCGTTAGTGCTTTAGTAGTGAATTCAATGTGTTGCGTGACGATTTCCGTCACCAAGGGTGACAAATTGCGTACGGCGGAGAATGATGGAAGGAAGCTAGAATCGGCTGCTGAGGGTCAGAGAAAACACGCTGCGGTTATAGTCGAACACCGTCAGATTAGACTGGTCCCTCGTGTAATTGTAGTCGGCAGAAATCGAGAGCCAATCGGTGAGGCGTCTACCGATTGAAGCGGTGACAAACATGATACTGTCGCGCCGTCTGATCGCCCCGTTCGGCGAGAATGAATTCGGGTTATCGTAATCCAAACGGTAATAGTCGAATGCGAAGGTCGATCGGATAGTCCAGAATTCCGGCAGGCTCAATCCAACCGAGAGACGATGCGCTTTGTACGCCCAATCGGCGTGGGATTGCACGCCCGGTGTCGCGACTGACGGACTCCCGCCGCCGGTCTGATCAGTATCGAAGGTGTATCCCAGCCGCACATGGCCTGTTCCATCGGAAAAATAGGCGTATTGCGTGATGCCTGCCAGCCAGTTGGTGCCATCTCGAAAGGAATTGCCGATGAAGCGATCGTCCTGAAAATTCTTATTCTGGTACCGAAGTTGGAGTTGGGTAAACAAGTTGTTGCTCTCAGCGATTGTGACAATGGGTTGCACCGCATGGGTGAGCAGAAATGGATCCTGACCGACCCGCACGTAATCGAAGGCATACTGCAGCCGGGCCGTGACTATCCCGAATTGCCGCTGAAGAAACACGGACGGTGCGTGGTCCTGGATATCGAAGGCGGCCAGCTTCTGATGGAAGCTCTGATAGAATCCGTATGTGGCTCCGGCGGTCCAGACAGGGGTCTGGATTGGTCGGTACTCGCCGCGTGCGTAGATGGTCGTGCGAAAGTCGTCTTTCTGGGAGATCCCGGTCGTCCCGCCGGGGGGCTGAACGCCTAGCGGAAGTAGCACCACGTTTGTGTCGTACTGCCCACTGGCACTGAGACTCATATCCCATTGCTTGGCTCCCTTGGGAACGGCGGTCCGTTGCTGCAGGATAGTGCGAGCCGTTTGAGCCAGTTCAGACTCAGGCCCTCCCGACGCAATCGCGACTTCCAATTCCTTTTGGGCTTGCTCGAGTAAACCGCGCTCATAATACGATATTCCCGTGTAATAGCGGACGGTCGGCGTCAGATCCGGACTGAGTGCCATCGCCCTCGAAAACAAAGCGGACGATTGGTTGAACGATCTCAACTCGTGAGAAACAACTCCCTGATAGAAATAGACGAGCGGATGTTTTGGATCAAGCTTCTGAGCCTGTTCGAGCGACGCCAAGGCTTCGTGATACTTCCTAAGTTGGCCTTGCGAAATGGCAAGGCCGAGCCAAGACTGAGCGCTCACGGCGGTGTCTTTCGTCAAATCCTGAAACAGTACCTCAGCTTCCCGGTATTTTTTCAGACGTAACAGTGTCTGTCCAAGATAGTCGGCCGCCTCTGTATCGTTCGGTCTGGCCTGCCGGGCCTGCTCAAACAAAAGTGCGGCTTGCTCATAGCGCCCACGGCCAAACTCGACAACCCCTTTGGTCATGCTGAAATCATAGGTCTCATTGGGTGCCTGCGCCCAAACCGGCTGATGAAGCACAACTCCCAGAATACACAGAGAGAGCACCCCGCAGCTGTTGGTGAGTCCGAACCGTTGTCGCATAGCGTTCGCCTTACATGCAGGCCTTGGCTGAAGAATATAATAGAACGGCCGTTTCGTCTTAGGCAGAGTAACAAAGCACTTCTCTCAGTCAATGAAATGCGATAATTTCGGCGCGATGAGGAATGGGTTTGGGCTACGTTCTTTGATACACGGGACGAGCCGTTATGCTATAGGCACCTGATCAGACGGAAGAGAGGCTGGCTGGCAACCTCCACGATATCATCATGTCATTGAACCGGAAGCCCGCCAGCTGTGAATCGTCAATATGCCTGTGATAGAAGAGCGCCGTGAGCGTATGTTCTGATGGATGTCCGGCATCCAGTGCTTTCAAGCCGGATTAGTGCAATGGCGCCAAGCACAGCATTTGACTCCGGCGTTATAGATCCTCATGATGCCCGAGCACATGGGTACCCGGTCGCGATTTGCGTGAATCTCGCACCTCGACATTACCGACCGGTGGTATCCCCATGGAGGTTGCAAGGACCAGCACAGACAGACACACCACTGCCGGGAAGATCCTATGCGAAAAGCAAAAATCGTCTGTACCATCGGTCCGGCTACGACATCGCCATCGATGCTGGAACAGCTCATCGAAAGCGGCATGAATGCAGCGCGGCTGAATTTTTCCCATGGCACGCACGAATCCCATGCGGCTGCCATTTCAGCGATCCGTCAGGCGGCAGAACGGCAACGGGTGGCGGTCGCCATCATCCAAGATGTCCAGGGACCGAGGATACGAGTGGGCAAGTTGCCTGACAACGGCATTGAGGTACAACCCGGCCAATCGGTATGCGTGCGGATCACATCCACTCGAACAAGAGATGAGAACGGCTCACATTCCCTTGCCCTTGCCCAACCCCTCAGCTCCTCTCCTGTTCCAGTGATTCCGGTTGTCTATCCGGCTCTCACGCGTGACCTCCTGCCGGGCGCCAGGATTTTGATCAACGATGGACTGGTCGAACTCATCGCCGACCGCATTTCCGATGAATCCATCGACTGCACCGTTGCGACCGGTGGAAAGATTTCGTCTTACAAGGGGATCAATCTGCCTGACACAGATGTCAGCGCTCCCACGCTCACCGATAAAGACCGGGAGGACATCCGATTCGGAGTCTCACAGGATGTGGACTACATCGCACTGTCATTCGTGCGGGGACCAGAAGACATCGTGGCAGCGCGGACATGGCTTTCGGAGTGCGGCGGAACTCAGCCGATCATCGCCAAGATCGAACGGGCCGAAGCTATCCGGACCCTGGATTCAATTCTGGAACAGGCAGACGGGGTGATGATCGCTCGTGGCGACCTTGGCGTTGAGATGGGGCCTGAAGCAGTGCCTGTGTTACAGAAACGCATCATCGCAGAAGCGAACCGCCGGCGCCGTCTTGTCATCACCGCGACACAGATGCTGGAATCGATGACCCAGGCATTGCGTCCGACCAGAGCTGAAGCTTCGGATGTCGCCAACGCGGTATTCGACGGCACCGATGCGGTGATGCTGTCCGCTGAAACAGCCGTTGGCGCATATCCGATCGAAACCGTTCGTGTCATGGATCGTATCGTTCGCGCAGCGGAAGAAGCGGCTGAGCCCACCGTCCTGTCGAAGCGCCACACTGATGTTGAGCAGCAGCCCTTTCCTGAAGCCATCTGTACGGCGGCATCTTCTGCCGCTAAAGCTATTTCCGCACGCGCAATCGTCGCCTTCAGCGAACAGGGAACGACAGCCCGATTGGTTTCCAAGCAACGCCCGGCTCCGCCGATCATCGCCTTCACACCATTTGAGCCGGTCCGGCAGCGGATGGCGCTCTATTGGGGGGTGCGCCCGTATACGATGCCCCAAATCGAGCAGACCGATGCGCGAGTCACTGAGGCTGAGCACCGCTTGAAAGTGGAAGGGCTGGTCATGGCAGGAGAAAAGATTGTGATTCTATCCGGGACGAGAGTGGGCCATCCCGGCGGGACCAATCTGATTAAGCTTCACGAAGTAGGATAGATCCGGCCTGCCGGCAATATCCCCCATCCGCAGTATCACGGTTCCTGGTCCGGCGCCGGCATCCGATCATGAATTCGCCCCAGCTTGCTCTCGATCGACCGTTGTAACTTCTCCGCCGCTTCTGCGACGGCCAGCTCGATGGTCGGCCCCTGATGGCTCACTGCGATGGGCGGAAGGCCGGCCACTCTCGCCTCAAGCACACATCGAAAATCGTCGCCCTTCGATTTATGTCCGTTCGTATCGCTGAGATGGGCCTCTACTCGTGTAATCCGATCGGAGAATCGGGATATCGTCCCCTCCACGCTGGCATGGACAAGACGCACAACATCTTCGCGTCCCGTGATGTGGTTGTCGGTATGGACCTGAATCTGCATGCGCCACCCTCCAGACTGGTAAACTATTTCTGCACAATCAACTTTGACCTTATGTGTCCGGCGAAGAAATGTCAACGGTGTATGGTCAGCCATCGTATGACGGGCTGTCCCGGCCATGCATACGCGAAAAGGCTTCCCAATCGAATGGCTTGGAGGTCAGCGCGTGCAGCGGAATCGTTTCGATGTGGCTCGGATCTCGAAAGGCCGCGATGCTTCCGACGATGTCTTCGGGTCGTTCCACCAACCGCTTGACGGTTTCATACGCCAAATGCTGCGCGATCGCCTTGTCTTCAGGCGCAGGTGAGGCGCCCCGGAGCGTATGCCCGAGAATCGTGGTTTTCGTGGCGGGAGTGAGCGGATAGTGACCAGGCCGAGGGTACACCTGGGGCCACTTTGCAATTTCACGGGCCACATAGTCGGGTAATCCGTGAACACCGCCCTCAGGATGATGCCGATGCGGCGTGCGCTCGGCCACGATGAATAGATGGCTTTTATTGGGCACACCCAAGGACCGCTTCAGGGTTCCGAGAATCACGTCATCGATGTAGCCATCCGGATCCGGATGCTCATTGACGAGGACTCCCTCGGCTCTGGCTTGATACGCGCAGGCCAAGGCCAGATGACCGGATCCCGCGCCCATCAGTTCTACGAAAAAGATGCTGCCCATCGCGGAGCTTGTCGCCTTCAACGATTCGATCGACTGATCCGCCAGTCGAATGGCCGAGTGAAATCCCAATGAGGTCGTCCCGCCGATATTGTTGTCGATCGTGCCGGGGATGCCGGTCACTTGAACCCCGAACATCTCATACATCGCGCGCGCCCCGCGCAGGCTTCCATCTCCCCCCAGCACCACGAGCGCGCCGTCCCGCAGATACGGCTCCAGATTGCGGACCGCCGCTTGCTGCACCTGTTCGTCCTTGAAGTCTTCAAACCGGCTGCTGCCGATCGGACTGCTCGGCCGGCTGCCCAGCATGCGCGTGTCCTGCTCAGAGACTTTTTCGATCCAGTTGTTGGCCAATCCCAGAAATCCGTGCCGCACAAAATAGACATCCAAACCGAACCGGTTTCCGGCGACTCGAAATTCTTTGAGCGCCGCCCCGGCACCCGCAAAGTCCCCACCCGACACGAGCGCCACCAGTTGTTTTACCTGTCGCGGCTTCAATGTCACACGATCCCGTCGCTGACGCTCTACCGACACCCAGGCATCCCGTTCCACCCGCTCACGTTCCGACAGCCCGACTGCCGTCGAATAGCCGGAGATCTGCCCGTTCTCATAGGTCAAGAGCACGACATTGTCCTGCCCCTCTTTATACTCACCGAACTCGGAGAAGGCCTCGGTGAAGGGGCGGGGGTCCAGAAAGATCACCAGGGCCCGCAACGTCGAACTGTGCGTGTAGAGGCAGGACACAGAACCGCGATGGGTATCCGCGAGACGATGCACCCCATCCACGACGGTGACGTAGGTGTCGAAAAATGAATTGCCCCCCGGATAGCAATAGAGCGGATGCTTGATCAGCTTCTTGGCCGTCTTCACGTCGACTCCGAATGCGTGCGCCGCGGCCTCCGCTTCTGCGGATTTCTCGATCCCCGTCACCCATCCAAAATCCTGAGAGTCCAATGCGTCAGCGATCTGTGGTGGATCGAAATCTGCTTTCCCGGCAAGAAGGGCTGCCGACACTCGTTGACAGAGCTGAGTGGTGTTGGGGCTTCGACTGACCAGATGGACGAACGCCCCGGGGTCCAAATAATTGCGCACGTGCAGATAGTCTAATTGCCGGCCTACGATTCCGATAATTTTTGCCAGCGCCAGACCGACGGCATCCGCCTTGGCGAACCCCCGGTCCTGGTCCAACCTATTAGCGAGCCGACATCCGACTCGGTGGGTTTTGCTCTCCACCTGCGACACCCCATGTCTCATCGCGAACAGCAAGGCGCGCTCAGTCAGATCCCGAGGCAACAACCAAAAACGGTCATCGCCGAGATCAAGAACAATCCGTCCTTCTGCAAGCTCCGGCGTGAGCTGCGCGCGTGACACAATTGCCACAGGCCGCCGAACGAGAGGCTTCTGACAGTGTCCGATCGCCGCACGAAAGAGCGGCGCAAGTTCTCCACCCGCCGCCAAGCAGTTCCACGCCGCATAAAACACCAGGGCGTCACCCCCACAGGCGTGATCGATCACCGATTGCCGGGCGGCACGATATTCGGAAGCATTCACGAATCCTTGGCGGGCACGCTGAACCAACGAGAGGATTTCCGATGTCGCAGTTCTGGCCCGCTCCAACCGGTCCGGTCCTGTCGGCAGTGGCGGAGGAAGGGTCAACTCGCCGATCCGAGGCAACCTAGTGAGTGCGTCCCCGTAGCGAAGCAGTCCTTCAATCGTCACAAAATTCAATGGGTCGACCGGAGGCGGCATGTTCACCCTAGCGAAGTCCTATGTTTCTTGAACCTTCTCAAACTCGATGTCAAGCCTGAACCAAACCACGCAGTCCCATCCGTAATGACCCGTGCATCTGCGAAGTACGGCTGTATGCTTTCGGGCAGGAGCCCAAGTTTGAACAGACTGATGCACCTGGGACGAGGTGGAACGACGACTTACAGGCGAAGGCTTGGTCCAACCGGGAGGGAAGATTGTGATCCTGCCCGGCACAAGAGTCGGCCGACCCGGAGGGACAAACCGGGTAACGTTACAGGAAATGCGCTAAGCGTATCAAGATCCTTGATCGACCATTGCTCTCGCCTCTTGATCTCCTCCCTCGAAGAGTTTAGGATGCCATCGGTCCATCAGGACAATGCATGATGAGACTCTTCCTCGCCTGTATCCTCACCTGTATTCCTTTCTATGCCTGGGCCGCCGCCCCAAGCTCAGGCACGACCGATGCGGTCCATCCACCGGCTGCGGCTGATCCTGCCGATCCGAACGAGGCAGAAGATACCGCCGACCAGACCGGCACCCTCGATGAGTCCTCCCTCGAACAGTTGTGGCCGTACGGCAACCCCTATAGTCCTGCATCGGCCACGAACTTTGAGTCGTTCAAAACATCGTCTTCGTATGGCCACAACCGATTGAGCCAAGCAACCTACGAGCCCGAGTGGCTCAACGACCCCTTTGGTCGTTACGGAAGTCCCTATTCGCCGGATCCGATGAATCAACGTTACGACGTCGGCAATCTGTATTCGCCCGGCAGTCCTATGCATCTCTACACGAGGGGCGGAAGGACAGAGCGGCGCTAGCCTCGGTCGATCAAAAGGAGATACCCGAAGACAACACACCCATTACCTGACGCGATCAGACGGAGGAGAAGAGCTATGGGACGACACAAGATCGGTCTCGTGATTCCCCATCCCGAGGATCAAAAGTGGGATTCGGTCTGGAAACTGTTTCGCACGCCGAATTTGAATCTCCCTACCCTTGCCGCATTAATCCCTGACGATGAATGGGACATCGAGATCCAAGACGAAATCGTCGGACCATTGGATTTCTCCCGTGACTTCGATCTCGTATTCATTACCGTGACGACAGTGGTGGCCGTTCGAGCCTATGAAGTTGCGCGGCTCTTCCGCGAGCGCGGCGCGAAGGTGGTGCTCGGCGGCATTCACCCCTCGACGCTTCCGGATGAGGCTATCAAACATGCGGATGCCATCGTCGTGGGAGAAGGAGAATTGACGGTTCCGCGGCTCCTGGAAGACTTTAAGAAGGGACAATTGAAGCCGCGATACGACATGCCGCACATGGTCGAACAGTGGGATGCCAAGCCTCCTCGCTGGGACCTCTTGCCGCAGGGCTATATGTTCCGCGATGCACTCACGGCCACACGCGGATGCAATTACCGCTGTACCTTCTGTTCCATTCATTTGGCACTGGGCGGCGGCCGGTACGGATTCCGGAAGAAACCACCGGCCGACGTTGTTAAACTGGTCGAAAAGATGACCGGGCCGATGGTGATGTTTTGGGACGACGACTTGCTGTCCGATCCGGCGTACACAAGAGAACTATGCGAGGCGATGACGCCGCTTAAGAAAAAATGGATGAGTCAAATGAGTGCCACCTACATCGCCCACCATCCGGAATTGCTCAAGACCTTGAAAGAGTCCGGATGTTCCGCGATGTTCATGGGTCTCGAATCCATCAACCAGGATTCACTCAGGTCCGTGGACAAGCAAAATTCCGCGAAGCTGTATGAAGAGATGATCCGCCGCATCCATGACCATGGGATCGATATCCATGCGGGATTTATCTGCGGCTTAGATCACGAAACCGTCTACGACTTCCAGCGCACCGCCGAGTGGGCGACTCGTATGGGGCTGGCCGGGGCACTCTGGCGCATTATGACGCCCTATCCAGGGACAAGGCAGTTTGCGGAACTCAAGGCCGCCGGTCGGATTCTCACCGAGAACTGGACCTCGTACACAGGAGAACATGTGGTCTATAAGCCGGCCAGAATGACCGTGGAGCAGTTGTATTGGGGACACAAGTGGGCCAAGGGACAATTTTATTCTTTTCGTTCCATCGGCGCGCGAGCGATCCAGCGGGCCTCTCAAAACGGGTTTGGCGAGCTGCTCAATATCACAGGCTGCGGCCTTGGCTATCGCTCGATGTTTCGTCTTGCCGCCGATTCGGCTCCGGTGAACGTGTATCGGGACATGAAACATTTGCCACCACAAGAGGAGCCTGTTGCCTATCGATTCCCCTATCCGCAGAAATCGAAATTTGGTTTCATCACCGATCGGGTGGACAAGTTTCGATCGAAGCTGCAACCCCGGCCTTCGATCAATTGATCTGAGCAACGGCCCCGCGAGCCGATACGCGGGGCCATCCCATCCCCGGCACGCCCGTACGCGTCTTTCCCGGGCGAGCAAGAAATCAACATGGGTATGAGCCTATCCCGAGCACAAATAGACAGCACCGGCCTTGCCGGAGCCGGTCTCCTATGCTGTTCGACGACCAAACCATTGTAAAGATACAAAATATAACCTGAAAGGAAATGGAGCATTCCCCCATATCCTCCTGTGAATGCCGCCACAACGTGGAGGCGAACCGGAGGAGAATCTCATGGGGCAGGGCAACGGCAAGGATCGGTCACACAAACCGGCTCTCTGGCGCGATCCCCGTCTTTACCAGATCGCGAGCCTCTCCGCACTTCTCCTCTATGGCCTTCTTTGGCTTCACTTTGAGGTCTCACCCTGGCAGATTACGATCACGCTCGGCACGGCACTCCTCACCCAATATGCCGGCACTCGCTTCTTCAATCTACCCTCGTTCGACTCCAAAAGCCCCTTGATCTCAGCCCTCTCTCTTTGCCTCCTGCTCCGTACTGACACACTCCCCGTCGCAGCGCTGGCATCGTTTCTTGCCATCGCCGGCAAGTTTGTCATCCGATGGAATGACAAGCACGTCTTCAACCCGACTAACTTGGCTCTCGCCGTGGTGTTGACCACCGGCCTCGGCTGGATGTCACCAGGGCAATGGGGGCAGGTCGCCTGGTTCGGTTTCTTGATTGCCTGTCTCGGCGGCCTCGTCGTCACGCGCGCGGCGCGGGCGGATGTGACGGTGGCCTTTCTTATCTTCTACGTCGGTCTTCTCATAGCACGGGCACTCTGGCTTGGCGATCCGCTGACAATCCCGCTCCACCAAATCGAGAGCGGCGCACTGCTCATCTTTGCCTTTTTCATGATTTCAGACCCGAAAACGACACCGGATTCCAGAACCGGCCGGATCGTCTATGCGCTGCTCGTCACAATCGCCGCTCTCTATGTTCAATTCGGTTTGTTTCGTCCCAACAGTCCGCTGTGGGGGCTGATTGCCTGCGCGCCATTTGTGCCCCTGATCGACTATTTGCTTCCAGGCTCTCGCTACGACTGGTCTAAACCAACAACCGGTCAACGCGCGTGCAGCCCCCTGTTATACGCCATCGGCCTGCCCGCCGAGGCCTCGGCGCAGACGGGTCAACCGTCAGGGGTCGATGGTCTTTCTCCGTCACTGTCCGTTCACCAACCAAGGAGGTTCTCATGACGCGCATCGTTGCAACAGCGTTCGCCTTACTTATCACCTTGCTCGCCTGGAACGGCGAAGCGTCGGCTTTCTGCGGCTTCTATGTGGCCAAGGCCGATACGAAACTGTTCAACAAAGCCTCCGAGGTGACGATCGCACGGCATGACAACAAAACCGTCATCACGATGGCCAATGACTTCAAGGGGAATGTCAAAGAATTCGCGATGGTTGTGCCGGTACCGACGATACTGGAAAAGGAACAGATCCATATCGGCGAGGCGGCAGTCCTCAAGCATCTGGCCGATTATTCGGCGCCGCGATTGGTTGAATACTTCGACGAAAACCCTTGCCGGCGTTATGAGCTGTTTCAAGATAAGATGGGCGCCTTGAAAAGTGTGGCTCCGGCGTCAGCCGAAGTGAAGCGGGAACGAGACCGTGCTCTGGGAGTCACGATCGAAGCTCAGTACACCGTCGGCGAGTACGACATCCTGATTCTTTCGGCCAAGGAGAGTAACGGTCTTGAAGTCTGGCTGAGCGAGAATGGCTATAAGACTCCCAATGGGGTATCAGCTGTCCTACAAAGTTACCTTAAGCAAAACATGAAGTTCTTCGTGGCGAAGATCAACCTTGGAGAACAGGCAAAACTGGGCTTGAACCATTTGCGTCCACTCCAGATTGCGTTTGAATCGCCCAAGTTCATGCTCCCAATCCGGCTAGGTACCGTGAATGCGGACGGAGCCCAGGAGCTCTTCATTTACTTTCTGACAAAACAGGGTCGCGTCGAGACGACAAACTATCGAACCATTCGCCTACCGGAGGCCCAGGAGATTCCGGTCTATGTGAAGGACAGGTTCGGGGACTTCTATCGCGATCTGTTCACACAACAGGTGAACCGCGAGAGCGAGCGCGGGGTTTTTCTGGAATATGCCTGGGACATGAACTGGTGCGACCCCTGTGCGGCGAATCCCCTCTCGACGGAAGAACTGCGCAGCCTGGGTGTATTCTGGCAGGAAACCAATGGACGAATCGGCAAAGGAATGCCGATGGCGCAGAATGTCTTCCTGACCAGACTACACGTCCGTTATGACGCAGCGCATTTTCCCGAAGACCTCGTGTTCCAAGAAACAACGGATCGGTCGAACTTTCAAGCCCGCTACGTCCTCCGCCATCCCTGGAACGGAACGGATGACTGTCCGGCGGCAACCGCCTATCGGCAACAGTTACGCGAACGCCATGAGAAAGAAGCCCAGACCCTGGCCAATTTGACGGGCTGGCAGATCAGCGAGATCAGAAAAGCCATGCAACTCGCATCGGGGCCTCTGATCGAGGAAAAGAAATGGTATGAACGGCTCTGGAATAACTAGAAAACACGGGTGAGGCCGGGAAGTCCCGGCCTCACCCCTTGAGTCTCGACGCCAGCCCTGCGGCTGACGCTGTTGTTCTAGCTGTGGATGGAGAGAGCGACTGAGGTTTGGTGTATGGACTGATAAGCGAAGACGACGCTGGTGCTCGTAGTCGCCGGTGTCTGCAACCGATTCGTTGATTCATCATCAGGAGTGCTCTTGAGCTCCCGCTCCGCTCTTAATTCTTTCACCAGAGTCTCACGAAGCTTTTCAAGAAACTCGGGAAGATATTTTCGGACCGTTCCTGACTCCGTCCTTGTTTCCCTCAACGTATCCAAAACTTGCTGAGCCAACGACAATGGTGGCGGCACATTCTGCGGCGGAGCGATCACACGTATCCCCTCCACCGGGCTGGCCACAGCCGATGCCGGGGTGGGCGCCGCAGCACCGGTGGACGAAGGCGGGATCACCGCATCCGTCGCAGGCGCTCCACCCGGGGTATCTGTCGAGGAGGTTGTTGAAATCGGAGCCTCCTGTCCGGTAGGCACAACGGGCCGGTCGGTCACCGCTGAGGCAATCTGCGCGGCCAGTACGGTGACTGACCGCTGGACATCCACATTCAGATCAAGGCCGGAGAGTGACGGCAGTTGCTCTAACCGTTCAGCCAACTTCGCCGTCTTGGCTAATCCTGCCTCATCATTTCCATGAAAGAAACTTCTAAAGATATTGGAAACTTTGCGAAATAGCTTTTCCAGATCCTTCAATTCCTGTTCATTCAAATCACCTTCAACCGTCACGCCAAATTCCTTCTTCAGCGTTGACTCGGCATACCTCGCTTTAAGATCAACTGTGGAGCCATCACCGGCAACATGCGATGAGTCGTTCACCGCGCGGAAGTCATATTCAAGGTCTGCCGTCAGGGTAATCGTATCCCCTTCCGCCGTTGTCACGCTGAGCCGCCCTGAGAGATCGCTGGAAACCGCGACTCCGCTCACTTGAGTATTCAACCGCTGGGGCCCTGCGCCATCGGATGATGGGGGACGAAAGAACTGTTTCGGATCAATTTGGCTCAGGGCTTGAACTGGCATAGGGCTTCTCCTCAACGAATGAACCGATGAGCATGATCGCGCTGATAGATATCCTATCGGCACCTCACCTGCTAATCTTTAGAATGTCTATGCTATAGTTAATACGTGGATCGAAGGCCGTTTCCTATCATAAAGGAGGCAATTCCATGAACACCCGCTTTCCCTGGTTTATGACCTTGGCCATTCTGGGCTTGCTGCAATCGACCGGCTGCACCCTCAAAGGGACCGTGAATCAAATTACCGATACTACGTCCAATGTGACCGGCACGACATCTGGAGCTGCCTGGTGGAATGAAGACGGCCAGATTACGCCGGGGTTCAAGGCCGCCGCATTTGCCACGATCAATCACCAGAATCTTCAGCAGGACATTTCTGCGGGCCGGGGCGAGTACCTGAACTCGATGGGGGACTTGCTGGGCGTGCCTCAAGAGCATCGATTGGCATTCTTTACTGCCGCTCAAGCAGGATATGCCAGGGCAGCCGAGCAGCATCGTGAAACCTTGCTCCCCTTTCTCCAGAGTACTGCACTGGTGACCGCGCCCTGACGGTGGCAACCGGTTTGGCGCTCTACGATGTCCACACCTACACCTGACAGGGCATTGCCGTTCAAAACGGTCTTCCACCCGACGGACTTCTCTGCCGACAGCCACATCGCCCTGATTCATGCCTTGAAACTGGCGCTTGTGGCCAGGGCCGATCTGTCGATGATGCATATTGATCCGGGCGCGGCGCGGGAGGATTTCGAGGATTTCCCACGCCTCAGTCCCATCCTCGAACGCTGGAATCTCCTCCCGCCGGACCGTCCCGAAGGACATGTCTCTCGATTAGGACTATCCATCTCGAATGTCCGGGCGGCGTCGAACAATCCGACTGAAGCGCTACTCCAGCACCTGGCAGACCACCCTGCCGATCTCCTCGTCATGGCGACGCATCAGTACGACGGATTCGATCGATGGCACCATCAGACCGTCGCAGAACCTGTGGCACGAGGCAGCCACACACCCACGCTCTTCGTCCCGACACATGTCGAAGGATTCGTCGTTGCAGAAACGGGGGAGCCGAAACTCCGTCGCGTGCTGATTCCCGTCAGTGAGAAACCCAGCCCTCAGACAGCCGTTGATATTACGGCTCAGCTGGCTCTGGCGCTGGGGTGTGACAAATTGACCGGCATCTTGATTCATATCGGAAGCGGCGCAATACCCCATTCGCTCGACTATCCCATGCTCAAGGGATTCGTCTGGCAGACGATGATCGGTCATGGGAATATCGTCGATATGATCCTCGGGATGGGAGCGGATTTCGATGTCGACTTGATCGTGATGACGACCGAAGGACATCATTCACTGCTCGACATGATACGAGGAAGTACGATGGAACGTGTGTTGCGGGGGGCGCGCTGCCCGCTCCTGGCGATCCCGGCGCGTTAGCCTCTTGCCGTTGCAAGGCCGACCGTGTTCGACACGCTCTCTCGTCCGACAACCACCCGTGCGATCCCGCCGTCCTTGAAGACCAGAAAGTTAGACGGGACGGCGGGAACGCGAGGCCCCGGTAGAATGATGCCGGTGAGATTGAGCGGATCGCAGGCTGAAATTTTGACTTCCTGAGCGAGTCCTCCCCCGTTGTTTCTCATAGCACGCAGGGATTCAATCGCCTCAGGCAACGCGAATTGTTCGCCGACAACACCGGACACGAATCGGCCTCCTCGCACCTCGCCAGCCATCTCCATCCGTCGATACTGGACCAGCAAATCCCGCCAGGAGGACACCAACGACTCACGAGCGAGCAAATCCCGAAAGACGACACCGTACCGACGCAACAATTGGCGAGCAATGTGCTCACTCACGCTCACAGCCGACAGCGGACAGCTCTCCGCTTGTCTGAGCAACGACCAGCGCCCGGCGGCGTGGCGAGGGCGGCGAGACCGCTCACGTCCTTCCGCCCGGCGGCGGTGAGGATCGATCAGAGCGCGGAGATTATCGAATCCATCAGCCGTCACCTGACCGGCTGCCACGAGTTCCCACAGCCCTTCTTCCACTTCGCTCGCCAGACGCCCGGTCACGCGCAGAAGATCGGTGAAGAAACTCGCGCCTCGCTCGTGGAGGGAGCGGCGAAGATCTTGTGCCACAGCACTAAGCCTCGCATACGGGTCGAGTCTCGTTCGAACAGGCTCGTCTTGGAGTGCCCCCAGCAACCACTCCCTCTCCTCGCGAGGAAAGATGCCGATCGGCGCGACGCTCGTCGGCACGATCCGGCGGGCTCGTTCCCCATGATCCTGCTCCGACATACGCGGATGGGGCGAGAGCCGCCCCCAACTCACCGCCCCACTCAAACAGAGCCGGTCCAATACCTCCGGTTCGTACTTTGACAGGCGTAGGCGTAGGAGGTGGGACTCCCAGGCGGATACGGCTGCTTCAAAGCCGGCCAGCTGGTGGATCACTGCCAAGACCCCGGCTTCTCCGTGCAAGCGAGATCCCGGTGCAACATGCTGCCACTGCAATAGGAAACGCATAAGCTCCGTCGCTGTGACCGCTTCAACTTCTTTGCGGAGCCTGCCGATGGTCAAGCGATGGATACGGGCCAATAAACGGCGGTGACACCACTCGAATCCGTGAGGGGTGAGGGGTGAGGGGTGAGGCGACAATTCATCCCCTTGGCGTATCACGGGTGACGGGTGACGGAACTGGCCGCGAAGCACTTGGCCGGATGCTTCGAGACGAAGCAATGCATGATCTACTTGCAAGGGGAGCAGACCCAGCCGATTTGAAAGCTCGGCTGCCGTCGTGGGACCGATGCTTTCCATCCACCCGAGCACAATCGCATCGAGTGTAGTCTCGTTACCCTGGGCACCCATCGACTCAATCTGCGTTCGTTTCTCCCCAGCTACCCAGACCCGTAACTCTTTCGCCTCGCCCCTTACGCCTAACCCCTCACCCCTCACGTTGAGTTGAACAGCGCGGCCGGACTCAACCAGGACGGGAAGATAGCCTACCCACTCCGTTGGGATCGGCTCAGGCAACCAGACCAAAGTCAGCAGCGCGTCGTGCAGCTCATCGGGGTCTCGGACAATAGGCCACGATTCTCGCCGCACAGTCTCGATCGCATCCGGATCAAGCGCGCCGATGTGTCCGGCTAGATCAGCCGGAAGCGTTCGCCGCATCTCCACGGCACGCGCGCGGCGCTCCTCCAGCGGCGCATCGTCGAGGAAGGCATAGGGATTGGCATTCAGGACTTCATGCGAGAATACGGATGGACTCGGCGTATCAATTGCCACACAACGGATTATTCCCGTTTCGATCTTCCGAAGCACATCGGTCAGCCCATCGAGATCCATCGCATCGGTCAGACAGTCTCGCACCGTTTCATTGACCAGTGGATGGTCGGGAATCTGCCTCGTCCGTTCGCCCACCATATTGTCCTGGCACGCGAGCGCGTCCGGAAACACAGCCGCCAGCAGATCTTCAGCCTTCATCCGCTGAATCTGAGGCGGAACTTTCTTGCCATTGGAAAAACGAAGCAGCGCGAGCGCCCGCGATGCGTTCCATCGCCAGCGGGTCATAAACATCGGCGCTTGAAGCACGGCTTGAATCAAAACTTCGCGCACGGAATTCGAATGGAGATAGCCGAACACCGACTCCAATGGAAAACTGTGCCGCTCGCCGAGTGAAATCACCAGGCCATTGTCCGTCGCAGCCGCTTGCAGCTCGAAATCGAACGCCACACAGAACCGTTTCCGCAGGGCCAACCCCCATGCGCGATTGATCCGCCCGCCGAACGGCGCATGAATCACCAGCTGCATGCCGCCGCTTTCATCAAAAAACCGCTCGGCAACAATCGTCTCTTGCGTCGGCATCGTCCCCAGCACGGACTTGCCGGCCAGAATATATTCAATCGCCTGCTGCGCGCCGCGTTGATCAAGTGCGCATTTATGGTGAAGCCAGCGAAGAGCTGAGTGCTGAGGAGTGATTGCTGAGGACAGGCTGAGATCTGAAGGAGAGACGCTCTCTGCAATTTCCTGCCGGAGTGCGGCTACTTCAGCCGACAGTTCCGCCGTGCGCGAAGGCGCTTCGCCTCGCCAGAATGGAATATTTGGCGGCGCGCCGTGCGCGTCTTCCACACGAACCTTCCCGGACTCAACGCCCTTGATGCGCCAGGACGTATTCCCCAATAGCATGATATCGCCGGCCAGACTCTCCACCGCAAAGTCCTCATCGACCGACCCCACGACCGTACCGTCCGGTTCGGCCACAACAACGTAGTTCGCCGTATCGGGAATAGCGCCGCCGGAGGTGATCGCCGCCAGCCGCGCCCCGCGCCGACCCTTGAGGCGGTGATTGATCCGGTCATGAAACAAATAGGCGTGGCCCCGCCCGCGCTGTGTGGCAATCCCGTCGGCCAGCATCCGAATCACCTCGTCAAAGTCCTTCTGCGCCAGCTCGCGATAAGGATAGGCACGCCGGCACAACGCGAACAACTCGTCGTCCGACCACGCCTGGCTTGCGGCAGCGGCGACGATCTGTTGGGCAAGGATATCGAGCGGGGCCGGCGGCACAGTAATCCGGTCAAGCATTCCCTGTCTGATGGCGCGCACCAGCGCCCCACACTCGAGCAATTCATCCCGCGTCATGGCGAACAGACGCCCTTTGGGAATCGCTTTGACCCAGTGGCCGGCGCGGCCGATTCGTTGTAAACACGTCGCAATCGCCCGCGGCGAACCGATCTGGCACACCAGATCGACAGTGCCGACGTCGATGCCCAACTCAAGCGAGGCCGTCGCAATAACCACGCGCGTCTTGCCGGCTTTCAACCGTTCTTCCGCCGAGAGACGGATCTGTCGCGAGAGGCTGCCATGATGAGCCGCCACGGCATCGGGCCCTAAGTCAGTCAGGCGTTCTTCCAGGTAGTGGGAAACCCGCTCCGCCAGCCGGCGTGTATTGACGAACACCAATGTAGAGCGATGCTGCCGGACCAGCTCGGCCACACGATCGTAGACATCGGACCAAATCGCATTCGTGGCGATGGCGCTCAATTCATCGTTCGGAACTTCGACGGCTACATCGAGTTCGCGGCGATGACCTACATCGATGATCGTCGGGCGGGCGCGGGCTCCAACCAGAAACTCAGCGACCAGTTCGATCGGCCGTTGCGTCGCTGACAATCCGATACGTTGCGGCTTGACGAGCGTGAGGGCTTCCAGCCTTTCCAGCGAGAGCGCCAGATGAGCGCCGCGCTTATTCGGCGCCAGCGCATGAATTTCATCCACGATAACCGTTCGAACCGTCTGCAACATCCGTCGACTTTTTTCCGCCGTCAGGAGTATGAACAGAGATTCCGGGGTTGTGACCAGAATATGCGGCGGGCGTTTGAGCATCTGCTGGCGATCCGTCATCGGTGTGTCCCCGGTTCGGACCAGAACACGCAGTTCCGGCATCAATAATCCGGCCTGTAACGCCGCATGGCCGATTTGGGCGAGCGGTTGCTGCAAATTCTTTTGAATGTCGTTGCTCAGTGCCTTGAGCGGCGAGACATAGAGCACCTGCGTCTGGTCGTCGAGCCCACGGGCGAGAGCCTGCTTGAAAAGACTATCGATACAGGAGAGAAAGGCTGCGAGTGTCTTGCCCGATCCCGTGGGCGCCGCGATCAGCGCATCCGATCCAGATTGAATCGCAGGCCAAGCCTGGACTTGTACGTCAGTAGGCTGCCCGATATGGTATTCGAACCAGTCGGAGATGAGAGGATGAAAGGGAGTGAGCGGCATGGCACGGGATCGTACCACACCAATTGAAGAGACTCTATTGGCTCAGAAGGAGACGTACAGGGAAGCGGGATACGCAGCTAGCTGCGATAGTTTCGCAACCGGCTGTATTGCGGTTAGTGCGTAAAACTTATGGTCGTCCGGGCGTAGCAATTCCTACTGGAGTGGTCCCGGCTGGAAACACTGCGCCTAACGAAACCAGTGCGCCAGTACCGGCTGTAATTCGATAGCCAGAGACATTGCCACCACCACCGCTGTTTGACACGTACACAAATTGGCCGTTTGGTTCTACTGTAATGCCGCTTGGTGTTGTCCCTGCTGGAAAGGGTGATCCAGTCACTGCTGTTAATTCGCCTGTCGTCCCATTGATCGTAAAGGCGGCCACATTGCCCCCTCCATTCGATGCAAATAGAAATTGGCCATTGGGAGATACGGTAAGACTATTGGGCGTTGTTCCTCCCACTGGCGCAGGATTTGGATTGAGGCCTGTCGAGGGTATAAGTGTCAGCGCACCACCTCCCCCAATTGTGAACGCCGACACATTGTCGGACCCTTGATTGCTCACATAGAGAAACTGTCCGTTCGGTGACACCGTTACCGCACTGGGACTTGTTCCAGTAGTTGCATAAGGCGAAGCCGGTGGTCCTGCAACAGGAGTTAAGGCTCCCGTCGTCCCATTGATTGTGAACGCCGACACGTTGTTCGACCCTTGATTGCTCACATAAAGGAACGCCCCGTTCGGCGATACGATCACCCCACTTGGCGACGTTCCCGCTCCCACAGCGGCTCCGACTGAAGTCAATGCCCCCGTCACCCCATTGATGGTGTAAGCCGATACAGTTCCGTTGCTGCTCGTCACATAAAAAAACTGCCTATTCGGCGATACCGTCGCAGCTGTAGGGTTGGCCTCTGCATCGAATGGTGATCCACCCACTGGTGTCAGCGTACCTATTGCGGTATCCACTGTGAAGGCAAGCACATTATTCGTGGCTTGATTCAACGTGATATATGCAAAAGAACCATTGGGTGATACAGCAATTGCGGTTGGTGCAGCAGCCCCTAATGCGACTGGAGATCCGACAACTGTCAATGCTCCGGTCGTGCCATTGACCGTATACGCTTGTACCTCGTTAGGTCCTGAGCTTACTACATACGCGACTGGTACTGTTCCTCCCCCAAATCCTCCCTCCCCACCCCCTCCGTCCGGACAACCGGTAAGAAGTAAGGCCAACGGCAGCGCAATCCATGACCACGTTCTTGTGTTCATCAGTGACCTCTGTAGGTTGCAATCGGCATAAGAACCATCGTCTTGCTTATAACACGATGGGAAAAGTATGCCAATACAAACGAGAGTTTTCGGTTGTAGTTACGACACGTGCCTAGGGACGTCCTGGTGTCGCGATGCCTGACGGGCCGGTCCCGGCGCGAAAGGGATTGCCCAATAGTGGATTTACCGGGACAAGCAAACCGGTGGATGTGGCAATTGTATAGGACGACACAGTTCCTCCACTGTTTGCCACAAACAGCACTTGCCCATCCGGCGAAAGTGTTACAGCCACAGGGCTTGTTCCTGCCGGAACAGGGTTGAGGTTGCCTGATGATGGAGGCACGAGAGTCAGCAAACCACCACCGCCGATAGTGAATGTCGTCACATTCCCTCCGCCGTTTGCCGAGTAGAGAAATTGCCCGTTGGATGAAACGATGATTCCGTTTGGAACCGTCCCTCCAACCGGGATCGGGTTCGGGTTACCTGCTGTCGATGGAACTTGCGTGAGAAGCCCGTTCGATCCGACCTGAAACGCGGCGACGGTATTGGAGCCGCTATTGGCCACATAGAGAAACGATCCATTGGGCGAAACCCTGATGCTCTTAGGAGATGTCCCTCCGGTCGGAATTGGATTGGGATTAGCCCCGGTCGCAGGGACCAGCGTCAGCAGCCCGCTTGCTCCGATCTGAAACACTGTGATGACATTGGAAGTACTGCTGGACACGTAGAGAAATTGACCATTGGGGGAAATAGCCATGCTCGAAGGAGCATCTCCTTGAACCGAAACGGGATTGGTAGTGGCTCCAGTTGGAGGGACCAACGTGAGCGCTCCTGCATCTTCAATGGAAAATGTCGTCACGGTATCAGAGCCGCGATTAGCGACGTACACAAACTGGTTGTTCGGTGAGACGGCGAGCGCCACAGGATCCATGCCGACCGAGGCCGGATTGGGATTGGTTTGAGTAGACGGCACGCGTAAGAGTTTGCCATCAGTCGCCACTCGAAATGCTGTAACGGCATTGCTGGCCCCGGCGTTCGTCACAAATGCGAAGAATCCATTGGATGACACTGCAATTGCCGATGGATCCGCAATTTGAGGAAAGGGAGATCCGGCAATCGCTGCCAGTGTTCCAGTGGCCGGATTAATGGAATACCCCGACACATCGTCGGAACCGCGATTTGCGACATAGACGATCGATGTCGTGCCGACTCCTCCAATCGCGCCAAAGCCCCCGCCTCCATCGCCATCCCCACAACCACTTCCGGCGAGAAGCACGCACATCGACAGCGCGAACCATGATGGTTGCCGTCTCTTCATCATCGCCTTGCAGTCCTTCTCGTATGATTCTATACCATTCCGGAATGCTTAGAACAATTACCGCATGATCTCCTGCTCGTTCCTGATCACATCGCTTCTCCATCAGATGCTCATCCTGTCGCCAAACACATTGCAACGGGAGCGCAATGATTTCAATAGACACTGCCTCCATCTCGCTGGCACACTACCCATTCATTTGGAGCCTGTTCGGCTTGGCTACATCTCTTGTTATTCTTGGCTCAGGTTATACCGCTCGCTTTGTACTTCCGCTTGCTGAGCGCCTCTATCCCCGCATCCTGGCAACCAGCCGCAATCCCGACCACCATCTGGCCTCTCTTTCGCCAAACAGCCGAGTACGATTCGATCTCAGCGACCGCACAACTTGGCAGAACATTCCACCGGACGACGATCTGCTCTGGTGCTTTCCCGCCGAGCCGTTAGAACTCGTTCAAGATTTTGCCAAAAGACTCGGTGTGCCGTCCCACCGACTTGTAGTGCTCGGCAGCACATCGGCCTATGGAGCCGGCGATATGGAGACTGATCCCCCCTCATGGACGGACGAAACCGCGCCGATTGATCTCAGTAAATTGCGTGTGCAGGGCGAAGAGTACTTGCGGGAGAAACATGGCGCGGTTGTACTACGCGTGGCAGGCATCTATGGGCCTGGCCGCAATCCGCTTGACTGGATCAAGAAAGGCCGCGTCGGTCTTTCACGCAAATACGTCAACCTGATTCACGTCGAAGACTTGGCCGAAATTTGCCTCACTGCATTGGAACGAGGCCTGCCCGGGGAGGCCTACAATGTCAGTGATGGAACGCCACGTAGGTGGAAAGATATTTGCCGCATGGTCCAGGATCGTTGGGGCATTCAGCCATCGGTCGACATCAATGATGCTTCAATCGGCAAACGCATCGCGAACGGCAAGCTCCTGTCGCTGCTGAGCTCCGCCCAGAAATCGTTGGCCCATGTTGACCTCTACCGATCGCTGGAGCAACTCCACTCCGAAAAGGCAGCTACCTGAGGAGCGCCATCACGGTGAGACTCACCAGCAGGTTGTTGACCGCATGCGCGATCATACCGGGAATGAGACTCCCCGTCTTTTCGTAGATCCAGGCCCATAAGAATCCGCTCCAGAGCACGCTCACGAATCCGATAAGTCCATAGCCGTGCGCCAGCGCGAAAATACTTGCACTGAGGAGCGCTGCCGGCACGAAGGAGAACCGGCGGCGGAGCACGGCAAACAGGAGGCCGCGAAACGCCAGCTCCTCGAAGACCGGAGCAAAGATGACGTACTCCAGCAGACTGACAGTCAGAGCCGATCCTGAGGCCCATACGAGGTTGGGATCAAACCATTCCGTCCAATGATTGGCCAGATCCAGCCACTCCGCCACACGTCCCATCACCCACTCGCCCCAGAGACCAGCGGCAATAACCGCAAGGACAGCCCCGATCAACGGACTGAGAGTTGCACGATCAATGTGTAGGCCGAACCCGCTCCTGAAATCGAGTTCAGTCGGTTTGAGCAAATGTATATAGGCTAGAGCCAGTAAGGGCAGATTCGCCAGTGGAATGGCCAACGCCCGTAACGACGCATGTTCGATAGGGGGAAAGGACAAAAACACCATCGTAATCAACGCGCCGAGTGCCCCGCCTCGCAAGAGCACCGCCGTGCCGATCCCGCCGGACCAAGGCGGTGGAACACCAGGCACATGCACACGCAACGCCTCCGTCTGTCGGTTGCGCAGCCACACGAGACTCAGGAGCACGGCGGAACCAATGAACAGGCAGGCAATTTCGAAGATCATCAACCGCTCTGACCGATCCTGAAGCCACTTGCCTCGCACCTCCCGCTGCCGGGCTACTGACGCCAGTAGCACCTGATCGCCGGCTTGCTGAGCCAATCTGGCGGCCAAGCTATTGTAGAACCACCCCGCCGGTAATGTTTCGGCCAATGCCGCCTGCAACTCTCCCACCCGTTCAGCTTTCACGGTCGGACCGCCATAGGCCGCCTCAATCCATTGTCCGAACAGAGGCATTGGCGCCGCAAGGTTCTGCCACGTCTTCGCTTCATCCAACGCATCCTGTTTCTGCCCAAACTCTCCTTGAAGAATCGCCAGGCGCAACTTGGACAAGGGATCACCGGTGGCCTGCGCAAGTTCCCGGTACCAGTCAATCGCCTGGCGCCGCTCTTTTTCGCTGCTGCCGAGGGTCCACTCTGTAAGCCGCTGCTGCCAGACAGGCGCACGGTGCAGGCCGTCTTGCGCTTCCATCATGCGGCTGACCATTAATTCGAGAGCGCGATCGGGTGCTTCGATCCGGTCGAGTTTTGGAAATGTGGCAGAAGACCAGAGGATCGTCCCAATGGTCGCGAGCAAAATGACTGCTGAGAATACGTTCACGACACGAGAGAATTCGGATTGAAACGGCTTGGTAAAACGACCCGATAGAGGCCGTGCGTCAATCTCTTCCGGCTCTTGTGGTTGGTCAAATTGTACGGTGTTGTCAGCCATGTCCGGCGACTATATCATGTGTTATTGCCCACGCTATACCCCTCAAAATAGCTACTCTGCATGACCCGGCCCATATGGATTTCTTCTCCGACCATGTGCGCCTGATGCATTTCGCACATAGCCTCCTGGAGTAGACTTAGCTTATACTATCGTTGCTAACCACGCAGGATTCCAGGGTTTCAACAACGGCGCAGCTCTGCACGCAGCAGCTGGCGCCGATAGCGCACGAAGGTAAGTCATGACAATTGCGATTCAACATGTCCGTCTCATCAATGGGATCGGAGGCGTCGTCGATCGCGCCACCCTGATCATTCGCGGCTCAAAGATTACGGCTATCGGGCCTAGCCGTGAGGTCCGAATCCCATCGGGCTGTACACGCATCGACGGCCGTGGACTGGCCGTGATGCCCGGCCTGATCGACTGCCACGTGCATTTGTGTCTGGGGGGAGAACCGGACGTGGTCGCCGCTGTGGAATCGGAGCCCGCCGCCTATACTCTCTTAAAGTCAGCGCGCCACGCTCAGGCGACGATCGAGGCAGGGTTCACCACGGTGCGCGACGTCGGCTCGCGGGACCACTCCATCTTTGCACTCAAGCGCGCCATCGAGGCCGGCCTGATGCCTGGTCCTCGTATCGTCGGCGCCGGCCTCGTCATCTGCATGGTCGGCGGGCATGCCAGATTTATCGGCCGGGAAGTGGCGGGAGTCGAAGAGGTGAGATCTGCTGTCCGTGATCAGATTGCCGCAGGAGCGGAGGTGATCAAGGTCATTGCCTCGGGGGGAGTCCTGACGCCCGGTACCTCGCCGGACCAGGCCCAGATGACAATTGAAGAATTGCAGGCGGCCGTCGATGAAGCCGCACGAGCCGGGAGAAAAGTTGCGGCCCATGCCCATGGCGCATCCGGCATGAAGCCGGCTATTCGCGCAGGCGTCCATTCAATCGAACATGCGACATTGCTGGATGAAGAAGCCGCCGATTTGTTTGAAGCGAACGGGGTCTATATGGTTCCGACCCTATCGGCCCTCTCCACCACAGCGGCTTGCCGGCGGGGATGCGGCATTCCTGACAGCGCTCGCGACAAGGCAAAGGCCATGACAAAACGCCATCAAGTGAGCTTCAAACAGGCCTACCGCCGCGGGCTTTTGATCGCCATGGGCACGGATGCAGGAACACCGTTCAACTACCACGGCGACAATGCGCAGGAGCTGGAGCGGATGGTGGCGCTCGGCATGACACCGATGGACGCGATGATTGCCTCCACATCCGCCGCGGCGAATCTTCTTGGGATTCACGCCTCAGTGGGCACGCTGGCCAAAGGAATGGAGGCCGACTTAGTTCTGATCGACGGCAATCCGCTCAAACGGATTGATGTGCTACGAGACCGGGACAAGATTGTGGGCGTGATGAAGGCCGGCAAGTTTGTGTCGGGGCCGCTGGTGAGAACATAATGTTTTGACGACAAAGTCCGGCAGTGATGATCGGATCTCACTGCCGGACTCGCCGCCCCTGGTCGGGCCTCACAAGGGAGTGGGTTGCTGAATAAAGCCGCCCAGCCTTTCCCGACCTGGGACTTGCTGTAGGTGCTCAGCAAATCTGTGTTGTCCTCGATGCGCCGCGCGTCAATCCTTGCAACGGCCCAGCGCCATCATTCTTCGAAGCCGCTGGGCGGCTACTGGCCCAACTGAATACTGACCACGATCGCGCCCATGACGTCATTGAGCTTGAAGTCCCGCTTTGGGCTGTCCGGATGGGCATTATGGCAACCCGCACAAGCCGGAGTGACTGCCAGGTCGGCATAGACCGCTTCAAAATATCGGGTGTCGCCGACCTTCGTGACGCCCGTGTAGGGACGATCAGGGTTCGTCACGACAGCGCCGAGCCCGATACTTTCAAGCGCGTTCGCCGCCATATTGCGTTTATTGATCGGCCAAAAGCTGATCAACCGATACTGCACCCCCAGGCCTTTCTTGCCGACGTAGCGTCCGGATTCCAGTAGGAATTGAGCCGGAAGGGGCAAGGTATTTCTTTCATCCCATTTCTCCGACACCGCGACGACCCCTTTTATTTGCATCCGTTCCACGGCATGCTTGGTATACACCTCGCGGTCGGCTGCGATGACCGCGTGGATATAATCGGCCACCGTCTCGATCGGGAGGTTGATCGATGTGGCCCCAGACAAAGCCCGAGCCGGCCACAGCACCGTCGCGCCTCCAATTGCACATCCCAGTACGACTCCCCGCAGCAATTTGTTAGAGGATGTCATAGCGCCCTCCTTATGGTGAACGAATGGCTGCTATCAGCCAATCCGACTTGACCGTTCCTAACCTGTCCAGCTTCAAGCCGAGCTTGTATTCACGCATGTAGTCCATCGAAAGAGTTCCCTGGTTTGGTGCTTGCTACGTAGAAATAGCAATTTCTATACTCTCACCGGCGCGCTCCACTTCAATCCGACGAGGCGAACAACTATCACAAAAATCATGAGCTTTCGCATGAACTCGCGTAGCCAGGGTTGGCCGTTTTCAACCGACTGTATCGAATCGGTTGAATCAGAACCTATGCGGGTGCATCGGAATCGATTCACCTGACTCGGTTCATCGTCCTGTGCTCATGTGGACGCTCAATCAGCGCAGAGGAGCCCCACTGTGGCAACAGTGACCCGATTCCAAGCACTTCCCCTTGTCTATTTCTTTTTCCCTCTTTTCATCTCCAACCTTGGTGGTCCCGATTTCTTTAGGATTAGAATCTGCACGGTTGAATATGAGTCCCTGCCGGTCGCGGAGCTGCGGGGCGAGTCGAAGACTGAACGGGACGCGGAATTGCTGTATCTCAGGGAGGAAATCGTGTCGATCGTGGCCTGCCATGAGCAGCCGATCTGCAGGCGCCATCGAACGTCTATGTGATTACCGACGAAGATATCCGCCGGTCCGGCGCGCGGGATCTACCAACTGTGCTTCGCCGTATTCCGGGTCTGGAAGTCGTGCAGGTCACGGGGGCCGACTTTAACGTGAGCATGCGGGGAGATAACCAACTCGTCGCCAACAAATTGCTGGTACTTGCGGACGGGCGGTCCATCTATGTCGATGTGCAAGGAAGTGTGTTCTGGAAGACGATCCCGTCACCTTGCCGGAGATCAAACGAATCGAGGTCCAGAAGGGTCCCGCCTCGGTCCTCTACGGCTTCAATGCCTTTGATGGCATGATCAACATCATCACGAAATCGCCGGAAGAGATGAAGGGCGCGACCGCTCAGTTCGGAGGAGGGGCCTATGGCACAATCAGCAGTGCCGCCGTCTATGCCAACAGTTATAAGAATTTGGCCTTACGTCTCTCCTATGGTCACGATCAGACCCAGCAGTGGCGGGACGGCAGCGAGCTTACCTATCGCGACAACAAATTCAATGTGCAGACAGAATATACCCTGGAATGACGCTATCGCCGTTCATAGAACAACTCCAACGCCGAAGCGATGCCGTGGATGCGGCCATTCTGAAAGGCCGCATCCAGTTGATGACGGAGCGTTCGCACCCCGGCTTGATCGCCGCGCTTCGCCACCCCCTGTGACAGCATCATTTCCGTGGCGACTTCGACCAGACGCTGTTTTCGCCCATCCATATCGTCCGTCACGAAGTCATTGATGATCTCTGCCGCGCGCGCGGCGACCACTGATTCCAAGAAAGAATCGTAGCCCTGTTTCGCCACCGTCCGTTCACGGATGATATTCAGTTCGGCCTTCACTCGCGTTACATCCTTCATCAGGACCGCAAAGAGTTCTTTTCGCCCTTCATCGAAGAGCTTCGCCTCCATCTCACCGAGAATAACACTTGGATCGATAACATCGGCTCGCGGTTCGTCCGCCCAGAAAAGCCGGTCGTAGCTTCGGCGTTTCTCAGCATCCCCGACGATCTCATAGGCGGCGTTGATCTCCCGGATCTTTGATTCGGCATCTGCGCTGTCGGGATTTCTGTCCGGATGGTGTTCGAAGACAAGCGCCCGGTAGGCCTTCTTAATCTCTTCCTCAGACGCCTCGCGAGAAACGCCGAGGACTCGGTAGTAATCCATCCGCGACATGGGAATGGACTATACCATGGGGGTTCCGGAGCCTTCACTCTCACATCGGATGGACACAAATCATGTGCCGGCACCCTTGACTTGCATAACCCCCTGCTTATCTACAGGCCATGGATACGACACAAACTCCACGCATACTCTCTCATGATGAGCGAAAGGCAGCTGAGGCGGCGTTTGCAGGCCGTGCATTCAATCCTGCCTGGTCTGAATCCGCCAGAAAAGTCTATGACGGGTTGATGCACGCACTGCCAACTCTGCCGGATGAGATAATTCCTGCATCAAATCAGGTAGTTGAGCATGAGAATACCACGAGTGAAACGGCTCCTCCGATCCCGGTGACGGAGGGCATCCATCTCGAACTTGCTGGAAAACCAGAAGAAACGCCACAAGTCAAGAACCAGGTCTCAGCCGGACAGGTGAGTGAAAACCGGCAGCAGGCTATTCAGGCCGGCATATTGATCGACGTGACTGCAGATGCCAAAAAGCTCGGCCTCACCTTTCCCGTGACGATCACGAAACCACTGTGGGAAGTAGGCATTGCTCCGTTAGCCACCATGTCTGAGGAAGATAAGAGCGCGCGAGTGCGCGACGTGCTCATGGCCTTTCGTCTCCGTCTGGCCGGGCAGACAACACTCTCGCCCTTGATCGACTTTCCGGCCATGTTAGCCATGCCGCCAGGCGCAGTGCCGCAGCCAGTGCCGTTGTTTGCGCTGATCCAGCCCGACGAAGAAAACCGGGCCATGGCTACGCTGCTGCTGCCCAATGAAGTCGCGACGTCGATCGTTCCGATGAACTAACCGATTTGGCCTGCCCCACTTCTATCTCATAACATTTTCCCGAATCTCATCGACAACAAAAACTGGATCGAGACTATTTGGCTCGCTCTGATGTTGCAACACCAGTCTTGCCTTCGTTCGAAACCACGCACTCCAGTCGTTCCAATCACCCCAATACCTGCCAGATCGATATTCCTCTGTAGTCCACTGCTCCAACTTGAACACTGCATATCCTTCTCGGTCTGCGAGTTTCACACCTTGCCTGAGCAGATCAATTGGAGAGAGTGGCAAGCGGCTCCATTGCACAATCCCAAACACTCCAGGTACGTCTTCCGTAATTTCGGTGTCCAACAAAGAGTTTTTACGCTTTGTCCACGACGGTCCAAGCGCAGAATCATCGAGTAGCACAGGTACACGCCAGCGAGTAAACCGGTGCTCATTGGCCGTGGTAGTATCGGGGGAGGCCCCCCCCTCCTTGTCGCTTAGCTAGCTCCGCATTACTTTTTATGAGCGTTGTTATAAGTGTAGTGACTTCGCACACCTGCCCCTCAGAACCTACAATCGAAACCTTATCGTCAGCAAGGAGCCTGATCAGAACTTGTGCGCTAGGAATAAACCCCCGGATTGCTTGGCCATGACTTTTGCCTACACTTACCCGCCACGATTGATTCGAATCATCTCTGTGCAGGATCACGAACTGCTTTACGCCCCTATTCCTTGCCAATTCAGCAGATCGATAGAGTACGTAATCGTGGGCCATCTCTATCCATTCCTCATGCGACAGGCCTCGCCATGACCGGGCAGCATCGGAATTGAACCCTTGATAAGTAATGAGACATGTGCGTTCATCAATCTGATAGTCGGAATAGCCCTGCTGAGGTTCAAGTTTAAAGCCACCCGCAGCAATCGGCTGATATCGAGGACGGCTAGGTGAAGAGCACGCAACCAAAGCAAAAAGAATGGGCAGCATTAGCAACAAGCCGATTCTGCTAATCCACAACGGATTTGTAAGACAACCTGTTTGTTCTATTCTTTTCTCTGCGGTCACCATTCGCACTGGCCAGCCTCCTGCTGCCCAATGAAATCTTGGCAACAATTATCCGGATGAACTATGCAGGGTCCTTTCCGCGAGATCCATCTCTATCCCTCTGCACGGTTCACCGTGGCAAAAGGACGCCGTTTGTGTTCACACGTGACGAAAGCTCATCAACTTGAAAGACTGGCTCAAGACTTGAGGGCCCCTTTTGATGCTGTAATCCCACCTGAATCGTGTCCCGAAACCAGATTTTTTTACCGTATTGTCGATTCCCGCCAACATGCTCCTCTATGGTCCATCGCTCTAAGGTAAACGCCTCATACCCCTCACGTCTGGCAAGTGTGAGACATCGCAAGAGCATCTCAATGGGAGAGATTTGATCCGATGCCCAGACAGTGATAGTGAACTTCCCAGGTGCCATTTGAGTCACCTGAGCATCGGTCTGAAATTCAATGTATTGTTTGCTCACTGCACCCTCGGGCACCTCTCCAGGGACAGGCACGGAATCATATGCACTACTCGACGAACGCCAACGATCAAATATTGGATAACTGTATTGTCCGGTGGGGTTAGGTGATACTTCCGCACCCCGAGCAGACGCTAATCCATTATTTTCTTGAGCGAGGCTTATTAATACGGCGTCAGCTGAATAGACACGATGGTCATCTTTTACCTGCGCCTCTGTATTTGTCTCCACAATTCTGATCATGATCCACGCTCCTGGCGATACCCGTAAGTGCTCCCTGGTGCGATACTTGCCGGATCCGCTGGCAGGAACATACCCAGTAGCGTACCAATCATCTTTGTATAAGATGACAAATAATTGTTGCCCCTGTGCCTTGGTAAACTCTGCTGCACGATAGAGGGCATATTGCTGCGCACCCTTCATCAAACTTTTCATAGAACGGACGCGCCAGATACCGGTCAAAACTGGATGATCCGGCATATAGTTTGAGTAGCCGATAAGGTAGGTCTGGCGATCGATCTGGTACTCAAAGTACCCTTGGTATTTGTTCCAGTGGCTGCCCTGGGAAATGGGCTGATAGAGTGGATGCGACCGAAAAGTACACGCCTCCATCGCTACCAGAACCACCAACAGCAAAAACGATTGGATGATTCGCATGGGCCGTAGACCCATTCTCTTACGCTCCAACGAGTTCCCGTTGAATCATGATGGCAGTTATAGCTTCGAAACGATCTGACGGACCAACTGCCTCTCTTCTGCCTCCGTCTTTACTTCTCCGTTCAGCCTTGAGTCGAGGAGTCGATCGAGGATCTTCTTGAATCGAGGCCCAGGTTTCAGCCCCATCGCCTTCAGGTCGGCACCGGTCAGAATTGGCTTTACGTGTTGATAGGTCGTCAGGAATGCCGATACCTGGCGCTTCACCGAATCGCCTTTGCTCTTGGCCATGAGGCTGAGCAGCACTTCGTCAGAGAGACCGGACAACAGGCGATAAATCTCCGCCGGCTTGAGGACTGTTTTACCCCCAAGCCTACGGATCACGGCATGGCAGCCGGCGCGGGCCATTTTGAGCTTGGCGGTTTCCGGTTCTGAAAAGGGAAATCGTTTGAGCACTTCTGCCACCGCACGTTCCGGCAAGACCTCCAACAGTCCCATCGTATAGACCAGCCACGGCTCCATCTTCCGGTCGAGATACAGCAGCTGATACCAATCCACGGCCTGCTCAATGGCATCCAACAGTGCCTTCAACCGATTGGTCCACATCAACTTGGGATGGATAAACTTCAGGAGATCCAAATCCGCCAAACGCTGAACCGCATGTTTCGGCTCCCGATCACCCAGCAACAACTTTAATTCTTCCAGCACGCGATGGCCGGACAGCCGCTGAAACAAATTCATCTTCACAGCCCCGGCGATCAGGGCGGCCGTATCCCGGCCCAAATGGAATCCAAACCGCTGCTCGAAGCGAATGGCGCGAAACACCCTGGTCGGATCTTCAACGAAACTCAACCCGTGCAACACCCGAACGACCTTGTCATTCAAATCCCGTTGCCCGCCGTAGAAATCCAGAACCTCCCCAAAGCCCTTTTCGTTCAACTGGACAGCCAGCGCATTGATTGTGAAATCACGCCGGTAGAGATCCTTCTTGATCGAACTCTGCTCGACCGTCGGGAGGGCTGTGGGATACTCGTAATACTCTGTTCTTGCGGTGGCCACATCGAGCGTAAACCCATCCGGCAACAGGAGGACCGCGGTCCCGAACCGCTCATGCACCTTCACCCGCGCATGCAGCACCTCGCCAAGCTTGCGCGCATAGGCGATCCCATCTCCTTCCACCACCAGGTCCAGGTCTAAATTCTGGATATTAAGGAGCAGGTCCCTCACACAGCCGCCGACAACAAAGAGTGCGACATCGGAACGATCAGCCAACCGCCCCGCTTCTTCAAGCAAGCTGACCACGTCCCGCGGCAAACGCCTCCGAAGCAATCCTTTCACGTTACGATGCGACCCACCCACCTCACTCTCCGGTTCACCCGGGTGAATGGTCCTCTTCCTGGCTGTCTTCAGCACATCGTCGTGCAAGGTCCGCAGCAAGTCCGTCCTGGTAATGACGCCGATAACCGTGGCGTCCCTCATGACCGGCACAAAGCGCTGGTTCCGTTCGATCATCGTGATCTCGATGTTATGAAACGGGGTGTCCGGCTGTGCCGTATAGACATCGGCCTGCATGATAGTGCTGACGGGATTCTTGCCCAGCCGGTGAAACAAGGCCTTCTGAATCAGCTCCCGGCTGACGATTCCGGCAAAACGATCCTTCTCATCGAGCACAGGAAATACATTCACACCGTAATTCGTCATCTGTTGCCCGGCCTCGCTGATGGTGGTGTCCGCGTCGACCGCTTTGACCGGTCGTGTCATAACATCTTGAGCCAGCAAAGTCGGGCGATACTGGGTCGTGAGCAGTTGAACGATCCGCTCCTTGACCTCCGCCAAGGTTTGTGTTTTGACTGTGGCGGCTGCCGCCACGGCATGCCCCCCACCGCCGAACTCGCGGGCAATCCATCCGACATCGATCTCAGGTCTGCGGCTTCGGCCGATTACCTGCACCCGATCTTCCATCATGACTGCCACGACGACGGCATCGACTCCCTGCATGTCGGCCAGCATATGCACCACGCCGGCCGCCTCTCCATGACAGCGGTCGATTGTGCTGGTCGCTACCAATACCTTATGCCCTTCCAGATAATGGACGTCGCTGTGTTCCAGGAAATCGTTCAACAACGCAACGGCATCCGGATCGAGGGGGCGACGCAGGGTGTCTGAGATCATGTTCAGGTCTGCGCCGGAGGCGAGGAGAAACGCGCCGGCCTCCAGATCTCGATCGGTGGTTGAGGAAAAAGCAAACGAGCCGGTCTCTTCGTAAAGCCCCAGCGCAATGACGGTTGCCTCGAACGGGGTGACCGCAATCTGCCGTTGGCGGAGCACTTCTACCAGAATCGTCGTCGTGGCACCGACCGATTCCACGACGGACTGCGTCGAGCGACCGGCATAGGGTGAGTCGTGATCGACATGATGATCAAACACCACGACTTCGACGGATGGATTCTCGACGCATGATTTGAGCGCGCCGATTCGATCAGGCTCCTGGGTGTCGACCAATATCAACTTGGTCACTTGAGCGAGGTCGACGTCTTTGAGTTTGGTGATGCCGAGATCGTGCACGGCGAGAAAGTTCCGCAGCGACTCCTGTCCGCCTGCGGGAATAATGAGCTTCGCGTCGGGATAGAGTTTGCGCGCAGCCACCATGGATGCAAGGCCGTCGAAATCCGCATTGCTGTGTGTGGCGATGACATCCATGCCTGCATTCTAGCAGGGTCTTCTCATGCGAGGAATATCTGAGCGGTCCGGACGTAGAACATTTCTTCAAAACAAAGAAGGCGTTCAGGATCTCGGTCCTGAACGCCTCAATTCATTTTCAAACAGGATGAGCGTATTTACCGATTCCGGCTACCCCGTGCATCGTGCTTCTCGCGGGCAATGTTGCGTGACGCGCGATTCTGGGCCGCGCCGATCCGGGCACGCTCCTTGGCGGTTACCACCCCGTCCGCGTTGGCTCGGTTCTCCATCCGGTCGATGCGATTTTGTTGCCGCTCAAGGCGGTTGGCTTCCCGCCGATTCAGTTCCCCGCTCGCAACCCCCTGATCAATTCGCTCCTCTTGATTCATCTGGCGCTGATCGATCACCGGAGTCTCGGACTCCGCGAAGGCAATCCCACCGGTGAGGATGAGCATACTGCCCGTTGCAATCAACATCTGTCTCATTCTTACCTCCTTAAGGAAAGCGAAGGGCATACCGTGTGTGTGCTGTACACAGCCATCCCGAGTACCTACCAAGATATCAGCAAAACGTCTATTCTTTGGCGGATATGTGAAGCGGGTCGAAGGAAAAGATGTTCTGGTCCTTTAGTCGCGGCCACGGCCGGAGCGGTCAGACCGCTCAGGACGATCAATTCTTTCAGGGCGTTCAATGCGGTCGGGGCGCTCGACACGATCCGCCTTCTCAGGACGATCGATGCGATCCGATCGATCGCCGCCGGACCGGTCCTGACGATCGGGCCGGTCGCGCCCGGAGTCGTCCCGCTTTTCCCGATCGCCTCGATCTCCACGGTCTCCGCGATCGCCGCTACCGGAGCCGCTACGATCTTCACGGAACAGCCGGTCGCCTTTCTCACCCCGGCTCACTTGTTCGCGCAGCTGTTGCAGGCTGGCACGGCCTTCCTCAAAATCCGACCCCCGGCGTTTGACTTCCCGGCCAAGATCCAGGAGTTCCGACGAGCGATAGCCCTGTCGAATGCCCTCCCCGACCAAGGCGGTCCCTTCTTTGGAGGGAATCCGTCCTTCTTTCATCACCGCCAAACTCTTGGCCCCGGCCGCCAGTTCTTCCTGTGTCGCTTTATGCCGGTCGTCTTGCGCCAAGCGGCTCAGTTCGCGCACTTCATCCTTCGTGGCTCCCCGCGTGAAGGCTTCCGCCAGCGTTTCCAGCGCGCGCTGCCGGTTCCCCTCCTCCATACCGCGGGCTTTCGCTTCCTCCAACACTTCTCGAGCGGATTCCAGCCGGGATGTCATCTGTCGCAGCACCGGATCGATGCGAGTAGGTTCGACCCCCTTCGCCAAACCTTCCTTCAGTTTGTTGAGCAACGAATCGGTCGGAAGCCCCCGCTCACCGGCCTTGCTTACTTGATCGAGTAAAGGATTGATTTCGCTTGCGGCACGACCCTGCACCGAACCAAGTCGTGTGATTGCTTCCCGCTCTTGAACCGAGAGGGGTTCAGCCTGGACCGAAGCGGCAACCAGTATCACTGCCAAGGTCAGTCCCCACATCGTAATGTCGGTTCGCGTACTCATCGGTTTACCGTACAATGACAACCCCGTTGGCCTGTCCGAAACCATCTGTGACAAAGTCTTCCGCCAAGGGCGGCGTGATCCATCGAGTGCCGTCAATCAGGTACATGAACGTGTGTTCGCCTTCCTTCAGCCGAACATCCACCAACCACAGCCCGGAGGAATCCATGATCTTCATCGGCATCGCATTCTTCCCCCAGCCATTGAAAGACCCGACGAGACTTACCTGTTTGGCCCCCGGCGCAAGAATTGTGAACCGGACAACCCCGGCCAACGACTTGGGCAACTCCGGCTTCACCACCTTGGCCTTCGCGCACCCTACCAAGCCGACCATCAGCATGGTCCCCAGCAGGACAAGACCGAGAGCGCAGCCGAATCCATTCCATCTCGCTTCCATGCGCGAGAGAGTACTGGAGGCTCAGGCCTGTTGCAAGCACTCCCCGGTTTGCACTAAATGGCCACATCGAGCACCGCATTTTGTGAGCCGAATCCATCGCCGGCATCTTCAGCCGCAAGAGGATCGGCGATCCATTGCTTCCCATTGACGACGAACATATATTCATAGCGGCCCGGCTTGAGCGGAATCGTCACGGTCCAGACCCCGCCATCCATCCGGTCCAACTTGGTTTGGGCCGGATTCCATCCGTTGAAATCCCCTGCAACCGACACGGATTGCGCATTGGGTTGCACGAGTATCAGACGTACGAACACTTTTGGATCCGACGAGGTATTGAATGAAGCGGTCTGCGCCGGCGTGCCCGCGACGGGCACCTCCACAATCCGTTCCGGCGCCAGCCTGAGCAATCCCGCCACGGCCACGACAGCGATACAGCCCGCCGCCATCGCTCCGGCAAGATTCCACTCCAGCGTGCGCGGCATCGTGACAGCGGCACACAGACGAGTCCAGAAACTGGGAGATGAAGGAACCACCTGAGCCTTCAACCGGCCGAGAAATTGTGCCGAGGGCACGATCTTCGGCAAGTGCGCTGCTTCCGCAGCGATCATCTCAAGATTCAGCCAGTGCCGGCGCAGCGCTGCATCGGCATCCACCGCCTGAAGAAACGCCCTTCGCTCTTCCGGAGACAATGCATTGTCGAGAAACCGTTGAACCAAGAGATCGTGGTTATTCATAGGAACCATCCCGCTTGTGCGCCGGTACTACCGAATAGGGTTCAGCGCCGCCAGTTCCCGGCTCAGCTGCACCCGCCCTTTATACACACGCATTTTTAAGGTATCGCCGCTCACGCCAAGAATGTCCTCCATCTCCTCATAACTCAATCCTTCGACATGCTTCAGCACGAAGGCCTCGCGATAGAGCGGCGGGAGTCGTTGAATCGCCTGCTCCAACTCCTGGGCGACCTGCTGCCGGGACAACAGCACTTCCGGCGTTCGGTCTTCCCTCACATAGAGATCCAGGCTCTCATCCGCGTCCAGATCGTACTGCCCTTGCCCCGGCCTCTTCACCCTGAGCCAATCTTTGCACTTATTCGTGGCGATACGGTAGAGCCAGGTTGAAAACTTCGAGTCGGCTCGAAACGTCGATAGGGCTTTGTACGCCGCGAGAAACGTCTCCTGCGCCAAATCTTCCGCTTCTGCGCGATTGCCCACCATCCGATAGCTAAGGTTGACAATCGCGGACGCATGCCGGTCAATCAGCTGCCCGAAGGCCGCTTGGTCTTGAGCGAGGCTGCGCGCCACAAGCTGCGCATCGCTCGGCTCGTCCTGTCGATCCAACGGCATAATCCTGCTCCAGTCAGCCTGGCTTACTTGCGTTGGACCGTCTGCATCGGCCTGCTTGTATCATTAGACGGATAACGAGAGGGAAGGTAAACAGCCATGACGGCGTTGAATAAAGGCTAGAATCTGTAGCTGGTGCCAAGCGACACGCCGTAATCCGGTGCACTATTGGAAAGACCGACCGTGACGCCTCCGTTGAATCGTACGGCATCTGACATCTTATAATTGAAGGCACAAAAGACATCCCGAATGTTTACTCGACTGGCAACCAATGAGCGGTATTCTTCATAATACACACTCACCAAGAAACTCTTGGTCAGATAATGCCCACCGCCGACATCAAACCAATATTGATTCTGCAACGCTCTGCTATCGGGGTCGCCGATGAAGTTATAGCCTCCGTCGAGAAAGGCGATCCATTTGTCGCCCAGCATTTTGGACAGTTCCACACCATACCCGTGATCGAGTGCGCCCGTGCCGAGCCCCTTGCTCTCACTCGCGGTTGGGAGTTTTATCCGGGTTGTAACCGCAATAAGCGGAACATATTCTTTCTCTTCGACGGCATAGTACCGCCCCCTCAGAATGATGTCGCCGAGACCGGAATTGGTTACCTTCTGTCCCGATGCGCCCCCTTGAAGCAGAGCGAGACATTCCGGTTTGTCGGAACGAAATTCCGTTCCGCTCTTCTTGAAACAATCTTCAGGCAAGGTCGAGGTCGGCTGGCCACCAACCAAGGTGGCAGAGCCATCGCTCGTCACAGACACGAATGGAATGACCACCGACACGTCTCCGTCTCGAAAGAGGCGCCGAATCGAGACCGGCACATACACAAATTCGCTGGTGGTCCCTGTTCCAAAATTTCCGCTGCTGTAGCTGGGCGTGAATCCTATTTGCCAATTTCGCTCGGCAGAAGGCCGTTGCTCCGGACCGATCTTCTCTTTTCCGTCAGCCGCCAACGTTTCCGAATGGAATGTGGTGATGCATCCTAAGACAGCGACAATAACAATCCCGTAGCGCCTGAGAAACATGTCTATGCTCATTCTGCCACTCCCCTGTAGTCTATTCCTGATGCAGTGCGTCCTATAGACGGTATGCCTAACTTAACGCTGGATCCATTTCTATTCAATATATTAGGGCTAGATAACAAGACGGCAGGGCACCAGGCATAACCATGGGCGCCCTGCCGCGCACTTATTGAAGGATGCCACCGACTACTATCAGTTCCGCCCGGGTCGATCCAGTTTGTCAGGTCGGTCAGGCTTGTCCGGTCTCTCTGGTCGTTCAGCCCGTTCTGGTCGCTCGGGCTTTTCTGCTCGTTCAATCTTGTCTGCCTTATCCGACCGATTTCCCTTATCGCTCCGGTCCAGGACATCCCGTTCTCCGCCCTTGACCGGTTTGGCTGATTCCACCGTCACCGCTTTCTTTGTCTCCGCACGCATCTCATTCCGTGTGTGCCGCACCTCTTTCATAACAGGGCCTAGTTTGAATCCCAGAGATTGTGCAATGGCCCCCCACCCCATCTTTTGCGTACGAAGGTCGCCGACTTTCTGCAACGCCTCCGTCATTGTGGGATATGTTTCGGGATCGGCCTTCGTCAGTTCCTGCGCCAAGCCGAGACGGATGGTGATTTCCCCCCAACCCTGTTTCGAAACCCGCAGATTCTCCACCACCTGTGGTTCAACCTGAAATTGCTTGGCCAACGCGTCCACATGGGATGTTTTCAGGCGGCCAGACGTATCTTCATTCAACTGATGCTCCACCGCTCGCAACTCTGCATCGTCTGACGTCGGGTCCGGCTTTTGCGCAAACCCCGGTCCCACCCCAATACCGATGCATATCGCACTCATACCAAGGAAGACACTGATCATGCGCATCTTCAGCATGATAACCCTCCGTGTTGACATCAACCGGCCTGTTAAGACACGGTCTGGACTGCATTCAAAGCCCGTTCACCACTTGCTCACCGCTATCGTACCTCGCTCAACCCCACAGTCAAACTGTATCGCCGAAACAATCTAGTTCCGCCCGGACCTTTCTGGTCTCTCTGGCCGTTCTGGTCTGTCCGGTCGCTCTGCACGCTCAGGACGTTCCGGTCGTTCCATACGCTCATGCCGCTCGACTCTTTCCATCCGCTCCGGTCTATTCGGTCGGTCCATTTGGGCCTCACGAGCATTGTCACGGCCTTCACGGCCATGCTCCCCGGCGACGCGATCGGCTCGGTCTAGTCCACGCAGTTCACCGCCGGAGTTGGATCGGCGATCGTCCTGACGATCCATCTGCCGATCCTCGCGCCGATCAACTTGCCGATCTTCACGGCGGTCTTGTTGCCGGTCGGCCCTTCGATCCTCCCGCCGATCTTCTTGGCGGACATTATCGGTAGCCTGAGCCACGACCCTTCGGTCATGGCCGTGCCTTCCTCTGTGACCATTATCGCCGTCATCGCGTCCGCTATTCATCGAGCCAGGTCCGCTGTTGAGCGACCCAGGCCCACGATCATCCACACGCACAGGGGGCTCATCTACGATGCTGCGCATCTGCCCCACCGCCGGCGACGTTAGCAGTGAGAGTCCGGCGATTGTCCCCAGGACAATTTCTTTCCAACTGCTTCGATTCATTATCAATCTCCCTTTTCAATTCACACCTTTGACTCATTCTACCCAGCAAACTGCAGCGCGCCTACTTAATCCTCCAACTCTACTTCCTCCCATGTCACAACGGTTCCATTCAATGTGCCCTTCACCTTAACAAGCGTCCCAACTTGCACAGCGGCGAAGAAACTCGCACGATTCATAGACCCGTCATCGACCCCTTCAAATTGAGTAACACCGGTCGTGTCGACTGTTACACCAAGGATCGTCAAGGTTGGGTCAGACACCGCCTGCACCGGTCCTTGAAGATCGACGTCATTGTCAGGGGACCGGAGCTGGATGCGCGTGGCAATGACCGAATTGGTGCCGCTGACGCGCCCACGAACCCGGATATGGTTGTTGATCGCTAAATCGCTCAAGTTGTTGAGGGTTGCCCCGCCAGTGGCTTTGAATTCCGTCTGACCATTCACGGTAACCGTTATACCCGGGAGCCCTTTGAGCGTTAAAGAGTTCGTTCCTATCGTTTCAATGTCGCCTTCCAATCGCACACTCTCTTTGAACTTCACATGTTGAGCAATCAGCGTAGTGCCATCGAACCGGCCTTCGGCAGACATCTTGGCGCCAAGCACAATTTCATCGATTGTCCCACCTCGGAACTCCGTGTTCGCTGTCGTTTGCACCGGCGTCGTGCCGATGGTGAAACTGATTACATTGCCGTTCGGCGTGCCAACCTGTGTGACAAATCCTTCTACCTCAAACTTGTCTACTTGACCGTTGCCCACGCCGTCATTCTCCGGCTCGACTTTCGTGGCAGTGAGGGTCGTTGTCGCGGCAATGAAACCTGTTCCTTTCACTTCGACAAAAATACCGTTCCAGTTACTGCTGTTGGGAACCGGCATGTCACTGATAATCGTGTTATTGTCATAGATGACGGTCACCCCGCCGATTTGGAAGGTCGCGAGCCCGGCATTGTGGTTCCTGACGGTCCCCTTTACCTCGCAAATAGCTGAGCAACCGGTTCCGGGCTTGCGCTCAATAAAGCTGGCGGCGATCACCCCATCAGATTTTACAAACCCACTCACCTCCACAAGCTGACCGGGAAGCAGGTTGTTTAGGCTCACCCCGGAATCAAACTTTGTCGTGTCGTCTACCAGCACGGTTTGACCCAACACCGCAAATTGACTATTGGTAACGTCCACGCTTGTAATCGGTCCTTCGAGCATGTCTTCTTGGACAATACTGGCCGCGCGGTTCGTCGAGCCGTTAAATGAGCCCGACACTTTCACCGTCATACCTTCCTTCAGTTCGCATCGACTATTTACGTTAGTGGTAATCGTGCATCGCTCTGTTATTCCATCGTGCCGCACTTCCACATCATTCGTCTCAAACTTCTTCCCGTTAACGAACAGACTCCCAAAACCCGTCACCGTCCCGGAGGCCGAAGCCGATCCGCTGCCACTGGCTCCACCAGCACTGGCGGATGCCGACGGAGATCCGTCGCTGCAGGCGCTCAATAATCCTGCTAACCCAACCGCACCCAGCACGCACAAAATCACAGATGACTGTTTCATAGACTCCTCCTGCTTTAGAAATGATGATTAAGATTTGCTCTTCGTCTGTTCGTCTGTCGATGGCCCTGCGGGCTTGGGTGCATCGGCCAATACATCGGCTGACCAACTCACACGGGCCGGACACCACTGCCATATACCCAGCGTAACAATCCGTGTGAGCCCGGCGGGAAGACAGGCAAGGCGATTGACTGACACATCACGATTAACGACCCCTGTGGAGGCTCCACAACGGTTCAGATAGGGCTCACTGGAGATTTTATTAAGATCGAAATGAGGCACAATGAAGGCAACGATTGGTACCGGCAACACCGCAAGTGATGAGTTGTCCGCCCATTCGCTTCCTGAGCAATGGCCGTCCAATCCGGCGGTTCGCTTCACATCATCACGGACCAGTGTGGATGTGCAGCCCGCCGTGAGCAGTGCCGTTGAAAGTATGGCCGCGATGCCCTTCGACCGAAACTCTTTCATAACCCCCTCCTTCGTCCACGTCTGATGGGTTAGACGGAGGAGAGGCAAAAAGGTAAACGGGATTGCTAATAGCCTAGCGAATGTCTTGGAAAAACGCACGTGGCAAAACCGGCAGGCGGTATTCGACGTGAAGAATAATGAGCAAGACGTGGAGGAAACTTTGCCAGACGCCCATCTTCAGAAACTTGCGGGCATCGGTGATAACGGGAGGGAAGAGCAGAAGCGGTTCCGTCGCCTTGATGAGCCGTTCACAGAAAGCGACATCTTCGAGAATCGGTTGGTTGGGAAATCCCTTCAACCGCTCGAACAGAGAACGCCGGACAAAGAGGGCCTGATCGCCATAGATGATCCGGCTCCTGGTGCAGCGGAAATTGTCTAGAAACGAGATTGCCTTGAGCCGCCAATCGTCTCCTGAAAATTGATGCATGAACCCGCCGGCTTGAATCGTGCGATCTGCCTCCATTTTGTTCAGCCGCTCAATCGCTCCCTCCGGAAGGACTGTATCGGCATGGAGAAAGAGGAGCCACTCGCCGTTGGCTTCCTTCGCCCCGGCGTTCATTTGAGAAGCACGGCCCTTTGGCGCCGTCATGAGAAGGCGTGAGGGGTGTGGCGTGAAGGGTACGGGGCCTTCCGAAAACCCGGCGTCAAGGAGGACATCCCGGGTGCAATCGGCACTTCCGCCGTCAACGGCAATGACCTCGTAGGCTCCCAGTTGTGAAAAGAGCGCCTGCAATGTATTCGGAAGCGCCTTCTCTTCGTTGTACGCAGGGATCACGACGGAGACCATTGTTCTTCTTTGCTCTCAGTATCTGCCATCAGCCAACGGCTCTTCCGTCAGCCACTCCGGCAAAAAGGTCCGCACATCCGCTGCCCACTGGGCCGGGTCTTCATCGATACTATCGAATAACTCACCGAGATCTAAAATCATGGCGTCTGAGAGGGCCAGGTACTGCTGTGCCCGCCGTTGAAGCGCCGGCACATCCGTTTCGCCCCGCGCAATCGCCCGCTCAAGCCAGCGGCGCCCGAATCCATGATGGGCTTCTTCTTGGCGAAGCAGGATACGGCGCATCCGGCCCAACGGCGCTGCTCGCTTCTCCAATCCTCGTTCGATGTGAGTCAATATGGCCTCACCCAGGCCTTCGAGAATGACTTGTTCGGCGAGAATCGTATCCAAGAGGTCATTACAGGCAAACCGGTCGTGCAACAACTTGCGATACGCTTCCATGGCCGGCAAGCAGAGCGAATCACCGAGGTGTTTCGGGGCGAGCCATGCAACCGCCCCCTTGAAGACCAGGGCATGAGCGGCCTCCTGACGTGCCTGACTCAGGAGAAATCGTCGCGCGCCGGACTCGAAGACCATCGACGCCTGTGTCGTGGCACAGTCATGAGCCATCTGCTCACCCTGTTCTAAAAAGGTAAGCAGCCGGGCTATCGGAGCCCGTTCATCAGGGCGCACCATCACGGGCCACCTCCTTTGGCGGAATGCCGTTCAGACTCCAGTCATACTCCAGGAACTCGATGCGATATTCGGACTCAACCAGGTCCCTCGCTAATTCAGGATCGCCGATATAACGTGCCACATAGGCCAGGGTTGATCCGGCTGCTGCGGCAAAGTCCTCCGCAAACCAATCGAAGATTTTGGATAACGACGCGACTTTCTGTTTCCGGTCGAACCGATTGCGTGTGGGATCGTTGATAAAAGCCCTGGCGGCACGATCAAGCTGACGATCCAGTTCCTGCGGCTGATAGGCCCACGGCTGGAGTCGCGGGCAGGAAGAAGACGCGCAGACGATAGCAAAATGGATCAACGGTTCATGGAACTGCCTGATCAACACCTGCCGCTCCAAATCGTACAGCGTAATCGTGGTGCCTCCAACCGGATATTCTCGTCCAATAAAATAGCGGTAACGTCCCACATAACTCACGGGCGAATATCCATCCAAAATACCCTTGATCGCGAATGCATTATAGGCATTGATCCAAAAAGCCATCCGCCCGTTGCGTGTGGCAAAGGCATCGGGATCAACCAGGTCGAGCCTCGTCAGATAGCCCACGAAACGATCGTCTGTTTCGATCGCGGGATAATCGACGAGGCCATCCTTCACATGCGCAGCCAACGTCTCTTCAAACAGTTGATGGGAGAACTCGGCGGCGGGAATCGGATTGACCGGTTTGAATCCTGATGGGCCGACACCGGAGCAGCCCGGGAGCAGGAGCAACAAACTTATCGCCGTCCACAACCTCATCTCTCTCCTCACCTTATCGGGAAATCGGTGTTCGCCATGCTGCAATCGGATGACGGAGCACAGATCCAATCACTCGGCCGTCCAGTCTGTTACAGGCCGAACGGTCGGAACAGCTCTGAATCTCTTGTCGATTGAAACACCTCAATATTTCAGAGAGCGGCGACCGGAGCAGATTTCCCGCATTCGGCAGCGACAGACAGGGCGAGACATTGCCTGATGCGTCGATGGCGATGCTATAGCGCCCGGCATCGCAGGCTTCGAGTCGGCCTCCCTGCAGCCATGTGATATTGTCCTTCGCGTATTGCCGCAGGTAGCCCGAAGGAAGCAGATCGTCCGCAAGCAGCCGTTCGAAGACCACACGTGCCTGCCGGCGCTCATACATCAGCGCTGGATCTTGCTTCCCATAGAGCCCCACATCCCAATGGTACGCGCCCACGACCGGCAAGAACCCCCGCTCCCGCGCGAATCGGACGATGTCCTGTACGTCCTCACGATTGACGTCGCTGACAATACAGGTCAGAAATTTCGGGGAGCCGTATTGCTGGAGCAGGTCAAGGCCGGCTAGAACGTGAGGCAGTTGATCGACGCCGCGGATCTGGAGGTACCTGGCCCGATTAAGCGTGTCGAGACTAATCGACAGCGATATTGAGAGATCATCGAACCGCCGCACCATGTCGGCCGTCAACTTAGTCCCATTCGTGATCACCGTAACCTGAAATCCGATCCTGACTAAGTCTTCAAGAATCTCAGGCAGGTCACGTCGTAGTAGCGGTTCTCCTCCCTGGAGAAAGACGAACCGCAATCCATCCCGATAGAGATCAGTAAAGACTCTCCGAATTTCTGCACGAGTCATCTCATACCTGCCGACATTTAACGGCAGATTGCAGTACCCGCAGGCAGAGTTGCAGCGAAGATTGACCTGAAACACTGCCAGCAATGGGTGTCGAAGGAGAAGGTTGGTCAGTCCGCCCAAAAGCGCACGGCCGAGGCTTGGCCTGTCCCCAACGGAAAGTGCGGCCTGATCTGCAGACACCACATGAGAATTCCTGGATGGTTCGATCTGTATCAACATCTGACTGGATTGCGCTACCTTCCTGAACGCCGAATGAGCAGATCTGCACGCCAAGCTGCCAATTTTTCTCCGATTTCAACCAACAGCCTTCAGACTATCGTGGAAGCAGACTTCATAACCGGCTAATATTCCACACATCTTTCATTGATATCGCCGGGCATATGCTTTGCTGAATCAGCCGGAGTTGATATAGATCCTTCACATAAGGAGGTCTCGATGCAAAAGAATCCCAACACCACTTTGTCAATCATGACGGCTGCCTTGGCGATCACCGCGATGCTCGCAGCTCCGGCTCTGGCAGAAAACTCGAAGAAATCACCTAAGACAGCACCTCAGTCTTCAGCTCCAGCTTCGGAAGCTGATGGAACGCCGGAAACCGTCTCTTCTTCTACAACCGGTCATCGCGATCATAAATCAGGTCCCGCATGGAGGACGATCGGCGGAACCGTAAAACAAATCAAGGGCAACACCTATACGGTCGAAGACTATGAGGGAAACCAGGTCCAGCTATTCGTCGGACAGGATACGAAACACCTCAGACAAAAGAAAGTGGGAGACACCGTCCGCGCAGAAGTTACGCGCGGTGGCTTCGCGAATTCCATTCAATAATCGCTCCGTGAGCAGCCCGCTTCAATTAAAGCGGGCTGCTCACACTTGGACTGTTTGTCGGGCACGCATTCACTTTCTTACAGTCTGTGATGCACTTTTCATGATAGAAGCCGAATCGCCGACATTGACACGATGCTCCGGTTCTCTGCTTCGCTCGCTTACGTCGCTCTATACGTTGCCCATTGTCCAGGCAAGTCGGGCTGCGATGTCATCCTAGTCGCCCATCTCAAACACGGACCCGACCGCCACTTTTACTCGTTCTCGCGCACGATGTAACCGCACATAGAAATTCGCTTCAGAAATCTTCAGTTGCTGACACACTTCTTTGGTATCTATGCCCCGCACATCGCGCAGAATCAGGACTTCCTTCTGGCCTGTGGGCAAGGTCTCGATCGCATGCCACATACAGGCGGTGGCCTGTCTTGCTACCAGCAGCTTCTCTGGCGTCCGGTCGTCCCAAAGCTTGCGGGAGAACGTCGAACGCCCAAGGCAATCCCCGTGTAGTCTCAGTCGAGATGGATCCCGCTCACCACTCCAGTGAGTGGTATCCCAATTGAGGCCTGAGAACGTTCTCTGACGGTACTCCCGGACACCCCGGTCCTTGGCTTTGTGGATGAGAATCGCACAGATCCATGCATAGAGGGACGACCGGCCTTCGAATCGACTCAGCCCGCCCATCACCGCAATCCAGGTCTCCTGAGCAACTTCCTCAGCGGTTGCTCGATTGGCTACATACCTCATAGCCATTCGAATGAGCGTTTCTTGATGGTGGGCAACGACGGCTTCGAATGCCTTTTCCTCCCCTGCCCGCAGTTGTGACACCAGCCGACCCTCATCGTTCATCACATCGGATGCGATGCCCACCGTCGATGTCTTGCCTGCCGAAACAGTACGGCGAATCGAGCCTGTATGCCTGGGGCCGCTTGTCCTCATACTCATCCTCCGGTCTACGGTCGCCTGCAAGGCCTGCATGCCAACACGACAGGTTCTGATCAAGCCCATCGATTCAGCGCTCACCCATGAAGGCATGTTGTACTAACCGCTAGATTCGCAGGAAGTGATCACCAAGCCATCACACAATCATCACATTTTTGTCGCACATTGATCGTTTTCAGGACACACAGTCGCACGATCACACCCTGGGACCACAGAAAACATGGTGTGTCCGCGTGAGTCGAGTGAATAGGGCCGGAACAGGAGTCTGTGATGTGTGACCGGAAGGTTTATCTCTGGGGCAAGTACTCAATTGCCGGGGCAGTGACCCGGATGACACCCGGCTGGGCAACTGCCAGGTGAAAAGAAAAAGTCGTTCCTTGATTGACGACACTCTCCACTTCAATGGCGCTTCCGTGCAATTCTAGGATTCGCTTTGTGATCGCGAGTCCGAGCCCGGCTCCGGTCTCACCTTCTCGATGTTTCTTCCCGACTTGATAGTACCGGTCAAAGATATGCGGGAGGTCACTCGGCGGAATGCCGCAGCCGGTATCCGTGACCTGTGTCATGATCTTCCCACCTATGCAGCTCAGGATCACTGTGATCCGTCCCTCTTGCGGTGTGTATCTGAGGGCATTCTCGATCAGATTTTCGAGAACCCGTTCGATCAGTCCTATATCGGCTGATACCAACGGTAGATTTTCCCCCAACTTCGCCTGGAGCGTCACCTGCTTGGCTTCGACGATGCCCCGAAACTTTTGGACCACGTCCTGCACCAGTTCGCCGAGTGCAAACGACTCGACACGAGGCTTCATTTCCCGGGAATTCAGTTTGGTGAGATCAAACAGTTCTGCAATCAGGTCTCCGAGTCGTTTGCTCTGTGCAGTGGCAATTTCCAAATACCGCCGTCGCTCTTGAGACGACAGCGCGCCTTCCTTCAGCACCAAAGTTTCAAGATATCCCTGGAGACTGGTGACAGGGGTGCGTAGATCGTGTGAGACATTAGCGACAAGTTCACGCCGCAGCTGATCGGTCTCTTTCAACTGGCGAACTTGTTGCCGAATGAGGTCAGCCATTTGGACAAAGGTCATCTCCAGCTGATCGATTTCATCCGCTCGCCTGACTTCCAACGGTAGACCATCGGAGGGAGACAAGCCCTCGGGCTCGGCTGAGAGTTCAGCGCGCCTGAAGGTGTCCATCGCCGAGGCCAGGGAGTTGAGTTTTCGCGTCAAGAGTTTCAAACAGAGTAGTCCGGCTAGGAGTGTACATACCAGGATGGCTCCTCCGGTCCATAGGCTCAGCTGAAGAATATAACTCTCTTCCAACATCTGCATGACAGAATCAAATTCTTCCCCGCCCAGGATGATGTACAGATAGCCTTCAATAGAACCTCCCAACGTTTCAATCGGAGAAACGGAAAATACCTTCTTCCTCGTGAGATCACGAGGGTCGTCTCCTAGTATTGGAAAGTCCTCGGCGCCAGACAAGAAGCGATTGAGCGGGTCAAGGGAGATGCGTTGTCGTTTGACTTTCCCAGGGGGAGCGGAAAACGTGAGAATCGTTCCTTGCGGATCAAGTAGATACAGTTCAATACTGGGATTAATCACCATCAGCTGGTGAAATATGTCCTTCACCACCTCGTCATTGACCCGTCCCTCCTGCATCAGGGCCTTGTCGGACACCATGTGCTCGGCTAAGGTCCGATTCAGCTTCTGGCTCGCTTCTTGGAAGTACAATCGGGTGGCATAGAGCGTGAGCAGAATGGCCACGGCGCCGATCACACAAAAGAGCCCGAAGAGGACGGCCGCCAACTTTCCATACAGCGTGTTGAACATGCCTTACCGTTCCGACCATTCTTCAGAAAAACTATAGCCGACTCCCCACACGGTTAAAATGTACCGGGGCCGACTGCTATCATCCTCGATTTTGGCCCGAAGCCGGTTGATGTGAGAATTCACGGTGTGTTCATACCCTTCGTGCGAATACCCCCAGACGACATCCAATAGCGTGGCACGGGTATAGACTTGGCCAGGGTGTCGGGCGAAATGGAGCAAGAGGTCAAACTCTTTGGCTGTCAGCTCGATTGATTGACCGCGCAGCTGGACCTTTCGCTTATCGACCTCAATTACCAGGTCGCCTGCACGAATGGTCAGGGGCTTCCCCAGGGGAGCAGGGGCGCGAAGTGCGTCCATGCGCCGGAACAAGGCTTTCACTCGCGCAAGGAGCTCCAAGATGCTGAATGGCTTGGTGAGGTAGTCATCTGCGCCGACCTCCAGGCCCAACACCCGATCCAGTTCCGTCGACTTGGCCGTGACCATCAGGACCAAACTGTACTTCGATGTTCCGCGTAGCTTCCGGCACACTTCCAATCCATCAACTCCGGGAAGCATAAGATCAAGAATCACCAGATCATAGGACTTGCCAAGAGCCTGTTGAAGGCCTGCTGAACCATCCTGCGCCACATCAACTTCATACCCCGTATCGCGCAGATGCAGCTGCACGAGTTGAGCGATGTCGGGATCATCTTCAATCACCAGGATTGTGCGAGGTGCCATGACGTCTCCATCCTGTCCACCGCCAAACAATTGACCATGACCTGACCAGCGTCGGCGATCCGGTGCTCGCACCGACATAATCGGCCTCACCCACTCAGAAGCCCCGCCAACGCGAGACCTCTGAGTGGTCCTGAGACTAGGGACCTGTCGTCGGCGGCAGTTATCGCGCAACAAGGCCATTCGCCCCATTAGGAATGCCAGAAACGCCAGTCCCTGGAGTCAGGTGCCCATTGCCACGGTTGACCCGAAAGACCTCGAGAGAATTGGATACAGTATTAAGCACATACAAGAATCGACTGTTCTTGTTCAAGGCCATGTCGATGGGGCCGGCTCCGGTGGGCGTTGCCACGGCTTCCTGTAACGTTAACCTCCCGGCACTTCTCACTCGATAACTGGAAATGTTGTTGCTGCCGGTATTACTGGCGTACGCAAACTTCCCGTTCTTGGTAATCACGATCCAGCAGGCGGCCGTTTGGGTGGTGGAGACCGACCCGCTCCAGACGGTCAATTGTCCATCGCGTAGGCTATACGACGAGACGGCAGACGCATTCGGTGCGCCTCCGAAAGCCTCGCTGACCACCAATACCCCTCGCGGAGTAAAGGAGAAGCCGAATGGGGTTGCGCCGTTGGATGGCTGCGAAACCGGCGCAGAAGCCACACCGTCCTCATCCACCGCATAGGTATCGATAATCTGTGGGGCTTTTTCCGTGACGACCAGCGTATCCCCCGAGAGATTGAACGAGATTTGTGCCGGCGCGGTGTTGGCCCCACTGAGCGGCTGAACTGATCCAGCGATTGGTTTCAACTTGTTGTGCTGTGTCAGTTCAAAGCCCGCGATGTTGCCGGTACCTCCTGCATTCAATACATAGACATAATCTTCATGTGTGGCAACACTGATCGGACGGGTCCCCCCGGAAGGCACTCGGTCTATCAGCTTCAGGTGGCGACCATTGATTTCAAACACCGAGATATCATGACTACCAGGGTTCACGAACCAGGAGGGCCTCACCGTCATCGCTGAGGGCAAGGGCACCTTGATTGCCCAGCCCACCTCCTGCCCCCTTCCCCCCTGTTGGAAATGATCCAGCAGGAACCAGCGTGTCTCCATGCTGCCTGAATACTAAGACGGCATTGCCGTCTGTCTGATTCGACATGGTGTAGACCGTTGGCCATTGCCATTCCTCGTTGGCAAACACCGGGGTGGCCATCCACCCTGAAAGCGCAATCGCCTTAACCAGCGCGCCCGTCATCAATCTGCGTATCATCCCATCCTCCTTGGTTCATCAATAAATTGCAAGAAATCGACTCTCCCACGATAGCGTGGCCGTCTCACGCCGTTCTCGCGAAAGCATCACATTTCTGTCACAAGGTTGGGCTTCGGCCATTGACCTGTGGAGCCCGGTTGGCTTCAAGAGCAGGGAAGCAGAAGGATGATGAAAATGTATGGGATTGGACAACGGGTGTGTGTGAACGCCGTGCGTTTAACAAGCAACGGGCCGCAAGCGAGATTGAGACGTGTGCGTGGCTTTTCTTAATGCGCTTTCATAAACATAATGTCCCCATAATACGCCGTCACGCGTTCTTTCGTGTTGTCCGTATCGCTCATGATCGCCACGCCGTTAATGAACGGAGGCTCCTCACCGAACGCCTTCGTATAGTCCTCGTAGATATTGCGCGATTCATCGATCCACACGCCGATCTTTTGGGGACCGCTTTCCACGACCACCATCTTGACAAAATCGGTATAGGCATTATCGATCACCGCGCCGACCGGCGCCTTTCTTTCCCAGACGTAGTTGATCGCTCCGATCGGAATGTCTCCGAACAAGACTTGGCCCGCCTTATACTTGAGCTTCTTTCCAAAACTCACCTTATCGGGGTCGTATTCAAATGTGATGTAGAGGCGGGCCGGATAATCGTCGCCGTCTTTTCGCGTCGCATCGCTGGTCTTGAGTAAGTTATCGACCTTCCATTGCCACCGCACGACAGGAAACTCTTTAGGGTCGATCTTCACTGCTTTGGTCAACCCGGAAGCCGATGCATCGCTCCTGGCCTTGATGACGACACGCTCGCCGTCTCTCACCAATTCGTATGTCGTCAGCTTGGGGATATTTTTGAAGGTGAGCGGCTTCCAGCCGTCGGGCAGGCGGCTGCCCGGTTCGCTTGTGGAAAACTTCCCCACCTCAAGCACCGTCTCACTCTGTGCCCAGAGCCATGCCGGAGCGTATAACAGCCACATCCCAAGAAGTACGCTCGTCACTACTAGCATCTTACTGTTTCGCTCTTTGAGGGCCGACGTGTTTTGCCTTCGGTCGCGCGCGTCAAATACACACACCGAGCTTCCTTGCGCTCTCTTCCGGGATGGGGCCTGATTGATCTTCCACTGCGCGCGTCCAACGAGGGCCTTCCGAGGCCGCGCGTTGCGCGAGCACAGAAGATCATCAGGCTCCGTCCACTCACCCCCGTCTCATCCAGGCAAACAGTTTGACCAGGATATCCTTGGTGCGTTGCGAAAAGTGCGCCTTGCGCCAGAGATTGACAACTTTCTTGTTCACCTCAGCCTGGGTCGGATAGGGATGGATCGTTGCGGCCAAGGCCTTCGCGCCTGCGCCGGCTTTCATAAGGACCGAGAACTGGCTGATCATGTCGCCGGCATGTGACGCAACAATCGTCGCGCCTACGATTTTATCCGTATCCTTCCGGATATGAATTCTGGCGAACCCTTCATCTTCCCCATCAAGAATTGCGCGATCCACTTCATCAAGCTTATAGGTGTAGGTTTCAACCTCGATGCCCTTCGCTTTCGCATCCTTCTCGTACATTCCGACATGCGCGATTTCCGGCTCCGTAAAGGTACACCAGGGCATGGTCAAGGACTCAACGCTGGCATAGGCCAACCCCAGGGGATGTGGAAACAAGGCATTCTGGATCACGATTTGTGCCATCGCATCGGCGGCATGGGTGAACTTGTACCGTGAGCAAATATCCCCGGCTGCATAGATGCTCGGATTGGTGGTCTGCAATCGGTCATTGACCTTCACCCCGGACTTGTCGTACTCGACCCCGACGGCATCCAGCCCAATACCTTCGACATTCGGCGCTCGTCCGACTCCGACAAGGATTTCATCAACCATCACATCAAACTGCCGCCCATGTGAATCCACGGTCATCCGTTTGCCGAGCTCTGTCTTCTGAACTTTCAACTCTTTCCCGCAACAGAGGAGCTTCACGCCGTCGCGCAACATCCGCTGTTCGACAATGGCCGCTGCGTCACGATCCTCGTTCGGCATAATGCCATGCTCGGCTTCGACCAGATAAACTTGGCTCCCGAATCGCGCGAAGGATTGCGCCAGCTCACATCCGATCGGGCCTGCCCCGATGACGCCGATACGCGCCGGCAATTCCGTCAGCGAGAACACCGTTTCATTAGTGAAATACCCTGCCTCTTTCAATCCCGGCGTCGGAGGGGCAGCCGCACGGGCGCCCGTGCAAATGGCTGCTTTCGCAAAGGTTAGGGTTCGGTTTCCTGCAGACCCATCGACCTGGATGGCGTCAGAACCGGCAAATCGGCCGCTGCCGATATACACATCCACCCCTAATTTCGCGTACCGATGGGCTGAATCGTTCCGGCTGATGCGAGCCCGCAATTTTCGCATCCGCGCCATGACGGCCCCGAAGTCGTATTTTACCCCGGCGGGGACATGGAGGCCGAACTCAGCAGCATTGCGCAGATCGGCCCACGCCCTGGCAGCACGGATCATCCCTTTCGACGGCACGCAGCCGACATTCAAACAATCGCCGCCCATCAAATGTTTCTCGATCAACGCGACCTTAGCCCCCAGACTCGCGGCAATAACCGCCGTGATCAATCCGGCGGTTCCTGCCCCGATGACCACGATGTTGTACCGGCCAGCCGGCTCTGGATTGACCCAATTGCCGGGATGGACATTGGCGACGAGCTGTTGATTGTGCTCATCATTCGGCAAAACAAGGCTTTGGTCATACTCCGCCATCACGTCCGACCTTTCTGCAAACTACTCAGGCATCTCTCACGTTTCAGAGAATTCTGATCACGACGGTTTCTCTAAGAACTTCTTGTACACGATCGGCGCCAGAGCCAGCAGCCCCAACAACACGAACGCGCCGATGACGTTCGGTGAGGCGATTTCTTTCAGGGAACTGATCGTGCCAAGCTGACGCCCGGCATAGGCATAGACGAACGACCCCGGAATAATCCCGATGGCTGTCGCCGCCACATACGTCCCGACGTTCACGCGGGTCAGCCCTGAAACAAGGTTGACCACGAAAAAAGGAAACAGCGGGATCAATCGCAGCGTTAACAAGTAACTGAAGGCATTCTTGGCGAATCCTTGTTGCACCGGTTCGATCCACCTGCCGAACTTCTGCTCGACCCAATCGCGCAGCAGATATCGTGCGGCAAGAAACGCCAGCGTGGCGCCGGTCGTAGCTCCGAGATTCACAAACAGCGTGCCAATCACCCCGCCAAACACAAATCCTCCCGCCAGAGTGAGGATCACTGCGCCAGGGAGCGACAGTCCCGTGACGACGATATACGTAAGAATGAAAATCCCCACGGATACGGCGTAATTGGACTCGGTAAATGCCAGCAGCTGATCGCGGTTTTGTTTCAACGCATCGAGCGAAAGATATTGCCCCAGATCGAAATACAAGAACGCGCCGATCGCAACGGCGATAACCGCTGCAATGACCATCCTTCCAGCATTGAATCCCCTGGCCTGCCCAGAAACCGGCATGTCATTCTGCATAGCAACCTGTTGATCTATCATGGTGGCTCCATACGTTGCTGTCAATGGCACGACTTCAATCTATGGGTTTTGTCGGTCGATATGCAGGATTCTTACAGCTTGACTGCCTATACGTGTGAAGACTGCTTTACTCGTCCAACAGACGAGCGTAGTCGGAGGACGAGATACACTTCACGAGCGACGCTGTATGTTACAGGAAAGGCTCTGAGCGGCTATGGCCTGGGTGTGCTGAAGGCGGGGGCTGCCCCACTGAGGGTAGTGCCGACATCCTGAAGCCAAGTTCGTTGAGGCCGGCAGGCCTTCGAGGACTGCCCTTCGTACTCCGCCTTGTGCGGCCGAGTCGAGCAGGCATCTTCGCGAATCGTGGCATGTTCATCGGTCAAGGAGAGGTCTGGACCGGCACATCCGAGACCGAGGAGTAGGAACATGAGAGTTATGACAAGCATTGCAGTATCCAGAAACACAACATCGTAATGCTTAGATTGTATCGGTTGGGAACCTATTCGGCCAGTTCTTCTGAAAACTGTAGCATCCATACAGAAGACCCTCCGCTTCCAATCAGCGTTTGGTTGCGTCATGTTCAATGTCGAGCCGGCCTACTGCGCGCTCGAATGGATCGATCACTCCGTCGTGATTTTGATCGAGCTCCGGGAAATGGTCGTGCAGCAATCCTGTGGTTTGAGGAACAATCACCCGCCCCGTCCGACGATCCCGCCCGTAATCATACCGTCGCGGTTGTTCCAGCATTCCAAAATGGGCAACATTCGCCGGGATCGGAGGCTGTGGCTCAACGACGGTCATCGGTTGCGCGCGCCTCTTCTGTTTCTTCGAGCCGATTTTCTTGGACACACGGGCTGAATGCGAGGGCCTCTTTGCCTTGATCGCTATGGTCTTGTCCGAGACAGAGTGCGGAGAATTCTTGCTCGCGATCTTCCAGCGCACAGAAGGAACAGACTTGTCCGATGCAAGTGGTTCAACCAGAGACTGTTTCATCTCTTTCTTCAATGTCGCCGGTGAGGACGCATGGGACAGACCGGGAACCCAAAGATGACAGAATATGACAACCGGTCCAATCAGTCCCAAGGTGAACATTCTGCATACCGTCATAGAGCGGCGTGGAGCCATTGGTGTCCCATCCAGTGTTGAGCTTCTCAAGTGTACCAGGGCCATTATTCACACTATTTCCATTACTTACACGAATATTTCATATTCCATCCGGTCTCTCTACAGCGTCCGGTCATATCCCAGTTGCCATGATACCCCTCGCTGCCGTAGTCTCCGCCTACGGAGGCCATCATGGATGAGAGCAATCGCCTGACGAAAACCAAAGAGCAATGGGCGAAAGCCCGGAGGGGCGGGGAAGAGCGGGAAGTATTCTACGAGGGCGATAGCCGCCTGCCACCGGGGCAACACCTCGTTGAAACGTTCCCTGTCCTGGATCTTGGATTCAAGCCTGAGATTCCGTTGACTGAATGGGGACTGACAATCGGAGGCTTTGTGACGGCCCCGATCACCTGGACCTGGGAACAATTCATGGCGCAGCCTCAATTCACCGACCTGTCCGACTTCCATTGCGTGACCTCATGGAGCCGCTTCGACAATCAGTGGATAGGCGTCAGTTTCAAGCACATCATGTCGGTGGTGAAGCCGCTTACTCTCGCAAAATTCGTGCTCTTCAAGTCATATGACGATTACACGACCAATCTTCCGCTCGAAGTCTGTAACGATGGCGATGTGCTCCTAGCCCATACCTGGAACGGCAAGCCGCTGAGCAAAGATCATGGCGGGCCAGTTCGGGTCATCGTCCCGAAACGCTATGCCTGGAAAGGCGCGAAGTGGGTGAAGGAAATTACCTTTGCCGACAAGGATGAGAAGGGGTTCTGGGAAGTCCGGGGATATTCCAATACGGCACTGCCGTGGGAAAACGATCGCTACGGTTAACGCGCTATTTCTTCATCCAGCCGCCGGGGCCTTCGACGTAGTTCCCCGGCTTGGTCTTTTCAATCGCTTTTTCCCCTGCCAGTGATTCGACCGCACTCACGCTCGCTCCATCTCGGCGGGCAATGTCCTGATAGGCCTGGCGGCGTTTCTTATTGATCTCCTCGGCGAGCGCCTGCGCCTCAGGATTTGCCGGATTGACGGCCCCCAGGTAGCCGGTACTTTTTTCTCCAACCAGACCTTTCGTTTTGGCTTCTTCGAGCGAAAGAGCAAAGACAGGCTGCGCACAAAGCAGGCATCCCACCGCCACACCCAATAGAAGTTTTTGTATCCATACCATCATGACCGTATCTCCCGCTAAAATAAGCCGCTCTCCTCGGACAGCACCTTATCCAAATCCTTGTCCACCTTGACACGAATCTCATGGTCGATTTTGACGTTCAAATTGATCGTGATCGGCTTATCCGGCGCCATCACTTCGACACGAGGCGTACAGGCTCCTGTCGCAACCAATATCCCTCCCATCACCAACCCTATCGCTGTCGTCATACTATGCGAGCGCCGCATTGCAAACCTCATCTCGATCATTGCCGTTTATGCTTCCTCTCGACTGCATCTTGAAGATCATCGACAAGGCGCAGGCTTTTCAAGAGGGCCGGAATGTGTTCTTGCACGGTCAGATTGAAATTCACCGGAGGAATCTTCTTGAGATCCGGATTTCTACCTTCCAATCGAGCCGTCAGCATCAGCGTCCCGGTTTCAGCGTAGTCTACACCAACTCGCAGCAATGTATAATGAAAGTTGTTTAGCGCCTGTGTCACCAGATGCAACTGGGTATTGGTCTCCGAAATGACGGTTGATGACTCCGGAGTCGATCCGTAGCGTATGACCCCTCCCGGAGGGAGCGCAGTCACCATCCCATCTTTGACCGTCAGTCCTCCAGGCGTGATCGCAATCGGCAACGTTCCATTCAGGGTCCCGGTTCCTTGTATCCCCTGATTGTGTTCCACGCTCAGGACCTTGGCCAGATCCAGATCTCGCAGTATCACTGTCGCATGATAGGGTGGCTTGGCAACGTCCGCCAGGATACCCGGGCTGGCGACCGAGCCTCCGAACATCTCACATCTGAAATCTTTCGCCTCAATGACCTGCAGTCCCTCATGAAGTTTCCATGATCCTTGGAGCAGTGAAGACAGGTTCGTCACTTCAATGCCAATCTGTACCGATCCGATGGTCACCGGCGCCGGTTCGACAGTCACCAGCGAGTCAAACCCATTTGTGCGTAAGGTCATCGTTGTATTGGCGTCTTTGACGACATACTCGTCATACCGGCCGGACAGTTTATCGGCGACGATCTTGATCGTTCCTGATGTCAGCTGAAATCCATGCGCCGGATCCCCCGATCCGCCCGACCACGAGGCGTCGATCGTGGACGCGACCCGGCCATCCAGTATTTCTAGCGGCATCGGCAATCCGGAAATTAGCCGGCTCAACCGGCGATCTTCGCTATCAAAGACAATGGGACCGATCATGCCGTGCGCGGTGCCCTGCCCTGCCGTAAACGGCTGCTCAATCTCGGCTGTGACCAAACTCGCGCGCAAGGGAGCGTCAATACGAAGATCCGCCCTGATCCCTGCTTGATTGGCGGTAAACCGGACTTTCCAATCCGTCGCAGGAACTTTCAATGGAGCAAGATTGGGCGACACGCCACCCATTGAGATCCTGCCTTGCGCATTCCAAGATTTTGCGGTGACTTCAGCAAGCTGCAGCGCGAGGCCGGCTTGATCAATATGAATGTCCTGGCCCATCACGTTCATCGTTGAAAGACGCATCGCCACAGTCGCCGGCCCGGCGCTGCAATGAATATCAGGGAGATCGCAACGTACGGAAAGCCCGTCGGACAGCTGAAGCATCACCTTCGGCACGGCAACAGTCCCGTGGTGAATCTGCTTGACGGTCACGAACGATTCGGGGAAAAGCGTTCCTCCTATCGAGGCGTGTGTCAGAGACAAGGTTCCTCGGAGATCGGCCATCGCTTCTTGAGCAGACAGCATCTCAGTGATGGCTTTGGGAACGACTCCTGTCACCCGATAGGTTCCCTCCGCCGACACCAGCTCGCTCCCCGCTCCTTCTGCGCGGCTCGTTTGAAACTCCCCAACCAATGGTCCTGAAATTTTTCCGTAGGTCACATGCAGCGGCCCTTCAACGATCGTGCGTATCGGCGCCTCAGCCCAATACAGCATCCCCTTGACCGGCTCCCTGTTGTGAATGCTCAATGGCTGAGACCCGCGCGGGAGCATCATCCGCACAGCATCGGGAATGATGCGGGGTTGGGCGTTGACAGTCGCTGACATCAACACACCGGGAGCCAATGTCCATCCGATCTGCATCGCGTTGCCGGTAAATGTGCCCCTGTAGGCCACTGTAATGTCATGTGCAACACCCTTCAGCGCAGGCAAGGTGCCGTTCAGACTGACATTTCCATCCAGGTGCGTGCGTGAATCCCTCCAGAGCGAGGTGAGCGTCGCCTCAGACGCCGCGGTTCCGGTCCAGTTCATCTCGAGCGCTCCTGTCACTTTTCCCAAATCCGGACCGATCGGAACAAGCAACGCGATAAAAGGCGCAAGTTCGCGGACATTCACCTCAAGCTGTCCTTTAATCTCAACCTGAGAACCGTTCGGGTGCGCCTGAGAGTGCCACGACACAATCGGCACGGTTTGGAGTCGTTGAGACACCAAGGTAGCCGACCAGGTGCTTGCTGAATTTCCAGCCACAGTCAGACCATAGGACGCGGTATCACGGCCTTGGAATGTGAGATGTCCTCCGAGTTCCCCATCCCGATACTTGAGATTGCCGGCAATAGTCACCTTGCGAAGCGGGCCGGTCGCTTGCTCCCGAAAGATTGTGACCCGATCCAGCTGTAACTCATCGAAGGGAAGAATCGGCAAACGACGCAACAAATCACCGGCCGTCAACAAGCTCCAGGGCGACTCGTCGTCGTCAGCCTCACTTCGCGTCACCCCTTCCCCGTGATCGAGTCCGGACGCCGCCGAATTAAGCACTTGCACGGCGACATCGGGAAGCCACACCCGGGTGACTCGCCCACGCGTCAGCTCCGGCAACCGATAGGCAATCTCGGCGTTTGTAAGAGAGATGAGCACTTGCTCGCCGCCGATATTCTGCTGAAAGGCAACGACGGGGATGTGCATCCCGTCCCAACGCGGATACCCCAGCTGAATCATCACGTGCTTGTAGCCGTCCTGACGAAGTTCTTGAGCCAGGAAATACGATGCCGTTAACGGGAGGATCAAATAGATACCCACCACGGCCAGCACGCTGAAAAACAGACCGATCTGATATCGACGTGACAACATTGGCTTCACCAAACGTAATACTGCTCCGATTGGTTGTCGAATATTTATACAAGTCTGTCAAGGGGACTGACGCACGCCAACGCAGCTCCCCCCAACTCCAACGCGTCTGCGTTGACAGAGTTTCACCCAGACCGGTATCGTGTGCCAACATTCTTTCGACCACAAGCTTCGAGTGACACATTGTTTTCTGTCCAATCCGCCCGCCGTTTTTTCAACATCTCGGGCACCGTTACACTGGCTCTGCCGCACGCATGGGCGATGACACTCGCGCTTCTTTGCGGGTGCCTTGCAGAGACACCGCCCATTTTCGCGGCAGATACTCAGTCGGAACGGTCGAGCGATCGGCGCATCCGGGAGTTGGATAATCTCTCCGCTCTCTGGAGCTTGTACAAACAAACCTTCATTGTGAATGGCCGGGTGGTGAGCTGGGATGAACAGGGTGTCACGACGTCTGAAGGTCAGGGGTATGCCATGCTCCGCGCAGTGTGGTCCGGGGATCGCCCCATGTTCGACCGTGTATGGGCCTGGACAAAAGAAAATCTTCAAGTGCGCGACGACAAACTATTCGCCTGGAAATGGAAGGGAAAGGTCTTGTCGATGAATGCGGCTACCGATGCGGATACGGACATCGCGCTCGCGCTGATCCTGGCCGCACGGCGATTCGATCAGCCGGCCTATGAGCAGGAAGCCTTGGCCATTCTCACGTCGATTTGGGATCTGGAACTTTTGCATACGGATTCCCACATCTATGTCACTGCCGGCAATTGGGCGCGATACGAGGATCATCCGGTCATCCATGTGGCCTATCTTGCGCCCTATGCCTATGAAATCTTCGCAGCCGTCGATGGAGCACATCCGTGGGCGCGCGTCATCGACGACGCGTACGCGACCCTGCACTGGCTGTACGACCAGGAGCGAGTTGCGCTGCCCCCTGACATTATCTATTGGAACCGCACGACACAGCAGCTTTCCCTGCGGCACCCCACGAGCGGCCGCGTATCGGAATTCAGCTATGACGCATTCCCCATCTTCTGGCGTGTCGCGCTGGATGCACAGTGGTTCAAACGTGCGGAGGGGCCGCTGCGGACCACGATGCTCGATTTCTTCCAGCGCGAATGGCGCGCCCATGGCCGGCTTGTCGATCATTACGCGCTTGATGGAACTCCCCGCTCCGTGATTGAAGGACTTCCGCTCTACGCGACGGTATCTGCGCTGGCACTCCACGAACAACCGGACTTCGCATCGACTCTCTCGCAGCGCAAATTGACCGATCTGCAACGAACTGCGTTGGCGGGAAAAGCGACGCCGTACTACTTGCATAATTGGCTGTGGTTCAGCCAGGCCATGTCGCTTCAACAGGCGAGACACTACGACGAATTCCTCGGCTTTCTGCGGCCTTTTGATTTCGAAGGATTTTCCACTCACTTCCCTTGGGAATTGTTTGCCGTCACGATCGCTCTGTTCTTTATGGCGCGGTGGCATCCGGTTTTCACAGTGGCATTTCTGCTGTGTGCGTTAACGTTATGTGTGCGCTATCTCTGGTGGCGCCTTTTCAACACACTGAACACCATTGAATCGGGCGGCCTCGCGATCAGCCTTTCTCTCTGGATTGCCGAATGCTATGCCCTCTCGACCGTGCTGCTTCTGCTCGTCCAAGTCGGCATCGGTCGACGCCCTTCTCCCGCTGTACCTCCTCCGACTGCAAAGGAATTCGCCCCAACTGTCGATGTCTTAATCCCGATTTATTCAGAGTCGTGCGCCATTCTCGCACAGACGCTTATCGGCGCCTGCGCCATGGCCTATGGCCCCAAACGCATCTATATTCTCGACGACAGCCATCGTGATGAAGTCGCGCAACTGGCCGGACGTTTTGGAGCTACCTACATCAAGGGACCCCGCCGGCATGCCAAGGCCGGAAATCTCAACCACGCACTCACTCAGACGGACGGTGAATTGATCGTGGTGTTCGACACGGACCACATTCCCGTCACAAGCTTTCTCCAGGAAACTGTGCCGTTCTTTGCCGATCCTCATATGGGATTCGTCCAAACCCCGCATCACTTTTATAATCAGGACATCTTTCAGCGCGCGCTCCGGACGTCTCCTCACATCCCCAACGAGCAAGACATGTTCAACCATGCCATCCAGGGAGCGCGCCAGGGCTGGGGTGGCTCATTCTTTGTGGGAAGTGGAGCGGTGTTTCGGCGGGGGGCTATCACAGCACTGAATGGATTCAAGCTGATGAGCATCACGGAAGATATCCACACCAGTCAGCACCTGCATGCCCATGGTTGGAAATCGGCATTCGTCGATAAGGATCTGGCGGTGGGATTGACGGCAGAGAACCTGGCCTCCTATTTGGTCCAGCGGCGACGCTGGATGCTGGGCTGTCTCCAGATCTTCTTCAAAGACAATCCTCTTTTCTGCCGCGGTCTGTCGATTCGTCACCGGATCGGCTATTTTGCCTCGCTCTACTATTTCTTCTTCCCTGTTGCGCGTGTGATTTTCTGGATTACCCCGTTGTACTTTCTACTCTTCCATTTGCACCCGATTTTTGCCGACGTCTCGATCTTACTGGCATACCTGCTCCCATTTCTTGTGCTGGTCCCTCTGATCTCCTCTGTGCTGCTGCCGGGCTGGCCCAGGCTGCTGTGGTCGACGGTATACGAAACTACCGTCTGCTTTCCGCTTTTCCGCTCCATGTTTGACCTGCTGCTTCCAAAACGGATGGGCTTTAAGGTCACCCCGAAGGGGCTGGTCTCGCACAGCCGATCATTCGACTGGCGTTCATCTGCAGGCCTACTGGCTGCCACAACCATCACTCTCCTGGCGCTCGGCAAAGGACTATGGGAATTTTGGTACTTCGGCATCGAGAAAGACGCCTATTTCTTCAATCTCAGCTGGGCCGCCATCAATCTGATCGGCCTCGGCGCCGGTTTGCTCATGGCCTGGGAACAGCCGCAGCGGCGCGCCGAGGAACGTATTCGCAAAGCCATTCCGCTCCGCCTGGGGGCCGATGGTTACTCACTGGACGGCCTGAGCCGGGATGTGAGCCTGACCGGATTATCCCTGGAGACGGCTCATACCGACTCGATTCCCTCAATTGTCAATCTCACAGTTCATACAATTCCGCCCTTCACCTGTCAGGCTCGAGTCGTTTATCATGAACCCCTGGCAGGCCGCGCTCGATGCGGTCTCGCCTTTGCCGACCTGAATGAGGAGCATCGCCGGACTATGGTGTTGACGATCTTTGCCGATCCGGCCACATGGTCCGCTGCACACCGCACCAACGTCCGCAGCAGGCTGCTGATGGCCGGCCATTTACTGACCGGCTTGTGGCGCAGCCTCACCCCGCTACGAACCAGACGGCGCAGGAATCCTCGATTAGGGCTCTACCGTCTGGTCACGGTCCGGATTCAGGATCAGAGGCGCACCGTGCTTCTCCGTAATCGTTCAACCGGCGGCATCGGCATCTTGGTGTTCGGACCACCGTTGCCTTCAAATGAGGACTGGATAATTCAGGACACGACCGGATCGGTCCGCTACAAATCGTGCTACAGCAAACTGATAGCTCCGGGAATCTGGCGGTCCGGCGCAACGTCCGACACAGCTGGCCCAATGGTCGCAGACTCCGATCCATCGATCGATTTACCAACACCCGTTTCGATCTAACTGAAAGGCAACACAACACATGTGGCACCGTTTCTTCATACTCTCTCTGACGATCTGGAATCTGTTCGTGTGTTCGCCGAATACGTTCGCCGCGGACTTCGTTGAATCGTGGTACCTCTCACGCGGACGAGCCAATATGGAAATTGAGAACTATAAAGCCGCGATCGAAGCGTTCGAGAAAGTCGTCGAGCATGATCCGGACCATCGCGAATCCTTACGCAGTTTGGGGATTGCCTACGAACGGCAAGGACTGAAGGATAAATCGATCGAGACCTTCGACCGGTATCTTGCGAAATATGACGACGATCCTGAGATTGCATTCAAACAAGCTCAGGCCCTGGAATGGTCCCGCTACGCCACATATCGCGAGAAAGATATGCTCAAGTACTACCGAATGGGACTGAAGCGAACGGACGATCCGGCGATGCGGTTGCGATACGCGAGCCATTTGGCCGCCCAAAAGGAAACGGCTCAGGAAGCCGTGGCCCAGTACGACAGAGTACTGGCTTCACAGCCGCACAATTCACAGGCGCATCAGGGACTGGCCAAGGCCTATGCCTGGCTCGGCCAGAATGACCTGGCTCTCCATCACGCCAATCTCGCGCGGCACGCGGCACGCCGTGAGCCCGGTGACATGACCGCCTTGCGGCGCGACATGCTCAAAGGACGGGAACCCGCCGTGGAGGGCGTGATCTCGGTGTTAGCACAACCGGAGAAGCCGTTCGAACTGTATGGAATTCGGATGGGTTCACGAGGCAAAGTGGATGTGAGTCCCTTTACCACCACCACATTGGAGGTCGGCGGGGAGCATTTCTGGAGTTCATCGGAACAACGAACCGGCGGATATCTTTCATTCGGCAACCAACTGCGGATCAACCCGACACACCGCTTCGATATGCTTATCGAGTATCATGACGCACCGCGCGGCGATGGTCTGGCCTACAAATTCGAATACGTCTATGACAAACCGTCCGTCTCAATCCGCCCCGGCGTGAAGAGAGAATTTCGCTACGATTCATTTGCTTCGCTCGTCGGCTCGCGAACGACCGGGCAGCTGATCGGCCTGGCGCGATCGACGCTGTTCTATACCGACGTCGCCTTCGACATCGGCTCAGTGCATCTGGACGTCACCCCCTTTGTCGGATGGGTGAGCGCAGAATCTGTGAGTAAAAACGAGCAGGTGGGCCTCGCCGCCAAAGGGGCCATGCCCCTCTGGCAAACCGGCAAGTGGGATTGGTCCGGGGAATATCTCTTCTATGTCACGCATTACGGAGAGAATCAGAGCGGTTTCCGCTCAAGTCCGACGGAACCGACGGCAGGCGGCTACTTCAGTCCGCAAATCTTCGTGAATCAGATTCCTCGACTCGCTGCCAGCTATACGATCGATGAGAAGCAGGACTTCACGATTGCAGCCGGACCGGCAGTCCAATATGTCGATGAGTCAGCAAGAGCGGCTCAGATCCGCGTTGGAGGCGATGCACACGCAGCCTATACCGCCAGGCTTTCGAAGCCCTGGCTTCTGAAAATCATGGTGGACTACACGCAAATTTCCAGCGTGTATACGCGCATCCAGGGTAATGCGCTGTTGGTGTATACCTTTTACTAGTCCATTCACGAGGAACATGCGTCTATGCGATTACCGAATAGAGCGGCAGGAAGCGCGCAGGCAGAGACGACCGCTGATCATATCGCCAGTTGCCTCAGCACCGGCTTGATACGCTTTCGTGTCTGCAGGTGCAAATAGTCCTCCACGGCATCAATCAGCAGATTGAGCTGGGAGTGCTGGAAGCCTATCCGTTTGAGACAGGGATCGCTCAGAAGCCCGACGAGAAGGCTGATCGCCGTAATGAAGAGTCCCACCAAGAGCGTCGCACCCGCGATTTCCCAGAACGATGGGTTCGGTGGAAACACCGAATAGAACACCGAACCGAGACTCGATCCCAAGATAAATTTCGACGCCGCCTTATCGTGAGCCCTGTCTCTGGCGATCTTTTCACCGATCCCGGAGATGCTCAGCGAATGATCGCCGAAAACGAGCCAGCCGGTCCCCAAAGTCGCTACTGTCGCTATCGCGTCGAGGATCACCGAACGGCTGGAAGAATGGGCGGCAATGATAGCCCGGATGTCGGAAAGTTCTCGCAGCGTTTCATTCGGCAGCATGCCTGCTTTGAGCAACGGCCCCAGGTGATGATGCCGTTCGATGTACCCAAGGAGACCATTCGGACAGGCTTTATGGTCCTCTATCGTCAACGGCCATTCCAGCAACTCGCTTGCGACCAGCCGTTCAATCTCCCTTTGGTATCTGGTTTTAAAGCCAGACGGCAGAAGACTGATCACATCTGCGCCGGGGCGCCAGCCTAACTTCATGGGTATCTCGATAAGTTTCTTGAGGAAGAGCGATGGAATCGCCCAGAGCGCATTGACCGGATGGTACAGCAGGTCGGTCACGAGCGACTGCTTTTGGAATGCGAGAGTTTCTTGAATGGAATAGTGCCGCGCTACAAAGCCGTCCACGCGGCGACGGCAATCCGCAACATATTGATCAACACACTCTTCAAGGTTCAGGATTGTAATTGCCGCTTGCTGGTTGTTCATTGTCCCTCTCCTGACAAGGCTTCACTATACGAAATTATTATCACGGCTCAAGGAAATCTCCATTTACAGTACGGCCTCAAGCGACTAAAATTACACTCACAAATTATCCTTCCGCAGCGCAGGCTAAGAGCAAGTCAAAAACAGCTACGGCTATCATGTGATGCCTGCACATTCCACTTCCATCAAGAGAATTGAATTCTGGCCCGCCGATATTCCCATTACGGATCCGTTTGTCGTTGCGACCGGAGCGCGAGTCGTCGCGGAGAATGTCTTTGTCCGTATCACACTGCGCGATGGCACCTGCGGCTATGGGGAAGCGGCGCCGTTTCCGGAAGTCGGCGGCGAAGATCGGATAACCTGTCTGAATGCGCTGTCAGGCCTCGCGCCGACGCTCATCGGACAATCGGTTCACGACTACCGCGAACTAGCCGACCACATGGCTCAGGCAACTCCTATGCAACCTTCAGCCCGCTGTGCCCTTGAGTCCGCGGTGCTGGACGCCTCCTCCAGGAGTGCAAAGATTCCCCTGTGGCAGTTCTGGGGCGGCGCCGACGTGCGACCGCGCGTCACCGACATTACGATTCCGATTGCCACTCAGGAAAAGACGTTATCGCTTGCGCGCGGCTGGCATGAGCGGGGCTTTCGTCTGTTCAAGATGAAGGTGGGGAAAGATGTCGATGGCGATGTTCGGCGATTGGAATCCCTGCACCGGGCGTTACCCGGCATCTCATTCATCGGTGACGGCAATCAGGGATTCTCACGCAGAGAATGTATGGCCTTTGCCAAAGGTGTTCAACAATTCGGCGGGGTGATGGTCTTGCTGGAACAGCCGGTCGTGCGGGACGACCTCGACAGCATGGCCGCCATTCGACGAGAAAGCGGCATTCCGGTTGCAGCCGATGAATCCGTCCGCTCCCTCGACGACGCACGTAGGGTCATAGCACAGGGCGCGGCAGACTATATCAATATCAAGATCATGAAAACCGGTGTGGCGGAAGCAGCGGACATCGCAGCGTTCACTCTGAGTTCAGGACTGAAGCTCATGATCGGCGGCATGCTCGAGTCGCGCATTGCGATGGGCTGTTCCTTCAGCCTGGTCTTAGGCATGAAGGGGTTCGACGTGCTGGACTTGGACACGCCGTTGCTGCTCTCGACAGATCCCATCCAAGGAGGCTATCGATACGACGGCCCCACCCTTCAGCCTTGGGCCGAAGCCGGCTTAGGCCTATCGGTGACAGTTCCCGCAGATGCCCGCGCGGTAGTCAGTAGGTAAGGCCACCTCGGAGAAAAGCGCTCATTGACTGGAACAATAAACGAGGCTATCATTTCCCATGCGCCGAATGGCCACCTTCCTTGCGCTTTTGTTGCTTGTCCTTACTTTCAACGCCTACGCCTGCATCCTGCCGTTACAATCCGCAACCCAAATGGACTGTTCCTCAGAAACAGAGGAGCCTGTACGCGGGACATGCGATGCCTTTCTTGAAATAGGCCCGCATTCACAGTTCTCTTCTAACCATGCCATTGGCTCGCTGCATCTTGAATGCACGGCGCCCGTTCAGGTTCTTCCCGATACGTTTATCCCGCTTGTTCGCATGACCGAACCACCACGCAGCGCCGATACTCCCATCCATCCTTCGATCCACACGACGGTCCTGAGAATTTGATACCCTCTTCCGATTCACTTTCTTCTATAGCTCGCTAGGCAATTTCATACTTGTTCTATTGCCAGATCTACAAAACTGGCCGTGGGCTACAAGCCAGAAAAGGGGGAATTATGTCTGACATCAGCAGAAGAACATTAGTGACCACCGGCGCCTCACTGCTCGCTACGGGCGCTTCATTGATGATGCTACGGGGAGTGGAAGCCGCAACATATGACGCAGCCCATGATCCGATCCCACCATCCAACAGGATCTCGGAACCTGCACGTCTTCACGCTTCAGAAAAAACACCCGCCTCGAAAGACCACCACATGATGGATGAAATGACGCAATGTATTCAGCTCTGCCAGGACTGCCATGCGCTCTGTATCCAAATGATCGCACATTGCTTAAAGCTCGGAGGCCGTCATGCAGCCCCGGACCACATCCGCTTACTAATGGATTGTGCGCAGATATGTACGACGACGGCGGACTATATGGCCCGAGGGTCTTCACTGCACGACCGCACATGCAGCCTCTGTTCCGAAATCTGTCGGCTGTGCGCAGAGAGTTGCGAGCAACTACGGGGAGACGATCAGTTGATAAAGCAGTGCGCCGAAATGTGCCGCCGCTGTGCGGACTCTTGTGAGCGGATGGCGCCGAAAGGGACGGCGTAGCCGCTCAATAACACCATGCACGCCCGGTCGCCACTCCAGGCGGCCGGGCCTAGACCAGAGCATCAATCACACCCTCTCATTCAAGAAGCATACGAAGGGTCTGACCTTGTATCGTGCATGACGCAGGAATGACGGTTTGGTCTTGCCATCCGGCACCTCAATCGACGCCGCATTGAACGAGGAAGGCATCATTGCATTTGGAGCGGGCACAGAATTTAGTCATTGCAAACATGACATGATGTGGCATATTTACAAGGATGATAAAACGTCACACAGAAACGGAACTGTTACAGCTTCTGGAGCAGTTTCCTGCAGCCGCGATTTTAGGACCGCGCCAGATCGGCAAGACCACGCTGGCTCGACAGATTGCCGCCCGCACCAAACCTTCTCCCTTGTATCTGGACCTTGAAAATCCTATCGATCTCGCAAAACTCGATGACCCTGGCCAATACTTTCAGACTCACACCGATCGCTTGATCATTCTTGACGAAATACAGCGCACACCCGGACTGTTTCAGGTTCTACGCGGCGTCATCGACCGCCGCCGCCGTACCGGACAGCACGCCGGACAGTTTCTCATTCTAGGATCAGCGTTCCGTGACCTGTTGAAACAATCCTCGGAGTCTCTCGCCGGGCGCATTGCCTACAAGGAACTCACAGGCTTGACCCTGTCAGAAATCAAAAGCAATGATCAGGAGGCCCTCTGGCTGCGCGGCGGATTCCCCGATAGCTTTCTGGCCTTTGATGATAAGACCAGCATGCGCTGGCGAATGAATTTTATCGGCACCTATCTAGAGCGGGACGTGCCGCAGCTGGGACCGCGCATTCCTGCCGTCACCCTGCGGCGACTATGGACCATGCTGGCCCATAGTCAGGGAGAGCAGGTCAATGTCGCCAAGCTGGCGGGCGGGCTTGCTATCTCAGCCCATACGGCAAAACGGTATATCGAATTACTCGAAGACCTTCTGCTGGTAAGGACGCTGCGCCCCTGGGCGGGCAATATCAAAAAGCGCCTCGTAAAAGCGCCAAAGGTATACATCCGGGACAGCGGCATTACCCATGCCCTGTTAAACCTGACGACGATTGATGATGTATTGGGACATCCCGTCGCAGGGGCTAGCTGGGAAGGATTCACGCTGGAGAATATCCTGTCAGTCATGCCGGACGGGGCGACCTCCTGGTTTTACCGGACAGCGGCGGGCGCGGAGATTGATCTTGTGATTGAACAGGGGCTGCGCCGACGGATAGCGATTGAAATCAAGCGGTCGCTCGCGCCATCCGTATCCAAAGGCTTCCATCTCGGATGCGAAGATATCAAAACCAAACACCGCTTCATCGTTTATCCGGGCACGGAAAAATATCCGGTATCGAATGGAGCGATCGTGATGCCGCTGGTTGATATGATGACTGAGCTTCGAGAGATTCTCGGTTGATCCACAAACCAGCCGGCCAACGTTTACAGCCTCACGTCTCCTATCCACAGGAGGGATTAGTTTGATGGGCGTCCGGAAGATTACACGACCAGGAAGATCGCTCAGTGTCTTGGCCTTGGCCTATGTACTCCTCGCCGGCTGCTTGTTCATCGAGTCGCCAAAAGAAGGAGAACGGGTCAAACCATTCGGACCGGGCCGATCAGCGGATGTTCTTGCTACAAACGAAAACGATACGGCTTATATGAAAATCTGCCGTGCCAAGGATGTCCCCATGCCACCTGATTGGAAGCCCTCCGCATCGGACTGGGAACGCCACGGCAACCTCGGTACAATCTTGTTGACTCCCAATCATATGGACAAGGTGCAGGCCGACAACACCACGTTTGCGAGCGTCTGGTCATACGCCTCCCCGACCGTTCGAGGCGCCTGCCTTGCTCTTGGAAGGAACGGCGGGACATTCCAAGTCATCTGTCAAAGCGCCACAACCGGGCATGCCTGTTTTTGGGGAAACGATCCAAGTTCGGCAAGTTCTAGTTGGAACCTATCAACAACAGAAGTCGCAATGTCCTCGCTCCGCGATCCTGAGCAAGGATTCGCTCCGGGAACAGTGGCATGCACCGAATGCCATCGCGGGAGCAACGCCTTTCTGGTCGCCCCCGATGATCCGACATGGGCCACCGTGTTGAGGCCGGCACAGGCTCGTCCGACTTTTACGACACGGGTTGAGCAGTCATCGCCACCGAAACAAGCAACCCCCGGTGGAATACCGATCCCCAACCCACGCTTTATCCCGATTGGAGGGAAAACTGTTGCCCTCAACAATCCGCTTCCGACGATCCCGGGTTGTTCAGGAGCTTGTCACGAGTCTCATTATGAGATCCTGGACAAAGGCCATACGGTCGAAGGATACGTCAGGATACCGAGACCCATGGGTCCTAACTGTGCGCGCAACTCCCCGCCGGACGATCCAGCCAAAACATGTTATGCAAACTGAGCGGGGCTAACCCACATTCTTCATTAGCGCTTCTGCTGCTAGCTCCAAGCGTCGCTCGTATCTCGTGAAGCGTGAAGCCCGCTTCGCCCGCTCAGCGAGGCGAGCGCAGGACGGAAAGAACGTTTCTATATCGGGTATCTTTGTTTGCGAGATACGAGATACGCTTCACGAGCAACAGGCGTTAATGCAGTTTCAGGGCGAAGACGCTGGTTCCACCGACGGCTCCTCGCATTTCTTGCAGTTCAGGACGGTGCCAAGATACTGATTCCGTCCCGACTCCGTCAGCACCCAAGGCCGGCTGAAGAACGGCGGCTGATGCCGCACATGCTGTCCATGACCACAGGCCAGATCTGCCACCCAGTCGCTCTCTTCATCCTGATGATAACCGACAATGGGTTGGTTCATACTTGAAGGAATCGTCCGTTGGGGTGACTATACGCTGGTTGATAGATCACAGATCGATGCCGTGGACGAGGATGGACTTCCCCTCTGCACGGGCAGCTTCCAGCCAGGATTTCTTGGCAAGTTGCGCGTAAATTAGAGTAGCGCTGCCTCAAGTTCTTTTTCCTTCGTGTACATATTGTCGAGCGTGCCTTCTATCAGTTTTAAAATCTTCTCGATGTTCGGCAATTCCTCGACACCAGTTATGATGTTCTGAACAATTCCAGTAAAACACTGCCCTTGAACTTTGTGAACATAGAGTTTTGCATCCATAACTGTGAGATCAGAGTGCGTCAGAACTTGATCTCTCAAATTAGTTATGCGCTCATGCAAAGCCAACATGTCTTTCGGAATACACGATCTGTCCAGACGCCGCTTCCTTCTGGTGCTATTGACGCGAGATTCTCTGTATGGCTTTGAATACTCGACAAGGGCGTATCTAAAGGCATGGCCAACTAATGGATTGCTACTCTGGGCTTTGATGATGTTGATCAGCCGCCAGGCATTATTCAGGGACTCGATGCACGACACGAAATGGACGAACTCTTCCTCTTGATCAGTCATGTCACGGCCTTCCCGCTACAGCGTCTCCATGAAACGATGGCTCCATAAACCGGTCAGCGGTTCGAGGTCGCTGGCATCGGCTGTGTGCAACGCGTCCAGATACCGCCGCCGTGCGGCAGGATCAGTGGGAGCGGTTTCAACATGAGGCAACCCCACCTTATAGAGCAGCGCAGCGAGGAGCACCCGTCCAATTCGACCGTTGAAATCCTTGAAGGGATGAATCCACTGAAAGCGCCAGTCAGCCCATGCGAGAAATTCAGCCGCACTACGGACTGATGTGCCGGGATCGTGTCGCAGACGTTCAGTCATGTCATCACAGAACTGCCGCATGTGAATCGGCACTTCGTAGTAGGGCGGCGGGAGATGGGCACCGACCTGCACATTCACATCACGGAACCGCCCGGCCCAATCGGGAAACAAATGCCCAGCCAGCCGTTTATGGCACACGCAGAGCCACTCGGAATCGATGACGATCTGCTCGGGCTTGGCCTGAAGAATCTCGTCGTAAATGGCAACGAGTGGAACTGCGAGGCGTTCGGCGAGTTCTGAATAGGACAGACGGCCTTCGGCGGTCTCGAACTCGCGAGTGGAGCTTAGCTCGCTTTGGCTCTTGGAGTTTGCGTCAGGATCTTGAGACGATCCGTACTGACCGGCTGGTTCTCGAACGCCATGGACTGACTCACCCGCTCCAGCAGGACTTTCCGATGCGCCGCCGCTACCTTCGCTGGGGTATTGTGCCGGCTGCGCCACCGTTGCAGACGCGCCTCGGCTTGCGCCAGATCGATCGGCTGATTCGATTTCTGATTCATGGCCGTCATTCTCTCTCAGTTCTGTCGAAGTTGCAACCGATGCCGCCCGTTTTCTTGCCCCCTGATTTCCCTTCAGCTTTCGCATGATAGCCTAACGTGAGCCAGATGAATTTCTCCAAGAACTTCGCACAGGCCTGGCTCTTGGATCAGCCGGCCCTACCGCTTCTCAAACGGCAGTTCCGGACGGTCAGCGGCTGAGAAGTAGGTCCACCGTTTGTCAGTGTTTTGGTCGAAACTACCAAGAAACACCACCTGCCGGTCGAGATGGCGAAACTCTGACAGGATTGCCCGGCAATCCTGTGGATCGATTACCCGCGCATCGAACTGTCCCACCACATAGACCTGACCTTTTCCTGCCAGGTAAATATTGCGGCGTCCCGCGTAACCCGTGTCGGGGAATAAGTCCGTTGACGATGAGCACCCATTCAGTCCTTGCACCTTCAGAACGAGATTGAACCTCTGGAGAAACAAATCCGTGGCGGTCCGAACGATGGTGAGCCGGAGCTTAGCGGATGGGAAATCCGCCGAAGCCGGCTCCGGCGCACTGCTGTTACATGCGGTGCTGAGCAAACAGAGGCCCCCGAGAAATACCAACCAAAGCAGCGGCCTCACTTGGGCGCAGCCACCTTGGGCGCGGCGCCGATGGCATCGAGGCCATCCTGTGCGCAGGCATCGTCAAGATGAGCGCCCGGTGCTCCGCCGACACCGATCCCACCGACTATCTCACCACCGATCTCAATCGGCAGCCCTCCGCCCAGGATCAACATGTCGCCGTTGATATCACGCAGCGCCTGCAACGTGGGCACCTTCATGATGAGATCCGCCAACTCTGTCGTGGGCCTGCGCATACCCACCGCCGTATAGGCTTTTTTCCGGCTGCTGTCGACCGTATGCGATGCCGCTCCTTCTGATCGTCCCATCGCGCGCAAGACACCGGACCGATCGACCACGGACACACTCACCCGGTATCCGTCCTTCTTACAGGATTCTAAAGCCGCGTGAATTGCCTTGTTGGCAACTCCAAGGGGCAATACCGATTCTTTCGGCAACTCGTCGGCCAAGGCCAGCCCCGCTGCCATCGGTCCGGCGAACCATGCAGTCATCGCAGAGACTGCTGCAATCAGCACCCATGGACTATTCCGGTTATTCTTATTCAGTATCATACCGCCTCCCTATTCGTATGATTCATGGCAGTCCGTCGAGCAGTTGCTTGAATGTTTGTATCTCATGAAGCGTATCTCGCAAACAAAGATGACAACGCGCCCTCTTTCCGTCCGGCGCTTCACGCTCGCCTCGTTGAGCCGAAGCGGGCTTCATGAGATACGAAATACAAAGACTGATTTTAGCAGAAGTGCTAGTGAGTCTTACAGACTACCGTGAACGTTTCCGTGGCTTCGGTGTCTTTACCTCTGAAATGGCAGGACCCTTGGTTTCTTTGCGTGAACGTATGGTGATACGCCTGGGGCGAGTTGTGTTTGGCGCGATGGAGACTCCGAGATCCTCGATCATGGCGCGCAACGGTTCCGCGACTGACCAGGCCTGAGCCGGGCATCCGCGTGGATGATGCGGGGCATCGCCGTCAAAAATTTCCGAGACCTGTCCCACACAGGCCTCCTCTATGTGTGCCTCCAGACCATTGAGAAACGATCGGGCTTGGATTTTCGTCTTGGCAGTCTTCCCGAATACGGCAAGCCACGCCGTGACGAACGGGCCGAGCAAAAACGGCCAAACCGTCCCTTGGTGATAGGCGCCGTCCCGTTCAACGACTCCTCCGTCATAGTGCGGGTGATACCGGCTGTCTTTCGGGGAAAGCGTCCGCAACCCTACCGGTGTGAGCAGATGCTCGCGGACGACTCGAATGATTCCGGCGGCCTGCTTCTTCGTCACCAGTTCGTCGCAGAGGGAGAGCGCATAGAGTTGATTGGGACGGATCGATGCATCGCTGCTGCTTGGTCCATCGATCACATCGTAGAGGTATCCGCCCTCCTCATACCAAAACTTTGCGCGAAAGGACCGGATGGCTCGTATCCGCTCCTCACGACAGCGCGCGGCATATGCCACGTCACCGAATCTCGCGGCAAGATCTGCCCCGACCTCTAACGCCCGTACCCACAAGGCTTGAATTTCAACCGGCTTCCCGTGGCGCGGCGTGACCACCCAATCCCCCACCTTCGCATCCATCCATGTAAGTTGCGTTCCGGAGACTCCACCGGCAATGAGCCCGTCTTGATCCATGTGGATGTTATAGCGAGTGCCTCGCCGATAGCCGTTGATAATCTGTTGGACAGCCGGCCAAGCCGTGGCGAGAACGCGCGCCTCGTCGTTGCTGTACGCAAGATAGCGGCCAATGGCGTGGATGAACCAGAGCGAGGCGTCAATTGCATTGTACTCCGGCTGTTCCCCGGCATCGGGGAAGCGATTCGGCACCATGCCTTCCGAGACATGGGCGGAAAACGACTCAATGATACGCCAGGCTGTTTCATGCTGTCCGGTGACAAGACACAGGCCTGGCAGGGAAATGAAGGTATCCCGTCCCCAATCGGTAAACCAGGGATACCCGGCAATCACCGTCTGTCCGGCGTTTCGCTCAGACAGATAGGCCGAAGCCGCCCGCTGGAGTGCGCAGGCAAAAGGATCTGCAGCCCGAGCGGTTCGATTGAACGGCTCGCGGCGCGTTGCCTCAAGCTTGGCAAGAGCAGCCGTATCAAGCCGATCCACCGCTTCACTCGTCAAGGCCAGCGTATGATCCTCTCCAGGCTCCAACTCAAACCGGAATTCGCCCGGCGACCACCAATCTTCTTCACCATCAAGCCCACGTTGACGTTCAACAGGAAACTGTATCCGCCTATACCAATCCGGTTCATGGCGATACGTTCCCGAGTGGACGGCCCGCACGGGAGGCACATCTGGATAGGGCTGCCACACCACCCCGGCCGGCCCGATTGAAGCATCCGTCGAGAGGCGCCCGTTTTCGTGATGAGTCACATGATAATCGCGTCCGCTCAGCATCGGCCGGACGCGGAGAATGACGGAAATATTCTTTGCGCCGACGAGCCTCCATCGTACGATGACGAGGTCGCGACCGGGCATGCAGAAGATTTCACGCTGAATGACGGCCGCGCCGCAGTCAAAGGTCCACCTCGGCCACGGCGCCGAAGAGAATCCTGTGCACGCAACATATCCGGAAGGATGTACGGCGCCTGGATAGAGATTCGTCGAAAGAGGAATCGACCGGCCGTCAAGATCAATCCACTCCTCGAGATGATTCACCAGCACAAGACGATCAGCCGGGGGTTTGCGCGCAACCAGCAATAACGCATGGTAGCGCCGCGTATTCGCTCCGGCCACGGTACCGGACGCAAACCCGCCCCGTCCGTTCGTTTCAAGCCATTCCAGACTCAGGGCCCGATCGAGATTTTGGCAATCCGCCTTCTCAATCCTCATCTCACACCATCATCCGCGCCGTCTTTACGCCTCACCCCTTACCCCTTACCCCTTACGCCTCACGTTCCCCTCACTCCCCCGACTGCTGAATCAGCTTCGCCACCAATCCCGTCCACCCCGTCTGGTGGCTCGCGCCGATGCCGGCCCCGTTGTCGCCATGGAAATATTCATAAAAGAGAATCCTGTCGCGCCAGAGCGGATCGTCTTGAAACTTCGCGGTGCCTCCGAACACAGGGCGGCGGCCTGTGTTGTCGCGGAGAAAAATATGGGTGAGTCTGCGCGACAGCTCCGCCGCCACTTGATTCAGGGGAATCGACCGTCCGGATCCGGTCGGGTACTCGACCGTGTACTCATCGCCCAGAAAGTAATGGAACTTCTGGAGTGATTCGATAAGCAGGTAGTTGACCGGGAACCAGATCGGCCCACGCCAGTTTGAATTGCCGCCGAAGAAACCCGTGCTCGACTCTGCCGGCTCATAATCGACGCGATACTCCATACCCATGACCGAGAGCGTGTACGGATGATTCTTGTGGAAGCGTGACAAGGCGCGGATGCCATAGGGAGAGAGGAATTCGTCCTCACTGAGCATATACCGCAGCACCGACTTCAGCCGCACGGGGTTGACCAGCGAGAGGAATCGCCGAACCTCTCCATCCCGCGATTGTGTCTCCACATGGGAGCTGAAATCCGGCCGGTTTTCAATGAACCACTGCATCCGGTGTTTAAACCTGGGGAGACGGTCGATCAGTTCGGAGTCCAGAGTCTCGACTGCAAAAAGCGGGATCAACCCGACAAGCGATCGTACTTTGAGTGGAACCGTCCGGCCGTCGGGCAAATGCAGGACATCGTAAAAAAAGCCGTCTTCTCTGTTCCACAGCTCGATCTTTTCACCCCCGATATTATTCATAGCCCGGCAGATATAGACGAAGTGCTCGAAGAATTTGCTGGCGACATCTTCATACGCGCGGTTCTCACGGGCCAACTCCAGGGCAATCGACAGCATGTTCAGGCAATACATTCCCATCCAGCTGGTCGCATCCGATTGTTCGATATGTCCCCCGGTCGGCAACGGCGCACTCCGATCGAATACCCCGATGTTGTCCAACCCCAAAAAGCCGCCCTGGAAGATGTTCTTTCCCTCGGCATCCTTTCGATTGACCCACCAGGTGAAATTCAGCAGCAGTTTTTGGAAGACACGCTCGAGAAAGATACGATCGCCCACGCCTCTCCGCTTTTTCTCGATCTTGTATACGCGCCAGGCCGCCCAGGCATGGACCGGCGGATTGACGTCGCCGAAGGCCCATTCGTACGCCGGGATTTGCCCGTTCGGATGCATATACCACTCGCGGAGCATCAAAATGAGCTGCTCCTTGGCGAAGGTCGGATCGACGATCGCCAGTGGGATACAGTGAAACGCCAGGTCCCAAGCGGCATACCATGGATATTCCCACTTATCCGGCATCGAGATGACATCGGCATTGTACAGATGTGTCCAGTCTGAATTGCGCCCACGAAGCCTATCACTCGGCGGTTCCGGCATGCCCGGATCGCCCTTGAGCCAGCGATTGAGGTCGTAGTGATAGAACTGCTTGCTCCACAGAAGTCCGGCGAAGGCTTGCCGTTGCACCAGCCGGGCATCGCGGGAGAGGCCCGGCGGAGCCAGCTCATCGTAGAACTCGTCGGCTTCCCTGATCCGCTGCGTGAATACCCCGTTGAAGCCATCCTGCGACAGCCCCAGCTCACTGTCCTCATTTGTAAAGCGCAGATGGATGACCTCAGATGCCCCTGCCTCAAGGGTAAGGATGTAGTGAGCTGCGGCCTTCGAGCCTACTCCATCAGGATTTACTGCTTGTTTATCTGATCTTATGATATATTCGTGAAAGCTATCCTTTACATACTTCGACCCGTCTACATCACCATACAGCCGTCGGCTATTCGTTTCATTTTCAGTAAATAACAGGGCGGGTTGCCGCTCACACAAAAGACGACGCCGACCATAGTATTCGTGGTCCAACTCGATCACGCTCATGCCTTTTGCAGCCGTTCCTTCCCGCATTCTCGGCCGACGGGCATCGAGCCCCCACGACCAGGTGTTCCGAAACCAGAGTGTGGGCAGGAGCGTGAGTTCAGCAGGGTCCGGTCCCTGGTTCGTAACCTGAATACGGATCAGCACATCCTCAGGAGTCGCTTTGGCATATTCCACAGTGACATCGAAGTACCGATTGTCGTCGAAGATGCCCGTATCGATCAGTTCATATTCAGGATCCCGCTTGCCCCGGCGACGATTCTCCTCGATAAGTTTTTGATACGGAAACTCCGCCTGAGGGTATCGATAGAGATACTTCATGTAGGAGTGTGTCGGTGTTGAATCGAGGTAGAAATAATACTCTTTGACATCCTCCCCATGGTTCCCTTCATTGCCGGTCACTCCAAACAGCCGTTCCTTTAAAATAGGATCTTGTCCATTCCAGAGGGCAATCGCAAAACAGATGTACTGGTGGCGATCGGAAATCCCGGCAATCCCGTCCTCATTCCACCGATAGGCGCGTGACCGGGCATGGTCGTGAGGAAAGGCTTCCCAGGCAGTGCCGTGCGGGCTGTAGTCTTCACGCACCGTGCCCCAGGCGCGTTCGCTGAGATAGGGCCCCCACCGTTTCCAATGTTCTGTCCGGCGGGCGTCTTCTTCCAGACGCCGGCACTCAGCTGATTGCGGGCTCTCAGAGAGGGATACTTTTCGAGTTGTGCCGGCCATGCAGCCCTTTCATGGAACAAGCTGATAACGACGTCAGCGTATCGATACCGTATCGCCAGGCTGAAGCAACCGTTACGATGCTCTCATCCCGCGGCCAAATCAACCGTGAGTTGCCACGCATTGACGCCTCAATCCTGGAGCGCGCTTGTCTTCTTCTCGGTCGGTTTGGACTCCGACTCAAGAGTGAGCGGAGTCTGCCCGCGTGATTCTTGCGCGTTGGTCGAATGAACTGTGTGAATATTATGTGTGATCGATGATTCGGTGTCAGGCTGACCGGTCGCTCACACTACATCGCAATGGAAGAAAACGGTCAGGAAGAGAAGAGGGGGGGTCGATCGAACGATGAAGACTTAACTCCAGACAACGCGTTCCTGATTTAATAGATAATCGATGACCTCAATACTGTTCTGCATCTGCATCTGAGCTTGTTCGGACATGGGCAGGACCGCGCCTACCAGCTTGCCGGATTCCATATCGTGGAGAGATGGAATGTTTTCTCCCCGAAACTTTTCATGATCACTGTGGAAACTGGCCACGAGAGACCTCCTGTTCCTGTTAAGCCCTTTTCGGTTTCTTTCTCTACTTCTTAAATACAGGCTGAAACCTGAATACCTTGCACGCTTAAGAGAAAGCATAGCACATGCCATCCCGTTATTATGGGACACAGCTATCTCATTGTATTTAATAACCTTTTATGGATTGACCGAAACAGGTTTGAGAGGAGGGAGAGCCCCCAGATACCCGAATGCCCCCTTATTGAGGAGCACTGAGTCAGGACGTAGGCGAAAGTCGTCATGCTCGGCATCCACAAACCGTGGGTCAGCGACAAGATCCGATTCCGGTTTGAGTTCCTGGGCAGGAACGTGGGGCGGTCCTGCGACCACGTAGTTGCTCTCGCGATTGAACATGGCATTAAATGAGAATGTAGCCTGACTGGTGGCGGCAACACGAAAACCAATCCCATTGAATCCGACGATGTTTCCGGATGCCTCGCTGCGGGATGAGCCTAGAAAAGACGCCCCGCTGCCATTTTTCACCAAGGTATTGCTGATCAGTTTTGCTTTGGCGTGATCGCCGACCAGGACTGCCTCGAAGAGATTCCGTGTAATGACGTTCCGCTCAAGCCGGATCTCCGACTTTCCCGCCGCATTCACGCCGTAATCATTGTCATGGATGACATTCCCGATGAGCACCGCCTGCGAATCGGCAAACTGCACCCCGGTGGTTTCACTGCCCCCAATGACGCAATCTTCGATGCGGACATCCCTAACTTGTTGCCCGAACACCATCCCCTTCACATGAAGACCTCGGAGAGTAATCCCTTTGCCGTTGAAAATCCCCACTGCATGCCCGCCACGCTCATTGACGGTCATGCCGGTGATGTCAATATCAGTCGCCCCGTACGGCCACTTGCCGACATGCAAAACACCCACGAGATCACCGCGTCCCAAGAGAGTGACCTGCTCGACTCCGGCGCCGACCAGCTTGATCCCCTCTTTGCTGTGAATCGTGAGGTTTTGTGGATATGCGCCGGGCTTTACAAAGACAGTGTCGCCCTTCTTGGCGCTATCGACGGCCTCTTGAATCGATACGAAGTCGCCACTGCCGTCCAGCGACACGGTGATAGTGCGAGGAACGTGAGCCGCAGGAGCTTCTGCCCAAGCCGAGCCACAGATCGCCAGAAGAACCAGCATGAAGAAACCTACGGGCTGCATAGTCACGGTATTACAGGCGAGAGCGACAGCCTGTCAACCAGGGGCCCTGATTCATTTGATCCGGCAGGGTGCAGAAAAAAGTCGTGAGGCTCTGAGATCGTGATCTGACACAAAGTGGATCTTCGCTCAGCCTCGACCTGAGCCTTACGTCTCATGTATGCTCCGCGCCCATGATCCTTGTGGGACTCACAGGCGGCGTGGCGACCGGAAAAAGCACTGTCGCCGCGATGCTCAAACAATGTGGCGCTGTCGTTATCGATGCCGATCTGTTGGCCCGTGATGTCGTGACACCAGGCAAACCGGCTTGGAAGGAAATCGTCGCGACATTCGGCAAGAGTGTGCTCAATGCCGATGGTACCCTCAACCGCCACGCACTTGGCGCCATCGTCTTTCGCCATGCTGCTAAACGTCTGGTGCTTGAGCGCATGATCCATCCCCGAGTAGCACGGGAACAAAAACGTCTCACCAGAGAAGCCGCCCGGAACAACCCCAACGCCGTCGTCATCTACGACGTCCCGCTGTTGTTTGAAGCCGGCATCGATAAGCGAGTGGACACAACCCTCATCGTCACCGCCGACCGAGCAACTCAAATCGCCCGGCTAAAATCACGAAATGGTCTCTCTCGTGCTGAAGCCCTCCGGCGCATCAAGAGCCAGATGCCATTGTCGAAGAAAATCCGACTGGCTGATCACGTAATCGACGGGACTCTTCCGTTACGCCAACTCCGCAAACAGACTGCGCACCTATTCAAACAGCTCACAATGTTTTCTTAAACCGGGCCAACAGCTTCTACCGTCGCCTTCCCTTACTGTGATACAGTCCCAGCATGCGCAATATCGTCATCATTGGATCAGGGCCTGCCGGGCTGACCGCCGCCATCTATTCGGCTCGCGCCAACCTGTCGCCGCTCCTTATTGAAGGCTGGCAATCCGGCGGACAGCTGACCACCACGACGGAAGTGGAGAACTACCCAGGTTTTGCCAAGGGCATCATGGGCCCGGAGCTCATGAAGGACATGCGCGCACAGGCGGAACGCTTCGGAACCGAATTTCTCACGGGCGATGTCTCAGCCGTCACGTTCACGCAGCGTCCGTTCAGTATCACGATCGACGGCGAACGAACCGTGCAAGCGAAGACCGTTATCATCGCCACCGGCGCATCGGCAATTCAAATCGGGTTGCCGAATGAGAAACGGCTGACCGGCCACGGGGTCTCCACCTGTGCCACCTGCGACGGGTTTTTCTTCAAAGGAAAAGAACTGATCGTGGTCGGTGGTGGAGACAGCGCCATGGAAGAAGCGAACTTTTTGACCAAGTTCGCCACAAAGGTCTCGATTGTCCATCGCCGCGATAAGCTGCGCGCATCGAAGATCATGCAGGACCGGTCCATGAAGAACGAGAAGATCTCGTTTGTCTGGAACTCCGCCGTTGAGGATATCCTGGGTGAGGAGGTTGTGACCGGCGTTCGGCTCAAGAACCTTGTGACGGGAAAAACCGTGGTACTGCCCTGCGCGGGGGTCTTTGTCGCCATCGGCCACATGCCCAACACCGCCTTATTTGCCGGCCAGTTGGGCATGGATGCTAAGGGATATCTCATCACGAAAAACGGCACGGCCACCAGCGTGCCAGGAATCTTTGCAGCCGGGGATGTGCAGGACTCGACCTATCGCCAGGCCATCACCGCCGCCGGTTCCGGCTGCATGGCCGCGATTGATGCCGAGCGATTCCTCGAAAGCCGTGAGGGGTAAGGCGTGAGGCGTCAGGGGTAGGAGTACACCGGATGGAGAAGCCCCATCGGCGGCTTGATGTTTGGAATTCATCGGTCGAGCTTGTCCTTGCTATTTACCAGGCGACGGAAAAGTTCCCCCAGGAAGAGCGATTTGCTCTCACCAGTCAACTGCGCCGGTCTGCCATCAGTGCGCCAAGCAATATCGCCGAAGGTGCGGCACGGCAAACGAAGAAGGAGTTTGCCAACTACATCCACATCGCTCAAGGTTCCCTGAGTGAATTGGATACGCATTTGGAAATCGCGCGTCGTCTCAATTATCTTCCAAATAGAGACTGGGAAGAACTTGATGGCCACATTCAGCGAATCGATAAAATGCTGAGCGGGTTACTCCGTCACCTCAAAAAGAATAGCCGCCTACTGACTACAAACGCATCCGCCAACCCCTCACCCCTCACGCTTCACGCCTCACGGCCTTCACGATGAGATGCGCCATCGTCCATTACCATGAGCTCGCTCTCAAAGGGCGCAACCGCGACTATTTTGAACAACGCTTGGTCCGCAATATCCGCCTCGCCCTCAGCGGGTTGGGCATCACGCAAATCGAGCATCTGCGCAGCCGCATTCGCATTGTTCTTCCACCGGACGCTGACACCGGCCTGGTGCGGGAACGGCTTGCACGAGTCTGCGGAATCGCGAATTTTTCCCTGGGCCGGTCGGCGCCGCTCAATTTGACGCAGCCCAATCTTGATGACCTCAACACAGCCATCATCGACGATCTCCGGATGAAGTCCTTTACCGCGTTCCGTGTCACGGCGAAACGAGCCGACAAACGTTTGCCGATGACCTCAATGGATGTGGAACGCGTCATCGGTGCCGCCGTGTGCGATGGACTCGGCAAAGCAGTCAGTCTCAAGGATCCCGACATCACGATTTACATCGAATTGCTCTCTAAGGATGTCTATTGGGCAATCGACAAGGTACAGGGGCCTGGCGGAATGCCGGTGGGGGTCAGTGGAACGGTCGCCTGTCTGATTTCAGGCGGGATCGATTCCCCGGTCGCTGCCTATCGCATGATCAAGCGCGGTTGCCGCGCATTCTTCGTCCATTTTTCCGGCCGTCCCTTGGTCAGCCGGGCATCGGAGGAAAAGGTGCGCGACCTGGTGCAGAGCCTCACCGCCTACCAATACGAGTCTCGCCTGGTCGTCATCCCGTTCGGAGAAATCCAGCGGGAGATCGTGTTGAACACGCCGACGCCATTCCGTGTGGTACTCTACCGGCGGATGATGCTCCGGATCGCGGAGGAACTGGCGCGGCAGGAACGATGCTGGGGCCTGGTCACCGGTGACAGCCTGGGCCAGGTGGCATCCCAGACGCCGGAAAATCTGTCTGTCGTGGGAGAAGCGACGCAGCTGCCGATGCTCCGGCCTCTCATCGGCATGGACAAGCTGGAGATCACCGACGAGGCCAAACGTATCGGAACCTACGAGACATCCATCGAGCCGGACGAGGATTGCTGCAAACTCTTCACCCCGCCCCACCCCAGCACAAAAACTCGAATCGAAGAACTTCGAAAAGTCGAACGTGCCTTGGATATCCCCCATCTGGTCAAGCAGGGACTGGAAAAGGCCGAGTGGTCTGAATTCAAGTTCCCCGGTTGATTTGAGATTCGCTCACATTGCAGACGGTGACGGTCCAATCCGTTCCCTCCGCCGCTACCGCACCGATCCATCCCGAACTGAGGGAGAGAAAGTGAACACGCCGTCTCTTCTCATCAGATCCAGCACTACCCAGGACTAGGCATCCTTCTGTTCCGTCACCCGTCAGCTCGAGATAGTCGCGATCGAGCGGGAAGGTCATCCCCCTGCCGTCAGCCTTGAAGACCGCTTCCCTGGCCACCCAGGCTTTCAGAAACCGCTCATGCCGTTGTGCCGGATCACCACCTTCGATACATGTCAGATCCCTCTCCGACAAGAACCGCCTGGCAAGGCGCACGACATCGACTTCTCGGCGCACCTGCTCAAGATCGACCCCGACCTCCCGATCTCTTGCGACCGCAATGAGCGCCCGGCCATGGGAATGGGTCAGATTGAATCGGATGGAGGGATAATCTGAAAGAACGGGCTTTCCATCCGATGTTCGCCGAATAGCCAACTGGTCAGGAGAAGCACCGCAGTACCGGCTTAGGATCGCTCGTAGCATGGCATGCGCAGCAATCGATCGACGTCGGTGCTCTTCGGATATCAATCGCCCGGCGCGCTCCCGCTCATCGTGCGAAAGAATAGACGCGGCACGAGGAAGTTCGGAATGAGCGACGTCCAGTACAATTCCCCAAATCTGTACGTCGCCATCGCGCACGGGGATCGGAGATCGCCATGCACCATTAGTCTCAAACGGCACCCGTTGGAAGGTCACCTTTGCTTTACCCACTCGCCGCTCCGCTCCCTTGCCTTACCCACAATTAACGACTCGCAGCTTGGCCGTTGCAATAACCACCTCCGACACGGTAAGCTCCTGCCAACGTCGTCGAGCAATTGTTCCTTGCCTGCTCACGATTCACACATCGACAATCCGGCCTACGGAGAGGTGCGAGAGTGGCCGAATCGGGCAGTCTCGAAAACTGCTGTCGGGGTAACTCGACCGTGGGTTCGATCCCCACCCTCTCCGCCACAAGGTTTTAAGAAGAATTCAATTCTTCTTAAAACCTTGTGGCGAGATCTCGCCATTTGCTGCAGCAAATGGCGGATCCGCCATTCGACATTCCTAAAGCCACATGTATTACTTATACATCCTGCTAAACGAGGCCGGAACAAGAACTTATACAGGCGTAAGCAATGACGTTCCTAAGCGCCTAAGAGAGCACAACGAAGGCCAGGTGAAATCTTCTCGCCCCCACCGTCCATACAGAGTGATTCATACGGATGCTTTTCTAACATTGAGCGACGCACGCAAAAAAGAACGGCTTTACAAATCGACGACAGGACGCCGTAGGTTGAAGGATATCCTTTTGTCCAAATGATAGCTCTCTCCTACCCCGCTTTCTCCCACAAGGCCCGCCGCAACTCCACCATGGCCAGCGTGTCTCGCTTGCAGTACGCGAGTAACGATTCCCTGATGGTCTCCTTGTTGACCCAATCGGTTTCTTTGAACACCATCTGGTAATAGGCCTGCGCGGCAACTCCTCCCTCTTGAATCGCCAGATCTCCATAGGCCAATGCCGGCACCATGGCAGGCAGCACGGACTTGATCGAATAGGATCCCCCAAATGCGGGATGATAGTAGTGGTCTCGAATCACCGGGAATAAATCCCAGAGCCGGCGAATCACCCGCTTCAGTTCAGCCTGCATGGACGGATACCGATCGGCAAGCCGTTCGAGAATCGACTGCTCATACGGTGAATACACACAAATGCTGCCTTCTGAGGCCAGCGACTCGATCAGCTGTGCCGTCAACGCTTCACGAGGGTCGCTCGGATCAGTATGAAGATACTCCTGATGTCGCCAGCAGCCGGGAGCCTCCTCGATATGATTCGACCATTGGACCGGTATCGGCTCATAGGGCCTTGTGTCCGGATAACAGGGAACCCCCGGCATGATGGTTTCAAAATCCAAATGATGGACGGGATATCGAACGGAAGCGAGGGCCTCCTTGAGTTTGGGAGAGATCCATTCGACGTTGTCCTTCACACGACGTTGAACGGCTGACAGTTTGACTCCGTCAGGAATATCGTCGATGGTCGTCACGCCCTGCCTGGCCAGATCGGCCAAACCGCGCAATGATCCCGGCAAGTGATAGATCCAACGGGCCGGCTTTTCCTTCGTGCAATAGGCCCAGTACGGACATTCGTAGGGAGTGTGGCAGTGACCATCCGGTTCGATCGCCGGTGGGTCCGGTTGCAAAACGGCCTGCCGCATCGGCACCAACTGGCCCGGCAAATCGATACCGCGGGCGGCAACGAGCTCGGTCATGTCTTGCACCTTGAAGAGCGCATCCAGGTCGAGGACGTCACCCGGGTAGACATATTGCGAATTCAAGTGCATGAGGCATGCCGAGAGAACCGTGAGCCCCGCCCCCTGCAGCACATAGCGCTGAATCGCCAGGTCATAGAGATGAATATCCTTCACGCGCGACGACGATTTCACCTCGATGAGCCGCCAACCGACATGTTCTCCTGCGTTGCCTCGCACACGCTCAAGAATATCGACACGGACAAGGACGCCGTCATACAGAAACGCTCCTTCAAAGATAGCCGGAATCGTAAGATCAGCCACCACCGATGCCGTATGGGCCAGTGCCGCCTCGCGCTGCCGATAGCCTTCGCCGATCAGCACCCCGCCGGGGAAACGGCACCGTGCCCGCTCGCCGATTTCAGTCCCCATATCGAGGATGGCCTGCGTCGAAGGATCCGGGGGGCTGGCCCGGTCAGGATGATGAACATCAAAATACACACGCTTATGACATTGGAGACCGGCCAGGAATTTGGACTTTGAGAGACGCGGGGAATAAACAGGGATCGCACGCTGGTTTGAATCAAGCATCGTGGACAAAAACTAACGGACCGAAGAGCGGTTTGTCTACTACGCTTCTGTTAGCCCACATTATTCATGACCGCTTCTACTGCAACCGCCGATACGCCGCTGCGACGAGCGTGGCCGCAAGCGTTGCGCGACCAGCGGGCAGGCTCGCCCCTCGTGACCTCACCATACTGTTTCAAGTATGCTTCGGTCTCTCAGGGCTCCGCATGCCCGTCTCGCAAGGCGTCTGGGCGGTTGCAGTAGAAGCGGTCATGAATAATGTGGGCTAGGATAGTCATCCCATGGCCAACGGTGTCGCACAAATCAGACGCTCCGTCTTGACCCTTGCCCTCCCCGTCACGGTAAGCAGCCTGCTCCAGCGCGCAGAAGGCATCGTGGCGGTCTTTCTGGTCGGTGGGCTGGGGGCCACCCACATTGCGGCCGTCGGGTTGGGGCAACTTTTGGCTTTCATCGCAACGACATTAGTCTCCGGTCTGTCGGTAGGCACCAACGTCATTGTCGCCCAACTGTGGGGTGCCCGCCGGTTTCAGGATGCTGGAGAAGCGGCGCGCCATTTCCTCTGGCTCTCAGTCGCCATTTCGTTAGCATTGGCCGGGCTTGGAATGGCCATCAACCACATCGTCATGCAGCAGCTCGGCGCGGAGCCCGGAGTTATCGAACTGGCGCTCCCCTATTCAACCATCATTTTTCTCGTGATCCCCTGTACCGTGCTCCTTCAGGTCTTGTCGTCGGTGCTTCAAGGTACCGGTGACACACGGACGCCGATGTATGCCCTGATCGTCGTCAACCTACTCCACATCCTCATGGCCTACCCGCTGATCTATGGGCGGTGGGGACTCCCCGCCTTGGGAATCAAGGGAGCCGCCGTTGCCGTCGGTTTCGCCGAAGCGATCGGGGTCGCCTATCTCCTCTGGCAGTGCCGTCCAATCTTGAAGCGATCACTCGCGTTGCGCCTCGACCTTGTCCGCTCGATTTGGGATGTAGGCGCGCCTGTGTCCGGTGAACGGATCGTGCAACAGGCCGGAATCCTGACCTACACAAAACTCGTGTTGATCTACGGCACAGTCACCTACGCAGCACATCAAGTCGGGCTGTCCATCGAGTCGCTCTCCTTTCTGCCGGGCTATGGATTCGCCATTGCCGCCGCCACCATGGTGGGCCAGAGTATCGGCGCCGGGAAATATACCCGCGCGAAGCTGGAGAACTGGGAGGCCAATCGCCTCGCGCTCGTCATCATGGCGGGCATGGGGATCGTCTTTTTCTTTTTCCCCTACCTGCTGCTGCGCGCGTTTACCACCGACGAGGCTGTTATCGAACTCGGCACCATGTTCCTGAAAATCGTCGCGGTGCTGCAGATTCCTCTGGCCCTCACGATGGTCCTGGCCGGCTCGCTGCGAGGCGCAGGCGACACCCGCTTCATCATGGGCGCCACCACAGTCGGCATGTGGGGCGTACGGGTGCCCATGGCACTCATCGTCGCCCTCTGGCTGCACCTGTCGGTCTATTACGTGTGGATGGCAATGATCGCCGACTGGACGGTACGGATGGCACTCCTACTGTGGCGCTACCAATCTGAGCGCTGGCGGCAAATTCAGGTGATTCGCTAAGATTAAGACCATCATCGGATTGAACAACCACTGCTCAAATCCCCAGTTCCATTCCGATCACGAGCCTATCGTTCCGATCAAATTGTCCAAACAAGCCGTTGCGATCACCGTAAAACAAATCAAATCCTGTCCAAATTTTTAAATTATCGCGCAACTCATAACTAATCTTTGGCCGGATGAGTCCATCGCCTTGGTTTACGCTTTGCAGCCAGAGCACTTCAGTTTCTAACGTTTCATTCAAGAAATGCCTTCTCAGTAATATGGTACTCGTGGTGTCTAATGTGTCGCGTACAATACCGTTGGCGGGATGAAGCAACCAACTTTGAAACAGCTGGAAACTCACCAACGTATCCTGAATGCCGGACCAATCCAGCCCTAGGACATAGGCTATTTCACCACTCTTGATTACACCATCACCGTCCCTTCGGTTCATGGTCAGCACGAATCGATCGGTATTGTAAATCGCTTCTCCACGCACTGTCAGGTTGCCAAAGGCATTGCTGACCGACCCCCCGATGAGATGGTTGCGCTCATAACGAGGGTTCACCGTAACCGTGGCACCGCTAGGGGCTAGAAACACCGACTGAAAGAAAACAGGAAAATCCGCATAGTGGTAAAGATAATTCACGGTAAGATCCCAACCATGCCAAAAGCTGGAAAACCGCATGCCGATATCGGAATCGGTTATGACATTGTTGGGGCGTTCAATAGGCCGAAGATTCACAGCGACACCGGGGGGCGCTTGGGGAACTATTAGTGATGAGGAAAAAGCAAACGTGGCACCCCCTTGAGGCAGCCGATGATAGGTGCGATCCGGTATCCATAGGAATTGCAAGTTACCCCCTCCAATGGGTAATTCGGCATTCAATGTCCAGAGCGGAATACGAGAGTCGTCAAAATTATCCAGAATGAATTCTCTGAAGTTTTGTGGATTGACGACGTCGAGCAGTTTCAGACCATCTGCCTTACCCCAGACGACTTGCTGTTTGCCAAGCGTAAGATGCATCCTCCAGAGTAGCGTCCTCAGGTAGAACTCGCGCAATTCTATGTCGGTTCGGTCGCCTAGTTGTAGGCGCCGGGAATTCGGCGCAACCTCACCTTGGCTCGGTCGCCCAGGTTCCAGATGGTCGAACCCTTCGGCATACAGCCGAGCAATACCGGTGATACGGGTATCTTCACTCCAACGATATTCCCACTGTGGATCAAGCAAGAATTCCAGTTTATCTGCCTGATCTCGCGCAATCCCATAGGCCGATTCCGATTCAAGCACAGCGCTGAAACGATGATTGCTTAACTGGCTCGATTTCGTCTCGTCTGGCGTGCTCTCGGCAAGGGCGCTGGCGACGATGAGCCACCCCGCCAGCGCCAGGATTCCACCCGTCGTAGATGAACGTGCCATGGGTCCTTAATATCCGCGCCGCAAGGCATCTTCCGTGAACATTTCATCCTTGACACTTTGTCCATAGTCCACATCTTTAAAGGTAAATACAGTCTTGTGGCCGGTCTTGTGGTTTTCGACGGATATTTGATGGGCTGTCCAGATAGCCTGGATCGATGTAATCTCCCTGACCTGGAGGGTCTTCAAGGGATTACCGGCCACATCCCAGTACTTGGCTTGACGTACCATCCAGATCTCGGCATCAACCCAGGATTGCACTTTGCTGTAGCCCAATTCCTTGGCCGTTTTTTCATTTACAGGAATCTGTTCGACTAGAAAGCACCGATGACCATCGATTGCCTCTTCGCCGAGAGTTTTCCAAGAGTAATCCTCAATCCCAACCTTGGTTTCCTTGCGAATGTCTTCATACGTAAAGTCCGTCCCGAGGAAGTAGTCCCCGCGATCAGAAGCGGAAATACGGCGAACTTTTCTGGCGGCTGGCAAATACAACCATTGATCATCATCTCGATCAGCTTCAGAGTAATCGTAGGTCAAAAATGCCGTATCCTTAATATTCGAAGGACTCAAATAGAAGATGATGGTGCGTTTCTCTTTTCCAAAATACTTTCGGAGGCTCTTCGTTTCCCGCACTCGTTCGGTGCCGCTGCGATCCCTCATGGCCATTGTAATAAAACGGGAGACGACCTCTCCTTCGTTACGCGCATTGATGCGTCGAGCAATTTCCTCTCCTGCGAGCAAGGATTCCGCTGCAACATCGGATACGGAAAAAGGAATCAACAGAAAGAGCGCAATAAACAGGTTCTGCATGTGCGATCGCATATGAATTACCTTCCTTCCTTCAGGGTAGACACGGATAAGACCGGGTTAAGTTGCACTGCCTGAGTTGCTTCCTGATCGGGTGTCTCAAACCCAAGAAAGCGCGGACGAAACACCGTCGCCAGTGCCGGCATAACCGTGATGCTGGCGAGAAAACTCACGGCCATGGCCACAGCCACCAAACTGCCGAAACGGATTAGTGGCGGCACCGCACTGATCATCAGGGTGCCGAACCCCAGGCTCATGGCCAGGAAGTTGAAAAACAGCGCCCGTCCCGTAGACGGAAAAAAGTGCGCCATCCGTTCCTCAAACGTGCCAGCACCGGATCGCATGAGCTCGCGAATCCGTTGTGTCGTATGCTGGCCAAAATCGATCGCCAGCCCGGTCGCAATGGCCGCAAACATGGAGGTCCCAACGGCAAGCCAAATCCCCCCAAATCCCATGATGCCGTACACGAGAAGGACAGAAGCAAACACCGGCACCAGCGTAAAGAGTCCAGCGCCAAATGAACGAAACAGCCAGGACGCCATGAGCCAACTAATGACCAAGGCGATTCCTTCACTGACGAAGTGTGTGGACGCAATAGTCGCTAGCCAATGATGGTTGACGTTCACGCGTCCGCTCAAATGCCCCACGATCTCATTACTATTGAATTGTTCGAGGAGATACCGTTCAACCTGTTCAATCACCACCCGGTTGTTCACGTAATGGGACGTTTTGATACTGGCGCGAATATTGGCCCGTCGATATTCGTAGTCAATCTCCTGCTGGAAGTCTGTCGGATCGGCGGAGGCGGAGTAGAGCAAGAAGAGTTGCGCCACAAGGTCTCGGTTATCTGGGATGCTATACGCCTCTTTGCGGTTTTCGTTAATCGACCGATTCATCTGCTTCACATAGTCGGCCACCGACGTCGTCCCGCCAACGCCAGGCAACGTTTCGACAAATCTCTGGAGCGCCTCGATGCGGTGAAGTGCGTCCGGGTTGAGCAAGCCTTCGGGTGTTGGGGTATCCACCACAATATCCAGGTAATTGGTCCCGTCCATCACCTGGTTGATCACTTTGTCTGCGCGATAAATGGGTTCATCATGCTGAAAGTTTTCGATCATCGCCTCCTCGATGATGAGCCGAAACGCACCGATCGTCCCCAATACGGCAACGACGAGTGTCACGCTGAGAATGAGCCGTGGTCGGTGAATCGCAAAGCGGCCCAATGCCGTCACGAGCTGACCATATCGGTCAATCGTCTGGTCGCCTTTGATCGCAGGGGAAGGCTTGAATCGCACCAACATCAATGCGGCCGGAATAAATACCAGGCCATAGGCCCAAGCCCCCATAATTCCGATGGACGCAAAGAGACCAAAATACTGCATCGGCGGCATCCCGCCGGACGCATAGAGCGAAATGAAGCCAACGACTGTGGTGAGAATAGTCATCGTCAGAGGCTTCCAGACGTCGGTCATGGTACGAACAATCATTTCCTGATGGCTGAGATGGGGATAGGCGCGACCCACTTCGTAATAGTGTGTGAGGAGATGGATCGGTTCCGCGACCGCCATCCCGATTAAAATGGAAAGGAGACCGTTGGTAATCACATAGAATGGAACGCCGCCCGCTGCCATGGTCCCGAAGGCGGCCGCCGCCGTGCCGAGCACGACCAAATTCGGGAGCAGCATCCCGCGCACCGTCCGAAATGCGATGAAGAGGACAATAGTGATGACGATCGCAACAACCGGATTAATTCGCTTCGCATCGTGGTCAATGTAGTTAAAGAGATATCCGGAGATCGCACCTTCGCCAGCCACATGAAGCTCAACACCCCCCACCTTGGGCGCTTCGTTAATCAGGCTCATAAACGCCTGATAGGTCGCCTCGCTCTTCATCTCGTCAAGGATTTCAGCCGTGACCAAGGTTGCCGTATCATCGCGTGCTACCAGACTGCCTTGGTAGAGTGGGAAATCAGCAATTGCTGCCCGGATCGCATCGGCCTGGACTTGCGTAGCGGGCAGAGGATGGAAGAATTTGCTGACTTGCATGCCGTCAGCGGTGCCGACAATATTATTCTCCGTTGCTAGGCTTACCACTCGATCAGGGTCAACGTTGGGAATCGTTTTGACCCGATCTGTAAGCCACTGCACCAATTGCAACGTCTCGGGATTAAAGACGCCAGTGGCCCCACGATTGATAACCGCGATCACAAACGGATCTGATAAGCCGAAGACTTGTTTGACTTGATCCCGATAGACGCGGGCAGGGTTATCCTTAGCAATAAAGGAGTCCGACGACGTATCCATAGTCAACTGAGGGATGAACGCAGCCAAGCTCATCAGTAAGACGAATCCAGCCAACACTATCGTTTTCGGATACGCGGTGACCCACGAGAAAAACCGCTCAGCTCTGCCATGACCTATCGATTGACGCATCGCTACCCCCCCCTTATAGTGTATATGCACATATCTTTCAAAAACATTTGCCCTCGCTTGCTCCGCGAACCTCAATTTCATGATCTTGGGGACCTGGGAGACTGAACTTATAAAGATCGAGATACTCTTACGGCTATAATCACGTTCGGGGTCAGCGGAAGATAAATGAGTGTATATACACTCATCATGGCCTTAGGCACCACCGCGATCTAGCAAACCTTCTTAGATTGCTCGTTTGCTTAACGATCGAAGTGCAGCCAATTCTTTCAGCAATTCCTTAAATCGCAGGCTCCCAAGATTATGCACGACCAACTGCTGTGCTTTCTTCCAATACGGCAACGCCTTCATCAGCGCATCTCGACCCGCAGTGGTCAACTGAATCGACTTCGTACGTCCATTTTTACCAGGTCCTACTACGATCAAGCCTCGGGTCTCTAGTACTCTCAGATTACGGGTTAACGTCGTTCTATCCAAACCAAGCCGATCTGCTGTTTCGGTAATTGGCAACTCACCTGCTAAGTGAGCGACTGTTAACAAGGAAAATTGTGTTCCCTGTATCCCGGAAGGTTCAAGGACAGCGTCATAGAATCGAGTGATCGCGCGGGCCGCTTTGCGCACATTGAAGCATGCGCACTCAGAACATTGACTCAGCGAATGGTTATCATCGGATTTCATATGCGTGTATCTACACTCTTCTTTTCTCGCTGTCAAGCCCTCTGTTGCGCTACACAACTCGATGCAGCCAGGATTGTTCTTGCTCCGGCGCTACCAATCCGAGCGTTGGCGGCAAATCCAGGTCATTCGATAAACGATGCGACCCGATCAAGACATGTCCTGCAACGCCGTCTCATCTAATCCGTCTTCCGTTAAAAACTCGATGTCTCCGGTCACAACGTCGTACATGGCGCCGACTATCCCGATGCGCCGCTCTCGGACGAGATCGTCGAGCGTCCGGCTCTGCTCTCGTATCTCTTTGACAACTCGCAAGACATTTTCTCTCGCCACCACGTCCACGATCGCGAGTCCTTCAGCCGAAGCCGGATCACTGGCGACCTGAGAAATAGCCCCATCAGCGGATTGCTGGATCTCGTTCACTATGGAATCGAGATGCTGACATCCTGTTGCATCAGCAGCCGTCAGGCGTGAACCCACGAACTTGACCGCGGCAGAAACCGCACCACATCGAGTATGCCCTATCACCAACATAAGTTTTGCCCCTGCCACGGCACAGGCGTATTCCGCACTGGCCAGCACCTTTCGACTTATGATGTTCCCTGCAATCCGGATGCTAAAAATGTCTCCCATACCAAGGTCGAAGATCAATTCGACCGGTGTACGGGAATCGATGCAGCTGAGCGCGACAGCCAAAGGATGTTGTCCCTCCGCCGTGGCGCGAACCTGGTGGCTAAAGTATCGGGTCAGGCGCCGCCCGGTGCGGGCTCGTTCGTGGCCTTCCTTCAGAATTTGCAAGACCTGCTGCGGCGTGAGTGTATCTTGGAGTTCACGGGTCGAATAATCCACATATTGAATTTGATCTCCCAACTTGTACTCGCTCCGAAATCCGATCAGGCTCACATCAATCCCGTGAGCCGGCCCTGCCTGTTCCTTGAAATCACGAATCAGAGCGAGCACGTCCGGATCAATGTAGTCCGTATTCTGGGCATCAAGCAACACACGCCCATTGCGAGGCACATCAGCCAACACCTGAGACAACGCCGCACGATTGAGAAAGCTCTCCTGGTTGGCCAGTTCAATATGGACGACATCGCCGCCCAAATGCCTCTCCACAAAACGGCGCACCGGGCGGCGCATATTGCTGTTCAGGATAAACCCGACGGCCACGGTGAGTCCGATCAGGATGCCGATCAAGAGGTCGGTGAAGACAATGGCCGTGAGGGTTGCCGCAAACGGGATGAATTGATAGCGGCCCTCGCTCCACATCTGCTTCATCAGGGCAGGACTGGCCAGCTTAATGCCGGTCATCAACAAGATGGCTGCCAGGCACGCTAAAGGGATAGTATTCAACCAGGCCGGAATGAGGGGAACACAGACCAGAAGCAATGAGCCGTGAATGATCGCAGCCAGCTTGGTTTTACCGCCCGCGTTCACATTCACGGAGCTACGGATGATCACGGACGTAATCGGAAGTCCGCCGATCAATCCACAAGTCACGTTCCCGATGCCTTGGGCGAACAACTCTTGATTCGGAGGCGAAGTACGCTGCTGCCGATCAATCCGATCAACGGCCTTGAGATTCAGCAGGGTTTCAAGAGAGGCCACGATGGCAAGGGTGACGCCGGCGGTATAGATCGCAGGGTTGGCCCACTGCGAGAAGTCCGGCCGTGGAAGGAGCCGAAAGAGTTCACCCAGGTCACTCGCCACCGGCACCTGAACCAGATGGCTCGGCTTGATGAGCCAGGGATCCCCCAGTTGTTCAAACCACAGCCCTGCTGCGACCCCGAACAAGACCACCGCCACGGGAGCAGGAATGAGCGACTGCTTCAGCGGCTTCCATTGATCCCAGAGAATGAGCAACGCAACGGATACCAGACCGATAACGGACGCACCGAGCTGAAAGTCTCCAAACATCCTGATCAACTCGGAAAACGTATTTTCAAAGTCCGGCTGAAAGAAAGCCATTTCCCCTTCAGGATCAGAGTCATGCCCGACAAGATGCGGGATTTGTTTTAGGACGATGATCACGCCGATCGCGGCCAACAGTCCTTTGATCACGCTGGATGGAAAGAATTCAGAGATGAACCCTCCCTTGACGAGACCGAGACCGATTTGAATCATCCCGGCCAAAATCAAAGCCATGAGAAAGCTTGAAAATGATCCGAGCGAAAGGATTTGGGCAGCCACGACCGCCGACAAGCCGGCCGCGGGGCCGCTCACACTGGTATGGGATCCGCTGAGGAGTCCCACTACAGTACCGCCGACGATTCCGGCCAACAATCCGGACATTAACGGAGCGCCGGATGCGAGTGCGATCCCGAGGCACAAGGGCAGCGCGACAAAGAATACGACAAGACCCGATTTGAGATCGGCGAAGAAAGTACCTGGGGATCTATCATTCGTCGCAAGCATTGGTCGTTCCTTATTTCTACAGAGAGCATGCGATTCACTTATTATCTGACGGCATGCCCTCTGATCTGGCCCTCTGTGCGCCTGCGCGCAACGATCAAAATTGTCCTGAACCTCTATTCTGAAAGCCCAACTTACTTCTGACTGGGGATTCTAAGTCAGCCAGAGTCGGGCAATCTTTTATAGGCGACATCTGCTGAAGCTCCGCTTGTGTTGGTTCAAGATCCTTCACGACGTGCCCCGTTATCCATCCAGCGAAGGATTCTGTCTCCCTCTCAAGCTCCCATGTCCCTAGCGAGGTACATCCTCCGGACTGGACCTGAAGTGTGGTAGGAAGCACGGTGTGCCATCTTCCCCCTATACGGTCGAAGCTGATGCTATTGAGACGATAGGACCCAGCCGGCAGCCTCAGCACAAATGGGCCTTGAGTAGGAAGATCCCCGATCAGGAAACGCTCTCCCCGTGTTTCCTCTTCAATAGACCATTTCATCGTCAGCGGCTGCTCGAGCCTTTCTGGCTGATCGGTTCCGTACCAGGCAAGTCGAATGTTTCCAAATACCAATCCGTAGCTCTCATCCATCGATACACTGTCTGACGTCGATATCGGAGTAACGACTGTGGTGCACCCAACTGTGAATCCACTTAGTAAAAGGACGCTTGCAAAAGCAAAACCATGACGAAGGGTTGGATAATTCATGCCGTCCCCTCCTTTTTTGACGCATAAGCCAAAAGCTTCCTTCAGTCGTTCTGCGTCATGGAAAGCCATGAGGCTCGTACCGTTTAGCGGCCAGAGGCGGATATCAGACAGCATGCCTCCGGTTGCTATGGTGGCGAAAAGAGCAGACTACGCGGAAGGGGGATGAAACACAGATGTGAGCAATATCGGCAGATGAAACAGCGGGCGAAACTCGGTGAACAGGTGGAACAGAGGAGACCTCTCCAGTTCAAGTGCCGGGGAGAACGCAGACAAATCCTCCGAAATCGGTTCCGACTCGGCGAGCATATCCGAATTCAACAGACTGAGGAGAGTGAACGGGGCCCCGAGCATCTGCGTGACCACGCAGACACAGAGCAGTACCAACAAGAATGCTACCCCCGCTGAACAGCGGCGAGTACCCGATGCATCTATGACTATCCTGTTCATAAAAACAATGTACCACGCCCCTGCTTAGTTTGTTAGGCACACAAGCCCCTGGAGCATTCACATCCTCATGTCGCGACACAGCCATTTCCCCGAATGAGCGCCGTGAACCTTTAGCCCGCGTTGAATAGGGCAAATACAATGATTGCAACCACAAGGGGACCAAAGATGATGTACGAGTGCGCATGGTATATGCCAGGCATGCTTATTCACCACCGTGGCCGGTTGTTTTTATTGCAACAGAACTAGTTGTCAGTTGGTCCGCGGCTTTTCCAGCCGCGGACCTTCCGACACCAACTTGGGCAGCCGACCTCGTACTTATGTAGTCTGCTGCCCGTTTCGTGTTCAGTAGCCGCCGCTCTTTGCAGCACCAGCCACCTGGCTGGGGAACGGATCCAGAATGCTCTTG